>Ga0213876_10000656_pt1 | contig 24830 bp, 17 predicted proteins | sample BarmaccomBMRX_R9_FD_160113 | JGI IMG/M metagenome (GOLD analysis project Ga0213876, IMG submission 160113) | Root-associated microbial communities from Barbacenia macrantha in rupestrian grasslands, the National Park of Serra do Cipo, Brazil - RX_R9 | ecosystem: Host-associated > Plants > Roots... | reverse complement strand
GATTTTCCGCGATCTACAAACCGTCGCCTGGGGCGGACAGCTCGTTATCCGACTTCAGGATAATTTCGGCCGCTCGCCCCGCCAGGGCCATCACTGGACCGTTGGTGTTCCCGGACGGCATCACCGGAAGGACGGAAAGGTCAGCGACCCGCACCCCCTCGATCCCTCGCACCCGCAGATCCGGGTCCACCACCGAATGCGCATCGCTTCCCATTCGGCAGGACCCCACGGCGTGCAAGCCGCTTCCGCCGCGCTGGCCCCAAGCCTCGAGTATTTGTTCGTCGGTTCGCACCGCGGCGCCGGGGTTGATTTCCTCGACCACAAAGCGCTTCAGCGCCGCCAAGCCCATGTAGGCTCGTATGGTCCTGACGATGCCTACGGCGATCGCCCGCTCTTCAGGGTGGGCGAAATAGTTGGCGCGAATAACCGGAGTGTCGGCCGGATCGGTGGAACGGATGGCGAGCTGGCCCTTGCTGATGGGGCGCAGAGGGAAGGCCAGGCAGGTGAAGCCGGGCTTGCTCTCCACGGTGCGTCTGCTGGTGGGCGCGTTCGAAAGGCTGAACCCGCTCATCAACAGCTGGGCGTCCGGCCGTGAGGATTGCGGCAGGACAGTCATGTAGCCCTGCAGGTCGAATGACCCCCCGCTCATCGGGCCCTTTCCGGTCAGCCAGTAGAACAGGACATTCCAAAGCAGTTTGGGCAGCCGAAAATCCTGATTGAAACTCGCCTGCGGCGTCACCCGGAACTGCAGGCTGATGCAGCGGTGGTCGAGGATGTTCTGGCCCACCTCGGGGGCCTCGGCCACGACGGGTATGCCCAGGCGGTCAAGGAGATCCCGCGGCCCAACTCCAGACCGCTGCAAGATCATGGGCGAGGCGATGGCGCCAGCCGCGAGGATCACTTCGCGATTGGCGCGAAAGGCTCGGCCGTCCGCGAGTTTCACGCCGGTGGTCCGTTGGCGCTGGAACGAGAGCTTGTCGACCAGCGCTCCGGTGAGGACCTTAAGATTGCGGCGGCTCCTTTCGCGCCGCAGAAACGCCATCGCCGAGCTCCAGCGGCGGCCGTTCTTGACGTTCCAGGGACAGTAGCCGACTACCGAGGCCTTCCGGTGATCGTTCACGTCCTCCACGCGCTCGAGGCCAATGGCGGCGCCATTGTCCAGCACAGCCTCATAGAAGGGGTTGGTGCGCGACGGCATGGATATCCGCACCGGACCGCCGGCGCCGCGGGATTCGCTGGCGCCTAAGACGTGATCTTCGTTGGCCCGGAAGTGTCGAAGCATGGTGGACCAGTTCCAGCCAACGCAGCCTGCGGTCTCGAGCTGATCGTAGTCCTCGGGGCGGCCGCGATTATAGACCATGCCGTTGACTGCGCCTGAGCCCCCAAGCGTCTTGCCTCGCAGCCAAAACTCCACCTTGTCGCCGTTTCCGGGGTCCGGTTCGATCGCGTACCGCCAAAAGTATTTCGGCTCGCCGAAAAGAGCGCCGACGCCGCGCGGCATGTGGATAAAGGGACTCTTGTCTAACGGTCCGGCCTCGAGCAGCAGCACGCTCCGCTTGCCGCTGGCGCTCAGCTTATCGGCCAGCACACAACCGGCCGCCCCGGCGCCCACGATGATATAGTCGTAGTCCGTGCGCAAAGGTCCTCCCCGAAAAGCTATCTATTCAAAGGTCAACTCAGGTCTTCTAACCGAGCGTCGTCAGGACAAGCCCAACTCGTAGCGGATGGCGTTCGCGATGGGGAGGAAGTTGTCCTCGTCGCGGTTTGCGGGCGCCGCCATGCGGTTGTGGCAGAACGCGACGGCTAGCCTTTGTTCCGGGTCCGCCCAGGCGAAGGAGTTGCCGGCGCCAGGATGGCAGATGGCCCGCCGATGGGCGGCGCACGCTACCGGCGGCTGATCTCCGCCGAGCCAGTAGCCCGCGATGCTGAGCGCCATGGGTCGCCCGTACATGACCCTATCGGGCTCGTCGTTGCCGTTGCGGGGCGTGTTGAAGGTGCTCACGAGAGTTTTCGAGAGCAGCCGCATGCCATCCAGTTCGCCTCCCTGAGCAAGCATCGCCCAGACGCGCGCGCAGCTTCGGGCGCTGAAGACGCCACCGACGGCCAGTATCTCGGATCGTCTTACCGAAGGCAGCTCATAGACCGCCGGCACCAAATCCACCGGCGGCGGCATCGCGGCGAGATACAACGGCGGCAGGGCCCTCGCGCCCCGGTTCGAGGCGTCGGTCAGCTTCGCCACCCGATGCCGTAACGCGTCCGGCAGACCAAACCACAGGTCGGGCGCCCCCAAGCTCCCCCCGAGCTCCTCTCGGACAAACGCCCCCGGCGTACGGCCCTTCGGATCGGTGCGGCGGATCAATTCGCCCACGAGCCAGCCGTGATTGAGCGCCTGGTAAAGTGGCCTCGAACCGGGGGCGGCGAGCGGCTCCAGTTCCGCCAGTCTGCGAACCATGGCGTCCCAGTCGGCCATCAACTCAGGCGTGGTGTCGGCCGGCATTTGCGGCGCGCCCGAACAATGGGTGATCACGTGGCGAACGGTGATCGCCTCCTTGCCGTTCACCGCAAATTCCGGCCAGTAGCGGGCGACCGGAGCCTCATATTCGATCAGGGCGCGCTCAACTTGCAGGTGGAGAGCCGTCACTGCGATGGCCTTGGACACGGAGAACACGTTGAACAACGTGTCTCCGTCCACGCCTCGACCCGTCGTTTCGTCGGCCTGGCCGCCCCAAGCGTCGATGACGAGCTCGCCGTCGAGATAGGCCGCAACCTGAACGCCGATTTCCCGTCGCTCCTCGATGGCGCGATCGATCTCACGCTGGACAGCGGCCTGGGCGGCGGTGTGTAACGTCATACGATATTCGCCTTTTTGATCGTTTCACCGAACGGCGGCTTTCGCTCAATTCATAGCGCCATCACGCGGGGATGGGTCAGATCAACCCCGAACTTTCTTCAAGGCCGGGAAAAAGCGATGTTACGTCGATGCGGTTCACGGCTTACAAACTTCCGCGACGTCCTGGCGGCCCGCCGCTTCCTCTCTTCCAATGCGGCGCGGTTTCCGCATCGGGTCGGTGGCGTCAAACGGGAAGCCCTGCTGCTAAGTCTTCCGAATAGTATTGCTCCAACTGAAGAGAGCTGATGCGAATGTACAATATCGCACAAACCCCGATTAAAGTGGGTCCCGTAACCATAAAGAACAGAATTGTCCGAACTGCCCATGGGACTCAATTCGCCAAGACCGGAATGGATGATGACCTCATCGCGTACCATCGGGAGCGGGCGCGGGGCGGATGTGCGCTGACCATCGTCGAGAACGCCGCCGTCCACAAAAGCAGCGCCAACAGGTTGTTCGTTTGGGAAGATTGGACTGTCGACGGGTTCAGGCGGCTTACCGAGGCAGGCCACGAGCATGACATGAAGATGTTTTTGCAGCTCTGGCACGGAGGAAACATCCATCCAGCGCTTGACAAGTCGGCGCCGCTGGCGGCCTCGACGATGCCTGGCCCCCTCGGTGTGGTTGGCCGTCGCGCCAGTCGCGACGACATCGCCGAACTCGTGCAAGCCTTCCGGTTGGCGGCGCTGCGGTGTCGAGAAGCTGGGATGGACGGCGTGGAAGTGCACGCCGCGCACGGCTACCTGTTCTCGCAGTTCCTGAGCTCGGTCCACAACGATCGGGACGACGAATACGGCGGCTCAATGGCCAACCGCGCGCGGTTTCTGATCGAAACGCTGCGGTCCATCAAGGACGCGGTTGGCAATGAATTAGCTGTCGGCGTCCGCCTTTCCGCAAGCTCTGCGCCAAAAGTGTTTAGTAAGGAAGAAGTTATTGAGACGTTAGAGCTTATACAAGACCAAGGACTAATTGATTTCGTGGATGTGTCGTTCGGCGACTACTACCAGATGGACAACATGGTCGGGGGAATGCACAACCCCGTCGGTTACGAGTTGCCGTATTCGGCCCCGGTTACGGCGCGTGCGAAGGTCCCATCCATCGTCGCCGGGCGGTTTCGTACGCTCGATGAGGCGGAGACGGTTCTGCGCGAGGGCGTCGCCGACCTCGTCTCCATGGTTCGAGCGCACATCGTCGACCCCTACATCGTCGAGAAATCCTTCTCCGGTCGGGCGTTGGAGGTGCGGCCCTGCATGGGATGCAATCAGGGCTGCGGCACCAACGCTCCGGTCGTCGGCCGCATCGGCTGCACCCTGAATCCGAGCGCCGGCTGGGAGGTCACCCTTGCAGAAAAGGACCTGCCGATCACCCAGCGTCCCCGCCGAGTTCTGGTGATTGGCGGCGGGCCTGCCGGGATGGAGGCGGCGCGTACGGCGCGCCTGATGGGACACGAAGTCATCTTGGCGGAGGCTTCGTCAAAACTCGGCGGCGCGGCTCGCGCGGCGAGTCGGGGTCCACAGATGAAGACGTTCGGGGACGCCATTGTGTGGTTCGAGCAAGAGATCTTTCGACTGGGGGTCGAAGTGCGATTCGGCTCTTACCTCGAGGAGCACGATGTTCGCGCCATCAATCCCGACGTCGTCATCATCGCCACCGGGTCGATGCCCCGCTTGGACGGGATGCAGATCGGCGATCCAGGCCTGGCGGCGCCTGGCTGCGACTTGCCTCACGTGATCTCGTCGAACGACCTGCTGACCAGAACAGACCTGACAGCGACCCGGACGCTGATCTTGGACACTGTCGGTGGATACGAAGGCGTATGCGCTATGGAACAAGCCCTCCACCAGGGCTGGGGCGTCACCTTCGTCACCCACCTGCGAAGTCTCGGCCCGCTCACAGGAAGGCGCGGGCCAAACGCTCAAGACCAGGCGGCGAGCAAGGACTTCGAACTTCTATTGGCGCATCGACTGGTTGAGATAAAGCGTGACCATGTGCTGGTGTCCCCCCTTTACGGGGGACTGCGCTGCAGGATCGAAGCCGATCTGGTGGTCTTGATTACGCCGAACGCACCTTTGAACGATCTATACTACAGCCTGAGGGATGATTTTCCCGACGTGAAGCTCGTCGGCGACGCCGCTCGGCCCCGCGACATGCAATACGCCATCGCCGATGGCCATCGCGCTGCGCGCGCCTTGGGGTAGGACGCAAAAAGACGATTGGTCCGTTTCGGCGCCAAGTGCAATGGCAGTGGCTACTGCGGGTCGAATTTCACCCACAGGTGGTCGGCGCAGCGCAGATTGTGGCCACGGATCACCGGCGGGGACTTGTCGGGGTCGAGCCGCAGGTTGGGCAACCGGTCAAGGATGGCGTGCAGCGCCCGGGTCATCTCCACCCGCGCCAGGTGCTGGCCGATGCAGACGTGCGGTCCGGTGGAGAAGGCGAGGTTGCGCACCGAGCGGTCGCGGAAGATGTCGAACCGGTCGGGGTCGGGATATTTGGACGGGTCGCGGTTCGCAGAGCCCAGAACCATGTCGAGGATGGTCCCCTGGGGCACCAGGACGCCGTCGAGGATCACGTCGCGGGTGGCGTAGCGCCAGCTTTGCGCCACCGGGCCCTCCCAGCGCAGCGCCTCCTCGATGGCCTGCGGAATCAGGCTGCGGTCGGCCCGGACGGCGGCGTACTGCTCAGGATGGGTGAGGAGGCCGGTGAGCAGGTTGCTGGTGCCCCTGAAGGTCGTGTCGCCACCGGCGTTCATCAGCTGACGCAGGAACGAAATCAGAACATCCTCCGGCAGCCGTTCGCCGTCGACTTCCACGGTCACGAGATGGCTCACCAGGTCCGTGCCCGGCCGTTGACGCTTCAGCTCGAGGAACTCGGCGAAGAAGGCGCCGAGCTTGCGCGAGGCCTCATCGCCTTGCGGCGCGCCGATTGCGGACAGCAACTGCGCGATGGCGAGCTTGTGGAAGATCGGCGCCTGCTCGCGGTCCAGCTCCAGCTGCCGGTAGATGACCTGGAAGGGGTAGTGGTGGGTAAACTCCTCGATCAGGTCGGCTTCGCCGCGATGCACGAAACCCTCCATGAGGTCGTTCACCACCGGGTCCACCACGCTCTCGCCCCACTTGGCCACCACCTGGGGCAGGAAGGCGCGCTGGAAGATGCGGCGGTAGCGTGTGTGCTCGGCGCCGTCCATGACCGCGACCGTGTTGCCGAAGGAGACCCCCAGGGTATGCTTTTTCGCTTCCTTGTTGGTAAAGGTCTCGGGGTCGAGCAGCACCTGCTGAAGCAGGTCGTAGCCCATGATCGTGTAATGGGACAAACCGGCCATCTGCACGTTCGGCAACACGTCAAACAGGTCGCGGTAGGCGCCCTTGTGCACCAAGCCTTTGGCCATCAGCCCGCGAATAACCGCATAGATGTCCTCGTTGCGCCCATGCGACAGCTTCTCCACCTCGAAGGGGTTGAAGCTCTTGTCTTCCAGGTCTTCCAGGCGCGGAATGACGGTGGCGCTCATGCGGCGGCCTCCAAGTCTGGCTGTGATAAAGTAAGGCGATCACCCCCAGGCCGGCAACGCGGCTTTAAGGAACGCTCGACCTCTTGGACGCCAGGACGAAGCGCCCGGGCAGCGACAGACTCGGACCGTCGGAATTTTCCGCCAGACCTAGCCATCGGTGCTGTCCGCCGTGGCGAGGTCGCCGCTCGCCCCGGTTGAAGGCGCCGCCTCATTGCGCGCGCTCCGCTTGGCCGGGTCGCGCGCGAAGTCGGGATAGGGCCCGAGGGTGAGCAGCAGCAGCACGGAGACGACGAGACACGCCGCCAGGATTTGCAGCAGGACATCGTAGTTGCCGAAGCGGTCGTAAATGACGCCGCCGAGACTCGCCGCATAGCCGAAGCCCAAGGAAAACATCGCTGTGAGGGGCGCGTACACGCGGCCGTAGCTCCGAAGGCCGAAGTAGCGCGACGCAAGAACGGCGATGGTGTCGATCTCGACGCCGGCGGACAAGCCCACCACGCCCACTACCACGGGGACCAGCGCCGCCGAATGGCCGAGATGAGGGATCAGGAAGCAATTGATCAGGGGCAGGCCGAACACGACCGCGGCCACCAGGGGGGCGAAGATGCGGTCCATCAGATAACCGCCGATCAGGCGGCCGGCGATGGTCGTGGGTCCCAGCAGCGCCATGTAGGCGGCGGCCCGCGACAGGGGGATTCCGGCATCCGTCAGCATCGGAACCAGGTGAAGCTGAAACGCGCCCGCCGCACCCGCGCCGATGCAGAGCGCCAGGCCGATCTTCCAATAGCGAAGCTGGCGCATCGCCTGGCCAAGTCCGTAGCCCGCCGTGTCCGGCGCCACGAAGGCCTGAGCGCCGCGGCGTTGCTCGCCGACCCGTTTGCCCTCGAAGAAGAAGAGGTAGCTGAGCGGAAAGGCTGCCGCCAAGCCGAAAGCCGCGAGGGTGAAATAGACTCCCCGCCAGCCGAAGTGCATCAGCGCCAGGACGGACAAGGCCGGAATGACCGCGGCGGTGAGCCCGTGGCCGGCGAGGGTGGCCCCGAGGGCGAGGCCGCGATGCTTCTCGAACCTGCTGGCGACGGCCGCGGTCCAGCTGGTCGAGCTGGTGACCAGGCCGCACATGCCGGAGACCGTCCAGGCCGCATACCAGCTCCAGATCGAGGGACCCGTGAACCCCACCGCCGCGAACGCCAGGCAGTGGGCTATGACCCCCGGCAACACGAGCCGGCGCGGCCCAAAACGGTCGACCAGGTGTCCCAGCAAGGGGCTGCCGACCACCAACATCGTGGTGTTGATGGCCGCGACGGCGGTGATTTCGCCCCGCGTCCAGCCAAACGCCTGCTGCAGCGGCTTCATCACTACGCCCACCGACGCGAGATAGTAGGTGCCGATGCCAATGCCCATCGCCGAGGCGAGCACGAGCGGCCATCCGTCCCGCCATTCCCTCAGACCGTGGCGATCCTCCCGGATACTCATCTGCTTCCTTGCAGCGGCGGATCCTCGGCTGGCGAGCATGCCAATTTTATCGACCGCGTAAACCCGCGCCGACCAAGTCCATCGAACCCTGGTGGTTCCGGTGATCTAGAAGTTCCGTCCGAGGGCTGCGAAACGCCGATTTTACCCGTGGGGCGGTTGATTTAATCGATCGGAGAAATTATAGCCAGGAGGCGTCGCCAAGGCTCAACCTGCGCGGCGGGCCAGGCGAAACAACAAGCTCGCCGAGGAATTGGGAGGCGGGAATGAGTGTCGGCCCGGACATCGCCAAACTCCCGCACGCCGGGGAAACGGCCCCGCTTCCCCCGGAAGCTTTCAACGGCGATGTGATCGCCTGGTTCGAACACCTGCGCGAGGCGGCGCCGGTGAGTCGCGACGAAAAGGGCACCTACCTCATAGCGCGGTACGACGACGTATATGAGGCGTTGAACGACCCGGAAACCTTCTCCTCGCATCAGCAGCTGGAGCAGGCGGAGTTCGACAAGGTCAACGTGCGCAGCATCGTCTACGCCGACGATCCGGAGCATCTCGATTTTCGCAAGCTGGTCAACCGGGCCTGGACGCCGGGCGCGGTGATCGAGTTCCGCGACGCCATCGCCCGAAATGTCGATGAGCTGGTCGGCGATCTGAAGGACGGCGAACCCTTCGACGTCGTTCGGTTGGGTCTCCAGGTCTCGCAGCGCTCGTTCTCGGAGGCCATGGGCCTGCCGAACGACCAGCACGAGCGGATCGCGCGTTGGTTTCAGGCGAGCGGGGCGTTCGTTCGACCAGACCAGATCATGCGCAACATGGGACGCGCTCGTCCGGCGCTGGAACAGCGCGCCGCGCTCTACGAGAGCGGCTTTCCCGACATGGCCGCCTACTTTTACGAAATCGTCGAGAAGTACGGCGACTGCGACTTGGCGACCCTGAAGGAGAGCGGCGTGCCGCCGTTCCCCCGAGCGCTCGTCGCCGCGCACCAGGCCGACCCGGCGAACATCGACCTGATCCTGACCAAGGTGATGCCGCCGCTCCTGGCGGGCGGAGTCAGCACGCTCAGCCACGTCTTCCCCAACGCGGTGGACGTATTGCTTGAACACCCCGACCTCTGGGCCCGCCTGCGCGCGGACGAAACTCTGCTCGCCCTGGAAGGCCGCAGCGACGTGATCGAGGAAATTTTGCGTCTACGCGCCGTCGTGCAGGGAATGCCTCGGGTCACCACCCGCGACGTGGAGGTGAGCGGAACCGTGATTCCGAAGGGCTCGCTGGTGCAGCTCTGCTATCTGAGCGCCGGGCGGGACGAGGCGGCTTTCGAGCAGCCGGATGCGTTTCGTGACCGTGGTCTTTCGCGGCACCTCACCTTTGGCTTCGGCACCCACACCTGTATGGGCCAGTCGCTGGTGCGGCTGGAGCTGAAGATCTTCCTGCGGGCTTTGCTGAAGCGTTTTGCGCGCCTCGAGCGGGTTCCAGCCAAGGCGGATTGGGGTGGGGTAGGGGTCTATTACACCCCCGACACCCTGCCCGTGGTCGGGTTCGCCGCCTAACCATTGCCGCCGCAGCCGGCGTTTCGGGGGAGGGACGTGGAGAGGATCAGCTTGTCTGGCCGCGTGGCGGTCGTGACGGGTTCCGGCCGGAGCATCGGTCGCGCACATGCGTTGGAACTCGCTCGCCGCGGCGCTCGCGTGCTCGTGAACGACGTCGACCGGGCCGCCGCCGACGGTGTCGTTGACGAGATTCGCGCCGCAGGCGGCGTCGCGTCGGCCAGCTACGCCAGCGTCGCGGACGCCGAGGGGGGCGCGCTGATTATCGCCGCCGCGGTAGAGGCGTTTGGGTCGGTGGACATCCTGGTCAACAACGCAGGCATCCTGCGCCCCGGATATTTCGAGGACATCAGTCTGGCCGAGTACGATGCAGTGCTGGACACGCACCTGCGCGCCGCCTTCTTCGTCACCCAGCCCGCTTGGCGACTGATGAAGCGCGCGGGCTACGGGCGCATCGTCATGACCAGCTCCAGTTCGGGGATGTTCTCGCACCAGGGGCTGGCCAATTACGCCTGCGCTAAGGCCGGCGTGTACGGACTTGCCAAGGCGCTCGCCTACGAGGGGGCGGCGTTCGGCATCAAGACCAATGTCATCCTGCCGTACGCCCTGGGGTCGATGCAGAAGGGCCATCCGATACCGGACATGCTCGAGAACCGGCAGCGATTCGTCTCGGACGCATTGCAGGCGCGCCTCGCCGGCCGCAACCAGCCGGAGCTGATCGCCCATCTGGTCGCATACCTCGCCAGCGAGGCTTGTGAGCCTAATGGAGAGGCCTTCTCCGCCTGCGGGGGCCGTTATGGACGGGTGTTCGTCGGGATCGCCGATGGCTGGCTCGCGAGCGATCTATCGGAAGTGAACGCGGAAGCGATCGCTGCGGAAATGCCGCGAATTCGCGACGTGTCGCGCCAGACGACGCCCATGTGGCTCTTCGAAGAAGTCGCGGCGGTGGCCGCGCGGCTGTGAAGGGATCGAAGATGTTTCAGAAAGCCACGCCGCGTGGCCAGGTCAGGCTGGGGGAGATCGTTCATGTCGACGTCGCCGGCGAGGACGTCGCCCTTTATCTGGTGGACGGGCGCGTGCTCGCCACCAGCAACATCTGTCCGCACGCCTACTGCCTGCTGCACGAGAACGGTGTCGTCTACGGCGAGAACGTGGAGTGCTCCTGCCACGGCAGCACCTTCAAAATCGAGACCGGCGAGAACGTGAACCCGCCGTCGTCCAATCCGCTCGCGACCTTTCCCGCCGAAGTGCGCGACGGGGAGGTGTTCATCGACGTCAGCGCCGTCCAGGCGCCCCCGAGCGGTCGCACGGAGGCGGTATGAGCCAGTGCCCTCTTCGTTACCCTTCGCAGGAGGGCGCGGAGCACCCCTTTCCGTTCTACGCCTGGGCGCGCGCTGAGCAGCCGGTCTACCAGATCCCGGGCCTGCCCTACTACTTCCTCACCAAGTACGAGGACTTGGTCTACGCCACCGAACACCCGGAGATTTTCTCCAGCGTGGGCCGCAATCTCGGCACCACCGTGGAGGCGCAGCCGAAAACGGCCTCGGGGATAGAGATCCGCACGATGATCGAGAGCGATGCGCCCGATCATCCGACCCACCGCAGCTTCGCCTTTCAGCTCCTGAATCCTAAAGCCCTGCGCGAATACCGGCCGATGATTCTCGAGTTGGTCGAACAGCTCATCGACTCGTTCATCGACCAGGGCGAGGTCGAATTCGTCTCGGCTTTCGCCAACAAGCTTCCCGCGCTGGTCACCGCGCGCATGGCCGGCTTTCCCGATTCCCTTCTGACGGACCTGCACGCCTGGGGACAGATCGAGGGCTCAGGCGCGCCCTTTCTCCCGCCGGAGAAGTACGCCGAGCACCTTCGGGTGCGCGACTCCATGGTGGACTATGTCCGCTCGGCCATCGAGGCGCGCGCCGTCGATCCGCCTGACGACGGGATCGGCAAGCTGATCAAGCTGCAAGTGGAGCGGGACGGCGAGTTCAGCCTGCCGTATGTGCGCGCCCAGGCAGGGGTGCTGCTGGCCGGCGGCACGACCACCACGGCCCACATGCTGGGCATGGGCCTGCTGCTGCTGATCAACCACCCCGACGTCATGCGGCGAGTAGTCGACGACAAGACGCTGATTCGTCCCTTCCTCGACGAGGCGCTCCGCGTCGAATCGCCGGTCCAATGGGTTCCGCGCCGGGTCGCGCGGGACGTCGAACTCGGCGGCGTGAAGATACCCGCCGGCTCGCACATCCTCCTGGGATGGGGTTCCGCCAACCGCGACGAGACCGTCTTCGAAAATCCCGACGCCTTCGACATCGACCGCGAAGGGCCGAACAAGCACGTGAGCTTCGGCCACGGGCCGCACGCCTGTCTTGGCCTACCGCTCGCGCGCCTGGAGCTGACGATCGCCTTCGAGCGCCTGCTCACCAGGCTGACGGACATCCGCCTCGCCCTAGGCGCCGAGCCGCGCCACATCGACAGCCCTTCTTTCCGCGGCCTCAGGTCGCTCCCGATCACCTTCAAGCGGGCCCCCTGACCGCGCGGCGGCAAAACCCGGAGACCTCAAAAATGCCCGGCCCCTTGGATGGCGTTCGCGTTCTCGACCTCACGATCTCGGTGATGGGACCCTATGCGGCCCAGCAACTCGGCGACATGGGCGCCGACGTCATCAAGGTGGAATCGCCGGACGGCGACAGTTCGCGTGGGATTGGCACCCAACGCAATCCGGGGATGGCGTCGTTCTTTCTAGGTTTCAATCGCAACAAGCGCGCCATCGTGCTCGATCTGAAGCAGAAGGCGGCGCTCGACGCCCTGATGCGGCTGGCCAAGACCGCGGACGTGGTGCTGATCAACATGCGGCCTCAGACGGCCGCACGCCTCGGCGTCGGCTATGAGGCTTTCAAAGTTGTCAATCCGCGGATCATCCACGTGTCGGCCTACGGCTACCGTGCGGAAGGCCCCTACGCCAACAACGCCGCCTACGACGACATCATCCAGGCCGGCGCGGGCTTTGCCTACCTACAAGGGACCCAGACCGGGCAGCCGCATTACGTCCCCAGCATCGTCGCCGACAAGGTAAGCGGGCTGACCATCGTCAGTGCGGTTTTGGCCGCCCTCTTTTCCCGCGAGAGGACCGGCGTCGGCCAATCCCTCGAGGTGCCGATGTTCGAGACCATGGCCGCCTTCGTGACCAGCGAGCATCTCGAGGGCGAGACCTTCATCCCGCCTCAGGGCACCATGGGCTACAAGCGCATCATGACCGCCGAGCGCCGGCCCTACGCCACCAAGGATGGTCATATCTCGGTGCTGCCCTACAGCGACCGCAACTGGTCGGAATTTTGCCGGGCCGCGGGCCGCTCCGACTTGCTGGAGCGCGAGGATCTGAGGGCGCAATCCGAGCGGTTCAAGCAGATCGACGCTTTTTACCAGCTGGTCGCGGAGATCGTCGCTAGCAAGACGACAGCCGAGTGGCTCGAACTGCTGGCCAAGACCAATGTGCCATATGGGCCGATGAACAGCCTGCAGGACCTGCTGAATGATCCGCAGCTGGAGGCCACGAATTTCTGGACCATCCGGGAGCATCCCACTGAGGCGACGCTGCGCTATCCGGACTTCCCCGTGAGGTTCAGTGAAACGAAACCGTCGCTCCGCCGCCTGCAGCCGCGGCTCGGCGAGCACAGCCGCGAGGTGCTCGCCGAGCTCGGACTGAGCGACAGCGAGATTGACGCCATGCTGGAAACCAACGCTGCCGTGCAAGCGTCGGCGGCGGGCTGAGTTTGAATGAGCGATTAAATAGCTCTTGCCTCGTTCGGCCCGCCCTGAGACTATCTATTTCGCGAGACGATCGGGAGGACGCGGTGATCGACCTTTCGCCGGGCGAGTTGGAGCTCTCGGTCCTTGACGGGTTTGCGCGGGTCCTGCGGGACGCGGAGACTCAAGGCTGGCGACGGGAAGGCGGTGGTTGTCGTCTCGACGACGGGCTTTGGCGCCGCCTGCTGGATCTGACGCCGGTCATGCCGGAGGTTGAAGGCCAGGGGCTCTCGTTTCTTACCCTGGCGCTCATCGCCGATCGCCTCGGCGCGGAGCTCAAGGGGCTGCTGCTCATCGACCATCTGGCTGGCGTACGGGCCCTCACCGGCGCCGCCGAAAGCGGTGACGCTAGCGCCCCCGCCGCGTTGCGACAAATCGAGGCCCAAGGCGGGGTCGTGGGACTGGCGCCCCGCGCTGGGGCGCTCGACCCGAGGACGCCGCCGTTGTCGCTGAGCGGCGCGATCGCCGACTGGATCATCGTTTTCGACGCCGCCGGCGCCCGCTTCGCCGCTCAATCGCCGTCCCGTCGCGGTGAGGTCGTGGGTAATCTCGCTGACCTTCCGGTACAGGTCCTCGAGCCGGCCGAGGGCTGGGCGGAGCTCCAAGGCGGTCCGGCGGCCGCCCGGATGTTGGCGGCCGAACATCGTACGCTGGTCGCCGCCGCGATTGGCGGAATGGCGCGGCGCGCGATGGAGTTGGCCACCGCCTACGCGAAGGAACGCTTTCAGTTCGGCCAGGCCATCGGCAGCTTTCAGGCGATCGCGCACGGCTTGGCTGACGCCAAGCTGCACGCCGACGGAATAGAGCTGCTGAGCCAGGAGGCCGCCTGGGCTCGAAACGCGGCGCCGGAGCGTTTCGAACTGCTCTCGCAAATGGCCTTCGCCCATGCCGCCCACGCCGGCGCGGCGGCGGTGAAGTTCGCCATGCACGTCTTCGGTGGCTATGGCGCGATGCCAGACTTTCCGGTGCAGGCTTATTTTCGCACTGTGCGGGCTGTTTCGCTTGCGGTTGGTGATTGCCGGGAAGCGCGAAGGGCAGTGGGTCGCGTTGTGATCCAGGCGCCGCCAGAGACTCCATTCGCCTTAAGCGCGTCCCCCGCGCTCGAAGTCGCGGGAGGCTGAGGAATGGATTTCTCTCTAGGACCCGAGGTCGAAGCGTTTCGCGGCGAAGCGCGGCGTCTGTTTGCTCAGCACTGCGAGTTCAGGGACGGCATCTATCAGGACTGCCGGGATGACGAGGGGGTGCTGCGCGAGATGGGGCGGCGCGGCTGGCTCGATCTCGAGCGCGAAGGCAGCATGACATGGGACATGAAGATGTTCGTCCTCTCCGAGGAGGCGGAGCGGATGAACGTGCCTTTGAAGGGGCTAGCGGCGACCTTCATCGTCGGCTTCACCTTGAGCCGCGTCGGCACGGAGGAGCAGAAGCAGCGCATCCTGCCTGGCATCGCCGCCGGAACGACGCGCGTGGCCCTCGGCTACAGCGAGCCGGGCGCAGGCTCCGACATCGCCGGCACCAAGGTGCGCGCTCGCCGCGACGGCGACGAGTGGGTGATCAACGGCCAGAAGCAGTGGACCTCCTCCGCGGAGGTCGCCGACTACATATGGCTACTCACCCGCACCGATCCGGAAGCCAAGAAACACGCCGGCCTGACCATCTTCTTGGCGCCGATCGACACGCCCGGGATCACCATCGTCCCGATCCACACCATCGGCGGTCAACGAACCAACCAGGTCTTTTTTGACGGCGCGCGGATCGCCGACAGCTGGCGTGTGGGCGAGGTGAACGGCGGGTGGAAGGTTCTTTCCACGGCGCTGGTCTACGAACACGGCGGCGGCAACGTGCCGGGGCGCAGCCTCAGCGGCGCAATCGCGCGAATTTTGGATCTCGGCTTGGCCCATGTGCGCGAGGCCGGCGAGGCCGCGTGCGCGAATCCGGACGTGCAGGAGGCGTTTGGCGAGACGGCGATCGAGCTGGAGCTCACCCGCCTGTTGAACTACCGCGCGACCTGGATCGGGGCGCAGGCCGAAAAGGCCGACATCCCGGGCGCGGTGTTCAAGCTTCTGGGGCGACAGGGGGCGGTATTCGCCTCGGAGCGCCTGCTCGAGCTCATGGGACCCTGGGGCCTCATTCGCGAGGGGGCCGGCGGACCTGAGAATCCGGCGGTCAGCGCCATCCAGCGTCAGTTTCTCGCCACACCGGTCGGCACCGTGGCCGGCGGCAGCGTCGAGATCCAGAGAACCAAGATCGCCGAGCGAGGGCTGGGGCTGCCCCGCCCGCCGCGCGGCTAAAGGGCCCTTTCCCCGATGATGCGGATTATCGACCTCTCCACGGATCTAGCGGGCCGATACGCCACGCGCCTCATCGCCGACCAGGGCGCGGAGGTCATCGCCGTCGAGCTGAGCCGCGACGGCGCACCGCTGCCGCCGTCCGTGGCGGCGGCGGATCTGGATCTGCTCTCCGGTCACCTAGATCGGAACAAGACCAAACTGGGCGCCGACCTCGCCAGCGGCGAGGACCGGCGCGCCCTGCTGAACGTGCTCAACGGCGCGGACTTCGTCGTCCACGGTTTCCCGGCCGCCCTCGCCGGAGCGCTCGGGCTGGGCGCTGACGAAATCCGTGCGGCTGGAGCGGGGGCGCTGATGACGTTGACGCCCTACGGCTACAGCAATGCAGAGGCGGACTTGCCGGCCACCGAGAAGACCTTGCAGGCGGCGGGCGGCGCCATGCTTATTTCCGGGGGAGCGGAGTCACTGGCGGCCGGCCAGCCCCCGCTCGATCTCAACGTGCCATTCGTCAGCACCATGGGCGGTATTCTGGGCGCGATGTCCCTGCTTGCGCACCGCATCGGCGTCCGCCGGGAGTCCGCGCCCGCATTCGCCCATCTCGACCTGGCTTTGCGCGACGTCGTGCCCGCAGGCCTCGAGAAGCTGATCGCCAGCTACACCTACCTAAACGTTTGCAGCCTTCGCGGCACCCGCGGCGGCCGGATGCAGAGCAGCGCCGGGTTCGGCGATATGCGGGCGAAGGACGGCTACTTCCACGTATTCGTGCTGCGCGAGGCCTACAAGAAGCTGGCCGAGTTGATTGGCCGGGCCGACCTGGCAGCCGACCCCAACTGGTCGGATCCGCGCCGGCGAACTTACACGACCGAGGAGACGGCCGCCATCACCGAGGCGGCCATCGCGAAGCTGTCCCTGGGCGAGCTCGCCGAGCGAGCCGCCGATCTGAAGATGCCCTCGGGGCCCGTCGTCGAAATCGACCGTCTGGCCGAGCGGGCCCAGCTGAAGCACCGCGGGGCGCTGCGGATCAGCGGCCGCACGGTGGAGATCGAGGAGCCTTATCGGTTCCTGAACGCCGAACGCGCGCGAAAGCCCGTTTTGCAGGCCGCCGGCCTGGCTGACCTTCGCGCGCCGTCGCAAGACACCGCTCCGCCGCAGCCGAAGAGCGATCCACGCCTGGGCCCGCTCCGCGGGGTGCGTGTGCTGGACCTGACCCAGGCGTACGCGGGACCGTCCGCCACGCGCATCCTCGGCGAGCTGGGCGCCGAAGTGATCAAGATCGAATCGGTTGGCCGCCTGGACATCTACCCGCGGGCGCTGATTCCCTTCGCCAACGACACTTCCGGCGATTTCTGGGAGCGTACCGGCTACTTCGCCGAGCGGAACCTCAACAAGAAGGGCGTAACCCTCGACCTTTCCGAGGAAAGCGGGCGCGAGATTTTCCGCCGGCTTCTGCCTCTGGCGGATGTTGTGGCTTCCAACTACACGCCGCGCGTGATGCCGCGCTGGGGTTTCGGACCCGAGGCGCTGCTCGAGATCAACCCCCGGCTGGTGGTCCTCTCCATGTCCGGCTTCGGGCTGACCGGTCCCGACAACGAGATGCCCGCCCTGGCGGGCTTGATCGAGGCCGCCTCGGGATTCACCGCTCAGGTGCGGTACGGCGACGATGAGGCCCCGCGCGATGTCGGCTTTTCCTTCGGCGATATGGTGTCGGGTCTCTATGGGGCGCTGGCCACCCTCATCGCCCTGGAGCGCCGCGACCGCACCGGGCGGGGCGAAGCGATCGATCTCAGTTGCGCCGAGGCGCCTCTGCCGTTCCTGGCGGCTGGCATCACCGAATGGGCCAGAACCGGCCGCGCGCCGTCCGTAGCCCGTGAAATCGTCCCGGGAGGCCGCCACCTTTTCCTACGCTGCGGCGCCGAACACGAGCGCTGGGTCATCGTCTACGAGCCGCGGGAGAGGGAAGGGACCGTCGCGGCCTTGTTCGCCGCCGCCGAGACCGTTTCGGCTGGGCGCCCGCGGATCGATCTGCCGACTTGGTTCCCTCACAACGTCCTCGAACGGCTCCGGGGCGCCGGCCTGGCCTGTGCGACGTTGGCGGACGCGGGCCAGCTCTTCGAGTCGTCCGTGCTGCGCGAGCGGCGGCTGTTCGATGTGGTCGAGCGGGCTGAAATCGGGTCGCTGCCGCACGCCCGGGTGTTCCCGACCCTGGCGAATGGAGCGCCGATGGGCGTGGGGCTGTCGCCGCCGCCCCGCCTGGGCGAACACAATCTATCGGTGCTGAGCGAACTCGCAGCGCTTTCGGCCGCCGAGCTGGAGGCCCTGGCTGCTAGCGGCCTCATCGGCGAGGCCCCCACCGCGCCGGTGCAGAGCGTCCTGCGCACCCCCGTCCCGCTGGACGAACTCGTTGTCGCCGGTCGCGTCAGCGCTCCGACGGGCGTCGCCGCCAGGCTGGCCGAGCTGTTCGGCTACGCCGTGAAACCAAGGCCCGCCGGCGCACTTTGACCGGCCCAAACCAGGGAACACCTCACATGAGCGCCTCCGAAGACAACGCGCCGCCCCCCTATCGCTTCGAAGAAGCCGGAGCCCTTCCCTATGACGACAACGGCCATGTGCTTGTGCGTAAGGTGGGATGCGTCGGCGAGGTCATCCTCAATCGCCCCGAGCGCATGAACGCCCTGCTGATGGGCATGGGCGAGGCGGTGCACCGCGCGTTCGACGACCTGTCGCGGGACGAAAATCTCAAATGCGTCGTGTTCCGCGGAGTCGGTCGCGCCTTCTCGACGGGCGGAGACGTCGCCTGGCTCGGCAATCAGTACTCCAGCGACGAGGACGCGGCCGCGGCGAAGGAGGGCAAGAAGGTCCGGACCTCGCAACGGCGGCGGCTGCAGCACGACGAGCACGGGCACAAGGTCTTCGAGGCGATCTCCGAATGCAACAAGGTCGTCATCGTCGCGGCTCAGGGCTATGTGCTGGGTGTGGCCCTGGACTGGTTCATGGCGGCCGACATCGCCATCTGTCAGGAGGGAACGCAGCTCGGCTATCCGCCGGCCCGCATGATCGGTGCCACGGGCATGAGCGCCCTGCACTGGATGCTGCGCATGGGCCCCACGCTGCACGCCGAGATGTGCCTTCTGGGCCGCTACATCGACGCCCAGGAGGCCTGCGACCGCGGACTGATCAATCGGGTCGCACCGGCGGACCGGTTCGAAGACACGGTGGCGGCGGCCACCGAGATGATCGCTTCCATGCCGGCCGACGGCCTGGCTATTGGAAAGTATAATCGCAAGGTCGCCTTCGAGATACTTGGCGTTCGGGCGAGCCTGCTGCAGAGCGCCATGGCTCACGCCATGCAGGTGCAGCAGAAGATGGAGCCCGGCGAGTGGAACATCGTGCGCGAGCGCGAGCTCTACGGTGTCAAGGGCGCTTACCAGCGTCGCGATGAGCGCTTCAAGGAGGCGTCGCGACGTTTCTCGGGCGTCTAAGCACTACGCGACTCCGGCGAGGGCTAGTCTTATCGACCAGCCGAAAGATCTGCCGTCATCAACCTTTGGCGAGCGGATGGGCCGCTACGGAAGGAGACCCGCATGCGCTTCGGGGTTTTTTACGAACTCCAGATGCCCAAGCCCTGGAGCGCGGACCACGAGCACAGGATCTTCAAGGAGGCGCTTGAACAGATCGAGGTCGCCGATCGGGAAGGGATCGATTGCGCCTGGGCGACCGAGCATCATTTCCTTGAGGAATACGCCCACTGTTCGGCGCCGGAGATCCTGCTGGCTGCGGCGGCCTCGCGGACCAAGCGCATTCGTCTGGGCCACGGCATCCGGCACGTCATCGCCAAGACCAACCATCCGGCCCGGGTCGCCGAGATGCTGGGCGCCCTCGATCTGGTTTCGGATGGACGGGTGGAGTTCGGGTTCGGCGAGGGCTCGTCGCGTCTCGAGCTCGGCGGCTTCGACATCCGCGAGGCCGACAAGCGGCCCATGGCGCTCGAGGCCGCCGAGCAGATCGCCAACATGATGGCGATGAGTCCCTATCCGGGTTACGAGGGCGCGTCCTTCTCCTTTCCCTGCCGCAACGTTCTGCCCAAGCCCCTGCAGAAGCCGCATCCGCCTATGTGGATGGCTTGCACCAATCGTGAGACCATCCGCGTCGCCGCGACCCTGGGCGTCGGCGCGCTCGCGTTTTCCTTCCTAGAGCCGGAAGAAACGAAGAAATGGGTCGACATCTACTATGAGACCATCAAGAGCGACAAATGCATGCCTATCGGCCACGCGGTGAATGCAAACATTGCCTTGGTTTCAGGTTTCTCATTACATCACAACCGTGAGGAGGCTATACGGCGCGGGCAGGAGGGCTTCGAATTCTTCGGATATGCGATCCGGGCCATGCGCACCCAAGACTTTCGCCCTGGCCTTAGCCGGTTGTGGGAGCTCTTCCAGGAGCGCAAATCCGGCGAGCGCGAGCTGAAGCTCGGTCTCGACGTCATGACCGCCGCGCCGGGCATCGGCACGCCGAGCGAGATGCGCGAGCACATCCGCGAATATTCGAAGCTAGGCGTCGATCAGATGATCTTTCTGCAGCAGGCGGGAAACGCCCGACACGAGCACATTTGCGAATCGCTGGAGCTTTTCGGGTGCGAAGTGCTGCCGGAGTTCGCCGCCGTACGGGAGGAGGCTGACAGGCGAAAGCGGGGAGAGCTGGCGCCCTATGTCGAAGCGGCCATGGAGCGGAAGAAATGGATGCCGGCGCTGACGCCCGAAACGACGCCGATCGTCGAGGCGCTGGCTCGTGACCTTGAGGGCAAAGTCACCACCACCTAGTGTGGTGAATTTGAAGTTCGCTCGATTGATGGGGCGGGCGCTGAAGCGACCTTCAAATTCGTAAGCCACACGAGATTCAAAGCGGAAGTTCGCTCGGCGCCCATCCCATCCCCTGGCGAACCTCGGACTCGGGACGCTAGACTCGGATGGCCAAGGCTGGTCCGTCGATCGAGGGTTGAACCGCAGCGCATAAGCGGCGCGTCTCACCTCGATTCGGAAGGAACGCGGCCGCTCGAAAATCCTCCCGTGGTTGAAGGGGGCCCATGACCCGGTCCTCAGAAACAAATTTATTGAACCATTAATAAGATTGCGCTATGGCAAGCGTCAAAGCGGCAAAGTCTCGCACTCGGCTGGAGACAAGTTGGCCGCGAGGGGGATCGGGATGCCAAAATCAAAGCTTGCAGCGCTCGTCTATGGTTGCGCGTTGGCGGCGCTCGTCGGCGCGGCCGCCCGGGCCGAGACGGCCACGGCGGCGGACTCGTCGACGGCGACGGGGACGGCCGCCAACGGCACCCAGTTGCAGGAGGTGGTGGTGCAGGCTCGGCGCACTTCCGAAAGCCTTCAGCGGGTGCCGGTCGCCGTGACGGTGATAAATCAGAAGGCGGTCGACTCGGTCGGCGCATTCGGCCCGCAGGACCTGCAGAAATTGACGCCGGGCCTCTCGGTGCCGGCGGTGGTCTCCGACATCAACAACGTGGAATTCGCAATCCGCGGTCAGTCGTATTCTTACAGCAATAACTTCAACGCGGTTATCCCGTACTACAATGATGTGCCGCTGAACTCCGGGCCGAGTTCCACCGTTCTCAGCCATGGTCAGTTTTTCGATCTGGAAAGCATTCAGGTTCTGCGCGGGCCGCAGGGCACCCAGTTCGGCCGGGTTACCGACGGCGGCAACGTCATGATCTATCCTAGAAGGCCATCCAACAGCTTCGACGGCTATATGGAGACCAAGCTCGGTGACTTTGGTCTGGTGGATGTCACTGGGGCCGTCAACGTGCCGTTCATCGCCGACAAGCTGATGGTGCGGGCCGCAATCGATATCAATCACCGCAACGGCTACGTCACCAACCTCTACAACGGCAAGGATCTCAATGACGTCGGCTATCAGTCCTATCGTCTAGGCATAATCTTCAAGCCAACCGAGAACATCGAGAACTACACCTCGGTCGCCTATGAACACTCGCGCACGAATGGGACGGCGGTTCAGCTTCAATACCTCAATCAGCCGATTGCGAGCGGCGTCCTGAACTTCCTCTTCGGCAATGTGCCGAGCAAATTCTACGGGCTGAGCGCTATTGGTCAGGTGGTGCCGTTCTCCAGCGCCGCTTGCGCGCCGACCTTCTGCGGTCTGACCCCCTTCACCGCCACGAACTACCTGGCCGCCCTGAACGCCGATGTCGCGCGACAGCTGGCGCTCGGCCCGCACAAGGTCTTCGATTCTTCGCCGCTGTTCGACCGTCGCGATAACATCTATGTGGTCAACACCACCACGGCAGATTTTCATGTTGTCACGATCAAGAACATCATTGGGTATATCCGTACTCAGGATTTCGAGGCTCAGAATTTTGCTGGCGGCAACGAGGGTTACATCCTGCCCTGTCACTCCGGATGCGGCTACAGCAACGATGACAAATACCCGTTTAACCTCATGCAGCAGTTCAGCGAGGAATTTCGCCTTCAAGGGAAATTGTTCAACGATCATCTGACCTGGTCCGCGGGCGCTTATACGGATAACCAGAAGAACCCGTCGCCGTGGCAGAATGCGACGCTCAGCTTCGGCGTCACGCAGCGCACCAATATCCAATTCTATAAGACGTGGGAGACCGCTGGTTATGGCAACGCCGAATATGATTTCGGCGATTTTCTGCCCGGCCTGAAGGTCAACGGCGGCATCCGGTATTCGGTCGACAGCAACCACTCCGATGTGACGACGCTGCTTGGACCTGTTCCTGCGCCCGGCATTCCCACCAGCGCGAGCACTCTGCCCTCGGGCGTCTGCGTTCAGTTTCCTCAGCCCTGCCTCGATCTTCGGGCCACGTTCACCGCCCTGACCTACACGGGCGGCGTCAGCTATCAGATCAACCCGGAACAGATGCTCTACGCCAAGGTGAGCCGCGGGTACCGTCCTGGCGGCGTCAACGCGTCGGCGCCGCCGAGCTTCGACCCGAGGTACTTCCCTGAGTCCGATCTGTCCGTCGAGGTGGGCGCCAAGGCCGATTTCAACTTCAATGGGGTGAGGTTGCGCACGGACGTGGCGCTGTTCCACGACAACTACAGCAAGGTCCAGCAGCTCGTGGTGCTGCCGTTCGATCCGGCCGTCGGCTCGGTGTCGGTGGTGCGCAACGTGGACGATGCGGTCATTCAGGGCGTCGAGTTCGAGGGGACGCTGATCCCGGTCCAGGGCCTGACGCTCGCCCTCAACTACGCCTACACCGACGCGCGCTACAGACATCTGCCTACCGACGCCTACACGAATCCGACCACTCCATGCACGTCCCTCTCGCTGGGTGTCGGCTTCTGCAGCAAGAACGCCTTCGGCTTCACGCCGCGCAATAAGGTCGGCCTTTCGTTCGACTATCAACTGCCGATCGACCCGTCGGTGGGGGTGATCAGCTTCGGCGGCACCTGGAGTTATCAGTCCAAGGAGTGGCTTACCACGACCAGCAACAACGACCCGCGCGCGGTCCAGCCGGCCTACAGCCTCCTGGACCTGCGGGCCGAGTGGCATCAGATCTACGGCCATCCGATCGATCTGTCCTTCTTCATGACCAACGTGACGAACAAGATCTACCTAGCCGGTACGGACGACTTGGAATCGCAACTTGGCGACGACGCCAACATCTACGCGCCGCCCAGGATGTTCGGTTTCGGAATCAAGTATCGGTTCGGCGCCTCGGCTGGACAGTAGGCCTCGCCCCTTCGGCCGTCCTGCCCAACTCCCGCTGGCGGACGCCAGCTGGGAACCGGCGCGGGATGACGCCCCCGGGCGACCCTTCGACCGAGCTGGATTGGCTGAGCGGATCGGCCCTTATGTCGCGCTCGCTTTGTGATCCACCTCCCCGATCATAGACACCGTACCCCCCCAGTGGTTAGTGATTGGGTCTGTTATCGGCGGTGAGAGCAGGCGTTGAAGAGGAACAGAGGCCCCCGGCCCGTGAGCGCGGATAGTCGAGGGAGCCGCGAAGATATCCTTCGCGCTGCTCACGAACTTATGGTTGAAATGGATACAGTTGAGATATCTCTCAGCCAAATCGCCGAGAAGGCGCAGCTCAGCGCCGCGCTGGTGAAATACTATTTCGGGAGCAAAGATGGTATGCTTCTGGAGCTTCTCCGGCAATATAAGACCGCCCCTGGTCGATTGGATGCCCTCCTGGCGGCCCCTGTTTCAGCGTCTGAGAAACTGGCGATGCACATCCAGGGCATTGTAAACGTCTACAGTCGAGCCCCTTACCTAAATCGGCTGATCCTGACCTTGCTGCGCAGGGATTCGCCCATGGTGAAGGAAATCTCGGAGAACTTCATGCGGCCGATGGCCGAATTCCACGCCAAGCTGCTTGCGCTGGGCGTGCAGGAAGGCAGCATGCGCGAAATTGATCCCATGTCATTCAACTTCATGCTCGTGGGCGCCTGCGACAATCTCTTCTCACGCAGAGCGGCACTTCCCCTCGGGTTCGGTGTGCCCGAGATCACCGCGGAGGTCAGGCGAAAGCATGTGGAGGAGTTAACGCGGCTCTTCCTCGCGGGCGTGGCTTCGGACGCCCGCGCCGCCGGTTCGGAGCAGCGCAGCGCGTAGGGCGGATACTTTGCGAGCAGCGTTTTTCGCCAAAGGGAATTCAGGTCGAGCAGCGCGTGGCCCACTTCGATTGCATGGCCCAACCGCGGTGTGATGGCCGCTTAAGTTCGGGGGCGACGATCCGCACGCTTTGATCGAGGACCTGATGACGACGCGATGAGCATGGGGGCCAGGCGCGTTCGGCGCTTCAATCATCTGGTCCGGGCGCTCGTGACGCAAGGAAGAGGACAGGGTCTGGCGCCCCGAGTGCAAAGTTTGTCGACGAAGAGGGGGCGCCGTCCGCGAACTCAGCCGCGGGGCATGTCGAGGCCTCGCTCGGAGATCAGGTTCCGCTGGATCTCGTTGGTGCCGCCGGCGATGGTTCTTCCGAACGACCCGAGATAATCCGCCATCGCTCCTCCTTGCCCGTCCTCGAAGTCGGGCGCGTCTTCGTCCACCTGGCCGTCGAGCCCCGCAATGCGGACCCGGATGTCAGCCGCCCTTTGTTGCAGCTGGGAGAAGGAAACCTTCAAATAGGAGGGCAATACCCAGTTGCGGCCGTTCTCTTCCTCAGCTTCGCGGAGCAGTTGCCGAACCAGCCTGCGGCACGCTTGGCACTCGACGAAGACGGTGGCGAACTCGCGGCGGAGCTGGTCGTCCTCGAGCCAGGCCGCGCGGGAAAGACAGGCGCTGCGCCAGTAGCGATCGAGACGCAACGCCTGCGCTTCGATGTCGCCGAAGAA
>Ga0213876_10000655_pt1 | contig 24852 bp, 19 predicted proteins | sample BarmaccomBMRX_R9_FD_160113 | JGI IMG/M metagenome (GOLD analysis project Ga0213876, IMG submission 160113) | Root-associated microbial communities from Barbacenia macrantha in rupestrian grasslands, the National Park of Serra do Cipo, Brazil - RX_R9 | ecosystem: Host-associated > Plants > Roots... | reverse complement strand
GGCTGTCGACCGAGTGCGCCGTGTGCGCCCAGCGCGCCAGCGATCGGGCCTTCTTTCGCTGGATCTGGCCCACCATGTGCCAGTGCATGGTCCGCGAGTCCGTGTGCGCCGACCCCGTCAAAAGCGCAGTGAGTTCGGTCACTTTCGCCGAAGCTTCTTGCTCTCGCGATTCGCCAACCGCCCTAACACCCAATCTCGACAAAATCGCAACGTCGGTTGCTGGAAAGAATTTGGTAATGGGGAGAAGTTCAATTTCGCTGACATTGCGGCCGGTGGCTTCGGCGGCCATCGCAAGCCTGGATCGCAGCGACGCCAACGCATGGGTCAATTCCGATTCGCGGTTACTCCCGCTTGATCCCGGGTCCGACAGACCAACCGCCATGGCCGTCACTCCATCCAGACCAGCGACGCCAGCCGCCCGGTCGGCGCATCCCGGCGGTGGCTGAACAAGGACGGATCGGCCACCGTGCAGCGCGGATCGATGTCGATCGACGTGATGCCCAAACCGCGCAGCTGACAAGCGATTCCGGCCCGAAGATCGAGGCCCGGTGTCCCGCGCGAGGTGGTGGTGCGACTGCCCGGCAGCGTCTTTTCGACCTCATCGGCCATGGCGGCGGGCACTTCATAATTGCGGCCGCTGACCGCAGGACCCAGCAGCACCGATATGTCGCCGACGTGGGCACCCAGGCCCACCATCGCCTCCACCGCGCGCGCCACCACACCCCGCTGGGCGCCGACGCGGCCGGCGTGGACGGCCGCGGCTACGCCGGCGCGCGCGTCGGCCATCAAGACCGGCACGCAATCGGCCGTCACGACGGCAAGCGCCAGTCGGGGCATTCGGGTGACCACCGCGTCGGTGTCGTCGAAAGCACCGTCACGCGGTCCGTCGACCACCTCGACCCGATCGCCGTGGACCTGGTTCATCCACACCACCCGATCGCCGGGCAGGCCAATGGCCGCGGCCAGCCGGGCTCGGTTGGCGGCCACCGCCGCCGGGTCGTCACCGACGTGATCGCCCAGGTTGAAGGTGTCGAACGGCGGCGGCGACACACCTCCGGCCCGGGTGGTCGTCACCCGCCGGACGCGCACGCTCACATGCCCAGTATCCGGAATCCTTAAGGCATGCGACGTGTCGCAGTCACCGGGCACCTCAGCGGCGCATGAAGGGCGGCACGTCGACGTCGTCGTCATCGCCGCCGATGCTGAGCGTCGCACCGTTGGTGTGCACCGGCACGCTCACGGCGTCGACCGGCTCAAACAACGTCGAGGAGAGCCTGCCGGCCTTCGCCGACTCGATCCGATGCGCCCCGCCGGTCTCAACTCCGCCTACCAGCGGCTTGCGGCCGGGACCGCTGGCTTCAAAACCCGCCGCAATCACCGTGACCCGCACCTCGTCACCCAGCGAATCGTCGATGACGGTACCGAAGATGATGTTGGCATCCTGGTGCGCCGCGTCTTGCACCAGCGAGGCCGCCTCGTTGATCTCGAACAGGCCCAGGTCGCTGCCGCCCGCGATGGACATCAGCACGCCCTGCGCCCCCTCCATCGAGGCTTCCAGCAGCGGCGAGTTGATCGCGATCTCGGCTGCCTTGAGCGACCGTCCTTCACCCCGGGCCGAGCCGATGCCCATCAGCGCTGTGCCGGCACCGGACATGATCCCTTTGACGTCGGCGAAGTCGACGTTGATCAGCCCGGGCGTGGTGATCAGGTCGGTGATGCCCTGCACACCGTTGAGCAGCACCTCGTCGGCGCTGCGGAAAGCGTCCATCAGAGAAACCGCGGCGTCACCCATCTGCAGCAGCCGGTCGTTGGGGATCACGATGAGCGTGTCGCAACTTTCCCGCAGCGCGGAAATGCCGGCTTCGGCCTGGTTACCGCGCCGTTTGCCCTCGAACGAGAAGGGCCGGGTGACCACGCCGACGGTCAGCGCGCCCAACTTGCGCGCGATGCTGGCGACGACGGGGGCCCCGCCGGTGCCGGTGCCGCCGCCCTCGCCGGCTGTGACGAACACCATGTCCGCGCCGCGCAGCAGCTCCTCGATCTCTTCTTTGGCGTCCTCGGCCGCTTTGCGCCCGACATCAGGGTCGGCGCCGGCGCCGAGCCCGCGGGTGGACTCCCGGCCGACGTCAAGCTTGACGTCGGCATCGCTCATCAACAATGCCTGCGCATCGGTGTTGATCGCGATGAACTCCACACCCTTGAGACCTTGCTCGATCATCCGGTTGACGGCGTTGACGCCGCCGCCACCTATACCCACGACCTTGATGACTGCCAAGTAGTTGTGCGGGGGGGTCATCATTCGTCTTCCTCCCTGATGGTTCTCCCGGCGGTGTGTCTGCTTGCAAAACCCTCAACCTCAACCATAGAGTTAGAGTTATGTCAAGTAGTTCCGCGTAACCAGAACCGTATGGGTACGGCGGGTGCTAACCGCGCAGGCGCGCCGACGCGTTGCACGCAATTTTCGATTTGCTCGCAGCGAGTCATGCCGGCGTGGAGGCCGCTGGGTCGCGTGTCACGGCAGCGCGCCGCAGCGCGGTTTGGCCGCTCGGCCCACTTACTTGACCGTCGGTAGATCGGGGCTGGACACGTCGTAGGTCTTGCCCGGCTGGGTCAACAGCGCGGCCAGCTTTTCGGCCTTCTCCGCGGCACGCTCGGTAGTCCCCCACACCACGACCCGCCCGTCGCCGAGGGTCAGGGTGATGGAGGACACCGAGGGGGCCGCAATGCGACCGACCTGAGCTAGCACCTCGGGCCGCAGCGTCAGCAAAACCTGCAGCACCGCCTTCGTCGCCGGGTCGTTCGGGCCCGGATCGTCGACGTCGATGTACGGCAGGTCCGGCGGTGGCGGGGCCGTCGCGAAGTCGACGCCGTCGTGGTCAAAGAGGTGCGGGCCGTCCGGGAAGTCCTTGACTACCACCGGGACTCGCTCGACGATGGTGATCCGTAGCGCCGACGGGTACTGGCGCTGCACTCGTGCGCTGGCCACCCGCCGGATGGCCGCCACCCGGTCGGCGACCTGGCTGGTGTTGATCTGCAGCAGCGGCGTCCCGGGCTTTATCCCCGCGGCGTCGAGGACCTCTTCGCGGGTCACCGCGCCGATGCCGGTGACGACGATGTTGCGGGCCGACATCGCCGGCGTGAAATACAGGATCAGCCCAAGCCCGATCGCGACGACGACCAACAGCACGCTCGCGAGCAGCATCTTCAAGCCCCGAACTACGCCCCGCGCAACGGGTTTGGGCTCGTTGACGATCCGCCCACCGGCCCGTCGTTTGGCGTCCCGGCGGGCCTCCTCGATCGCCATGGCGCGGGCCTGAGCGGCGCGACGCTCGGCACGTTCCCGGCGGGCCCGCCGGCGTGGCCCCTCGGGTTCGGCGTGGTCCGCCGCGACCTGACCCTCCCGCTGCTCGGAGCTCGCCTCGGTGGTGGCGGCGGCGAGGTCGGGCCCCGCGTCGTCGGCGACGTCGGGCCCGGCGTCGTTGGGCTCGCTCACCACAACACCCCGGGCCGACCGGGGGCGCTGTGGTTGGCCCGCGCCCGCAGCGCGGTCAGGATCTCCGGACCCAGCAGCGTCACGTCGCCGGCGCCCATCGTGACGATCACGTCACCGGGACCGGCGGCCGCGGCCACCTGCTCGGCGGCCGCCGAGAAATCCGGGAGATAGCGCACCGGCACGCCGACGTGCTCGGCAATGCTGGCTCCGCTGACACCGGGAAGCGGTTGTTCGCGAGCACCATAGACGTCCAGCACGAACACCTCGTCGGCGGCATCCAGCGCACTGCCGAACTCGGCGGCGAAAGCCTTTGTGCGCGAATACAAGTGAGGCTGAAACACGACCAGCGACCGACCGCCGCCGTCCTGCTCGAGCATGTTGCGTACGGCGGCCAGCGTCGCGCTGATCTCCGTGGGGTGGTGGGCGTAGTCGTCGAACACCCGCACCAGCGACTTCGGGGCCTCGCCGACGCCCGAGGTCCCGACCAATTCAAACCGGCGACGCACACCCTCGAAACTGGCCAGCCCGTCGAGTACGTCGTCGACTTGAGCGCCGACGTCGACCGCCGCCAGCAGCGCGCCCAACGCGTTGAGCGCCATGTGCCGTCCGGGCACCGACAGCCGCATCGCGCGCACAGGCGGGCTGTCCGGGTCGGTGGCCAGCTGGATGTGCGCGACCGCCTCGGTGCCGTATTGCTCCCAGGACACCAGGGTCGCCGCCAGGTCCTTTCCCGAACACCCATAACGCAGGACCCGGATGCCCAACTCGGCGCTGCGCTCGGCCAGCCCGGCGGCTCCGGGGTCGTCGGTGCACACCACCAGCGCCCCTCCGGGCGCGAGCCGGTCCACGAAGGAGTCGAACACCTCGACATACGCTTCGGCGCTGCCGTAGAAGTCGAGGTGGTCGGACTCGATGTTGGTGACCACCGCGACGTCGGGCGTGTACTCCAGCAGCGAGCCGTCGCTTTCGTCCGCCTCGGCAACGAAGCAGTCCCCGCTGCCATGGTGGGCGTTGGTGCCGGCCTCCCCCAGCTCGCCGCCGACCGCGAAGGACGGGTCACGCCCGCAGTGCTGCAGGGCGACGATCAGCATCGACGTCGTGGTCGTCTTGCCGTGGGTGCCGCTGACCATCAACGTGGTCCGCCCCTGCATCAGCCTGGCCAGCACGGCCGGACGCAGGATCACCGGGATGCCGCGGCGGCGTGCTTCGACCAGCTCCGGGTTGGTCTTGGGGATGGCGGCATGCGTGGTGACGACGGCGGTCGGGCCGCCGGGGAGCAGATCCAGCGACGACGCGTCGTGCCCGATCCGGATCTCTGCGCCGCGCGCGCGCAGCGCGTGCACACCGCGCGATTCCTTGGCATCCGACCCGGACACCAGCCCGCCCCGGTCGAGCAGGATGCGGGCGACGCCCGACATTCCGGCTCCGCCGATGCCGACCATGTGCACCCGTTGCAGCTCGGGTGGCAACCGGCCGTCGATCATGCTCGTCTCCGCGCCGCAATGTCCAAAGCGGCCTGGGCGACGTGGCGAGCGGCGTCCGGGTGTCCCACCTGGGCGGCGGCTGCCGTCATGTTCGCCAGCCGCTGCGGGTCGTTAAGCAGGCCGCCCACCTCGCGGGCCACCAAGGCCGGAGTGAGGTCGGCATCGTCGACCACCATGCCACCACCGGCGTTGACCACCGGCAGCGCGTTGAGCCGCTGCTCACCGTTGCCGATCGGCAGCGGCACGTAGATCGCGGGCAGGCCGACGGCCGAGACCTCCGCGACCGTCATCGCGCCGGAGCGGCAGATCGCCAGGTCCGCGGCGGCGTACGCGAGATCCATCCGGTCCAGATACGGCACCGCCACGTAGGGCGGATCCCCCGGGTCGGGCGTGCGCAGGTCGAGGGTGTTTTTGGGCCCGTGGGCATGCAGCACGGCCACTCCCGCGGTGGCCAGTTCGGCGGCGGCCGCCGAAACCGCCCGGTTGAGCGACACCGCGCCCTGCGAGCCGCCGAACACCAGCAACACCCGTGCGTCGCCGGCGAAGCCGAAGTGCGTGCGGGCTTCGGATCGCAACGCGGCACGATCCAGCGCGGTGATGGTCGAGCGCACCGGCACCCCGACCACCTCGGCGCGTCGCAGTCCGGAATCCGGCACCGCGGACAGGATCCGGTCGGCGCTGCGGGCACCGACACGATTGGCTATCCCGGCGCGCGCGTTGGCTTCGTGAATCACGACGGGGATGCGTCGCCGCACACCGGGGATCCCGCGGGCGGCGAGGTAGGCCGGCAAGGCCACATACCCACCGAAGCCGACGACGACATCGGCGTCGACGACGTCGAGCACCGCCCGGGTTTCCCGGACCGCACGCCACACTCGGGGCGGTAGCCGGGCCAGGTCCCCGCCGGGTTTTCGGGGCAGCGGGACCGGCGTGATCAGCTCGAGGTGATATCCGCGCTCGGGCACCAGCCTGGTCTCCAGCCCGCGGTAGGTGCCCAGCGCGGTGATGCGAACTCGCGGGTCCAGGGCGGCCAGAGCATCGGCGACGGCCATCGCCGGTTCCACATGCCCGGCGGTGCCGCCGCCGGCCAGCACAACCGACAAAGGATCAAGGAACGACGAGGCCACACCGGCGGACCGGGGGCTTACGCCCAGCCCGCCGGCCGGTTCCTTGACCAAGTCGTTCACCCGTAACGCTGACCTTCCAGTGCGCTAGCGCGCCGTGCATGACGCTGGCCGGCGTAACGCTGGCCAGATCCATGATGCCCTGATCGGCGGGGGGAGCGATCAACTGCGTGGGGTATTGCCGTTCGCGCGGGCCGGGCCGGCTTCCGGGAGACCTTGCGTGGGGCCTTCTGGGCGGGCTGACCGGGCTTCTTCGGAGACTTGGCCGCCTTGGCCGGGCGCGAGCGTCCCTTGCGGTCCCGGAACGTCTCGAGACGGCTCGGCACATACGGCTCTGGCAGCGGCAGCCGCAGCAGCCGGTTCATCTTGTCGTAGCCGCCGGCACGCAGCGCGGCGACGGCCTCGGGTTCGTGACGAGCCGCATTGGCCATGATTCCTATCATGAAAAGCGTTGTGGCCGTTGATGTTCCACCAGCGGAGATCAGCGGCAGCTGCAGCCCGGTCACCGGCAGCACGCCGATGACGTAGCCGATGTTGATGAACGCCTGGCCCAGCACCCACATCGTCGTGGTGGCGGTCAGCAACCGCAGGAACGGGTCGGCCGACCGGCGCGCGATCCGCATGCCGGTGTAGGCGAACAGCCCGAAGAGCCCCAGCAGGCCGAGCGCGCCGATGAGACCGAGTTCCTCCCCGATGATGGCGAAGATGAAGTCATTGTGCGCGTTGGGCAGATAGTTCCACTTGGCGACGCCCTGACCGAGGCCGTCGCCGAAGATGCCGCCGTGGGCCAGCGCGAACTTGGCCTGCCGGGCCTGATAACCGGTGTCCTGCGGGTCGTTTTCGGGGTCCAGCCATGACCGCACCCGGTCTGACCGATAGCCCGCGGACATCGCCAGAATCGCGCCGGCAACAAAAACCGCGGTCAGCGAGCTGACGAACACGCTCAACGGCAGCCCGGCGTACCACAGCAGGGCCAGCAGGATGATGCCCAGCGACACCGTCTGGCCGAGGTCGGGCTGGGCCACGATCAACGCCAGCGCGACGACCGCGGCCGGCACCAGCGGAATCAGCATCTCGCGCAGCGAGGCCCGCTCCATGCGCCGGGCCGCCAGCAGATGCGCGCCCCAGATCGCGAAGGCGATCTTGGCCAGCTCCGAAGGCTGCATCGAGAAGCCCGCGATCACGAACCACTTCCGCGAGCCGTTGGCCAGGTTGCCGATCCCCGGAATCAACACCAGCACCAGCAAGATGATGGTGATCGCGTAGCTGACGAATGCCATCCGCCGGATGAATCGCACCGACATCCGCAACGAGGCATAGCAGGCGATCAGCCCGATGATCGTCCACAGCACCTGCTTGCTGAAGATCACCCAGGCCGATCCGTCGGCGCCATAGGAGCGCACGCCGGAGGCCGACAGCACCATGATCAGGCCGAGCGTGGTCAGCAGGGCGGCGACCGCGATGATCAGGTGAAACGATGTCATCGGCCGGCCCAGCCAGCTACCGAAGCGGGTGCGCGGGCCGCCTTGAGCCGTTATCTCCTCGGTGGATTCGGGGTCCACCGGGTCGTTCGGGGCCTCCGACGCTGTCGCGGCCTCCGATGCCTCCGATGCGTCCGTCTCGGCCGGTTCCTGCGCCTCGTCAGCCCGGGCGACGGCGGCGTCGTTTTTCTTGCCCCGGCGCCGCAGCCGGGTCAGCGCGTTACCCACCCCCGCCTACCGCGTCGCCGCACGGACGGCCACCGCGAAGGCGTCGCCGCGGTCGGCGTAGCCGGTGAACTGGTCAAACGACGCCCCGGCCGGTGCCAAGAGCACGGTGTCCCCCAGTTTAGCCAGGCCGCGGGCCGCTACCACCACCGCGGCCATCACGCGATCCCCGAGCGTCCCGCCGGCATCGTTAACTTTTGCCACTTTGACAACAGAAGACCCAGAAACAACATCAGGCGCATGCATCCCAACATCCTCGCCCGTCACAACCTGGACGACGGGGACATCGGGCGCGTGTCGCGATAACGCCTCGGCAACCTCCGCCCGATCTCGGCCGATGAGCACCGCGCCGACCAACCGGGGTGCGATTCGGGCCACCTGAGCGTCCACGGATGCGCCCTTGAGCAAACCTCCGGCGACCCACACGACCCGCGGATAGGCCAGCACCGACGCCTCGGCGGCGTGCGGGTTGGTGGCCTTGGAGTCGTCGACATAGGTGATTCCCTCGGCCACGGCCACCACCTCCCCCCGGTGCCGTCCCGGCCGGAACGATGAGATCGCCGCCCCTATCGCTTCGGGGGGCACCCCGACGCTGCGGGCCAGCGCCGCGGCGGCCAGGGTGTTGAGTACCCCGACGGGGCCCGGCACTGGGATCGCCGCCGCGGGAAGGAGCTGCAGGTCGTCGGCAAAGGCCCGGTCGACCAGGTGCCCGTCGCGAACGCCGAGTTCGCCGACGGCCGGTTCGCCCAGCCGGAATCCGACCCGCAGCGGCGCTGGGGCCGCAGGAAGCAGCGCGGCGGCCCTGACGTCGTCCAGCCCGACGACCGCGACCCGGCCGCCCAGCACCCGGGCCTTGGCCGCGGTGTAGTCGGCCATGGTGGCGTGCCAGTCCAGGTGGTCTTCGGCGATATTGAGCACCACGCCGGCCTCGGGCCGCAGCGAGGGAGCCCAGTACAACTGGAAGCTGGACAGCTCGACGGCCAGCACGTCGGCGGGTTCGTCCAGAACGTCGAGCACCGGGTCTCCGATGTTGCCGCACAGCACGCTGCGCAGGCCCCCGGCCCTCAGCATGGCGTGCAGCATCGACGTCGTGGTCGTCTTGCCGTTGGTGCCGGTCACCACCAGCCAGCGCCGCGGCGGCCCGCAGCAACCGGCGGCGTCGAGCCGCCAGGCCAGCTCGACATCACCCCAGATGGGCACGCCCGCGGCCGCGGCCGACGCCAGCACGGGCGTCGTGGGCTGGAATCCGGGACTGGTGACTACCAGCGCATAGTCGGCGATCTGTCGCTCGGCAATCGTTGGATCCACGGTCGCCACCCCGCTCTCGGCGTAGGGGCGCAACATGGCCGGATCGTCGTCGCACACCGTGGGCGTCGCGCCGAACCGGGTGAGCGCGGCGGTGATCGCCCGGCCGGTCACCCGGCCGCCGGCCACCAGCACCTGCGCGCCGGGAACTAACGGGGCGAGCACGTCAGGCGCCGATCGTGGACAGCCACTCGCCGTAGAACAGGGCCACGCCCAGGCCGCAGGTGATCGCGGTGAGCAGCCAGAAGCGGATGATCACGGTGGTTTCGGCCCATCCGAGCAGCTCGAAATGGTGGTGGAAGGGCGCCATCCGGAACACCCGGCGCCCGGTGGTGCGAAACGCCAGGATCTGCAGCACCACTGAGGTGAACTCTGCGACAAACAGCGAACCCAACACCACCGCGAGGATTTCCGTGCGGCTGGTGACGGACAACCCAGCGACAACGCCGCCCAACGCGAGGGATCCCGTGTCGCCCATGAAGATCTTGGCCGGGGCCGCATTCCACCACAAAAAGCCGATGCACGCGCCGGCCGTGGCGGCTGCGATCAACGCCAGGTCCAGCGGATCACGCACGTTGTAACAGCCCAGCCCGGGCGCGGTGACGCAGGCGTTGCGGTATTGCCAGAAAGTGATCAACACGTAGGCCCCGGTGACCATCGCCATGCAGCCGGCGGCCAGCCCGTCCAGGCCGTCGGTGAAGTTGACAGCGTTGGACCAGGCGCTGACGACCACCACGCAGAACAGCACGAACAGCGCGGGAGCCAGTGTGACCGTGGCGATTTCGCGCACATAGGACAGATCCGCGCTGCCCGGGGTCAGGCCGGCGGAGTTGCGAAACTGCAACACCAGAACGCCGAACAGCACCGCAGCGCTGATCTGCCCGACCATCTTGGCCGTCTTGTTCAGCCCGAGGTTGCGCGCCCTGCGGATTTTGATCAGGTCATCGATGAACCCGACGCCGCCAAGCACGGTGGCCAGGCCCAGCACCAGCAGACCCGACGTGGAGATCCCCTCGCCGTCGAACGCCAGACCGGCCAGGTGCGTCCCCAGGTAGCCCGCCCAGATTCCGGCCAGAATCGCCACGCCGCCCATCGACGGGGTGCCGCGCTTGGTGTGGTGGGTGGGCGGCCCGTCCTCGCGGATCTCGTGGCCGAACCCCTGCCGGGTGAACATCCGGATCAACGCCGGGGTCAACAGGATGGACACGGCCAGCGCGATGGCGACGGCGATGAGGATTTGTCTCATGGGCGCGCGCTCTCGCTGTCAGCCGCAAAAGCGTCGGCCAGCGCGCCCAGCCCGGCGGCGTTGGACGCCTTGACCAAAACCACGTCCCCGGGCTGGACCTGCGCACGCAGCAATGCCAGGGCGGAGCCGGCGTCGGGCACGGCGACCGCGCTCCGATCCGCCTCAGAGCCCCATGAGCCCTCCATGACCGCTCCGTGGTGCATGGCGCTCATCGACCTCCCAGTTCCCACGACAACGAGTCGAGTCACATCTAAGCGCACCGCGAGCCGTCCGATGCGATCATGCTCGGTTATCGCGTCCTCGCCGAGTTCGGCCATCTCGCCCAGGACCGCCCAACTTCGCCGTACCGCGGCCGGGCCGGCGCCGTTGGCGATCCACGCCAGCGCCTGCAGCCCGGCGCGCATCGAGTCCGGGTTGGCGTTGTAGGCGTCGTCGATCACCGTGACGCCGTCGGCGCGGGTGGTCACGTGCATCCGATGCCGCGACACCGGTCCGGCCGCGGCCAGCGACGCCGCCACCTGCTCGAGACTGGCCCCGCATTCCAGCGCAACGGCGGCCGCGCACATCGCGTTGGTCACCTGGTGGTCCCCGAAGACGCTTAGCCGGACTGCCACCTGGGCGCCCTTGGCGTGCAGGGTGAACCGCGGTCTGGCCAAGCCGTCCAGCGTGACGGGACCCGCCCAGACATCGCCCGTGCTGCCGCGGCTAACGCGGATCACCCGGGCCGCGGTCACGGCGGCCATCTCGGCCACCGCCGCGTCGTCGGCGTTTAGGATCACCGCGCCGGACTCCGGGACAGCTTGCGGCAGTTCGGATTTCGTTTGCGCGATGGCCTCTCGGGAACCGAACTCGCCCAGGTGCGCGGTGCCGACGTTGAGGACGACGCCGATGCCCGGCGGGGCGATCTCGGCCAACTCCGCGATGTTGCCGGGATGACGCGCCGACATTTCCAGGACGAGGTAGTCGGTCTCGCGGGTGGCGCGCAGCACGGTCCATGGATGGCCGAGCTCGTTGTTGAACGACCCGGGCGGGGCCACCACCTCACCCAACGGCTCGAGCACGGCTCTAACCAGATCCTTGGTCGAGGTCTTGCCCGACGAGCCGGTGATCCCGACGATGGTCAGCCCACCCGCGACCAGCTCGGCGCCCACCGCCTTGGCCAGCTTGGCCAGCGCGGCCAGCACCGCCGCACCCGACCCGTCCGCGTCGTGCTCGAGCACCCCCGCCCGGCCATCCGATGCCTTTAGCGGGGCGACCACGACGGCGGGTACCCCGACCGGCCGAGCGGCCAGCACCGCGACGGCACCGGCCGCAACCGCCGACCGGGCGTGGTCGTGCCCGTCGGAACGCGCGCCGGGCAGGGCCAGGAACAACCCGCCCGGGCCGATCGCGCGCGAGTCGAACTCCACGGCCCCGGTGACGCGGCGTTGTGCCGCGTCTTCCGGCGTGATGTCGGCCAGTGTGCCGCCGACGATCTCGGCGATCTGGGCAACGGTGAGGTCGATCATCGAAGCGCTTCTAATGCCTGGGCGAGTTCCACCCGGTCGTCGAACGGGCGGACTTCGCTGCCACTACGTTGCCCCGTTTCGTGGCCCTTACCGGCGACGACCACGACGTCGCCGGGACGCGCCCAGGTGACCGCGTGCCAGATGGCCTCGCGCCGGTCGCCGATCTCGACCACTTCTGCTGCAGAGGCGGCTTCGGTTGTCCCGGCGAGGATCTCGCGCCGGATCGCCGCCGGATCCTCGCTGCGCGGGTTGTCGTCGGTGATGACCACCAGGTCGGCCAGTTCGGCCGCGACGGTGCCCATGGGGGCCCGTTTGCCCGGGTCGCGATCGCCACCGGCGCCGAACACCACCGCCAGCCGACGGCCCGGGCGCCTCAGCGTGGTCAGCACTGCCCCCAGCGCGCCGGGCTTGTGGGCGTAGTCGACCAGCGCGAGAAAGTCCTGGCCGCGGTCGATCTGCTCGAGACGGCCGGGAACCCGCGTCTGCAAAAGCCCCGGGGCCGCACGCTCGGGCGAAACCCCAACGGCATCCAGAATCGCAAGTGCGACAAGGCAATTGGCCACATTGTAGCGGCCCGTCAGCCGGATACCCACCCGGTGCTGCACACCGGCGGGGTCGATGGCGGTGAATTCCTGTGCCCCGGCGCTCGTTGCTTTTACGTCGACGGCACGCCAATCGGCGGGTTGGCCCGCGACGCTGACGGTGATCGCGCCGGCGGCGCGCGAGGCCATCGCACGGCCGGCGTCGTCGTCGACGCAGACCACCGCCTGATGCGCACGCAGTGGCGAGGCTGGGTCGAAAAGCAGCGCCTTGGCCTCGAAGTAGTCCTCCATGGTGGGGTGGAAGTCGAGGTGATCGCGCGACAGGTTGGTGAAAGCGCCCACGGCGAATCCGGTGCCGTCCACCCGGCCCAGCGCCAGCGCATGGCTGGACACCTCCATCACCACGGTGTCGACGCCGCGTTCGGCCATCGCCGCGAGCATCGCCTGTAGCGCGGGCGCCTCGGGGGTGGTCAGGACGCTGGGTACGTCGGTGCCGTCGATGCGGATGCCGATGGTGCCGATCAGCCCCGCGATGCGTCCCGCGGCCCGAAGCCCGGCTTCGACGAGATAAGTGGTGGTGGTTTTGCCGGACGTTCCGGTGATGCCGATGACCGCCACGCGCTCGGACGGGTGCCCATACACCGTCGCGGCCAGGCCGCCCAGCACGCTGCGGGGTGCGGGATGGATCAGGGTGGGCACTGTCCGAGCGCCCATTTCGGCGACCCCGGCGGTGTCGGTGAGCACCGCCACCGCGCCGCGCCCGATCGCGTCGCCGGCGTACCGGGCGCCGTGCGTGATCGCGCCGGGCAGCGCCGCGAACAGGTCACCGGGCCGCACGTCCTGGCCGCGGAGCGTCACACCGGTGACGGCGACGTCGGGGACGGGGCCGTCGGGCGGCGCCGCGCCGATCTGGGCGGCTAACGCAGGCAATCGCGCGCCGGTGACGGCCCTGGGCCGCAGCGCAGTTGGCACCGACACCAGTCACCACCTCCGTCAACGTCGCGCGGTCGCCATGACCAGCCATGACACCCTACCTAGACACGCGGACCCTAAGGGTGTCCCGCCTGCCGCGATACGATTCCAGCCGCCGGGGACGGTGAGCTAACGGCACCGCACTCCCGTGGCGGCCGTCCTGCTCCTCAATCACCCTGGGTGGCTTCACCCTTCGCCCGCATCGTCTCCCGAAGGCGGCATTAGCTCTTCCGCGGAGACAGCAGGGTGAGACGTTAGATACCGAGTTCCTGCTCGATCTGCGGGAAGTATTGGAAACCGTCCGGAGTGAGCAGAATCCAGTCGTGAATTTGGCCGGTTGCCAGGATGAAACTGATCGGCGCACCTTGGGTCGCGGCTTTTTGCTCGAGCACCAACGTGTCGGGAGCGAGTGAATCCAGGGAGCCCGAGTAGACATACGTCGGCGGGAGTCCATGGAGTGAGCCATACAGCGGACTCACCATGTAGTTGTTCTCAGGAAGATTGCCTGCCCACTCCTTGCCGATCAGTTGCCCGGGCGCCACAGGGAGCAGGGGGTCCTGGACCAACGGAATGTTGGGATTGGTCAGCTCCACATCTAGCCAAGGTGACAGCAGAACCATCGACGAAGGTACGGGTTCACCCTGGTTCACCATGTACTCGACGGCCGACAGCGCCAGGGTGCCGCCCGCGGAGTCACCGAGCACGCTGACGTGGGAGGCCCCGTGTTGAGCGATTTCCATGGAGATAAGGCCGGCCATTTCCGGTACCACCGTGCCGGCGGTGCCGCCTTGCTGCAGTAAGGGGTATATGGGCACTTCGAAGGTCGCCCCGGTTTGGTAGGCCATTAACGAATAATCGACCCAGTGGAAGATCGACGGCGGAAAGATGAACGCGCCGCCGTGAATGGCCACCACGTAGTTGCCGGATGGATGAGCCGGCGTGATCTGCACTACCGTCATCCCGTCATAAGTCGTCTGCTGGACAGATTCGCCCAGCAGCGCCGTCAACAGAAGGGGCGGGGAGTTGCCGATGACCAGTGATAGTGGCGGGACGTTGCTGGCGAACAGCGCCAAAAGTGGGGAATTCGTCGCTGCAAGTTGAGGTTCAAGTCCCGACAAGGCCAGGATAGGTTTTACCGGCAAGAGCGCGGTTTCTTCCAATCTGGTTGCCAGCGACGGTGTGCCGGTGAAGGTCCCGCCCTGCACCGCCGTGAATGGCGAAGCAGCCGGGGCCCCGAAGATCTCGGTGTAAAGCGTCTCGGCCACCCCGGTGAGCACCGTGGTCGGTGAAGCTGGGGTCTGCTGAACTCCCCCAACGAGAGCGAAGCCGTTTTCGATGGCTTTGCCGAACTCGCCCGGCAGTCCGGGCAGGTTTTCCAACACTTGCCCCCACGGCCCCAACTGCGCGACCGTCGCCGACGCACTGGCGTGATATCCGCTCATCACAGCGGCATCCTGAGCCCACATCTGCTCGTATTCAGCCTCAGCCGCCGCGATCGCCGGAGCGTTTTGCCCGAACAGGTTCGAGATCACCAGCGACATCAGCTGGCCGCGATTGGCCGTCACCAGCCCGGGGTTCACGATTGTTGCCAGCGCAGCCTCATACGAGGTGGCCGCCGCCCGCGCTTGGGTTGCCGACTGTGCGGCTTGAGCCGCTGCCCCTCCCAGCCAGTCCACGTACTGGCTGGCCACATTCGTCATCGACGCCGACCCGGCGCCTTGCCAGGCCTGGCCGGTGAGGTCGGAAGTTACCGAGCTAAACGCGTTCGCCGCTGAGCTCAGCTCGCTGCCGATCCCGTCCCAGGCCGCCGCCGCCGCCAACATCGGCCCCGAACCCGGTCCATCAAGCAGCAGCACCGAATTGATCTCTGGCGGCCACACCGAAAAGTTCACCCCTGCTCCTTCCGATCAACCCGTCGGCCCCATTCCAGGAACGTACATCTTCGACGACGTGGAGGAAGGCGTTTCGCCGCGCACGAACTGCCGGCGAATGATTGACGCGATGCCGCCACCGCTGCCCCGTACGGGGCAGCGCACCGTTGGAGCGACTCGGCACCCGTCTACGGCGAACTCAACGTTCGATCGCGGACGGAAAAGCGGATCCGAACGCGCCGTTAGCGGCTATCGGGGCGACGCTAACGCGCTCAGGTGGCCTGCAACGTCAGCGGTGGTCCCGGGTCCGGTGACAGCGGCACGTTCTCGCGCTGCATCAACCAGCCGGCGATGTTGTGGAACAACGGGGCCGCCGAGTGGCCCGGCGTGCCGTCGGCGTTACGTTCCGGGTTGTCCATCATCAGCCCGATCACGTAGCGCGGATTGTCAACGGTGGCCATCCCGGCGAAGGTGATCCAGTAGACGTTGTCGAAATAGCAGCCGCAGGCGGGGTTGATCTGCTGCGCCGTCCCGGTCTTGCCGGCCATCTGGTAGCCCGGCACCGCGGCCGCTGGCCCGGTGCCCTGCTGGTAGCCCATCGGGTCACGCTGCACGACGGCCCGCAGCATTTGGCGGACGGTCTGGGCGGTCTGCGCCGACACCACGCGAACGCCGTCGGGCCGCGGCTCCTCGATGCGGGTGCCGTCGGGCGCGATGGTGGCCTTGATGATCCGCGGAGGCATCCGGATCCCATCGTTCGCGATCGTCTGGTACATGCCGGCCATCTGCAGGAGGGTCATCGAAAGACCTTGTCCGATGGGCAGGTTGGAGAAGGTGCTGCCCGACCACTGGTCGATCGGCGGCACCAGCCCCGCACTCTCACCCGGCAGCCCCACCCCGGTGCGCTGCCCCAGCCCGAATTTGCGGACCATGTCGTAGTAGCGTTCCGGCCCTACCCGCTGGGCCAGCATCAGCGTGCCGACGTTGGACGATTTTCCGAACACGCCCGTGGTGGTGTAGGGCATCACGCCGTGTTCCCAGGCATCGTGGATCGAGACGCCGCCCATTTGAATGGAGCCGGGCACCTGTAGCACCTCGTCGGGGTTGGTGAGGCCATACTCGATAACCGAAGACGCGGTGATCACCTTGTTAACCGAGCCCGGCTCGAACGGCGAGGACACCACCAGGTTGCCCAGCTGCCGATCGCCCTGACGGCCGATGTCCTGCGACGGGTCGAAGGTGTTGTCGTTGGCCATGGCCAGCACCTCGCCGGTCTTGGCATCTAGGACGACAGCCGAGACGTTATGTGCGCCAGACAAATTCCTGGCCTGCTGTACCTGCTGTTGCACGTAGAACTGGATGTCGTCGTCCAGGGTGAGCTGGATGGTCGAGCCGTTGACCGCCTTGTGCCTGTTGCGGTAGCTACCGGGGATGACGACGCCGTCAGATCCGCGGTCGTAGGTCACCGAGCCATCGGTACCGGCAAGCGCGGAATCCAGGGACTCCTCCAGGCCGAGCAAACCGTGGCCGTCCCAGTCGATGCCGCCGACGATATTGGCCGCCAGCGATCCGCCGGGATACTGCCGCAGATCCTGGCGCTCGGAACCCACCTCGGGATACTTCTCGCTGATCGCGCTGGCGACGGCGGGGTCGACGGCGCGGGCCAGGTACACAAACGTCTCGTCGCTCTGCAGCTTCTTCAGCAGGGTCGCGGCGTCCGGTTTGTTGTTCAACCGCCCCGCGATCTCTTTGGCCATCTCGCGCAGCCGCTCCTGCGGATCAGGGGCCGACGGCGTCTTCTTCCTAGCCTCCTCCAACTGCTGGCGGATCTTCTTGGGCTGGAAGGTCAGCGCGCGCGACTCGATGGTGAACGCGAGCTGGTCGTTGTTGCGGTCGACGATGCTGCCCCGGATCGCCCTTTCGACGTCGGTGACCTTGAGCTGTCCGGCGGCCTGGGCGCGCAGGCCCGCGGCGTTGGACACCTGCAACATGAATAGCTGCACCGCCGCCACCACAATCAGCGCGACGATGACGACGTTGCCGGCGCGATGCCGGAAGACGAACGAAGCGCCGCGGCTCCCGACGTGCATCGCCTGCCGGGTGCGTCGCTCTTTCGCCGAGTGACCGGAACCGGGTCGTGGCGCCGGGCTGGATTGCTTGCCCGCCTTGGCTTTCCGGAATCGCTTTGGTTCCCGGACGCCCTTCGCCTTGGGCTGACGCAAGCCCCTCGCCTGCCGCTTCGGCCGGGCGCCGCCCCGGCTCACCGCGGCGCGCCCGGGGTGGTCGGGATGACCGGGGTGAACTGCTCACCGTTACCCGGAGCCTGGGGCGCGATCACGGTCGGCGCCTGCGGCACGATCGGGGGCAGCACCGGTTGCGGTGCAACGGGCAGTTGGGCGGGAGCCTGGGCCGGGAGGGGCACTTGCGGCACCGACCCCGTCGGCGTCTGCGGCTGACCAGGTACTGGTGCCAATCCCGGCACCGGTTGCCCACCGACCAGGCCGGGCAGGGCGGGCAGGGCCGTTGTGCCCAGCGTCGTCGAGCCGTCGGGGCCACGAAGCAGCTGCTGCGGTCCGGTCCTGCCGGGCGGCTGAGGATCATTGGGTCCCGGGGCCACCCGCACCGACACCTCCGGAGGAGGCGCCGCCGGTGGCGGGGGCGCCGGCGGAACCTCATCGGGCAACTTGGAGTTCAGCGGCGGTGGGGGGACGCCGTCGGCCGGCTTCGGGTTGCCGATGACCACCCAGCTACCGCCCGGGTCCTGAACCAGGTGGGCGGTGTCGCGCGTGGGGATCATACCCAGCTTGCGGGCCGCCTCCGCCAGGGCGGGCGCGGATTCCGCCTCGCGCACATCGCGTTCCAGCGCTTCCTTTTGCTGCTGCAGTAACCGCGTCCGCTCGCGGGCATGGCTCAACCCGTAGGAACGCTCCGCGGAGTCGGTGGATAGCCACAGCGTCAGACCAAGGCCGACGGCCAGGGAACCGATGACCAGCACGACGAACGGGACCTTGCTCGCCAGCGTGCGAGGCCGTAGGTCGATGGACGCCAGCCGGATGGCCAGGCGCTCGCTCAGCTTCGGTCGGATAACCTTGGGCGCCTTGGCCTTCCGCGCCTTGGCCCGTGCCTTTGCCTGGCTGGTGTTCTTGGCCCTGCCCGGCCGTTCGACGGGCCGGGTGATCGGACTGGTCTGGGGTCCCGACCTCCCGGACCGCGAAGCTCGCGGCTCGCGCGTCGAATTCTTCGGGGTTCGGCGCGACGACACCGCGTCGGCGGTCGCGGGCGTCCTCTTGCGGGCTGCACCGTCGCGCCGACTTCGACGATCGCCGCTGCCGCCGCGTTTGGGCGCCTCACGCTTCGTCTTCATGTATCGCCCTTCCCAATTCGTTGCACGGCCCGCAATCGCGCCGGGGCGCTGCGGGGGTTGCGTTCGATTTCGGCGGCGCCAGCTCTTTCGGCGCCGCGCGTCAAAGACGCGAATTGTGGTCCATGGCCGGGAAGTTCGACGGGGAGGCCCGCCGGCGTGCGGGAGGCGATGGCGTCGGCGAACGCCCGCTTGACGATCCGGTCCTCTAGCGACTGGTAGGCCAGCACCGCGATACGCCCGCCGACGTCGAGCGCGTCCAGCGCCGCGGGGATCGCGCTGCGCAGGGAGCCCAACTCGTCGTTGACCGCGATGCGCAGCGCCTGGAAGGTGCGCTTTGCCGGGTGCCCGCCGGTGCGTCGCGCGGGAGCCGGAATCGCCTCGTAGAGCAAGGCGACCAACTCGGCGGTCGAGGTGAACCGAGCGCGGGAGCGTTGCCGGACGATCCGCGCGGCGATGCGGCGTGCGAACCGCTCCTCGCCGTAGCGGTGCAGGATGTCGGCCAGTGCGGTCTCGTCGTAGGTGTTCAGGATCTCTGCCGCGGTGAGTGGCGAGTCGGGGTCCATCCGCATGTCCAGCGGCGCGTCCTGAGCGTAGGCGAAGCCCCGTTCGGGGCGGTCGAGCTGCATCGACGAAACCCCTAGATCGAAGAGCACGCCGTCGACGGATTGTGCAGCGGCATAGCCGGATTCGGCCAGCACCTCGGGCAGCCGGTCATATCGCGTGCGCAGCAACGTGATTCGGTCGGCGAATCGCGCCAGGCGAACTCCCGCGATGTCCAGCGCAGCGGGGTCGCGGTCGAGTCCGATCAGGCGCAGGCCGGGCAGTTCCGTCAAGAAGCGCGCCGCGTGTCCGCCCGCGCCGAGCGTGGCGTCGACGAGAACCGCGTCCGAGCCGTCCGGGTGGTGGCGGGTCAGTGCCGGGATGAGCAGCTCCGCGCACCGCTGCAGCAAAACGGGCGCGTGCCCGAAATCGTCTGGATTCTCAACCACCGCAACGCCTCCCCGGGTCCAGGTCTCCAAGGCGGGCGCCCCTGCACCGAGGTCCCTGTCCGAACCTATGAACCTGGCGTTGGGGAAGTACGCCAGGGTCGGTTCGGGCAGAGGCCACGATGCACGGGCATGCGCCTTAGAAAATGTCGCCGAGTGCTTCATCGCTGGCCGCGGAGAAGTTCTCTTCGTGGGTCTGCTGGTAGTCGTGCCAGGCTTGCGCATCCCAGATTTCGAGATAGTCGACCGCTCCGATCACCACGCAATCCTTGGAGAGGTGGGCATAGCGACGGTGGTCGGCCGACAACGTGATCCGGCCTTGTGTGTCGGGGTGCTGCTCATCGGTGCCGGCGGCCAGGCTGCGCAGGAAAGCCCTGGCTTCCGGGTTACTCCGTGGTGCCTTGCTGGCGCGCCGCGCGAGTTGCTCGAATTCCGTTCGTGGGTAGACAGCCAGGCTGTGGTCTTGGCTCTTGGTAACCATCAGCCCCCCTGCCAGCGCGTCACGGAATTTGGCGGGCAATGTCAGCCGCCCCTTGTCGTCGAGCCTGGGCGTGTAGGTGCCGAGAAACACCAGCTCACCTCCCGTCCCGAGCGGCTCCGACTTCGCCCAAACACTTCGGCCACCATACCCCACAGTCCCCCACTTCACCCCATTCCTAGCCATTGTCATGTCTCGGTGTGGCGTTTTTTGCCGAAACTCCGACGCGGGTTCGCCCGACTGGCCTGCGACGCCGGTTGGCGCCCGCCCTATGGCCTAGCAAATGCGCATGTCAGAGGCGCAAAACCGCTGGGTCTGTCGTCGGTGGGGCGAAGTGGGGCACATGCCAGCCCACCGGACTCGATTCAAAAACGATTTGGCCTCAAGACGGCTCGACGGGCCGACTAACCACACCGCAAGACGCCGAGCCTGCAATCCTGGCGCCGAGCCTGCGCACAGTTCGCGTCCGACGCAGAATTCACGCCCTCACCGCAGACTCGGGTGGGCGCAACTACGAAACAGCGGGGCAGCCATCAGGCCGCCCGGTATAAAAGTGGGGCAGCCATCAGGCTGCCCCGCGAGGTCTGCGTGCGCTCCGCTTACTCGTCGAAGCGGCGGCGGAAGCGATCCTCCATGCGGCTGGTGAACGACCCCCCGCCACCCTTGGTGCGGCGCTGGCGCGACGCCCCGGAACCCGATCCCGGGTGGTCCTGCCTACTGGCCAACCTGGGACCGGTGACGGCAAACACCACACCGCCGAACATCACGATGAAGCCAATCACGCTGAGGATCGGAAAGTTCCCGATCATCGTGGCCTTGAACGCCACGCCGGAGACCAGCATCCCGAGGCCGACGACAAATAGCGCTGCACCCTGCAGACGTCGCCGTGCGGTCGGTGCGCGGAGGCCTCCGCCACGGACGCTCGACGCGAACTTGGGATCCTCGGCATAGAGAGCGCTCTCGATCTGATCGAGCATTCGCTGCTCATGATCGGAGAGTGGCATTCGTCCCTCCTTGCCGACGGCGGGTTGACACGTTATTTATCGATAACACGCGGATGCCCGTTACGCGAGCAACTAACTCAGATGATACGAGGTCAATCTGTGCGGTACCACTGCTTCGGGCGCCGATTCTATCCTGGCTATCCCGCCCGCCGCCGCACCCCCGCCGCGAGCCGGAACACCACCGTGCCAACCGATGCCGACCCACAGATCACTCTTGTGGCAACACCGCCCACTGGCATTCGATAATGGGCGCCAACCCATCGAGTCGCCCACCTGACAAGGACACCGCGAGTTGGCGATATTCCTTATCGATCTGCTGCCGACCGACATGGAGCGCCGCCTCGGCGAGGCCCTGGATGTCTATGTCGACGCGATGCGCTACCCCCGCGGCACAGAGAACCAGCGCGCGGCGATGTGGCTCGAACACACCCGACGACTCGGCTGGAAGGCGGTGGCCGCCGTCGAGTGGAAGTCAACGGCCGACGAAGCGCCGTCGGCCGCCGAGCTCAGTGATGCACCCTTGCTCGGCGTGGCCTACGGCTATCCCGGGGCGCCTGGTCAGTGGTGGCAGCAACAGGTTGTCCTGGGCCTGCAACGCGGCGGCCTGGCCCCCACGGAAATCTCGCGCCTGATGAATAGCTACTTCGAGCTCACCGAGCTGCACATCGCACCCAGCGCCCAGGGGCGCGGTCTCGGCGAGGCGCTGGCTCGCCGGCTGCTTTGCGACCGCGTCGAGCAAAACGTCCTGCTCTCCACACCTGAAACCACCGGTGAGCCCAACCGCGCTTGGCGCCTGTATCGACGGCTGGGCTTCACCGACATCATCCGCGGCTACCATTTCGCCGGCGACCCACGGGCTTTCGCGGTCTTGGGTCGCGCCCTGCCCCTGCAGCCGGCGTAACACACCAGGCGCTAGGGGCGACGACTCGTCCAAGCGGCACACCGGATCTGGCACGATGACCTGGTGCGCGCCAGCTCCCGCCCCCGCCCAGCCCGACGGTCCCGAGCATCGGTGACGCGGCGGCGCCGGGCATTGGCCATCCTGATGCTGCTGATGCTGGTTCCGCTGGCCACCGGGTGCCTGCGGGTCAGGGCCTCGATCACCATCTCCCCTGATGACCTGGTGTCCGGGGAGATCATCGCCGCAGCCAAACCCAAGACATCGAAGGACACCGGTCCACAGCTGGACACCAACAATCTCGCGTTCAGCCAGAAGGTGGCCGTCTCGAACTACGACAGCGACGGCTATGTCGGGTCGCAGGCGGTGTTCTCCGACGTCACCTTCGCCGAGATGCCCCAGCTGGCCAACCTGAACTCCAACGCCCAGGGCGTGAATCTGTCGCTGCGCCGCAACGGCAATCTGGTCATCCTGGAGGGCCGAGCGGACCTGACCTCGGTCACCGATCCCGACGCCGACGTCGAACTCAACGTCGCCTTCCCTGGGGTAGTGACATCCACGAACGGCGAGCGCGTCGAGCCCGAGGTCGTGCAGTGGAAACTCAAACCGGGCGTGGTGAGCACCATGACCGCCCAAGCCCGCTATACCGATCCGAATACGCGCTCCTTCACCGGGGCGGGCATCTGGCTGGGCATCGCGTCGTTCGCGGCCGCCGGCGTCGTAGCGCTGCTGGCATGGATCGGCCGGGACCGTTCTCCCCGGTTCACCGCACCACGGGACCAGCCGCCGGCCTAGCCGGGCGACCAGTAAGCAAGCATCGCCGCGAAAGTCTGGAAAGCCGGTGCGGAAACGCCGTACGTCGCCTCGAGGTGGATGCTGAGCGGGAAGCCGAGGTCGGCGACCCCGTCCACCACTCGTTTGTACAGGTCGACCAGGAGCCGGCGCTTCTGCTCGGGCTCGCTGCCGGCCAGCTTCTTGACGAACTCCTGCTCGGCGGCCACCGCGGCGTTGCCGGCATCCTGGATCAGCCAGTTGATCAGACCTATGCGGCTCTCCATCTTCGGCACGAAGCCGAAGGAGAGCAGGATCTCGGGCCGGTGATCGGTGTTCCTGGCGAACTCGGTCAGGAAATCCACGATGGCGTCGGAATACAGCAGCTGGGTCATGCCGTAGGTCGCGCCCTGATCGCACTTGAAGTTGAGCCGACCCTGCTCGCCGTCCCGGGTGGGGATTACGATCACGCCACGGTTGGCCACGACGTCACGGTAGATCGACAGCGCGTCGGTCGGCGCGACGCCGGACCCTTCGCCGTCGTTCATCGTGCGCGGCACGCCTACGAAGACGACGCCCTCCATCCCGGCGCCGGACAGATCCGTCAGGCGTCGCCGCAGCGACGCCTCGTCCATAAACGCGGTGACCTGGGTGCATAGCCCTTTGATACCGGGCAACTGCGGCTTGATGACCGACCAGAAATCCAGCACGTCCAGCTTGGGCTGCATCGCAACGGGCCGATCGTCGTCCTCGGCGATGATTCCCGGAACCATGACGTGCCGAATCCGGCCGTCAAGCCCCGAATCGGCCGAGTACTGCAGCACCTTGCGGGCTTCGTCGTCGGCCCGCTCCCGACCGCCGTCCACATTCGGCGGCACCAGCTCGAGTGCGATGGTGTTGAGGGTCACGCAACTCCTCTTCGTCAACAGGGCCTGGGATCCCAGCCCCCACGACAGCATAGGGGCGGCTCTTCGACCCCTGCCGAATACACTTGTCGGGCCTGCCCACCAGAGGCAGACCTGAGCAGAGCCGAGCAACGCCGAGCAGAAAGGGGCGCCGCGCTGAGCCTGGAAGCATCCGAAGCAGCGGCAACCGTCGAGTTGGCCGGCACCATCACCGCACACCTGCGGCGGTATCTGGATGAGCGTCGTGACGAGGCGGCCTACATCGGCAGCGACTACGGCGACTTGGTCTCCGTCCTGCAGGACTTCGTGCTCAGCGGGGGCAAACGGCTGCGTCCGGCCTTCGCCTACTGGGGTTGGCGCGCGGTGACGACGCGGGAGCCCGATCCGGGCGTGCTGCTGCTGTTTTCCGCCCTGGAACTGCTGCACGCCTGCGCGCTGGTGCACGACGACGTGATCGACCGGTCGGCCACGCGCCGTGGCAGGCCGACGACCCACGTTCAATTCGCGGCGCTGCACCGCGACCGCAATTGGCGCGGGTCGCCCGAGCAATTCGGGACATCGGCGGCGATCCTGCTCGGCGACCTGGCGCTGGCATGGGCCGACGACATCATGTTTCGCGCGTCGTTAGCATCGGATGCTCAACGTCGGGTGCAGCGGGTTTGGGCCGACATCCGCACCGAGGTGCTGGGCGGCCAATACCTCGACATCGTCGCGGAGTTCAGCGGCGCGGAGTCGATCGGCTCGGCATTGGCCGTCGACACCTTCAAGACGGCCTGCTACACGGTGTCGCGCCCGCTTCAGCTGGGGGTGGCCGCCGCCGCGGACAGACCCGACGTACAGGCCACCTTTCACCAGTTCGGGACCGATCTCGGCGTGGCGTTCCAGTTGCGCGACGACGTGCTCGGGGTGTTCGGCGACCCGATGGTGACGGGCAAGCCGTCCGGTGACGACCTGAGATCGGGCAAACGCACCGTGCTGGTGGCCGAGGCACTGGAATTGGCGGACAAGTCGGATCCCTTGGCCGCCAACCTGTTACGCACCTCTATCGGCACCCAGCTGACCGACGCCAAAGTGCACGAACTGCGCGAGGTCATCGTGGCGGTGGGCGCGTTGACCGCCGCGGAGGACAGGATCGCGCAGCTCACCCAACGGGCGTTGGCCACGCTGGCGGCCGCACCGATCAACCAGGGGGCCA
>Ga0213876_10000654_pt1 | contig 24937 bp, 22 predicted proteins | sample BarmaccomBMRX_R9_FD_160113 | JGI IMG/M metagenome (GOLD analysis project Ga0213876, IMG submission 160113) | Root-associated microbial communities from Barbacenia macrantha in rupestrian grasslands, the National Park of Serra do Cipo, Brazil - RX_R9 | ecosystem: Host-associated > Plants > Roots... | reverse complement strand
CTGGGTCTCGACCGCACGGAGACCATTATGCCCAAGCGTATGTTAATCGACGCCAGCCACCCGGAAGAGACACGGGTTGTCGTACTCGACGGTCAACGCGTCGACGAATTTGATTTCGAAGCCGCGAGCAAGCGGCCCCTCAAGGGAAACATCTATCTAGCCAAGGTGACGCGCGTTGAGCCGTCGCTGCAGGCCGCCTTCGTGGAATACGGCGGAAACCGGCAAGGCTTTCTCGCCTTCTCGGAAATCCATCCGGATTACTACCAGATTCCCGTCGCCGACCGGCAGGCTCTGCTGGCCGAGCAGCAGGAGGAAGCGCGCCGTCGGGCGGATGATGAATTCGAATCGGTGGCAACCGGAACAGCCCTCGCCACGGACGAGGAGCTCGAGACCGAGCAAAGCGAGCAAGCCATTTTTCCAGGCGCCGATTTGCCGGGCGAGGATATCACCGCTGACACCGAGCCCGCAGCTGAACATGAATCGGACAGCAGCGAATCTTCGGATGAGGGAGCCACCGCGGCGGCAGAAGTCGAGAATGCCGATACCAATCCGGTTTCAGATACGTTTTCCAAAGAATCCTACAGTGTCGACGGGTTGCCGGCCGAGGAACATCCGGAAGAGCATGTCGAATCTGCATTGCAGGATGACGTGGATCCCGATCACGGTGCCTCCGGATTCGAGGAGCCAGGCGGTGCGGAAACCGGGCTGACTTCGGCAGGTCCGGATTCTCACAGCGAACACGACGCTCCGGCGCAACCCTTGCGCAGCCAACGCCCGCCGCAACGCTGGGTGCGGCGTCGTCATTACAAGATTCAGGAAGTGATCAAGCGCAAGCAGATCATGCTGGTGCAAGTGGTGAAGGAAGAGCGCGGCACCAAGGGCGCCGCGCTGACCACCTATCTTTCGCTTGCCGGCCGCTACTGCGTGCTGATGCCAAACACGCCGCGCGGCGGCGGCATTTCGCGCAAGATCACCAATGCGGTTGACCGCAACCGCCTGAAGGCGGCGGCAGCGACGCTCGAATTGCCGGAGGGCATGGGCCTGATCATCCGCACGGCAGGCGCCAACCGCACCAAGCTGGAGATCAAGCGGGACTACGAATATTTGCTCAGGATGTGGGACCAAATCCGTGAACTGACCCTGCAATCCAACGCGCCGGCTTGCGTGTACGAGGAAGGCGACATCGTCAAGCGCGCCATCCGCGATCTGTACAACAAGGATGTGTCGGAAATCACCGTCGAAGGCGAGGACGGTTACAAGAACGCCAAGGATTTCATGCGCATGCTCATGCCGAGCCATGCAAAAAACGTGAAGCTCTATCGCGACACCCTTCCGCTCTTCCAGAAGTACCACATAGAGGCGCAGCTGGATGCGATGTTCCAGCCGACAGTGACGCTGAAATCCGGCGGCTACATCGTCATCAATCAAACCGAAGCGCTGGTCTCCATCGATGTGAACTCGGGGCGCGCCACGCGCGAGCACTCCATCGAGGAAACCGCGCACAAGACCAACCTCGAAGCGGCGGACGAAATCGGGCGGCAGCTGCGTCTACGCGATCTGGCGGGATTGATCGTCATCGATTTCATCGACATGGAAGATGGCCGCAACGACCGCGATGTCGAGAAGCGGTTGCGCGACGCGGTGAAGAACGATCGCGCGCGCGTGCAGATCGGCAAGATCAGTCAGTTCGGGCTGCTGGAAATGTCGCGCCAGCGCCTGCGGGCCGGCGTGGTTGCGGGATCCACGGTGCCGTGTCCGCATTGCGCCGGCCAGGGAATTGTGCGCTCGGTTGAATCCACTGCACTGCGGGTGTTGCGCGCGCTCGACGAGGAAGGCCAGCGCGCGCGGGCCGCCGCGGTCAGCGTGCGTGTTGCCAGCGATGTTGCGCTCTACACGCTGAACCAGAAGCGCCGGGAATTGGCGCGCATCGAAACCGACTATGACCTGACCATCAGCTTCGAACCGAAGGACGATCTGGTGGCGGGCCACTTCGATCTCGAACGGACCGCACAACGCACAGCCCCGCCGCCGCCTCACCCGCAACAAACACGGCCGGCAATTTCAGCCGACGCGGTTCTCGCGGCGCCAACGGATATGCCCGAAGCCGACGAGGAAGAGACCACCGAGGACGACACGGAAAGCGCCGGAGCAACGGCACCAAGCGTGGCCGCGAACGGCACACAGCCTGCGGCGAGCGGCAAGAAGCGCAGGCGGCGGCGGCGCGGCCGGGGCGGTAGCACGCAACCGCAGCAGCCGCATGCACCTGCCGTAGAATCGGCAATCGAACTCGCCCCGGCAGAGCAATCCGCGGCGGGCGATGCCGAGGCGCTGCGGACCGACGCTGGAGTAACCCACGGGATCGAAGCGCGGAACAACGGCGCTGAACCCGGCACGGCAAGCGGTCCACAACGCCGCCGCCGCCGCCGCCGGAAACCGCGCAGCGCCGCTGCGAATGGCGCTTCCCATTCTGGACAGACGGCCGCCGCGGCCGAAAATGACACGGAAGCCGCGGACATTGCTGGAAAGGCGCGAGGGACATCGCCATTCGGCGAATCTGTGGTGCCCAACGCGCCATCCGAACCGGTCTGGTCGCTTGCCGGCGAGCGGGCAGACGCAGCATCGCACAAGACGGATGAGCCCGCCGGCGAAATGTTCTATCGCCGCGAAGAGTTGCCGCAAGCGAGCCCCGTTACGCCCGAGCCTGCGGTGGACGGGTTCGACGGCGGTTCAGGGGCAACACATGCCACGGCAGGAGAGAGATATTACCACCGCGACGACTCGCTGGATGCAACGCTCGCAACCGGGACGGCACAGGACGTTCGGGTAGCGGCCGAGCCCCCGCCGCCTCAAGAGGCGGCCAAGCCCGAAGAGCCACAGAAGCCGCAGCGCCGCGGCTGGTGGCAGCGACCCTTCAAGTCCTGAGGGCAGGTGAAACGGACATCCAATACAGGCAAGGCCAACGCCTTATCTTTTGAGTATCGAAATATCCGCAGGTGTTTCACTTCGAATCATTGCGGATGCTGGAAACGAGAGCTAGGTTCCGCGCCGTCTATTTTGGCTGAGGGGCCCTATCATGAAATCGACTGCATTCGCGGCCGTTGCCGCGCTCGGTATCGCTTTGTCCGGTTGCGCCACGATCGTAGACGGCACAACACAATCAGTTTCCGTGACCACAACACCGGAGGGCGGCGCGTCCTGTGCGCTGACGAATTCCCAGGGCACATGGTATGTTACCAGTCCTGGAAGCACGACTGTACATAAGACTAAAACCGACCTCGACGTGACGTGCAACAAAGCCGGTTACAAGGCCGGACATGTCATGGCCGTCTCACATTTCACCGGCAAGACCGCCGGCAATCTCATATTTGGCGGTCTTGTCGGCGCGGGCGTTGATGCCGCCAGTGGCGCGAATTTCCACTATGATCCCGTGATTACGGTTCCGCTAGGCGAGCGCGACGCGACGCAGCGCCCAGCGGCGCCCAGCACCACGGCGAGCACAGGCAAGCCGACCAGCTGATATCTTCTGCTCCGACGAGGTGAGCGGCCGCATGCCGCTCACCTCTTTTTCTGACCCGGCAGACACATTGACGAATAACATCGCCATGCGTATGGTAATACCTCGCATTGCTGAAAGTATTACCGCATGGCTGCCACCACCGTTACCAGCAAGGGACAGGTCACAATTCCAAAACGCGTGCGGGACGGGCTTGGACTGAAAGCCGGCAGCAAGGTCGAGATCGAAATCCAGCCGGGACGCGTGGCCACGCTCAAGCCCGCCGGCAAACCGCGCCAGAGCGACTATGCCAAGCGTATCGAAAGCGTGCGTGGCACACTTAAGCTCGGAATGACGACAGATGAGTTCATGAAGCTCATGCGCGGCGACGACTAGTTTGGTTCTCGTGGACACGAGTGTTGTAATTGACATTGTCGGCGGCGACGCAAGCTGGAGCGGCTGGTCTACAACGGCCCTTGCGGAGGCCAGAGGGCGCGATCAGCTAGCTATCAACGATATTGTATATGCGGAACTCGCCGCTGGATTCGAGAATGCACATGCTTTGCAATCGTCTCTTGACGATCTGCAGCTTTCATTAATCCGGGTCCCGATCGAGGCATTGTTTCTGGCAGGCCATGCCTTCCGCCGCTACCACCGATCGGGCGGCGCCAAAGCCAATGTGCTTTCCGATTTCTTTATCGGCGCGCATGCGGCAGTCTCTCGCGCGCCGCTGCTCACACGCGACACCGCGCGGATCCGCGCCCACTTCCCCACCGTCGAGCTTCTGGCGCCACCGTCCAGCACATAACCAATCTCAATCGGATGATTTGCTCAGGTACTGTTCCAGCCAGTGAATATGATAGTCGCCGTTGATGATATCGGGCTCCCGCACCAGTTTCTGGAATAGCGGAATGGTGGTGTCGATTCCCGCCACCACCAGTTCGTCGAGCGAACGCCGCAGCCGCATCAGGCATTCGTTGCGATTGCGGCCATGCACGACCAGCTTGCCCGCCAGACTGTCGTAGTAGGGCGGAATTTTGTAGCCATCGTAGATCGCCGAATCGAAGCGGACGCCGAGGCCGCCCGGTACGTGGAAATGGGTAATCGTGCCCGGCGAAGGCTGAAAGGTGAAGGCGTTCTCGGCGTTGATGCGGCACTCGATGGCATGGCCGGACAGCACGACATCGGATTGATCCATCTCGATGGCGCCGCCCGCGGCCACCCGTATTTGCTCACGCACGATATCGAGACCGGTAATGGCTTCCGTGATAGGATGCTCCACCTGAAGGCGGGTGTTCATTTCGATGAAATAGAAGCCGCCCTCCTCGAACAGGAACTCGACCGTCCCGACGCCGAGATAGCCAAGTTTCTGCAACGCCCCGGTGACGGTCGCTCCGATTTGCTCGCGCTGCGTGGCGTTCAATGCGGGGCTTGGCGCTTCTTCCCAGAGCTTCTGGTGCCGGCGCTGCAGCGAACAGTCGCGCTCGCCGAGGTGCAGCACCTTGCCATGCGAGTCGGCCAGCACCTGCACCTCGATATGACGCGGGCGCTGGAGATATTTCTCCATATAGACTTCATCGTTGCCGAACGCCGCCTTCGCCTCGGCACGCGCGGTGGACAGCGCGAGCGACAGATCGGATGGTGCGCGCGCCACCTTCATGCCACGCCCGCCCCCGCCGGCCGTGGCCTTGATGAGCACCGGATAGCCGATCTCGGCGGCGAGGCGGGTAGCTTCGGCTTCCGATGACACAGCGCCGTCGGAGCCGGGCACAGTCGGGATGCCCACAGTTTTCACCGCCTGCTTGGCGGCGATTTTGTCACCCATCAACCGGATGTGCTCCGGCGTCGGCCCGATGAAGGTAATGCCATGTTCGCGCACGATTTCCGCGAAGCGCGCATTCTCCGACAGAAAGCCGTACCCCGGATGAATGGCCTCCGCGCCGGTGATCTCGCACGCGGCAATGATGTGCGGGATATTCAGGTAGCTTTGCGCCGCCGGAGCGGGCCCCACGCAGACGCTCTCATCGGCAAGACGCACATGCATCGCCTGCGCATCGGCGGTGGAATGGATCGCGACCGTGGCGATCCCCATCTCCTTGCAGGCGCGGTTGATGCGCAGTGCGATTTCGCCACGATTGGCAATGAGGACCTTCTCGAACATGGCTCAGGCCTCGTAACCGAAAAGCTCGAATTCCTGGCGGCACTGGCGAACGATCCGCTTCTTCTGATGGGAAGAAAGAATTTCCGCGGCCGGCCTGTGGTCAGCCCTGTGTGTGTGCTTGGTTCGCGGCAACGCGTCCCAGAGGTCCGGCCCGCCGATGCGGCTTCCTATCGCGTCCAGTCCTTCCCGCAGATTCTCGTAGCGGACCACATAATCAACGGCCACTTTGCCATCCAGCGTATAAAACTCGATATTGTTAAGCCGCCGCTCCGAAAGAAGTTGATCGATCTTACGGGATATCTCGATCGAATTGTCGTTGCGTTGTTTCCAGTATGCCAATGAGATCATGCGATCGAACGGATGGCGCTCGATCGTGAACTTGAAGGCCCTCGCGAAGAATTCCGAATTCAGTTTCGATCGGATTTCCGCCAACGGCATGTGATTGCGGAAAATGTATTTCCCCTTCAGATCCCTACTTTGAAATTTCTTGATGTGGTTCTCTTTTCCGCTCCTGACCGCCTCGCGATAGGCGTGCTCCAGCTTCGGATCGGCAGAGAAATTCTGCGGCAGGCGGGCCCGAGGGTTCTCCGCTCTTGTCAGTTCATCCGTCGCCGAAACCGGCGTGATGACGTCGGCGTCCCCGGTGTGCGTCGACAAGGCAATTTCCAGACTTGTGCCCGCCGTCTTCCTTGTCTTGATGAAGATGTAATTGTGTTCGTAGGAAACGATCACCCCCGCCCTCACTCCAGAACCAACAACGTCTGACCGAACTCCACGGGCTGTCCATCGCTGACGCAAATCTCGCCGACCTTGCCGGCACGCGTGGCCACGATTGGGTTCATCGTCTTCATCGCCTCGACAATGAGAAGCGTATCGCCTTCCTTCACGCTATCGCCGATTTTCACAAAGGCTGGGGCCCCGGGCTGGGGAGCGGTGTACACGGTTCCCACCATCGGCGAGGTAACGGCGCCAGGATGGGGTCCTTCGATTTTTTTGGGTGCCGGCTCTGCCGCTGGTTGCGCCGACGGCGGCGGGGTCGTTGGAGGCGGCGACACCGGTGTCACGCCACCCGATATGACCGTCACCTGACGCGTAACCCGCAGGCGAAAACCTCCCTGCTCGATTTCGATTTCGGTCAACCCGGTTTCGGTCAGCAATTCGGCGAGTTCGCGAATCGCCGCTGCATCGATGGCCCCCTTGGGCTTTGTGCCGTTGCTCAGAAGCGCCCCCAATTGCTTGACCTCGTCCCTGATACTCATCCGTTCGGACTCTTCGCAAGTTGAGCGAGGTGATCGATGGCAAACAGATAACCCTGCGCGCCAAACCCGCAAATAACGCCAGTTGCCGCTTCGCTGACGAAGGAATGCCGCCGGTACTCTTCCCGGGCGTAGGGATTCGACAAATGAACCTCGATCAGCGGCCGGCCGAGAGCGCGCGCTGCATCGAGCAGAGCGACGGAGGTGTGGGTCAATCCCGCCGCATTCAGTACCACTCCGCACGACTCATGCCGTGCTTCCTGAAGCCAGCCAATCAATTCCGCCTCACTGTTCGACTGCCGAAACTCCACAGATAACCCAAACGTGCCCGCCCGGGCCGATACCCGCTCGCCGATTTGCGCGAGCGTCGTGCGGCCATAAACCTCCGGCTCGCGTTCCCCAAGAAGATTGAGGTTTGGCCCGTTGAGGACATATATCGGCTTGGTGCCGCTGGATGGTTCGGCAAGACCGCTCAAGCAAGCTCCGGCGCAAAAGTCGAAGGTTGTATAACGGGGTTTCGCGTGGGCGGATACCGTGCTGTTAGTAGAGGTCTCATGGACTTGAAGGTCACAATCAATGGGGAGGAGCATCGGCTGCAGGGGCCGTTAAGCGTGGATGCCCTGCTGTCGCAACTGGGTATCGAACGCGGCAAGATTGCTGTTGAGCGCAACCTAGAGATCGTTCCTCGCTCCCTTTACGGCGACACAAGGGTTTTGGACGGCGACAGGGTCGAAATCGTGCAGTTCATCGGCGGTGGCATGTGAGCAATGTCTCGCCCGATCCAAAGCCCCTGGTCATTGCCGGGAAAACGTACCGCTCCCGGCTGATCATCGGCACCGGCAAGTACCCGTCCTACGAGCAGAACGCGCGAGCGCTTGAGGCAAGCGGCGCCGAGATCGTCACCGTCGCAGTGCGCCGTGTTAATCTCAGCGATCCCAGTCAGCCAAGGCTGGTCGACTTCATCGATCCAAAGAAGGTCACATATTTACCGAACACCGCGGGATGCTTCACGGGAGAGGACGCAGTACGCACCTTGCGTCTCGCCCGCGAAGCCGGCGGCTGGAACCTCGTCAAGCTTGAGGTGCTCGGGGACCGGAAGACGCTTTACCCGGACATGCTTGAGACCTTGCGCGCGGCAGAAATGCTGATCGATGACGGCTTCCAGGTCATGGTCTATTGCAACGACGACCCCATGATGGCGAAGCGACTCGAGAACCTTGGGGCTGCCGCCATCATGCCCCTCGCCTCTCCAATCGGCTCCGGCCTGGGGATACAGAGCCCCATCAACATCCGGCTGATCATCGAGGATGCAAAAGTCCCCGTCATTGTGGATGCCGGTATCGGCACCGCGTCCGACGCGGCCGTCGCCATGGAACTGGGATGCGATGCCGTTATTTCGAACACCGGGATCGCCGAAGCAAAAGAACCGGTGTTGATGGCCGCAGCGATGCGGCACGCAGTCGAGGCAGGACGCCTTGCTTATCTAGCCGGGCGCATGGCCAAGAAGCGCTACGCCGATCCGTCCAGTCCGCTTGCCGGCTTGATCTAGCCGGGCATTCTCAACATTTCGCGCAGAGAGTCGTCGTCGAGCGCGCCTTCGCGAATGCGGCCATTCACGATGAATGCCGGCGTTCCATCGATATTCGCCGCGGCAGCAAGATTGTGGGCCCCGGCGATTGCGGTATCGACCGAATGGTCCCGCATGTCGGTCAGGAGCTTGCCGACGTCCAGTCCCGCCTTCTGTGCGTCGGCCAGAATTACTTCCTTGGTCACCAGCTCCTTCTCGTCCATCAGCAGGAAGTGAAAGGCTAGATATTTGCCCGGCTGCTTGCGCGCTGCTATCGCCGCGCGGGAAGCGATGGTGGATCGCGGCCCCTTGATGGGAAATTCGATAAAAGCAAAGCGGGTGTCGTTCTTGTGCGCCGCCATAAACTTTTTCACGGCGGGAATCGAGGCGCGGCAATAGGGACAATTGTAGTCGAAGAATTCGACAAAGGTGGTCCGTGCCGACGCGGGCCCGGTGACGAAGGCCAGGCGCGGATTGAAAAACGGCTTCAGCCCAAGCTTGCGTACGGCTTTCTCTCTCGCAGCATCATCGCCCGCTTCCTGTTGCGTCTGCAGCTTGCTGCTCATCTCGGCAAGGATTTGCGGATGCGCCAGGAGATAGGCGCGGATATGATCGTCAGGGCGGTCCGGAAAAATGCCGAACGAAGCGGCCGCAAACACCGTACCCACGGCAAGCACGGCACCGGCCAATGCGCCGCCCACAGCCGTACCGGCATGTGATTTCAGCATGTCCTCAGTTTTCCGTTCACCGGCGTGAATCCGCATTTGCCTTGGAAATCGCCAGGATATCCTGGGCCCGCTGCCAGTCCGTCGAGCCGGCTGCCAACTTGTGCTGTGCGATGGTGGCGAAGTGAACGGCTTCTTTGAAATTGCCCACATTATATTTCAATTCGGCGGTCGATAGATTCGCCATGCCCTCGTTACCGGCATCGCTGTATGCCTGCGCGGCCTCATACCACGCGAAGCTGTTGTTGTTTTCCTGGTGCAGCACAATCTTGAGGTTATCGAGTGCCGGTTTCGCGAATTGTGCCTTGCCCGTGGCAATTTGGGCCGCTGCCAGACTCAGCCGCAGGAGCGGTTCGTCGGGTGCAAGGTCCACAGACTTCTGATACGGCAAGATGCCGTTCTGCGGCTGGCTCATCTCGACATAAATCTGGCCAAGAATTTCCCAATAGAAGGGATTGTTCGGCTCCAGTTTAACCAGGGTGTTGGCTTCCTCGATCGCCTTTTTCATGTCGGGCTTCCGAAAATAGGCGACGGCCCGCGCGTAATGGCCCTCCGCGCTTTGATCCGATGGCGGATATCGCGTTAGCACCGTATCGACGCGGTTGAGGAACCCCGCAAGCTTGGCTTGAATCAGTTGGAATTCATGAAGCGCCGCGGGACTGTCCTTCGTCTCCTTGTAGGGAGAAGCCTCGACGAGCTGTTGCAGCAGATCGATACGCTCGCGCGATAGCGGGTGGTCGGTGATCAGCGGTGTGTTGCGGCCATAGGTGATCTCGGCTTCCATACCCGCGAACTTGTTGAACACCTCGAGCATGCCCCGTCCGGATTGGTGGGTCGCTTTCAGATAGCGTTGTCCCATCTGGTCGGCGGTCGCTTCCTGCGCCCGGCTGAACTGAAAGAACTGCGCCTGCGCCGCTTGACCGCCGAGAGCGATGGCTCCCATGGCGGCTTCTCCCGCGCCCATGGCGATCGCCGCCACACCCAAGGCGATTCCAAGCAGCATCGGAACCGCCGATTTCCTGATGGCCGACGCATCCCGAACGATATGACCGCCCGCAATATGACCCGTTTCATGGGCCAGAATGCCAATCAGCTGATTGGGGGTCTTGAGCTGGAGAAATGTACCGGTGTTGACGAAAATGCTCTCCGATTCACCAGGCACCGGGCTCTGGGTGGCGAAGGCGTTTATTTCCGGATCGTTCACCAGATAGAGCTTGACGCTGTGGGGATCGAGACCTGCCGCCTTCAGAAGCGGATCCTCGTATTGGCGCATCACCCGCTCGATTTCGGCATCCCTGATGATGTCGATGTTCTGGGCGACGGCAGACTGGGCTGTGGCCAACAGCCCAAAGACCATTGGACCAAAGAAGCCGGCAATCCTCAGAGCCCGCGCGAGGAATCGCGGCGCGGTTTTGCCGGATCGGATGGTGAACATAAGCGGCGCACTCTCCTGTCGAATGCTCTCCCCGCGAACGCCGGACCGTAGGTTTCGGCAATTCACGCGTCAACCGCACCTCCAGCAGGCAACTGCTAACGCATCATTAACGATACGGCGATCACATTAACGCCAGTAATGATCTTCAGGGCGATTCGCGGGCCATGCGGCCAAATCCCCGGCGTGGAGTTCCTTTGTGAGTGTCGTCGGCGGCCCGGCTGATGACGCGGTCCAGTATGCGGCCCTTCCCTGGCGAAAACGCCTTGGCAAGCTGGAGATTCTTCTGATCACGACACGGACGACGAAACGTTGGATCGTGCCGAAAGGCTGGCCGATTCCCGGCTTGTCTTCCAGCGATTGCGCCGCCCATGAAGCAGCCGAGGAAGCCGGGGTGATGGGACATGTGGCTTCCAGTTCGCTTGGGTCGTTTCGCTATGAGAAGCAACGGCGCTCCGGCGGCAACATAACGTGTCGCGTTGAAGTGTTTGCCATGGAAGTCGCGCGTCAACGGCGCAGCTGGCCCGAAAAGGCCGAACGGGAAACACGCTGGTGTTCGGTCGATGAGGCGCTGGGCCGTGTCAGCGAGCCCGGCCTCCGCCGGGTGATCGCGAAGTTCGGCAAGACGATAACCGCCGATATCGATTCGCTCGAGCGTCCGGCCGTCCGTTAGCTAGTCGCAAGTTGCGCCTCCTCAGCGGCAGGCGCGAGCCAGCTTGCAAAGGCGAAGCGTGCCGCCAGCAATACGGCTGCAGAGATGGCCATCAGCACGACATGCATGAGCCAGAAGGCCGTATCCGGCATCGTTCCCAGCAGCCCTCCAAGGTAGCCGATCAGCGTATTGCCGATGAAGAGATGCACATAATAGACGGCGATCATCATGCCGCCCAAGCCTTTCGGCGCCGCGCGGGAATAGAGTGCAAGCCCGACCGGCAGCACATTGGAAAAGCCGATGTCGTTCAGAATGTGAAAGCCCAGCGCCCAGTAAAGCGGCACCGGATGATGGGTCTGCGTCGCAACGGCGGCGCATCCGGCGAGCACAAGAGGCCCCAGCGCGCTGATCGCGACGCCGATTACAATCTTCGTGATCTCGTCGGGCTCCTTCCAATGCCGGCCGAACCAGCGCCAGAAGGCGATGACCCCCACCATCGTAATGGCGCTGACGAAAGCATCGACAGATACGATCCAGGTGATCGGCATGTTGAAGCCGAAAATGACGGTCTGAAAATTCTTTTCCCCCCAGACCAGGTACGCGTTGAAGATTTCCTGATTGCCGATGATCGATACGGCGAGCACCGGAAGCAGCGCCACCAGGAGAATGACAACCTTCCAGTCGTGCGCGGTGAGCGGGGGCCGCTCGACATGATCGCCTTTGCGGCGCAGAGGCTCCGGCGGGAAGGTGCGGCGTCCCATGAGATAAATCAGGAGGCCTAGCGACATTCCCGCGCCTGCGGCCACAAACCCAAGATGCCATTCCACACGCTGGCTGAGGTAGCCGCAGATCAGCGGCGAAATGATCACCGCGAGCTGGATACCGAGAAAGTAAATCTGGAAGCCGTCCGCGCGGCGTTTGTCGTTGATCGCGTAAAGATCACCGACCTGGCTCGCGATGTTGCCCTTGAAGCAACCCACGCCGATCAACAGGCACAACAAGGCCACGATGAAAGTGGCGTCCAACGCCATCAGAAAGCCACCGGCTACCATCAGCAGCGCGCCCACTGTTACGGCGTTGGTGCGCCCGATTACGCGGTCGGCCAGAAATCCGCCGCCCAAGGGTGTGACATACACAAGCCCGGCGTAGAGACCGTTGATGTTCGAGGCCAGTGCAAGCGGCGAAAGCGATTTCCCGTAAAGCCACTCGAAAAACCCGCGAAGCGCTGGGAAGCCCCACACATGTTCCACATGTCCCGGCGTGAACAGCCAGTGCGTCATGTAGAGGACCAGCAGCGTCTGCATGCCGTAATAGGCAAAGCGCTCCCAGAACTCAGAAGCGGCGAGCCAGCCAAGGCCGATCGGGTGTCCGATGAAGGCCGTGTCGCGCGGATTGCGGGCGCTGGCCCCCGCGGTATTGTCAACAACAGTCACTTGAAGCCCCACCTAGCAGGCCGCGCACTCTCGCGAACACGATGCAGCTCCGCAAGTCACGACAAAGTGGCGATCAAGAGAGCGCCTTTGGGGGCCGTCTAGGGCTTAGCCGGATATCCACACGCCGCGGCAAAGGAGCCGCTTTCCCTCTTTGTTTTCTCCCCCGCCAGGGAATAAGTTTGCAATTAATCCGTCCATGTAAGGAGTGTCGGAGCACACAGCTTTGAGGGGTTATTTGTCACGTCTTCCCGCACGCTCGGCGGTTGCCGCCGGTGCTCTCTGCACATTCGGCATCACGCTGCCGCAACCTGCGGCGGCCGCTGGGGACCCGGCAAAGGGTGCCACTGTTTTTGGGCAGTGCCAAGCGTGCCATTCGGCCGACAAAGGCGCCAATCGAATCGGACCGAGCCTGTATCACGTGGTCGGCAGGCCCGCGGGCAGCATAGCCGGCTACGATTATTCCCCAGCCGTCCAAGAGGCAGCCAAGAAAGGGTTGGTCTGGACCGCCGAAAACATCGTCAAATATCTCCAGAACCCACACAAATTTCTTGGCGATTTCGACGGCGATCCGGGCATCCGTAACAAGATGCCATTTTCCCTGGCGGACGAGCAGCAGCGTGAGGATGTCGTCGCGTATCTGAAATCGCTGGGGGACAAGCCGTAGCCGAAACTGGCGGCACAGCGCGGCAATGACTAGGGCCTTCCAACCGCGCGTGCTATAGTTCGATGCGCTAGGGGACGAACATGGGGGCTTCGTTTCGCGTCGTCACCGGACGCACCGGCAAGACCATCGGTGCGATACTCGGCGTCGTTACTGTCTCCGCATTCGCCGCGTGGATCGCCTCGGGCCTACCCTGCCTCAACGCCTGCGAGCGCCACCATATTGCGGGGGCGAAATCCGCGCACACCGTTCTCGCCGGCCGTTCGGATGCCATCCGTCGCGACATGGAGCGTATCCATGGCGGCAAGGTGGACAAGGCGACTATGAATCGAATCGTCGCGGCGATGCTGGCGATTCACGAACATGCAATGTCGCGCCGCAACGACGGAGAAGGCGGACATTTTCAGACGGCGAGTTTGCAGATTTCCGATTCGGTTATGGGCGCCTCAACGGCACTTCCGGATGCCATTTCCGCGTTCCTTCAGAAAACCGAATCCACCGATGCGGGCACAGCCTCGACGCCGGTGTACCTCGCGGAAAATTCAGGATCGGCATCCGTCCCGCCATCCGATGATGCTGCTGCGGACAACCGGACATATGTCGGGCAGAAGACTTGCGAAACCTGTCATCAGCAGGAAGCAGGAAAATGGGCCCATACGATCCACGCCAAGATATTCGGCCTCAATCCGCGCAACAGCACGGAGGCGCAAGGTTGCGAGGCCTGCCACGGCCCAGGCTCGGAGCATCTGAAGAACCCCGCCGATTTCTCCAAGATCATCAGCTTTTCGCACAAAAGCAAAACCCCCGTAGCCCGGCAGAACGCACAATGTCTTTCATGCCATCAGGGCGGCCAGCGGATCTTCTGGCATGCCTCGACCCACCAGACGAACAATGTGGGCTGCAGCGACTGTCACAATCCCATGACCAACTTCTCCGCCCACGGACTGACGGCCCGTGAATCCATCAACGATACCTGTTTTCAATGCCATAAGGTGCAGCGCGCTCAATTCAACCAGCGGTCCCACATGCCCTTGCTCGAGGGTAAGCTGAGCTGCGTGGACTGCCACAATCCGCACGGGTCGACGACGCGACCGCTTCTCAAAGCCGACAGCACGAACGAGCTTTGCTATTCCTGTCATGCGGAGAAACGCGGACCGTTTCTGTTTGAGCACGCGCCGGTTCGCGAGAACTGTCTCAACTGTCACAATCCCCACGGTTCGAATTTTGAGGCATTGCTGACGGCGCCGAGGCCCCTTCTCTGCCAGCAGTGCCATTCGCAGAGCGGGCATCCGGCGCAGCTTATGACAAGGGGCAATCTGCCGGGCGGCCCGATGCCCGACCCACGGCTGATCGCCACGAGTTGTCAGACCTGCCACGTGAACATCCATGGCTCAAACCATCCATCCGGATCGAGGTTTGAACGATGACTGCCGCGCTGCGACCAGCGCATGTGTCGCTGCGGCGTGTTTTGATCGCTGTTTTCGCCGCAGTGTCGATTGCGTCAGCTCTTCGGGAAAATGTTCACGCGGATACAGCGGTGACGGGCTATGGCACGCCTGGCAATGCACTCAATCCGACAGGGTTGCCGTTCAGCCTGTCGCGCGATCCCGACGGACTCTCGCAGCTTGACGACATAACGCGCACGCCCACGGGTCTGCTCTATCCGCTGCCTTTCCTCTATCCAGATCTGACACAGAGCAAATCCGACCCGGACTGGTGGAGTTTGGGTTGGATCGAGACAGGCGTTCTTGGGACTTTCGATCGTCCGCGCTCGGCCGAGTTCGAAAAATATGCGGATTGGAGTAACGGCTTTATCGCCACCAATCTTGGCTACTACGCGGAGAACCGGAAGACGGCATTATACGTCGAGGGGCTCGCGCAGAATTTCGGCCGCAGCGACCAGTATTATCAACTGAGAGTCGGGCGCTACGGTGAGTTCAATGTGACCGCATTTTTCGATTCCGTTCCGCATCTCTATTCAACCGAGGCACGTTCCATCTGGAACGGCGCCGGCACCGGAAACCTGACGCTAAAAGACGGTCTCACAGCAGCCGGTTCGACCGCGGCGCAGATCAGCGCCGTGGCCGCCGCAGTCGCGCCGACGAGTCTTCAGGTTACACGCGAAAAGGCCGGCGTCTCGTTGAGTTACACGCCATACGAAGAGTGGCAGCTCTTCCTTCAGCTATCCAACGAATGGCGCGACGGCACGCAGCCCATCAGCGCCACATTCGGCTATCCCTTCCAGAACGGCGCGACCCAGATCATCCAGCCAATTCATTACCGCACATTCGATGTCTCGGCCGCCCTGCGCTACAGGGACGATGACTTTCAGGCGAACCTGACCTACACAGGCTCGTTTTTCCACAATCGGACGTCGTCGCTGACATGGGAAAATCCGGGGCTGACGTCGAACACCGATCCGAACGCATACATTCCATTGCGAGGCCGGCTCAGCCTGCCGCCGAGCAACGACTACAATTCCATCAAGGCCGACGCGACAGCGCTGCTGTCGCCGGATGTCCGCTTCAATGGCAGCGTTTCGTACGGCCTGATGGAACAGAACGAGCGCCTGCTCGCGCCGACAGTCGATGAAGGCGTGATCCACGGCGTCGGTACCACCATCGATCTGAGCCAGTGGAACACGACCGCTGCGTTGAGCCAGGTCCGCGCAGGGGCAAAGGTCGAGGCTTTCAACGCGTTCGCGCAACTCCAATACACCTATTCCCCGGATTTGACATTCCTTTTCGAGTTGCGCGACCGCAATGAAAACAATTCGACCAACTACATGGCCTTCAATCCTCTCACAGGCCAGTACGGCTACATTGCGATCGATGGCGGGCTTGCGCCGTTCATTCCGTCGCTGAGCGGAGTCTATGAACCGATGATTCCGGGCAGCCTTGTGCAGATCCGCAACATGCCATTCGCCAACGACGACCTTAATGAATCAGCGAAAGCGGATTACCGCCTGGGAACGCATTCAAAACTCGAGATATCCTACACGCACGATGCCGTCGCGCACAGCATCCGGGAAGTCCCCGACTCGGACGATCATACCGGCCGGATTCAGTTCGATCTTACCGGCTACGAATGGGGAAGCGTGCGCTTGTCATACGCTTTCGCAAAACGGCAAGGCAGCGACTATCAGTCCAACCCCTATATGGCTTACTACACCTCCGCCTTGCCGGGCTACATTCCGCTAACCCCGCAAGGCGATCCGGCTTTCGCGCTCTCCGCTCTGCGGAAGTTCGATGTCGCCGACCGCACGGAGCAAACCTTCCACGGCCAAGCCAACTACATCGTAACGCCGAAGGCAGATCTGCAGCTTACGTCCGATTTCAAACTCGACGACTATGATGCGAGTTACGGATTGCGCTCCACCGCGTCCTACGACGTGAACGTGGCGTTCAACTATCAGATGTCGCTCGATACCGTATTCACGGGTTTCGCGAGCTATCAGAACCAGAACCGCGCCGCCGCGAACATCAACCCCACCGGCCAGGGCACGAGCGGCGACCCAGGTAGCGCCGGATATCCTTTGGCCAATGCGTGGGACGAGACGCTCAATTCCAACAACTATACGGTTGGGCTGAATGCCCGCCACCGCTTGCGGGACGTCACCCTCGATCTGAACTACACCTTTGTGCACAGCAATAGCGCGATCCGCTATTCGTATGCGAGCACCGGCGCATTCTTCGATCTTCTCACGGCCGAGCAGGCGGGACATGCGTTTCCCGACATCACCTTTGATGCGCATGCCCTGAAAGCCAATGCTCTCTGGCAATACTCACCCAGGTTGACTTATCGCCTGTTTTATCAGTTCGCCTTCGAGGACATCGACGACTTTCACTACAACGGGCTTACCAGCGTCATCAGCAATAATGTCTACCTTGGAGTCAGGCCGGAGAGCTTTTCCGCCCACACCGTCGGGCTTTTCGTGCAATACACACTTTGATGTGGAGCAGGGCGGCTCCATCACCGCTTCCGAAAGACGACCTCGGCGTAACGCGCGCCTTTCATGAGCCGGTTGTTCCGGTCGTAAAGCAGATCCGGCGAAATATGCTCTTCGTTTGCGCGGTAGATGACATCGAACCCGGACGCAACCGTCGTATCGCAGAAGCGAAAATTGGTAGAGGTGAGGCACAACAACCCGCCCGGTTTCACGCAGCGGGCCATGTCGGCCACCGCGCGCGCAAAGGCGTCGAAATACAGCACGGGATCGCAGCGCTCCTTGGCCATCGCCGTGAGAGTTCCGTTGCAAAGGACTGCCAGACAGAAGATGGCATCGTAACGGTTCGCGGGCTCCTGCGCCGCAGACCCGGCTGTTTCGATGACAACGCCGGAGAGCCGGCGCGTCCTGTAACGGCAAACCGCGACGTTGGCCGGATTGATATCGATCCCCTTGACGGCGGCTTGAGGGAAATATCTTCGAAGCGCCAGGATTTCGTCGCCAATGGAGCAGCCGAACGACAGCAAGCGATGCTCTGGTCCGTCACCTGTCTCATCGCGCACAAACCTGAAGAGCCAAGGATAGCGCTCCGGTGCCGTATGGTTGAATGGTTGAAAGAGCGAGGCGGAAGTGCGCCATTTCCCCCCCCAATGTGGCAAGGTGCGGTGCAGAATGTTCCTCAACATGGGAACGCAGGATGAGGGCGGATTTGCGTGAAATCAAATCTCTGAAAGTCAGCTGCCGATCCGGGATGCCTTTGTGAGTTTTTTTCACATCGGAAAGGTCGTTTGGTATGCCGTGGAGCCCAGTCATCTGCTGATTTGGGGATTGGTCGTCGGCAGCATGTTGGCCCTGCTCGGGCGTCGTACAGGAGCGATTATTTGCAGCGCCTGTGCATTGTTTTGCCTGCTCCTGCTGATCCTTCCAATAGGCAATTGGGTGCTGCGGCCGCTAGAAAACAGTGTGCCTCGCCCGCTCCTTCCCGGTCGCGTCGATGGCATCCTGGTTCTCGGCGAAGGCCTTAACGGTGACATACTGCACTCGCGCCGGACGCCTGGTTTGGAGCATGGGGCTGCGAGCCTCGTCGCGGCCATGGCGCTGGCGCGGCGCTTTCCGGCTGCGCGGGTCGTGTTTTCCGGAGGCGCCGGCGATCTCAATCCGGAGGGTCAGACCGAAGCGGCCGTCGCAGCAAAGACTTTCAGCGAGAACGGATTGGCTCATAGCCGCCTTCTGCTGGAGGGAAAATCACGCAGCACATGGGAGAACTTGGTCTTCTCCCGCGCACTCGCGAATCCAACTTCCAGGCAAGTGTGGGTTCTGGTTGCTTCGGCGGCACATATGCCGCGCGCTTTGGCGGTGGCACGAAAGGTTGGTTGGGCAATGGTGCCGTGGCCGTCGAACTATCTTACAACTCGGGAAGGTCTCGAGGCTCATCTCTCCTTCAGCAGCAATCTGAACCACCTCGACCTCGCGGCACACGAATGGCTTGGACTGATGGCATATCGTGCCTCAGGCAAGGCGATCTAGATCGTGCAAACGCAGATGCTTTCTGACTCGGCGCGCTTTTCCAGCGTGGAATGGCTGACGCCGAACCTTGAACCGCCGCCGGCCCTTCGCGACTTTGTGAGCGCGGAAGAATCGACACTCGGGGATGCCATTGCTTTTCCCGGGCTCATCAATTCGCATGATCATCTGGCATTCAGTTGCTATTCGCCGACGGGCTCGCCGCCTTATCTCGATTTCCTGGCATGGAGCCGCGATGTTCAGGCCAAGAGCGAGATGATCGAACGAATTGAGCGCATTCCCTATGCGGTGCGCGTGCAGTTCGGCGTGCTCAAGAACCTGCTATGGGGTGTTACCGTAATTGCTGATCACGGTGGCCGCCAAAACTGCCTCAGCCTGCCGATCGCTATCATGCGGCACTGCACACTTCATTCACCGGAACTGGAAAAGTGGGCCTCTCTCAAGCTGCGTTTTGGCGGCAGCACGATCGTCGCCCATCTCGCGGAGGGCGTGGACGATGCAAGCCGGGAACGCGCGCTCGCCCTGTTGCGCTGGAACGTCGCTAGCCGGCCGGTCGTCGGCGTACACTGCGTCAGCCTGCGTGACGCTGACTTCGCGAAACTGGCGGCCCTCGTCTGGTGCCCCGCATCGAATTTTTTCTTGTTCGGGCGCACAGCGGACATTGCGCAGGCGGCTGCGCATACCCGTGTGCTGTTCGGCACGGACTCGCCATTATCCGCGCCAGGGACGATCTGGGACCATATCCGTACCGCGCGCGCCTATTTCAGTGGCGAGGCTTTGCTTTCATCTCTCACGGCCGAGGCAGCCCATTTTTGGGGACTTCCGGACTCTCGCGCGGCCGACAATTTCGTGATCGCACGACGGCGCGCCGCTTCTGCCTGGGATTCATTCTACGCCATCACGCCATCGGATATTTTGCTGGTCGTCCACGATGGATCGCCCGCGCTGATTGATTCACGCCTGGTCGAGGAGATTATGCTTCCCGGCTTCGAAGCCGTGACATGCGAAGGTACGTGCAAATATGTGAAAATGCCGCTGAATGCCATGCTTGAGGCAGTGAGGAGCGCTGCACCTGATTTCGACTGCGACGCGTTGCTCGAGCGGTTTTGCACTGGCGCACTTTGACCCTGCGGAAGACGGGCGCCGTAAATTGCCATGGTCTCCACGCCGAAGTGGCGCCAGGTCAGCCGCTCGACGGCCAGTCCCGCTTTCGCAAGTCCCGATAACATCCCGTCGTAGTCGCCATGACTTGTCAGAACGACCAACGCCACACCACCGGGCTTCATCACCGCTGGCAATCCGGCCGCAAAGCGATCAATAACGTCGGGGCTGCGCCAGGTCCGCTCGAACGGCGTCTGCGGCGGGCCGCGAAACTTCGGCAGCGACGTCACCACCAGGTCGAACGTGCGGCCGGCCACCGGCTCGAACAAATCGCCTGAGATCACTTCAATACGATCCTGGACATGATTGAGGATCGCGTTGGCGCGTGCGCACGACACGGCCTCTGGAATTGCGTCGACAGCGGTCACCTGGAATCCGCGCAAAGCGGCGAAGACCGCAAGAATTCCACAACCCGTTCCCATGTCGAGCGCGGTCGCTCCGGCGTTCGGACTGCTGAGCAACGGGGTCTGCGCCACGAACTCGGCAATGTAGCGGCCACTCCGGAACACGACAGGATTGAACACGCCGGGCCAGATCGCAAAACGGCGTCCGAGCACATGCTCGAAAACGGACCGGTCCAGGCGGCGACGGAGTATGGCGCGTTTGACCGCCATGGCCGGCGTGCACAGCCATCGCACCGGTGCCGAGACCCGGGGCGGCGGCGGCGCGGTCCGCGGCAGGCGTGCCAACAAATCAGAACCCTTGGATTTCCGGCCGCTGATAAGGAAACAAACGATTGATCAGCCGAAGCTCGATAGGAAAATTGTAGAACTGCATCGCGTAGCGCCAAGCGGCCAGGCTCCGTAGAGCGAAACGGCCCCCGTTGCTTAGCCGCGTATCCGTGATCGTGGGATAGGCGGCGTGCAGCACTTTCTGAAAATTCCCGATCTTTTTCCGGATGCGATCGTTCATCCACGGAAGGTCGGAAGAGAGATGCTGGGCAAACTGCTCCCACCGCGCATGTGTCCAGGTCTCTATATCCTGCGGATATTCAAAACCCGCTGTTTGCGCGTTTGTTTGCATTGCTCCGTCGACCGGCACAGGACTGTATATGTAGAACACGATCTCGACATCCGGGTTCACGCGCTTGAGCCTCCGGATGAATCGAATGGTGTTTTCGGCATCGGCTTCCGGGTCCGGCGGATTACCGATGATGAACGACATTTCCGGCACCACGCCGAATCGCCGCATCTTCTCGGCCACGGCAAGAATCGTGTTTTGGTCCTGTTTTCCGCCCTTGTTCATGCGCCGGAGTGTTTCACCGTCGGCCGATTCCGCGCCCATGAACGCCATCTTCAGGCCGCTCTTGCGCATGGCGGCCCATGTTGCATCGCTGAACTTCAGCATCGTGTCGGCCCGGCCGAAGCCCCACCAGCCGATCTCAAGCGGCATGATGCGCTCGCTGAATTCCGCGATACGGCTCTCCTGCACGAAGAAATTGCTGTCGTAAAATTCAATAGCCGTGGCGCGATAGTCCTGCACCAGCTTTCGAACCACGGAAGCCGTGCGCTCGGCCGTCTGCGCCGAATATCGGCCGTTCACCTTGTTGACCACCGCGCAGAAATTGCATTTGAACGGGCAGCCATAGCTTGAGTGGTGAGCAATGGTGCGGCTGCCGAGGAAGGAAGAGCGCACGTAGCGTTCCATGTCGACGGCGTGGTAGGGGAAATCCGGCAACTCATTAATATCCGGGACGGGTGGCTTTGGATTCAGATGAGCGCCGCCGTCAGCGTCCCGCCAGGCCAGGCCCGCAATTTGCGTTACGTCATCACCGCTGCGAATGCGGCGGATGAAGTCCGCGAATTGCAATTCGCAATGGCCACGAAAGACAAAATCGACATAGGATTCCTTCATCACGGTCTGCGCGTGCAGGGTCGGGAAATAGCCACCCCAAACGATCAACAGTCCGGGATATTCCTCTTTCAATACTTTGCAGATCGGCACGGCGTTGCAGAGTTGGGGACCAGGCATGACTGTCATGCAGAGGATGTCTGCTCCGCTGTCGTGAATAGCCCCGCGCAAGGCCGCAAATCCCTCTTCGACGAGATTTCCGTCGACGATCCGATATTGCTCGACACCCTCAAGCGTCGCCCCAATCGCCAGCAGGGACATGGGAAGTACCGGCTTTTTGGACGCCGAACTGACGGGGTTGTAGAGAACGATCATGGCGGCGCTGGCTCAGCGTTCCGGCGGAGAATCGTGAGCTGATGATCCGCCATGCCTGCCAATGTTCGGCTCCTCGCGAACTTCTTTTCCAGACGGATGAGGGTTTGCAGCAACCGCGGGTGCCGCTCGACAAACGAAAACATATAGGAGGGCGGCAGAAACACGCCAATGCCGCGCACGGATTGAATGCAAAAGGCTCCCCGAAACGCCCGTTCAATCTCTCGCGCGCTCCAATAACGGATGGGAAGCGCTCGATTGGCGATAGTAGCAGTTGCACGCCCGTTCCACCGTCGAAACGATCGACGGTCGAGGCGCAAGCCATACCACAGTGTTTCCCAGACGCAGAACCTGCCCATCGTCACCAGGATCACGACGCCGTCCGCGCGCACCGCCGGAGCGAGCGATTGCGCAATCGTTTGCAAATTTGCAACGCAATTGAGTGCTCCGAAATTGGCAAGCACGAGGTCGTATGGGCCGCCATTGCAGCCCGGCGCATTCAAATCAATGATTTCCGTCTCGATCGCCGCGATTGCGCCCGCTCGCTCCGCCTTGGCGCGAACCTGTTCAAGCATGGCACAGGAGCCATCGCGGGCGCTGACGATGCAGCCCCGCTCTGCAAGCCACAGCGCATCCTCTCCGGTTCCGCAGCCAAGATCGAGAACGCGCATACCGGGACTTACAAACGGTGCGATGGTCTGCCAGACCTCCTCCCGCAGCAGCCTCCCGACCGAGCGGTGGGAAAACGTGGCGTCATATTGGGTTGCCCCAGGGTCGAAGGCGTTTGCCGGCACGCCGGCGAGAGACAGATCAACCACGGTCCACCTCGTGGCGGGTGGCGTACATTCCAAGCCGGTTCAGGGCTGAGGCCGCTTTTGTCTTGGCGTAACGCACAACATCGCGTTCGCGGCGCGCGGTCATGCCGGCGAGGCTTGTTTCCGCCGCCAGCCATCGCTGCGCATGCCGGTAGAAGCGCCGCGAATTGCGCCCCGAAATAACGAGCGTGCGATCGGTACTTTCCGCCCAGGGCTCACGGCTTGAAATACGGCTGGCCACGCGGTCGTAATACGGCGTCCCCTTGATCGGATAGCTGAGGGTCGTCAGCATATCATCGGGCACGGAGTTACGCAGGTGACGCGCGGTCTCGTCGATGTCGCTCCACGTCTCTCCATCGTAACCGAGCATAATGAACGTTCCGGCGCGGATGCCCTTGCGCTGCACCAGCCCGATCATTTCCCGCGTGCGCGCGGCGTTCGTGCGCCGCGTCATGGCATCGAGAATGCGTTGCGATCCGCTTTCCGCGCCAATCCAGATGCGATAGCAGCCAAGCTCGGCAAGTATCTCAGCGACGTCTTCATTGAGACGATCTTCGCGCGTGATCGTTTCGAACGGGTATCGCAAGCCGCGGCGCTTCATTTCGCCGGCAAATTCCGTCAGCCACCGGTGGTTGATCGTGAAAACATCATCGGCAAACCAAAGCTGGTCCGGCGCATAGGCACCGCGAATGGCTTCGATCTCGTCCACCACGTTTGCAGGTGAGCGGCGGCGATGGCTCCGGCCGTACACGGAATGGCTGCACCAATTGCAGGCATACGGGCAGCCGCGCGCGGTGATAAGCGACACGGAGCGCACCCCGTGATGCCGCTGCCAAGTTGTGAGATAGCTTTCCAGATCGATGGCACCGCGGTCCGGGAACGGCTGTGCATCCAGGTCGCGGATCTGTGCCCGTGGCGCGGTTCTACTGACTTCGCCATTCTTACTGCGGAAGGCAATTCCATTGATTTCATCGAGGCGTGACAGACCATGGCGTTGGAGATGCGGAATAAGTTCGGCGAGCGTTAATTCGCCTTCGCCGGATACGATGATATCGGCACCGTGGTCCAGGTATTCTTCGGCGTAGTTGACCGGCTCGGGTCCCCCCAGGATGACGATCCTGCCGTGTGCCTTGCAGGCTGCGATCAGCTTCAGCGCATATCTACGCGTAATGAGATTGACATACAGGCCTATAATACGCGCGTTGGACCGGGCAATCGCTTCACAGGTCGATGACGGATACTGGAAAGTTGTGTCAAGAACCTCGACGGAAAAGCCGCAGCGCTTCAGGTGCGAAGAAATGTAGAGCAGCCCAAGCGGCGGGTACGGTTTCATAACCTTCCGCTCGGCTTCGTCCTCGCCGATAAAATACGCGTGCGTCAGGAGAATATCGCTCATGCCGCCTCACGGACGTTCGGCAACGCGGAGTGCGGCATCAGGCGCAACAACTGCAGCTTCAGCCAGGAAACTGGAAAGCCCGCCGTCCAGACAAGGACAAAGAGCGCTGCCCGCAGCACCGGTACATTTCTAAGTTTGCGGTTGTTGAAGGCACCTTTCACCTTTTGCACCGCGCGACGCATGCGGAAATCGCGATGCACATAGGTGTGCAGCTGGCGGTAGAACGCCGTGGTGAAGGGACCGCGATAAAGCATTGCCATGTCGGATGACACTGCCCAATGGCGCTCGTTGCGCAATTCCCGCTCAACACGCGCATGAAAGGCAGTACCCGCCAGCGGATAAGACACGGAAATACCAATCTCATCTGGTTTTGCCGAGCGCAGCATCGAAAGGGTACGGCCAATATCCTTCATTCCCTCGCCTGGATAGCCGAACTGGATAAAGTGCCCGACCCGAATTCCGGCCCGCTTGAGTTGCCCGGTCGCTTCCACGATCTCGCGAACGGTCTGCTCCTTGTCCATGGCATCGAGTACCGCCTGACTTCCAGATTCC
>Ga0213876_10000653_pt1 | contig 24978 bp, 19 predicted proteins | sample BarmaccomBMRX_R9_FD_160113 | JGI IMG/M metagenome (GOLD analysis project Ga0213876, IMG submission 160113) | Root-associated microbial communities from Barbacenia macrantha in rupestrian grasslands, the National Park of Serra do Cipo, Brazil - RX_R9 | ecosystem: Host-associated > Plants > Roots... | reverse complement strand
TGCCGCCTCCGCCTCCGCCTCCGCCGGTGTCGCCACCGCCCCCACCGCCGCCTCCTCCGGTGTCCCCGCCGCCACCGCCGCCACCCGTGGCCTCGACGTCGGCCGCCTACGCCCTGACGACGACGGCGGGCGCGGGCTCCGCCGTGCCTTATCTTCCGCCTTCATTCGTGGCATCCGGCAACTACACGGTTTCCCCGATTCTCGGATATCGGGCGGGCGGGCTTTCGAACGGCCTCCCGGTCACGACCTCGCGCGTGTTGCAAGCGGGGATCAGCGTCGTCGGAAACGGGCCGCAACAAACGTCCGGAATTTTCGTGATGACAGGCGATGTCTTCAACGACGCGGTCTATGGCTGGACGCAGACGGGAGCCTTCCAGGCCACTACGCTTCTGGGCACGTTGCAAGGGGCATCGCACGCCTCGGGAACAGTTTCGTCCCTGCCGAGCTCGATCACGATCGATTCGAACGGTTTGCCGACCGGCTCCTTCGGCACCAATCAGAACCGCTTCGATGGCGCTCCGCTCAGCGTCTACACTCCGGAGACTGCCTTCACCAATGCGGGGGGCCAGCAGAATTACACCTTCACTCAGACCTCGACCCGAACGACGACGCCTCCCGGCCTCGGTTCGGACCATCCGAACGCGCTCATGACCGCCTATGCGGGCGGCATCTTGCAGACCGTGACCTTCAATCCTTCGACGGCACTCACCGGCTCGTCGAGTGCGCCCATCTCGATCAGCGGAGTGGGATCGGTTTTCCTTCAAGGAAACGCGTCCCGCATGGGCGCGACGTTCAATGTCGCGGCGGTGCCTCCCGTCGCCTCCGGGGCCCTTGCCGCCGCGGTAGTGGCGAGCCCTCCACCTCCGCAGTTCCAGAGCGCGACCTTCCAGTTCGGTTCGGCGAGCCCGAGCGACCTCACCAACACGCAAGGGCTGAACTCGTCGCATAGCGCGTATATCGATCGGACGAATTTCGGGGCGCGTGGCGCGACCCTCTACAGCAATGGTGTGAATGTCGAGATCTCGTCGGTCACGGATACGAACGGAATGGCGTTTGCGAACTCGGCCGGCAACACGGCGACGAGCCTCTCGCAAACTGCGCTTTTGCTGGTGACGGCGAACACGGTCGGTGCCAACAGCGCGAAATTCCTGAGCTCGATTTCGTCGACCAGCGTCACTCCGTGCACATGCGAATACACGCAATGGGGCTTCTGGTCGGTCGACACCTTCAGGACCGACCAGGGACGAAATATCGGCTATTCGGACAGAGGCAACCTGCTCACCTGGGTGGCGGGCATTCCGGCGAACGCCGCCGATATCCCGACCACCGGCGTGGCGACGTATAGCGGCCATGCGGTCGCCAATATCAGCAACAACGGCAGCCAATACATCGCGGCAGGGACCTTCAGCAACAACGTCAATTTCGCGACGCGCACGGGACAGGTCCAGGTTGGCGGCCTCGATGCCACGAATTACAGCGGCACTGTAAATCTGCAAACGGGCTCGGCGGCCTTCGGCGGCTCGTTGAGCTCCGGCGCAAGCGCCCGGAACATGAGCATGTCCGGACAGTTCTTCCAGGGAGGGCCGACCAACACCACGCCGCTTTACGGAGAAATGGGCGGCACCATCTCGATCTCCGGACCGAACAACTATATCGGCAGCGGCATATTCGCCGGTCGCAAGCCTTGATGCTTTACCCGGGCGCCGCGTCCCGGATCCCACACGCCGCGAGATTGCGCCGCATGCGTTCCGGAATGGGCGCCACCGCTCGAATGGCATCACGGTTCGGGTAAAGCGGCAGCTCGAGCGCGCGGGCATGAAGATGCAAGCCCGGCTCCGCCGAACGGGGCGCCCCTCCATAGACGCTATCGCCGATGATCGGCCAACCCATGGCGGCACAATGAACGCGTAGCTGATGCGTGCGGCCCGTCACCGGCTCGAGCGCAAGCGCGGTCAGCGCGGGCGAGCCGTCGCGTTCCGGCGCCCGCCCGATCACACGCCAGCGCGTCACGGCCGCAACGCCCTCGGGATCGACCTTCATCCACCAGCCGCGCGAGGGATCACGCCGCCCGAGCGGCAAGTCGATCACGCCTTCGGCTTTTTCTTCGCCTGGCCCGCTCGCCACCACCGCCCAATATGTCTTCAGGACTTTTCCGGATTGAAAGAGCTTACCGAGCCGCTCGAGAGCCGCCCGGTTGCGGCCGAGCACGAGGCAGCCCGAGGTGTCGCGGTCGAGCCGGTGCGCGAGCTCCGGTCGGCGCGGCAGGCCAAAGCGCAGGTCATCGAAAAGCGAGGTGAGCGGTACCGAGCCGTCCCCATTGCGTTCGCTGGAGTTTCGGGGCCCGGCATGAACCGGCATGCCGGCCGGCTTGTCGAGAACGATCGCCAAGGCGTCGCGATAAAGGATGCGACCGAGGAGCTCTTCCGATGTCATGCGCGACGCGGTAACGGAAAGCGATGACGAAAGATACTCGGCAAGGTGACGCTCCGGCGCATGCGCGCAGCTCCTGGTGGGGGCGTCTCAAGCAAGGGCTGAGCCGCTCGTCCACAGGGCTCTCCAGCGGCATCACCGACCTTTTCACGAAGCGAAGGCTCGATGCCGCGACGCTCGAGGACTTCGAGGATCTCCTCCTGCGCTCGGATCTCGGTGTGGACACGGCGACGCGCATCACGCGCGCCATCGCCTCGGGCCGCTACGGGCGCGATCTCGACCCCGACGCAGTCAAGGGCATCCTAGTCGACGAGATCGAGGCGCTCCTCGCGCCGGTGGCGCACCCGCTCATCGTCGAGCCTGAGCGCAAGCCCTTCGTCGTGCTGATGGTCGGTGTCAACGGCTCCGGAAAGACCACGACCATCGGCAAGCTCGGCGCCAAGTTCAAGGCGCAAGGCCGAAACGTGATGCTGGCCGCGGGCGACACGTTTCGAGCCGCCGCAATCGAGCAGCTCAAGCTTTGGGGCGAACGCATCGGAGCGCCCGTGATCGCGCGCCAGCAAGGCGCCGATGCGGCGGGGCTCGCTTTCGAGGCGCTCTCGTCGGCCCGGGCCGAGGGCGCCGATGTGCTCCTGATCGACACCGCCGGGCGCTTGCAGAACCGCGCCGAGCTGATGGGCGAGCTCGAGAAGATCCTGCGCTCGATCAAGAAGATCGACGCCACCGCGCCGCATGCGGTGCTGCTCGTGCTCGACGCGACCGTCGGCCAGAATGCCCTTTCGCAGGTCGAGATCTTCGCCAAGACGGCCGGCGTCACGGGCCTCGTGATGACGAAACTCGACGGCACGGCGAGAGGCGGCATCCTCGTGGCGCTCGCCGGGAGATTCGCTCTGCCGATCCATCTCGTCGGCGTCGGGGAAGGCGTGGACGATCTCGAGCCTTTCTCGGCACGCGATTTCGCCAAAGCCCTCGTCGGCGTCGAATAGCGGCTCGCAGCGGCGCACACCAAACCTACTCTTTGTGGCGAGCCAACTCGCAATCTCGCGGCGCACCCAAGTCACATCGCGATCAGATGCGCCGCATTGATTCGCGCCGAGAGCCCGTCCTCGAGCATGAGGCCCGACTCGGATGCTAATAGTTCTCGATTTATCTTAGCCCGGAGCTTTACGCGTTCCTCTTCGCCCGCTAGGAAGCGCTAACAAAAAAAGCGTGAGGGACCTCGACGATTCCGCGTGTATTAGCTTCATGCCGATGTTTCATCTCATTTCCAGCTACATCGCTTTCACGTCCCCTCCTCGCTCGCTCGAGGCGTACGCGTGACCAACGTCGACACGGCGACGCGCCTCGCCCCGGCGCAGCAGGTGCTTGCGCTCCCCCAGGCCTTCGCGCTCGCCGAGCAGCATCGCCAGGCAGGACGTCTTCAGGCCGCCGAGGCGCTGTGCCGGCAAATCCTCAATGCCGCGCCGGGCCATGCCGAGACGCTGCACCTCCTCGGCATCATCGCGCATCAGGCCGGCAATCTCAGAGCCGCCATCGATCTTCTGCGCGGTGCGATCGTGTCGAACGGCTCGGTGCCGCTTTATCACTGCAATCTCGGCGAGATGTGCCGACTTGCCGGGCGTCTCGACGAGGCGCTTGCGGCGGGGCGCCAAGCGCTCGCGTTGCGCCCTCATTACCCGGAAGCGCGCAACAATATCGGTATTGCCCATTACGACCGCGGCGAATTCGACGAGGCGGCCGCCCAATATCGGCGCGCCCTCGAGTTCGCGCCGAGCTATGCGGAAGCCCACAGCAATCTCGGCAATGCGCTGCGCGCCCTACGTCGCCTCGATGAGGCGATTGCCAGCTACACGCGCGCGCTCGAACTCAAGCCCGGCTTTGCCGACGCTCATAGCAACCGCGCCCTGACCTTTCATCTCATGGGCCGCTTCGACGATGCCGTGGCGGATTTCCGGCGCGCCATCGCGCTCGAGCCGCTACATGGCAATGCCCATACCGGTCTTGCCATGAACCATCTCTTGCGCGGCCGGATGGCGGAAGGCCTGGTCGAATACGAATGGCGCTGGCGTTCCTCTGAACTCCCATCGCGTCCGCACATCGCAACGGCCTGGAGAGGCGAAGATCCGGCGGGCAAGCGTCTTCTCGTACATGCCGAGCAGGGCCTCGGCGACACGCTCCAGTTCTGCCGCTATCTGCCGCTTCTGCGCGCGCGGGGCGCCAAGCTGGTTCTCAGCGCGCAAGGCCCCGTGTGTTCGCTGATCAATATGGCCATGCCCTGGCTCGAGCTCGTGGCCGAGGGCGAGACGCTTCCCGCGACCGACGCGCAATGCACCTTGCTGAGCTTGCCGCATCTGTTCGGCACGAGGCTCGAGACGATCCCGGCGGACATCCCTTACCTTCACGCCGGCGAAGAGGACGCGTCGCGCTTTGCCGCGAGGCTCGGGAAGGGGCGAGAGCTCAAGGTCGGTATCGTATGGGCCGGCAGCGCGAAGCATCTCAACGATGTCGATCGCACGATGGCGCTTTCGACATGGGCTCCGATTCTCTCGATTGAGCGCGTGCGCTTCTTCAGCCTGCAGATCGGCGCTCGTAAGGGTGATGTTCTCCCCGACCACGTCACCGACCTTTCCGCCGAGCTCACGGACTTCGCGCAGACCGCCGGCGCGCTGGCGGCGCTCGATCTTCTGATCAGCGTCGACACCGCACCCGCCCATTTGGCAGGCGCGATGGGCAAGCCTGTCTGGATGCTCCTGCCCTTCGTGCCCGATTGGCGATGGCTTTTGGAGCGCGAGGACACCCCCTGGTATCCGACGCTTCGTTTCTTTCGGCAGCGAACGCGCGGCGATTGGCGCGCGCCCATCGAGGCCGTGGCCAAAGCCTTGAACGACCTCGCGCAGGACGGAAACATTAGATGAGCACCATGAACGGCCAGGCGGCGCCTGCCCAGACGCAACAGGTCATGCCGCTCCCGCAAGTGCTGGCGCTCGCCGAGCAGCATCGCCAGGCCGGGCGTCTGTCGGCCGCCGAGGATCTGTGCCGGCAGATCCTCAAAGCCGTGCCGGGCCATGCCGAGACGCTGCATCTCCTCGGCATCATCGCGCATCAGGCCGGAAATCTCCCCATCGCGATCGATTTCTTGCGACAGGCGATCGCGTCCGAAGGACGCGTGCCGCTCTATCATTGCAATCTCGGCGAAATGTGCCGGCTCGCAGGAAGGCTCGACGAGGCGCTCGCGGCAGGCCGCCAGGCGCTCGCGCTTCGACCCGATTACGCCGAGGCCTTCAACAATCTCGGCATCGCGCATTACGACCGGGACGAATTCGACGAGGCGATCAGGCACTACCGACGCGCCGTCGCGCTTTCGCCGAATTACGCGGAGGCCCACAGCAATCTCGGCAATTCGCTTCGCGCCAAGAAACAATTCGAGGCAGCGCTCCCCTCCTATCACCGCGCGCTCGAGCTCAAGCCCGGCTATGCGGAAGCGCACAACAATCTCGGCACGGCCTTGCGTGACCTCAAGCGCATCGGCGAGGCGGAAGCGGCCTATCGCCGCGCGCTCGCGCTCAACCCGATCGATCCCTTGACGCTCAACAATCTCGCGCTCGCCGTGAAGGATCTCGACCGCTTCGATGAAGCCTTGATGCTGCTCTCGCAATCGGCCGCGATTCGCCCCGACAACCACCAGACGCACACCTATCTCGCCTCGACGCTCCTCGCGCAACACAAGGCTGCAGAAGCGCGCGCCGCCGTCGAGCGGGCGCTTTCGCTAGCGCCCGACGACGCCGACGCGATCAACATCATGGGCAATGTGCTTTTCGAAGAAGGGCGCTCCGAGCAAGCGCTCGAATGCTTCCGCAAGGCGCTCGCAAAGAAGCCCGATCTTTCGGATGCCTACAACAACATGGGCAATGCGCTGAAAGAGCTCGGCCGATTCGCCGAGGCAACCGAGAGCTATGAGAAGGCGCTCGAGCTCGACGCGCGCTCCACGGGCGCCTACTTCAATCTTGCCGATGCCAAGAAATTCAAGGAAGGGGACGCGCATCTTGCGGCCATGGAAGCGATGATCGCCGAGGGCGACATCCTCTCGGAGACCGACCGCACGCAGCTTCATTTCGCCATCGCCAAGGCCTATGCGGATCTCGAGCGCCATCGCGAGGCCTTCGATCACATGCTGCGCGGCAACAAGATGAAACGCGGCAAGATCGAATATGACGAGCCCGCCAATCTCGCCCTTTTCGATGAGATCATCGCCGCCTTCCCGAAGAAGCTGATGCGCGAGAAGAAAGGCCAGGCCGCCTCATCGAAGGTGCCGGTGTTCATTCTCGGCATGCCGCGCTCGGGCACGACGCTCGTCGAGCAGATCCTGTCGAGCCATCCGCAAGTCTTCGGCGCGGGAGAGCTGCGCGAGATGCATGAGGTGACGCAGGCGATCAAGCGTTCCGACGGCAGCGATTGGGTGTACCCCGGCTTCGTGCCCTCGATGAAAGCGAAAGAGCTTCGCGAGTTCGGCGAGGATTACGTCCGCCGCGTCCAGGCGCTCGCGCCCGACGCGCCGCGCATCACCGACAAGATGCCGTCGAACTTCTACTATGCAGGCCTCATCCATCTCGCGATGCCGAATGCGCGCATCATCCATACCGTGCGCGATCCGATCGACACTTGCCTCTCGTGCTTCTCGAAGCTCTTCTCGCACGAGCAGAACCACACCTACGATCTCGGCGAGCTCGGGCGCTTCTATCGCGCCTATGAGCGCCTCATGGCGCATTGGCGCGAGATCCTGCCGAAGGGCGTGATGATCGATGTGCGCTATGAGGACGTGGTGGCCGATCTCGAGAGCGAGGCGCGGCGCATCATCGCGCATGCGGGGCTCGAATGGGATGATGCCTGCCTGGCTTTCCACCGCAACACGCGCCCGGTGAAGACCGCCAGCGCCACCCAAGTCCGCCGCCCGATCTACCAAAGCTCGATCGGCCGCTGGAAGCCTTACGAGGACTTGCTGGCACCGCTCTTGAAGGAGCTCAAGGGATCATCCGGCCCGGGTGAAGGCGTTTGAGGCGCGACATCGCCGGCGTCGACCTCTTCTCATGGCGCGCGATTCGGTTTTGGCCAGGGCGCCATCTTTCGCATCCGACGATCGACGTAATCAGATGGGCATTGTGTCAATCGATGACGACGAAATGAACCTTTTGTCGTCACTTGCGCTCGGCGAGCAAGGTCGCGATGGCGGCCCGAAGCTCCGGCAGTCCGGCACCCGTGCGTGACGAGGTGAGGATCACGCCGGGATAAGCAGCAGGGCGACGCGCGAGCGCTGCTTCGACCTCGGCGATCCGGGTGGGTTGATCCTTTGCCTTCAGTTCATCCGACTTGGTGAGCACGAGCTGATAGGAGATGGCGGCCTTGTCGAGAAGGTCGAGCATCGACAAATCGGCGGGCTTCAACCCGTGGCGCGCGTCAGCGAGCACGTAGACGCGATGGAGAAGGGGGCGTCCGCACACGTAAGCGCGGGCAAATTCCGACCAGGTCTTCACCGCCTCCACGGGTGCCGCCGCATAGCCATAACCCGGCATGTCGACGAGCATAACCTCGCCCCCGAGCTCGAAGAAGATGAGCTCCTGCGTGCGCCCGGGCGTGCGCGAAGTCCGCGCCAGGGTGCGACGGCCGGTGAGCGCATTGATCAGGCTCGATTTGCCGGCATTCGAGCGTCCGGCAAAAGCGATTTCCGGGAGATCGGAAGGCGGCAATCGCTCGAGCGAACCGGCCGCGTAGCGAAATTGGCATTCGCGCGCGAAGAGCCGCCTTCCGGCCTCGAGCGCATCGGCGTCGAGCGAAGGGCTTGAACCCTCGGTCACGCGATCACGCGATCACGCGGTCGAGGGCGAGCTCTTGCCCATGAACAGTTTGCGCAGATTGTCCCAGAGCTCGATCTTCACGCCGTGCCGCTTCATGATGAAGCCCTGCTGCAGCACCGAGAGCGTGTTGTTCCAGCTCCAATAGATGACGAGGCCCGCCGGGAAGGACGACAGCATGAAGGTGAAGATGAGTGGCATCCAGGTGAACATCATCTTCTGCGCCGGATCCGGCGGTTCGGGATTCATCTTCATCTGAACGAACATCGTCACCCCCATGATGAGCGGCCAGGCGCCGAGCATCAGCACATGCGGTGGCGTGAACGGCAAAAGTCCGAAGAGGTTGAAAACCGAGGTCGGATCAGGCGCGGAAAGGTCGTGGATCCAGCCGTAGAACGGCGCCTGGCGCATCTCGATCGTGGTGAAGATCACTTTGTAGAGCGCAAAGAACACCGGAATCTGAATCAGCATGGGCCAGCAGCCGGCGACCGGATTGATCCGCTCGCGCTTGTAGAGCGCCATCATCTCCTGCTGCAGCTTCGCCTTGTCGTCCTTATAGCGTTCCTGCAGCTCCTTGAGCTGCGGCTGCACCGCCTTCATCTTGGCCATCGAAGCGTAGGACTTGTTGGCGAGCGGCAAGAAAAGCGCCTTCAAAAGGACGGTGACGAGAAGGATGGCGAGACCGAAATTGCCGAGCAGCCGATAGAAGTAATCGATCACTTTGAACAAGGGCTGGGTGATGAAATAGAAATAGCCCCAGTCGATGATGCGATTGAATTGCTTGATGCCGAATTCGCTCTCGTATTTGTCGACGAGCGACACGACCTTGGCGCCGGCGAAGAGCTTCCGCGACGCGGACACGCTGGCGCCGGGGGCGACGCCGAGTTCGCCCTCCCGCAAATCCGTCTGATACGCCTTGGCCCCCGTTTGGGTCGCGATGAAGCGCGCATCATAAGGCTTCGTCTGATCCGGAATGATGGCGGCGGCCCAATATTTGTCGGTCGTGATGCCGATGAAACCGCCCGTGCCGGAATAGTTTTTCACGCCTTCCTTGTCGAGCTTCGCGTAGGTCCATTCCTGCAAGCCCGCGTCGCCGATCCAGCCGAGCAAGCCCTCGAAGAGCACATAATAGCCGGCAACATGGGGCGTGCCCTGCTGCACGACCGCCGCGTAAGGGTAGACCGAGAGAGGTTGCGAGGCGTGGTTCGTGACGGTGTCGGTGACGGAGAACATGTAATCGTCGTCGACCGAGATCTCGCGCTTGAACTCGACGCCTTGCGGGTTCGTCCAGGTCAGGGTGATCGGGGTCGTGGGGGTGAGCTCGTTGCCGCTCGCCTGCCAAAGCGTGTCGCCGTTCGGCGTCTCGCCCGCCGAGGAGGCCCCCGGCAGCAACCCGAAATCCGCGTAGAACCCGCCCGGCGTGCGCGAGGGCGAGAACAGCACGATGTTCGGGCTGTTGGGAGCCGTGGTCTCGCGGTAGCTCGTGAGTGTGAGATCGTCGAAGCGCGCCCCCTTGAGCGCGATCGAGCCTGAGACATGATCGTTATGGATCGCAACACGCGGCGATGATTTCAGCGCATCCTCGCGCGAAATTTCCTGGGAGGTGTTCGTCGGCGTCGCCGCCGTCGTCCCGGGCGGGGGCGCTTGCGGTGCGGCTTCCGGCGTCGAATTCGACGCGGGCTTGACCTCCTGCTGAGCCTCGATCTGGGCGGGCTTGGGCGTGATGAAGCGCGGCGCGACGAGAAATTGCCAGCCGACGAGGACAAGCAGCGACAGGCCGATCGCCGTGAAGAGGTTGCGTTTATCGTCCATTCGAAACTCTCGGGATCTGTCGCTCGCGCATCGGCTCCGGCCCTATATGGGAGGCCGGTCGAGCTTGCGCATCAGCGCCTCGAGGGCGCCCTCGAGCTCTCTCGCCAGCATGTCGAAATTCATCGTGAGCACCGCGCGCGAGGCGAAAATGCCGATATCGGCGCCCGTCGCTCCCTCCATTCTGCTCAAGCGCTCGAGCCGGAAGCCGCCCGAAGCGCGCGCGCGGCGCACGCCTTCGCGAAGCCGCCGCTTGATCCGGTTGCGTTGCGGGGAATTGCCGAGCTTTCCCGGAACGATGAGCCCGATCCGCAACGCGTAAGGAGACGTCGCGCCGCGTGCACGGGCCACCGCGCGCATCCGGCCGAATTGCCCCTCGATTTTCGGTCCGCGCCTGAGCGCCTGGAAATCGGCCGAGCGCGTCAAGCGCCCGAGCAACTCCCCGCCTTGCGGCTTTGCGGCCCTTGCCACGTCGGCGGCAATTTCGCCCCGCCTCGTCAGGCGGAGAGCTTCTTGCGGCCGCGCGCACGGCGCGTCGCGACCACCTTGCGGCCGCCGACGGTTGCCATGCGAGCCCGAAAACCATGCCGGCGCTTGCGGACGAGCTTGCTCGGCTGATAGGTGCGTTTCACGAAACGAACTCCAAAATGACGGCCCCGAATCCATAAATCAGGGGCCAAGGACCGGCCTATAGCCTGTGGGCGGCCTGTCCGACCGGAAATCTCTGCGCTGACGGAACGGGCGGGCTTATGCAAGACGCCCACGGGAAAGTCAACAAACTCGGCCGTTCGTGGCCTCATCCGCCCGTTACGTGACTGGGAGCGGAATGGAGCGGCGCGCTCCATTCCCAAGGCCCGTTTCAGCCATTATCTATTCTCCGTTTCCATTCGAGGCGGAGCCGACCCTTCATGTCCGACAAGATCCCCGTCACCGTACTCACCGGCTATCTCGGCGCCGGCAAGACGACCTTGCTCAATCGCATCTTGACCGAGGAGCACGGCCGAAAATTCGCCGTCATCGTCAATGAGTTCGGCGAGATCGGCATCGATAACGAACTCGTCGTCGGCGCCGACGAGGAAATCTTCGAGATGAACAATGGCTGCATCTGCTGCACCGTGCGCGGCGATCTCATCCGGATCGTCGAAGGCTTGATGAAGCGCAAGGGCAAGTTCGACGCCATCATCGTCGAGACGACGGGGCTCGCCGATCCCGCGCCCGTGGCCCAGACCTTCTTCGTCGATGCCGATGTCGGCGCGTCCGCAAAACTCGACGCAGTGGTGACGGTCGCCGATGCCCGCTGGCTCCTCGACCGGCTGAAGGACGCGCCGGAAGCCAAGAACCAGATCGCCTTCGCGGACGTGATCTTGCTCAACAAGACCGATCTCGTGACGAAAGAGCAGCTGGAGGAGGTCGAGGCGCGCATTCGCGGCATCAACCCCTATGCCAAGCTCCACCGCACGCAAAAATGCGCGGTTCCTCTCGATGCCGTGCTCGGCCGCGAGGCCTTCGATCTCGAGCGCATTCTCGAGATCGAGCCCGCCTTCCTCGATGACGAAGATGGTCATGCTCATGACCATGATCATGCGCATGCACACGGCCACCATCACGATCATGGTCACGATGATCATGATCAGCACCATCACGGGCATGACGCTAAGGGCAACGGCGGCCGCGCCAAGGCGCATTCGCATGGCGGCCTGAAGCATTATCACGACGAGGAGATGCAATCGGTCTCGGCGCGCATCGACGGTGAGGTCGACCCCGAGAAATTCATGCCATGGATCAACGAGCTCACGCAGACCAAGGGCATCGATATCCTGCGTTCGAAAGGCATTTTGGCCTTCAAGGGAGAGCCGAAGCGCTTCGTGTTCCAAGGGGTTCACATGATTCTCGACGGCGATCTGCAGCGCCCCTGGCAAGAAGGCGAGAAGCGCGAGAGCAAGATCGTCTTCATCGGCCGCCACCTCGACGAGGCAGCGATTCGCGCAGGCTTCCTCGCCTGCAGAGCCTGAGGGGCGCTGCGAGGTGAGCGCCGAGACGACGATCCCGGAAAACTTCTCGCTCACGGAGCACGTCACGAGCTTTGCGTTTGGCGAGCATATCAGCGGTGCCGCTTTTCTCGGCGACATCGTGGGCTTCGCTCTCGGGGATGGGCGCGTCGTGCTCCACGATGGCGAAAAGTCGCGCGAGCTCGCCGCGCATGAGGGTGCGGTCCAGGTCTTCGCGCATGACGGCGAAGCTCTCTACACCGGCGGCGATGACGGGCGCCTTTTGCGCATCGATGTTTCCGGCACCATCGAGACGATCGCGGACGAGAAGGGCAAATGGATCGATGCCGTCGCCATTTCGGGCGCGGGCGCGATCGCCTGGTCGGCCGGGCGCAGCGTGAAGGCGCGGGACAAACAGGGCGGTCTCAGGGAAATCGCAGCGCCTTCGTCCGTGCGCGGGCTGGCTTTCGCGCCGAAAGGATATCGGCTCGCTTTCGCGCATAATGGCGGGGCGAGCCTCTGGTTTCCGAACGCATCGAGCCCTCCCGAGGTCTTCGACTGGAAAGGTTCGCATCTCGACGTCTCGTTCTCGCCCGACGGGCGCTTCCTCGTGACATCGATGCAGGAGAACGCCCTGCACGGCTGGAGATTGGCCGACAAGAAGCACATGCGGATGACGGGCTATCCGGCCAAGAGCCGCTCGCTCTCCTGGACTCATGACGGCAAATGGCTGGCGACGAGCGGTGCGGAGGCCTGCATCCTCTGGCCCTTCGCCGACAAGGACGGCCCCATGGGGAAGGCGCCGCGCGAATGCGGGGTGCGCCGCGCGCGTGTCACCGCTGTCGCCGGTCATCCGAAAGCGCTGGTCACCGCGATCGGCTATGACGACGGTTGCGTGCTGATGTGCCGCCTTACGGACAGTGCGGAGCTCCTGGTCCGCAGAGCCTCGGCCTTTACCGGCGCGATCTCGGCGCTTGCCTGGAACAGGGTGGGTGCGCGGCTCGCCTTCGGCACAGCGGGTGGCGCTGCGGGATGGCTCGATCTGCCGCCGCTACCGTGAGCAGCGGACGTATCGGCAATCAGGTCCTTGCGACGATTTCCTCGACTGCGGCGAGGATCGCATCCGGGCGGGCGTGATGCGGCATATGCCCTACACCCGCGAGCACGACGAGGCTTGCGCCTTTAATCTCACGCGCCAGGGCCCGAGAGTGAATTTCCGGCGAAACGGTCGAGTCGGCATCTCCCGTCACGATCACGCAAGGCGCCTTGATCTCGCGATAGCGGGGCGACAGCGCCATGAGATGGCCTTTGAGCCCCGCGACATCCTGGCCATTGGCGCGCAGGCGCGATGGGGTGAGAGCTCGCGCGGCGCCGGCAAGTTGTGCATAATCTCGCGGCGGGGTTTGCGGCCGAAACACCTCTCTGATGCCCGGGCGCAACAGCAAGGGACCGAGAACAGGCGCGAAAAGCTCGGTGAAGATCCTGCCGAACAGAGGCAGGGCCGGAATCCGATAATGCCAGGCGATCCCGCCCGGCCATGGATGCGTCGCCGGAGCCACGAAAACGACCCCTCGAACGAAGCTCGGATGCTCGAGAGCGAGCGCCGCCGCGACGGCAGCTCCGAAAGAGTGGCCGATGACGATCGCGCGCTCCACGCCTTGGGCCCGCAGCGCTTCGTAAATGAGCGCCGCTTGGCGGGCCGGAGAGGCATCGTGCGTGTCGTGCGACCGGTCGCTCCAGCCCTGGCCCGGACGGTCGACCGCGATGACGCGGAAGCGCTCGCAAAGCGTTTCGGCAAGCGCGAGAAGCTGGTCGCCCATCGAGGCAAAAGCCCCGTGGATCAAGACGACATCCGCGCTGGCCGATCGTATGCGCGGCTCGCGCATGAAAAGATGAATCCGGTTGCGACGCGAATTCGCGCCTTCGAGCGCATGAAAGCGCCCTTCGGGCGGGTAGCGCCGATTGATGTTGATCGTGCTGGCGAGGGAAAACGCCCAAAGGGCAACGAGAATGACCAGCGTAAGAGAAAGCGCCACAGGTAGATGCATCGGCGCTCACATGTTGCAGGTCACGCTGCTCCGGCTTGTGGCCGAGCATGATTTTTTCGGATCAGGTCCCGGACGCCGAGAAAGCACAAACCGTCAGATCGGCACTTCGTTGAAATGCGCCTTCAGGCGCTCGACCGCCTTTTGCGCGGAAGGCAGGAGCGGGTAAACATCGAGCACCTTCTCATAGGCTTCCAGCGCTTTGTGATCATCCCCGATTCGCTCGAGAATCCCGGCAAGTCCCATCAGCGCTCCGAAATGCCGCGGCTCGCGCGCCAGTACTTCCTGGATGTCGGCGGCCGAGCGGGAAAGATCGTCCTCCAGGAAGAATATGGTGGCTCGGCGATTCCAGGCTTCTGCCCAATCGGGGTCGATAGCGATGAGCCGGTCGAGAATTTCGATGGCGAGCGGCCTGTCGCCGCCCGCAAGCGCCGCATCCGCCCGCTGCATGAGCAGATCGGCGGTATCGCTGCCGGAATGAGACCAGCGCTGCTGAATGGCGCGGCTGGTGACGGCAGCCGATTCCGCGTCGGGCGCCTGCTTCAGCTTGGAGAAAAGGCCATCGAGATCGAGCGGTGCCGTCGGTACCGCCACCATGGAGGAATCCGCGTCGGCGGCGCGTGCCACGGACGTTCCGATGAAAGCGGCCGAACAGGCGCCAAAGATTCCCGCAGCCAGCGAGAATGCCAAGCTTGCTCGGCGCAGCAACGCGCCGACGCCACGATGTCGGGTGCGGTTGCGCCCGAAGATCGGCACAGCCCCCTTGCCGCGCGCCGTCGAGACGATGCGCAAAGGGAGCATGGGCCTTCAGCCTTGGCGGGCCTTGAAGCGGCGCTGGGTCTTGTTGATCACGTACACCCGTCCCCGGCGCCGCACAAGACGGTTGTCGCGATGGCGGCCACGTAAGGACTTCAAGGAATTGCGAATTTTCATCGTGGCACCTGTGTCGAAATTTGCCGTCGACGGCGAATCCACTGCCGCCTCTCTTTTCTTGTGGGGCACAATTTCGAAAAGAAAGGCGCCCGCAACACCAAATTCGTCAAGCTCGATATAGCAAAGCCGGGCTTTTGATCAAGCTCACCTCTTTCGCATCGCGGAAAAATGCGGGCCCGTCCAATGGGCAGCCGCGCATTGCCTGCGCCCTTTTCCCTCGACGTTCGTTCGGCACAGGCCGCCCCCTTGCGTTCCCGCGCTCGCGCGAAAACCCTATTCCTTCGGCTTGAAGTCCTTGAGCTTCGCGAACACGCTGTCAGGGTCGATTTTCTCTTCTTCCGGCTTCGGGGCGGAAGGCGCGAAGGTCGGCAATTTTTCGGGTGCCTCCGCGGGCTTGCTGCGCGCAGCGGTGACTTCGGCCGGCAGCAGGGTGGCGCCGGTCTCCTGCACCGCGACAGGCTTGTCCTTGGCGGCGCGCGCCACCTCCATGTCGAGATCGATCTGCGAGCACAGGCCGAGCGTCACCGGGTCGAGCGGCTGCAAGCTCGGCGAGTTCCAGTGGGTGCGTTCGCGCACCGCCTCGATCGTCGACTTCGTCGTGCCGACGAGGCGCGAGATCTGCGCGTCCTTCAGCTCGGCATGGTTGCGCAAGAGCCAAAGAATGGCGTTCGGCCGATCCTGGCGGCGCGACAAGGGCGTGTAACGTGGCCCCTTCGTCTTGCGCTTCACCTCGGGGAGATGAACCTTGCTCTGCGCCATCTTGAGGCTGTGCGAAGGGTTGTTCTCGGCTTTCTCGATTTCCTCTCGCGTCAGCTGGCCGGTGAGTACCGGATCGAGGCCTTTGATGCCGGCGGCGACCTCGCCATCGGCGATGCTTTTCACCTCGAGCGGGTGCAAATGGCAGAATTCGGCGATTTGCTCGAAGCTGAGCGAAGTATTGTCGACCAGCCACACGGCAGTTGCCTTCGGCATCAACAACAGGGCCACGGAGAGAACCTCCTCTTTTGTCGGATCAGCTCGATCCATGCGGCATGAAAATCTCGCGCCCCGGCTCGGCGCGGCGGCCGGAGCATCCTTCGCAATTCACATACGGAGGGAATAGGTCAAGCATATAGGCCGTTCGGGCAAGGATAGCAATGCGCTTTCGCGCGGCCATCTCATTGAACGGGCTGGCCTACCCGCCGGATCGGGACAAGGCTTGCCGCAACTCTGGAAGGTGACGCATGACCGCTCCTCTCGAACGCGCACAGGCGTTTTGCGCCCGCTTCGGCTTGCGTCTGCCGATCCTGCTCGCGCCGATGGCGGGCGCCTGCCCGGCCTCGCTTTCGGTCGCGGTCGCCAATGCGGGCGGGCTCGGGGCCTGCGGCGCGCTCTTGATGCGGCGCGATGCGATCCTCGACTGGGCGAAGGAGATGCGTTCGGGCAGCAACGGCGTCTTCCAGCTCAATCTGTGGGTACCGGACCCGGCGCCTCGACGCGATCCTGCCCATGAGGCGCGCCTGCGCGAATTCCTCGCGGGTTGGGGTCCGCCGGTGCCTGCCGAGGCCGGCAATTCGGCCCCGCCCGATTTCGCGGCTCAGTGCGAGGCCTTGCTCGAGGCCGGTCCGCCCATCGTGTCCTCCGTGATGGGCCTCTACCCGCCCGATTTCGTAGCGAAGCTGAAGGCCCGCAAAATTGCCTGGTTCGCCAACGTCTCGACAGTCGGGGAGGCATTGGCGGCCGAGGCGGCGGGCGCGGATGTGATCGTTGCGCAAGGCATGGAGGCGGGTGGGCATCGCGGTTCCTTCGAGGCGGCGGAGGCCGAGCGGCGTCTCGTCGGGCTCTTCGCGCTCGTGCCCGCAATCGTTGACGCGGTGCGTTTGCCGATCGTCGCCACGGGCGGAATCGCGGATGGGCGCGGCGTCGCGGCGGCACTCGCGCTCGGCGCGAGTGCCGCGCAGATCGGCACGGGCTTCCTACGTTGTCCGGAAGCCAAGACCCACAAGGTCTGGGCCGACGCGCTCGCCGAGACACGGCCCGAGGACACGATGGTGTCGCGCGCCTTCAGCGGTCGCGCCGGACGCAGCATCGCGACGAAATACGTGCTCGCCGCCACGGCGCCCGACGCGCCCCGCCCCGCGCCCTACCCGGTGCAACGCGGACTCACCGCCGCGATGCGCGAGGCGGGACAGAAGGCGAATGATTTGCATCGGATGCAGGCGCTCGCCGGGCAATCCGCCAAGCTCGCGCGGGCGGAGCCCGCCGGCGAGGTCATCGACCGCATCTGGAACGAGGCGCGCGCGATTCTGGGATGACGGCGAACCGCAGCAGCGACGCGAGTGCGTCGTCAGTCGCTTACGAGCCCGCCAAGCCCCTTTGAAACAGCCGGCCTCTGCCCTCGAGCGGCGCCGCATATCCGGCGAGGCGCAGCATGTGCCAGGCAAGCGCGTGATTGCTGGAGGTCACCGGCTTGCCTAGCTTCGCCTCGACCTCCTCGACGATGCGCGCGACCCGCAAGCTCGTGCATGAGACGAAGACGCCGTCGCAAGCGTCGGACGCACCGAGCCGAAGGACGGCATCCCCGATGGAACGCGCCGCGATCCGCGCCACGACGTTGTCGTCATCCTGGTTGAAGGATCCCATCACCGGGATCTCCATGCCGCGCGCCCGGAAGGCGGCGCGCAAGCTCTCATTGATGCGCCTCACATAGGGGGTCAGCAGCGCGATGCGCTTGACGCCGAGCGCATCGAGCGCCGCGCGCGCCGCGGTGACCGGGTCGGTGACGCGCATGCCGGCACGCGCCTCGCGCACGCGCTCGGCGACCTTCTGTTCGCCGATCACGAGGGCGCCTGAGGTGCAGGCGAAGCCGATGACGCCGAGCTCGACCGCGACCGGAAGGAGATTGACGGTCGGCACCAGCCTCGCCTCCATCTCGGCGAGCGTCTCGGGGGTAATCTTCGCGTCGTTGTGAAGCCGTGCCCCGTAGAGCGCCACGCCGCTTTCGGGAAGAAGAAAGCGAAACTCATCCTCGATCGTCTGGTCGGTCTCGAGCACCAGAAGGCCGAGTGCGGCTTTCGTGCCGATCCCGCCATCCGTCTCGAATTCCATGTTCTCCCGATCGACGAGCAAACCGTCGCGATCAGCGGCGCCCTTGAGCTCCAGAATATCCTGATCCATCGCCTCGCTCCTATCTTCCGGTGAAGCAGCGGCTTCGGCTGATTACCGAATGACGCGTCAGCATGTCTTTCGTTGGGCAGCTCTTTCGTTGGGCAGCCTCTTTTGTTTGGCAGGCCATTCTTCGGCATCGGGCCGTCCACTTGCGCCGACCCCTTCCGGCCTTCCTCTTGTGGCGGCAAATCTGCCGACTTATGGTCCTTCCCGCAACTCTTTTGGAGAAAGAACGATGAGCATTCGCAGGGTCGGCTCGGGCGCCAGGATGAGCCAGGCGGTCATTCACGGTAACACCGCCTATCTTGCGGGCTGCGTCGCGCGCGAGCCCGACAGCAAGGATGTCGCCGCACAGACGAAAGACATCTTGGAGCAGATCGATGCGACGCTCGCTCAGGCCGGATCCGACAAATCGAAGCTTCTCTCGGCCACGATCTGGCTTTCCGACATCTCGACCTTCGACCAGATGAACAAGGTCTGGGACGGCTGGGTGTCGCAAGGCAATACCCCGGCGCGAGCCACCGTCGAGGCGAAGCTCGCCGCGCCTCGCTTCAAGGTGGAGATCGGCGTCATCGCTGCGATTTGACAAAGCCGCCCGGCAAAACGCCGGGGAACGGGAGGGAAAAGCGATGCGCGCCGTCATCTTGGGATCTGGCGTGATCGGCGTCACCACCGCCTATGAGCTCGCCCGCGATGGCCATGAGGTCACGGTGGTCGATCGGCTCGCGGAGCCGGCTCTGGAGACGAGCTTCGCCAATGCCGGCCTGATCGCACCGGGCCACGCCTACACCTGGTCCTCGCCGCGGGCGCCCGGCATTCTCTGGCGCTCGCTTTTCGACAAGAGCCAGGCCCTGCGTTTCAAGCCGAGCCTCGATCCGCGTTTATGGAACTGGACCGTGAGGTTCCTGCGCAATTGCACTGCGGAGCGGGCACGGATCAACACGAAGCGCAAGGTTCGGCTTTGCATCTATTCGCAAGGCGAACTGCAACGCATCAGCGCCGAGACCGGCGTGAACTATCATGAGCTCAAGGGAGGTCTGCTCTACCTCTACCGTTCTGCGAAATCATTCGAGCGCGGCGCCTCGCATACCAGGATTCTTGCCGACGAGGGCCTGGAGCTGCGCGCGGTCGACCGCGACGAGATGGCGCGCATCGATCCGGCACTCGAGCCTGTGAAGGAGCAGTTCGCCGGGGCTGTCTTCGCGCCGACCGACGGCAGCGGCGACGCGCGCGTCTTCACCGTGAATCTGGCGCGCTATTGCAGGGAGCGGCTCGGCGTCAAATTTCGCTTCAACACCGAGGTAACGGGCTTTGCGACCTCCGGTGACCGCGTGACCGGCGTCACGACGAAGGACGGTGTCGTTTCGGGCGATGAGTTCGTGATGTCATTGGGGGTGTTCAGCCCGTTTCTGGCCACGAAGCTCGGTGCTTCGCTGCCGATCTATCCCATCAAAGGCTATTCGGTGACGCTGCCGCTCGATGGCCACAACAACCCACCGACGATCGGCGGCGTGGACGAGGACAATCTCGTCGCCTATGCGCGTTTCGGAGATCGCATCCGCGCGACCGCGACCGCCGAATTCGCCGGATACGACAGATCGCACAAGCCTGCGGACTTCACCTACATGCTCGGCGTGATGCGCAAGCTTTTTCCAGATGGGGCAAATTACGACAAACCGAGCTATTGGGCGGGGTTGCGGCCGATGACGCCAGAGGGCACGCCGATCTTCGGCCGCGGCCGGTATCGCAACCTCATGTTCAACACCGGCCATGGCCATATGGGGTGGACCATGTCGGCGGGCTCGGCACGAATTGCGGCCGATCTGATCGCGGGGCGAAGGCCGGCGATCGACCTTACCGGAATGACGCTTTCCACCTAGCGTTCCGGCCCGATAGCATTCGGGCTTGTCCGCGGGACGTCAGGCACAAGAAAAGGATATGGCGATGGCGGTCCAATGCTCTTCCCGTCGCTGGGCGGCGGTGGCGCTTGTCCTTGGCCTTGCCGGTGCGAGCGCCAGCGGCGGCGCGGCACGCGCGGCCCATGACGAGCTCACGATCGGCATTTCGCAATTCCCCTCGAGCCTTCATCCTTATATCGAGGCCGAGGATGTGAAGCTCTATGCGCTCGGCTTCGCCACACCGCGCATCACGGGTTACGGCGAGGGGGCGAAGCTCTCCTGCATTCTGTGCACGCAGGTGCCGACGGTGCAGAACGGGCTCGCCAAGATCGAGGATCGCGCCGACGGCTCGAAGGGAATGGCCGTGACGCTCGAGCTCAAACCCGGGCTCAAATGGGGCGACGGGGAGCCCGTGACGACGAAGGACATTGCCTTCACGGCTCGCGTCGCGGCGGATCCGAAATCCGGATTTTCGATGCCGAAGGGATGGGCGAAGATCGACAAGGTCGAGATCGTCGACGATCGCAAGGCCGTCATCCACCTCAATTCCCTCTACGTGAGCTACAACGAATGGGCACAACTCCTGCCCGAGCATGTCGAGGGACCGGCCTATGAGAAAGTCGCCGGAACGGGCGGCTACAACAAGGAGAGCGTGTTCAACCGGGCGCCGACGACACCGGGACTTTACGATGGGCCCTATCTCGTAAAGGACTATCAATCGGGCGCACAGATCGTTCTCGAGCCGAACCCGTATTGGAACGGCGAGAGACCTCACTTCAAACGCATCGTCTTGAAGTTCATCGGCAATACCGCCGCGCTCGAGGCCAATCTCCTGTCTGGCGATGTCGACATGGTGGCCGAGGGCGGCATCGGCCTCACCGTCGATCAGGCGATCGAGCTGCGCAAGAAATACCCTGAGCGATTCACTTATATGTTCCTGCCGAATCTCTACATGGAACATATCGAGCTCGCGCACGACAACCCGATGCTCGAGGATTTGCGCGTGCGCGAGGCGCTGGTCTACGCCGCCGACCGCAAGACGCTCACTGAGAAGCTCTTCGACAACATGCTCCCGGTTGCCGCGAGCTTCGTGCCGCCGAGCCATGCGAACGCGGCGAAGGACCTCGCCCCTCTTCCTTACGATCCCGCCAAAGCCAAGGCGCTCTTGGCGGACGCCGGCTTCACGCCAGGTCCGGACGGCATCTGCCGCAACCAGAAGGGTGACCGGCTTTCCTTCGAGTTCACGACGACCGCCGGCAACCGCGTGCGCGAGCTCGAGCAACAGGTGCTGCAGTCGAACTGGAAATCCTCATGCATCGAGGTGACGATCAAGAACGAGCCGGCCCGAACCATGTTCGGCGAGACCCTCAAGAAGCGGAAATTCACGGGCATGGTCATGTTCGCTTCCGGCCTCGAGATGACCGAATCGCCGCGCAATGGCTACACGACGAGCGGCATCCCGACGGAGGCCAACGGTTATGGCGGCGAGAACTATTCGGCCATCTCGATCCCGCGCTTCGACGAGCTCACGGATCAAGCCGAGAAGGAGTTCGACCCTGAGAAGCAGAAGGTGCTCTGGGCCGAGATGCAGAAGATCTACGCGACGCAATTGCCGCAAGTGCCGATCTACTTCCGCGCCGACGCGCATGTCGTGCCCAAATGGCTGAAGGGCTACACGCCTTCAGGGATCGGCGATGCGACCTCGAACTGGTCTTTCAACTGGCGGGCCGAATGAGGTCAGTGTGTCAGTTCCACGGGTTGGGTGAGACAACCATGCGAGTCGAAAGGTTTTTTCGATGGACAAAACCGCTACTCATGGCTTGCGCAATTTGCTTCGGCACCGCCTCGTCGAGCTTTGCCGCGCATGATCAGCTCACCATCGGGATCGCGCAATTTCCTTCGAGCTTCAACCCCTACATCGACGCCGAGACGATCAAGGACTATGTCCTCGCCTTCGTCACGCGCAAGGTGACGGCCTTCGACAAGGATTGGAAGAACTCCTGCCTGCTTTGCGCCGAGCTGCCGACCGTGAAGAACGGTCTCGCAAAGCTTGAGGATCGAGCCAACGGCCAGAAGGGCATGGCGGTGACGATCAAGCTGAGGCCCGGGCTCAAATGGGGCGACGGCGAGAACGTCACCGCCAATGACATCGCCTTCACGGCGCGCGTGGCGCGCGATCCGAAATCCGGCTTCTATCTGCCCAAGGCCTGGGCGCATGCGGAGAAGGTCGATGTCGTCGACGATCTGACCGCCGTCATTCATCTCGATTCCATCCAGACGAATTACAATGAATGGGCCGAGCTTCTGCCCGTGCATATCGACGGTCCCGTCTATGAGGAGGTCGCGGCGAGCGGCGGCTACAACAAGCAGACCGTCTATAATCGCGCGCCGCTGACGCCCGGCCTCTATGACGGGCCTTATCTCATCAAGGAATATCAATCGGGCGCGCAAGTGGTGCTCGAGCCGAACCCTTATTGGAGCGGCACGAAGCCATTCTTCAAGCGCATCATTCTCAAATTCATCCAGAACACGGCCGCGCTTCAGGCCAATCTCCTTTCCGGCGATGTGGACATGGTGGCGGGCGAGGGGGTGGGCCTCACCATCGATCAGGCGCTCGAGCTCCGCAAGCAACACCCGAACGACTACGTTTATCTTTTCGTGCCGAGCCTCGCTTATGAGCATATCGAGCTCGCCCACGACAATCCGCTTCTCGCGGACCTCAAGGTGCGCCAGGCGCTCGTCTACGCCGCCGATCGCAAGACGCTGACCGAAAAGCTGTTCCAGGGCTTGCAGCCGGTCGCCAATGCCTTCGTGCCGCCGATGAGCGCGAACTACTCGAAAGACGTGCCGAGCTACTCCTATGATCCCGCGAAGGCGAAGGCGCTTCTGACGGAGGCGGGCTTCACGCCGGGGCCGGACGGCATCTGTCGCAATCAGAAGGGCGAGCGCCTTTCCTTCGAGTTCACCACGACGGCCGGCAATCGCTTGCGCGAATTGCAACAGCAAGTGCTTCAATCAAATTGGAAAGCCGCCTGCATCGAGGTGACGATCAAGAACGAGCCGGCCCGCACGATGTTCGGCGAGACGCTGAAGAAGCGCAGCTTTCCCGGAATGGTGATGTATGCCTCGACCTTCGGCGTCACCGAATCGCCGCGTCGCAACTATGCGACAAGCGGCATCCCGTCGGAGGCGAATTCCTATGGCGGCTCGAATTATTCCGGCATCTCGATCCCGCGGCTCGACGAGTTGATCGATCAGTCCGAAAGCGAGCTCGATCCCGAAAAGCAGATCGGCCTTTGGGCCGAGATGCAAAAGATCTACGCGACGGCGCTTCCGCACGTGCCGCTCTTTTTTCGCGCCGAACCGCATATCCTGCCGAAATGGCTCAAGGGCTATGTGACCACGGGACATTCCGATCTCTCTCCGCTCTGGGCGGAGGAATGGCGCGCGGAGTAGGTCAGCGCGCGCTCTTACGTTCATCTCCGCGAGCGGAGATCCAACTTCTCGGGTTTCGTGAGAACTTCTCGCACGGCGACCAGCGGTAGCGAGGAGCTTGCTCTTGCGGATTTGCGCGTTGCCGCTACTTAGGCGCTCGCTTTGCCCCTTGCCGTCGCGGACCCCATGACCGAAACGCGCTTTCCCCACTTCGCGGCCGCCGCGCCGCATCTTCTCGCGGCGGAGAGCGGCCGCGCCGTCATGGCCGAGGGCGGCAATGCGGTCGAGGCGATGCTCGCCATGGCGGCGACCATCGCGGTCGTCTACCCGCATATGAACTCGCTCGGCGGAGATGGCTTCTGGCTCATCGCCGACCCGAAGCGGCGCGTGCGCGTGATCGATGCCTGCGGTGGCGCGGGCGCGAAGGCGACAATCGCGAGCTACCGCGAAAAGGGTTACGACACGATCCCCTCGCGCGGTCCGCTCGCGGCGCTCACGGTTCCAGGCGCGGTGGGCGGCTTTGCGCTCGCCTTCGAGCTGGCGCACGCCCTCGGCGGACGCCTCCCGCTGGGAGATATTCTCGCGGATGCGACGCGGCTTGCCCGCGACGGCTTCTTGGTCTCCGCCTCGATGGCGCGCAACGAACCTTCCGAATTCGAGGCGCTCGCCGAGGCGCCCGGCTTCGCCGACATCTTCCTCACCGAAGGCAAGTTGCCGAAAGCAGGCACCCTGCTGCGTCAACCGGCGCTCGCCGACACGCTGGCCCAGCTTGCACATGCGGGTTTCATGGATTTCTACCGAGGCGATGTCGGGCGCGAGGTCGCTGCCGATCTTGCGAAGATCGGCAGCGCGGTGACGCGTGAAGATCTCGAGGCGTACCGCGCCAGCGAGCGCGAGCCGTTGAGCGTCGAGCTCGAGCGCGGGCACCTCTTCAACGCGCCGCCGCCGACGCAGGGCCTCGCCTCGCTCATGATCCTCGCGCTTTTCGTGCGCCTCGGCGTCGAAAGGGCCGAGAGCTTCGCGCATGTGCATGGCTTGATCGAAGCGACAAAGCGCGCGTTCGCCGCACGCAATCGTATCGTCACCGACTTCGACCGGCTGAAGGAAGACCCCGCAAGCGTGCTCACCAAGGAGCATCTCGATCGCGAAGCCGCGCTCATCGATCCCAGGAAGGCCGCGCCCTTCGGCGGCGCGGTGCCGATCGGCGATACGGTATGGATGGGAGCGATCGACCGCGACGGTGTCGCCGTGAGCTATATTCAGAGCACCTACTGGGAATTCGGCTCCGGCTGCGTTTTGCCGCGCACCGGCCTGCTTATGCAAAACCGCGGCGTTTCCTTCTCGCTTGATCCCGGAGCGCTGAACCCGCTCGAGCCGGGACGGCGTCCTTTCCACACGCTCAACCCGCCGCTTGCGCTCTTCAAGGGTGGTCGCGTGATGTCCTATG
>Ga0213876_10000652_pt1 | contig 25003 bp, 19 predicted proteins | sample BarmaccomBMRX_R9_FD_160113 | JGI IMG/M metagenome (GOLD analysis project Ga0213876, IMG submission 160113) | Root-associated microbial communities from Barbacenia macrantha in rupestrian grasslands, the National Park of Serra do Cipo, Brazil - RX_R9 | ecosystem: Host-associated > Plants > Roots... | reverse complement strand
CGTGTGGCCGATTGGCTCGAGCTCGCACTTGAACAGACCCTAGAATGCCTGGAGATATACGACGCGGCCTACGGTATTTTCACGCAGAACCGAAAGCCACACGCGTTCCGCGAGTTCCTGCTGAATGCCCCGGACCTTTTTCTTCATCTCAGCGACAAGATCGGCATGTTATCGCATTGTGCGGTCGTTTGGCAGCGGCGCAGCCGCACGCCTCGCATTGGGGCAGCCAAGGTTTTGCGCGAGATGGAGGGATGTTTCGCCGTGCCGCCGCAGCCCCGTCTCGTCACGGTCTAAGTCTTATTCGTCTTCCAGTTCTACAACGACAGCGTCACCATTCTCGAGCGCCAGCGCGAGCTTACCCTCGCGGAGCGCAATGGCGTCATTGCCGAACACCTCTGCGCGCCAGCCTTGCAGTGCGTGCAGGCCTTCGTCTTCGTGAGCCGCAATGCGCTCGATCTCATCGCTGCTGGCGATGAGCCGCGGCGCGACCTTGGCATCCTCCGCCCGCAAGCGCAGCAAGGCTTTCAATAGATCGACGGCCGAAGGCGAAGGCTGCTTCCGCAAAGGTCGGTCGCGGTCCAAGGGTGTCGGAGGTAAGGCTTCGCGACCGCGAGTGATCGCCTCCAGTAGGGCCTTGCCGCCGCGAGAGGCAGCGAAGCCTTTCGGAACGGCGCGGATTCGCTCGAGCGCCTCCGCAGAATCGGGCGGATGCGCGGCGATCTCAAGTAATGCCTCATCCCGTATTATGCGTTGGCGCGGCACGTCTCGCGTCTGGGCTTCGACTTCGCGCCAAGCCGCAATGGCCGCCAAAACCGCAAGGAAGCGCTTGTTTGTCGTGCGCGGCTTCAGTCGCTTCCAAGCGTTGGCGGGATCAAGTTCATAGAGGTCTTCATCCTTAAGCGCGGCAATTTCTTCTCTAACCCATGATGCACGGCCAGTACGCTCCAATTCGCGTGAGAGTTTTTCGTAGACGGTGCAGAGATAGGTTACGTCAGCCAGCGCATATTCCAATTGGCGCGGACTTAACGGGCGGCGGCTCCAATCGGTGAACCGTGCCGATTTGTCGAGTTCGGCCTTCGCGAGCTTTCGCACCAGGGTTTCATAGGAGGCGGAATCGCCGAAGCCGCAGACCATCGCCGCGATCTGCGTGTCGAACAGCGGATCGGGGATCACATCCCCCTGATGCCAGAAGATCTCGATGTCCTGCCGCGCGGCGTGGAGAACTTTGACAAGGTCTGGTTTACCGATCAGCCGGTATATGGGCGAGAGGTCCATGCCATGGGCTAGCGGATCAATGATTGCCGCGGGGCCGGCGGGTGCCGCCACTTGCATCAGGCACAGCTTCGGCCAGTAGGTCTGATCGCGCATGAACTCGGTGTCGAGCGCAAGGTAGGGGGCCCGCTCCAGTTCGGTCGCGAGCTGCTCCAGCTCGGCTGCTGACTCAACAATACGCATGCGGACGGTATAACGGATTCTCGATGGCTATGCTTGCTGTATCCTGTGATCAATGAGTGGAAAGCCCGACAGTGCGGCCCGGGTATCCTGCGGCACCGACATATCGAGTGCCGCCGACCTGCTGATAGTTGAGGATGGTCTGAAGGGCATTCGCCGCGGGGGGCGATGCCACCCAACCACTGGTCACGCTCACCCGGGATCCACCGGGCAGCGCCTCCTGCAGCACGCGACCGATAAGCCGCCCCCTGGGGTTTAACGGAAGGTGGAGAATTTGAGCGAACGTTGGGGTGATGTCCATATTTCCGACCGGCGCCGTGTCACTGAAGCGATTTTTGAAGTCTGGCCCCTTAGCTGCCATGAAGTTCTTGGTATCAGCGCGGCTGAACGTACCGTGCATGCCCTGGCCGGTAAAAAGCGATGTATCGGCTACCTCCGCCGCGCAAAGGAACTCGGGAGTGCAGCCGGGAATCGGGGCAGAGCGGAAACTGACCACCAAAGCCGGTTCAGGCGTGCGCGCCGCGCCTTTAAGATTGATGGCGCTCAATGGCAGGGTGCCGGGCACCTCGCCCAAATCGTCATTGACAAAGATGCCGCTCACATAGTCTTCCTCGGAAAGCACACGCGAAATCGTGCGCACCAGGTCGGAAGCATTCTCGTTTGGAAGCCAAATCTCATCCGAACCACCGTTAGCTGCAATGATGACATCCGGGTTCTGCGGATCGGTTCCGATCAGGCCGTTTCCCGAGGAAGAGTGCTCGCCACTCTCATAGTCCACCGCCTTTTGCGCATTGGGATCGAATAGCGGCAGCTTGAGCGCGTCGGCGATATCGATTGCGAGGAAGCCCTGCGGGAGATCGGATGCTAGGTTTCGTGGTTCGCTTATAGCCTTACCGACACGCCAGTAGCGCGGGGCCGCGCTTGTCTTGCTGCGATTGTTTATTGTAGAAAAGCCGTGATCGGCCGTAACGAACACGTTGGTACTTCTATCGAGCCCGAGGGACTTCAGCGCGGCCATCAGGGCGGCCAGCGTGTCGTCGGCGTTGCGAATGCCGGCCTTTCCGGTAGGGCCGTTGATGCCCGGTGTGAGCTTGCCGAGGCTGTCCTTTTGCGAGTGCTGCGAGACGTCCGGATCGCGCGACCAAAAGACAATCACAAACGGTTTTCGTGTCGCCTTGAATTTGGGCAGCACGATCTTTGTAGCGATGTCGAGCAGGTAGCGCTGCTGGGCAATGTTCGGGTTCGCGTTCTTGGGGGCAGTGGGGCGCAGTCCCCGCGCTTTCATGGCGGCGGCAATCGATCGCGCGACCGGAATGGCGCCGGGTGTCCCTGTCGAATCGTCGACAATAATCGTGGCCGTGCCGTCGCGCGCAGTGACGTCCTGAATTCCCGCGGCGCCGACCTTTCCAAACGCGGCAGTCTGAAATCCTGCCTTGCGCGCTGCGGCGAGCAACGACTCTTCATGCAGGTAATTGCCCCCGAAATGTTCGTTCATCTGGCCGAGGATGGCATTGCTTTCCAGAAAGGGGGTGGTCGCACCGCCCGCTTCGGGGGAGGGGAAACCGGTGTAGAGCTGATTGCCGTAGTTCCCGGTATCGCCGACATAGTGCCCGGTCGCTATCGCCGCCGCGTTGACAGTCGTCAGCGTCGGATAAAGGGCGTGCGGGTTGGTGAAATTGACGCCTTCGCGACGCAGCCGAGCGAGCGTTGGTGCGTCTTTCTCGTTCACGCTGTCCGCCCGCAGCCCGTCCGCCACAAAGATCAGGACATTGTGCCGGGCAGGGCCTTTCGGTTTGGCGCCTGCGGCCATTGCGTTCGCAGCCAGGAGGCAGGCCGCCAGGAAGACCGAGACGTTCATCGAGAATCCTTCGGAACGGCCTGACTGTACCGGGTCCGGACGCGAAATGAAGCGGGCTTGACCGGGAAAGCCCTTGCCGCCACATACCCGCCTTTCCCGAAGGAACCGACCTGTGTCTGTGACCGGCAATCCCTATCGCTCGCGCAAAGCAGACGGAGCAACGGACAATTGCGGCAGCCTGCGCAACAGAGATGTGGGCCGGCGGGTGACCATCTCGGGGTGGGTGAACCGCCGGCGCGATCACGGTGGGTTGCTCTTCCTGGATCTGCGCGACCATTACGGCATGGCGCAGGCGGTGGTGGAACCGGATTCGCCAGCCTTCGCCGAGGCGGACAAGTGCCGCTCTGAATGGGTTGTGACCGTGACCGGCCCAGTGGTGGCGCGCACGCCGGAAACCATCAATCCGGACATGCCGACGGGCGAAGTGGAAGTCCACATCGAACAGTTTGCCGTTCAGTCGGTGGCACAGGAGTTGCCGCTGCCGGTGTTCTCCGACCTCGAATACCCGGAGGAGACACGGCTGAAATATCGCTTCCTCGATCTGCGCCGCGAGCGCCTCCATCGCAACATCACCTTGCGCTCAAAGGTGATTTCTTCCATCCGCCGGCGAATGATCGAGCAGGGTTTCACCGAATTCCAGACGCCTATTCTAACCGCCTCGTCGCCGGAAGGCGCGCGCGATTTCCTGGTGCCGTCGCGGCTGCATCCCGGCAAATTCTACGCGCTGCCGCAAGCGCCGCAGCAGTTCAAGCAACTCATCATGGTGGCCGGCTTCGACCGCTACTTCCAGATTGCGCCGTGCTTCCGGGATGAGGACGCCCGTGCAGACCGTTCGCCGGGAGAATTCTACCAGCTCGATCTCGAGATGAGCTTCGTCACGCAGGAGGACGTATTCGCGGCGGTCGAGCCGGTGCTGCACGGCACCTTCGAGGAGTTCGCTGAGGGCCGCATCGTATCCCGGCTACCGTTCCCGCGTATTCCTTACGAAGAGTCGTTGCTGAAATACGGCAGCGACAAGCCGGACCTGCGCAATCCTATCGTGATTGCGGATGTGTCCGACGTGTTTGCGCGTGAGGACGTGGAGTTCAAGGCGTTCAAGAACTCGGTGGTACGGGCGATCCCTGCGCCGGGTGCCGCTTCGCAGCCGCGCTCATGGTTCGACAGGATGGTCGATTGGGCGCGCAACGAAATGGGCGCGAAGGGTCTAGGCTATATCGTATTTGAGGAAGAGAGCGGCAATCCCTCCGCAAAAGGTCCGATTGCAAAGTTCATCCCGGCCGCAGCAATTGCTGAACTCGCGGCACGAGCGGCGGTAAAAGCCGGCGATGCGCTATTCTTTTCGGCCGACGCCAAGAAGGATCGCGCGGCGGCGCTGGCGGGGCAGGTGCGCACGCGCCTAGGGCGCGACCTCAACTTGATTGACCAGAACCGCTTTGACTTCTGCTGGATCGTCGATTTCCCGATGTATGAATGGAACGAAGACGAGAAGAAAATCGACTTCTCTCACAACCCCTTCTCCATGCCGAATTTTGACCGGACCAGATTCCTTACTCTCGACAACAATGACCCGGTCACCATCCTCAATATCAAGGCCTTTCAGTATGACATCGTGTGCAACGGCGTCGAGCTGTCCTCCGGCGCCATCCGCAATCATGACCCCGATGTGATGCTGAAGGCGTTCGAGATCGCGGGCTACCCGCGGGAAGTCACGGAAGAGAAATTCGGCGGCATGCTGAACGCCTTTCGCTACGGAGCCCCGCCGCATGGCGGCACCGCGCCCGGCATCGATCGCATCGTCATGCTGATCGCGGGCGAGGGGAATTTGCGCGAAGTCATCCTGTTTCCGATGAACCAGAGGGCCGAAGACCTGATGATGGGGGCCCCGTCCGAAGTCTCAGCGCGGCAGCTCCGCGAACTCCACATCCGCACCGTGACGCCGGAGTAGTTGTCGGAGAGCCGCGCGCTGCGCGACAATCAGATCAATTCAGCTTCGCGCCGAGGTCCTTGATGCTGTCCTGGACTAGGGCGCGGGCTTTGGTTTCGTCCAGATGGGCTGCAATGAGTTTTTCCGCGGCGGCAGCGGCGGCGTTGGCTGCCGCTTCACGAATTTCCAGCATGGCGCGCGCTTCGGCCTGTGCGATCTGCTGCTCTGCCATCTTTGCCCGGCGCTCCATCTGCGCCTGAAGCTGCGCGCCAGCCTCGGCGGCGTAGCGCTCCGCTTCCTCCTTGGTTTCGCGCAGGATGTGCTCGGCTTCCGACTTCGCGGCGGACGCTTTCTGCCGATACTCGATCAGGACCTGTTCGGCTTCTTTCCGGATCTGGCTCGCCTGCTCAAGTTCCTTCGTGATGGCTTCGGCGCGACGGTCCAAGGCAGCAGCCAGAAAAGCGGGCACGCGCCACCAGAGAAAGAATGCGATCACAATGAGAAGGCCTAAGCCTTCCCAGAAATCCGGTTCCTTCAGAAGTTCTTTGATGAAATCCATCGCAGCTAAGCCTTTAACACGTCGCGCACGGCGGCAGCCGCTTCGGCTTGCTTGATCGTTTCACCGGTCAACCGTGCCACGATATCGACCACCGCTTCTTCCGCCGCTTGACCGATGTGCCATCGCGCTTGGCGTTGCAGCGTGGCGATGCGCTGCTGCGCTTCCGTCGCTTTGCGATGCGCGTCCTCGTCGGCGCGGGCCTTGACCTTGTCGAACTCACGCGTCACCTCGGCACGAACGGCTTCCGATGTGGCGCGCGCACGTTCCCGCGCTTCGAGGATGGGGGCCTGATAGGCGGCGGCCGCATGCTCGGCCTGCTTCCGGCTCTCTTCGGCTTTGGCGAGTTCGGACTGAATGCGCCCTTTGCGTTCGGCGATCACGCCGCCAATTTTTGGCACGGCCACACGCCACATTACGACGAGCAGGAAGACGAAACTGACCGTCAGCCAGAAAATCTGGCTGGGGTAGGTCGAGACCTCGAACGGCGGAAAGCCGCCGCTCTTGTGCTCGGCGGTGGTGCCGGTCGTGGTCTGGAGCGCTTCGGCGAACATCTTACGTGAAGAGTAGGATCAACGCGATCAAAAGGCCGAACAGGCCCTGCAGCTCGCAAAGTGCATAGCCGATGTAGAGGTTGGTGAACTGCGAAGACGCGGCACCCGGGTTGCGCAGCGCACCCGAAATGTAGTTGCCGAACACCACGCCGATGCCGACACCGGAACCGACGAAGGCGATCGTCGCCAGACCCGCGCCGATCTGTTTAGCCGCTTGAACGTCCATGGAATTGAGTCCCTCTTAGTGGTTGTCGTGGAGATGGAGCGCTTCGCTCAAGTAAATGCAGGAAAGGATGGCGAACACATAAGCCTGGAGAAACGCAACCAGGAATTCGAGCGCCGTCAGCCCGACGATGAGAAGCTCCGGCGCCGCGGCGAGGACGGTATAGGCACCGCCGGCCGCACCCAGAGAAATCACGAAGCCCGCCATCACCTTCAGCATGGTGTGGCCCGCCAGCATGTTGGCGAAGAGGCGCATCGAAAGACTGATCGGCCGCGCGCAGAACGAGATGAACTCCAGCAGCACCATTGGCACCATGATCACCACCGGAGCCTTGATCACGAATAGCTTGAGAAACCCAAGCCCGTGCCTAGCGAATCCGGTGATGATCGCTGTCAGTATGATGACGGCGGTCAGGAAAAAGGTAATGGCGATCTGGCTTGTGACCGTAAAGGCGATCGGCAGCAGGCCAAAGCCGTTGCAGAAGAGAATGAACATGAAGATCGTGAAAATCAGCGGAAAGAAGCGGAATCCCGCGGGCCCAGACGTCATGTCGATCATGCCGCCAACGAACTCGTAGGAAAGCTCAGCCAACGACTGCATCCGCGTCGGCACCACCCGTCCCTTGCTGACCGAGAGGATCAGAAACAATGACAGCGAGACGACAACAACGATCATCCAGAGCGCCTGATTGGTGAAGTAGATCGGGTTATGCCCGATACGAAACAGCGGCTCCTGGGCCCAGGATACCGGCTTCACCTCGAATTGTTCCATGGGATTGAGCGCCATGGATCTACGGCTCCTTGTTTTCCTCGGCGGCACGCGCTGCGGCGGCAGTCCGTTCAGTAATTTCCTTAGAGGCGCGGTTCACGTTGATGATGCCCGCACCGGCCCCCACCACAAAAAACACAATCGTCAGAATCGGACGTGTGCTGAAGAGCCAGTCCAACCCCCAGCCGATCGCCGCGCCCACGATGACCGCTGACACCAGCTCTGTCGCAAAGCGAAGGCCAATTTCCCCGGCGCTCGGCGCCTGCCGTTTCGCGTGCCGCGATTCCTGCTGGCGTAACGCATCGATCCGGTCGCCAAGCGTGCGCAAATCCTCGGGTTCGGGAGCGTGCTCGCTCATGGCATCCCGTCAGATCTCGTGCACAAATCGGCGTCCTGAAGCGCGCGGACCATAGGGGGCAGCCGGGCTTCCGTCAAGAAAATGAACGTGACGTTAAGCTGCTGTTTTGATTGTCGAATACTTGTCGAAACGAATAGCGCGCGCAAGTTTCTGTCGCTTGGGGCGGCTATTCGGCAGCGATGACCTGTCGGGCCTGGGCCAGATTTACCGAGACCAGCTGACTGACGCCGCGCTCCGCCATGGTCACCCCGAAAAGGCGGTGCATGCGGCTCATGGTGAGCGCATGGTGGGTAATGACGAGGAATCGGGTCTCCGTCAGGCGGGTCATCTCATCGAGCAGATTGCAAAAACGCTCGACATTGGCGTCGTCGAGCGGGGCGTCGACCTCGTCGAGCACGCAGACTGGCGCCGGATTCACGAGGAATACGGCAAAGATCAGCGCCAGGGCCGTCAGTGCCTGTTCGCCACCCGAGAGCAGCGCCAGATTTTGCAGCCGCTTCCCAGGTGGACGGGCATAGATTTCAAGACCGGCTTCCAGCGGATCGTCTGATTCGGTGAAAGTCAGTTTGGCTTCGCCACCCTGAAACAACTTCGTAAACAGCGATTGGAAATTCTCGTTTACCTTCTCGAAGGATGCGAGGAGACGATCGCGACCCTCGCGGTTCAGACTCTGAATGCCGCGCCGCAGCCGCTCGATGGCCCCTTCAAGATCGGAGCGGTCGGCGATCAGCGCATTCAAGCGCTCTTCCTGTTCCCGTGCCTCTTCTTCAGCGCGAAGATTGACGCCGCCGAGCTGCTCGCGTTCGCGCTTCAGCTTGTCGAGCCGTCCATCGGCTTGCTCAATGTCGGGCAAGTCCTGTCCATCACCCAATCCGGCAATCGCTGCGAGTTGGTTCGGCTCCGCGTCGAGTTCATCGCGAATGCGAATCTGCAATTCTTCATGACGCGAGCGCGCGGCTTCAGCGAGCGCTTCTGCACGCGCTCGGGCTTCACGTGCTTGGGAAAGCGCGCCATCGGCGGCCTTGGCCGCCTTATCGGCTTCCCTCAATTCCGCTTCGCCAATTGCTCTAAGATCGGCAGTTTCATTGCGAGCTGCTTCAGCGGTCGCTATGGCCCCAAGTAATGCGCTGCGTCTCTCTGCGATTTCGGCGGGCCGCGCCTCGGCCAGTGTTAGTTCCCGGCGCAGGCTTTCGTCGCGCCGCTGATGTTCGGCAACCTGATCGCGAGCGCTCTGCTGGCGCGTTCCCCACCGCGCAGAGTCGTCGGCGATTGACACTAACCGTTCGCGATCCGCAGCAGCCTTGCGCGCCAGAGAATCCACTTCGCCGCGGGCACGACTTTCGGTCGTGCGGCCATCCGCCGTTTCGGCGCGAGCTTTTGCCACAGCCTCCGTGAGCGCGGCGCCGTCCGCCAATTGGGCAAGCGCATTGGCCGCACTCTGCTCGGATTCGTGCGCTGCCTCTCGAGTCTGCGTCAGGCGGCGGATTTCGGCTTCGAGCGAAGCAAGGTGGGACGCGCGCTCCGCGGCCGCGCGGACCCCCGTCGAGACCTCAGCCTGCGCGGCGATAAGGGCGGTGCTGGCCGCCCGATGCGCCACCTCGTCGCTGCGTACGCGTTCCCGCGCTTCTGAAACCGCGGTTCTCGCTATATCATATTGGGCGAAATGGGTCGCAAGACTTGACTTCGCCTTTGCGAGTTCGCCTTCGATGGCAGCAAGGCGATTGCGCTGCGCCAACTGAACGGCCGCGGAGGAGGGCGCGTCAGCAGACCCCGTGTAGCCATCCCAGCGCCATAAATCGCCGCGGATTGAAACAAGTCGCTGACCCGGGCAGAGTTTGCCCTGAAGCATCTTGCCCTGCTCTAAAGCTACGACACCAGTCATCGACAAGCGCCGTGCAAGTGCCTGGGGGGCCCTCACATAGGAACTCAACGGCTCCGCTCCGGCGGGCAATTTTACCGGCTCGAGGTCGCCGAGAACCCGCCAATGGTGAGGCGCAGCCTCATCAATAGGTGCATCGATATCGCTGCCAACGACAGCCGCAAACGCGGCCTCGTACCCGGGCTGTACCGTCACGGCATCGATCAACGGCGGCCAAAGATCCTGCGCTGGACGCAAAATCTGTCGGAGCGCTGCCGCTTCGGCCGAAAGTTGCTGTACCTGCCGTTCCACTTCTTCAAACGGAGCACGAGCCAAGGCCTCTTCTCGCTCCGCATGCTCAAATATCCGCTGCGCTTGGTCGAGCGCTTCCCGAAGTGTTTCAAGTTCGCGGGCGGCCAGCTCGGCCTTTTCCTCCCAAGTTCTCACGTTGGGGGCGTTGGAGGTCTGAGCGAGCGCGTTGTCCAAGGCAGCTTGCGCGCTCTCCAGTTGTTGTTGCGTGGACTGCCTCAAAGCAGCCGCGATCTGGCGTGTACGCTCGTGACCGCTCTTCTGCGCATGCCATTCGGCCAGCTGGGCGGTCAGCCGATCAAGTGTTCGTTCGCGCTCGCGCAAGTCATCTGAGATAAACGCCAAATGCGCATGCGCCTCTGAAAGTAACCCCTGCGCCTGCGCTACAGCCACTTCCAGTGACGCCCGCTCCCTATCGAGTGTGGCGATCGCAGAGCCAGCGTCCGAATCGAGAGTCCGCTCGCGAGCAAGATCCTGTTCGGTCTGATCGATTCGTTGTCGAAGACGTTGAGCCTCTTCGCGGGCCCGAGCTTCTTCGGCGTCGAGCGCTTCACGCTGTACGACCAGCCGGTGGAGCGCTGCGGCTCGTTCGGATTCCGTCTGGCGCAGAGGCGGAAGTCGGGCAGCCGATTCTGCCTGGCGGGAGGAAGCAGCTGCTGCGGTGTCAGCCAACCGCGCTACATCGAGCGTTGCGGCATGGAGCGTCCGTTGGGAATCCGATAGCTGCTGTTGGGTTGCCAGCCAGCGCAAGTGCAGCGCTAGAGCTTCTGCTTTCCGAATCAGGCCGGAGAGATTGCGATAGCGCGAAGCCTGACGCGCCTGCTTTCGAAGGCTTTGGAGACCCGTCTCGAGCTCGCGAATAATATCATCCAGCCGCGCCATATTGGCATCTGCTGCCTTGAGGCGGAGTTCGGCTTCATGCCGGCGCTGATGTAGGCCGCCGATACCAGCCGCTTCTTCCAATATCGCACGGCGTGCCAGAGGCTTTTGGCTAATCAACAGCCCAATCTGGCCTTGACGCACGAAAGCGGTTGATCCGGCGCCGGACGACGCATCTGCGAAAAAAACCTGCACATCCCGCTGGCGCACGTCCCGGCCATTGATGCGGTAAACCGAGCCGGCCTCCCGCTCGATACGGCGTGACACTTCTATTGCATCGCACTCGTTGTACGGCACTGGGGCGGAACGATCGAAATTGTCGATATAGAGAATAACTTCGGCCGTATTGCGCGATGGTCGCCCGGCCGTTCCGCCGAAAATGACATCGTCCATTTCGCCGCCGCGGACGGAGGTAGGCCGGGTTTCGCCCATTACCCAGCGCAACGCATCAAAGAGATTGGATTTGCCGCAGCCGTTGGGGCCGACAATCGCCGTCAAGCCCGGCTCAACGAAAAGCTCGGTCGGTTCGACGAATGATTTGAAGCCCGAAAGCCTGAGACGCGTGAACCTCAAGTGTAAAGCGCTCCGTCGCGCAGCGTCAGGCTTTCTTCTTCAATTCGGCGTCGAGGTAGTCCTTCAGCTCCTGCCAGTTGGCGAAAACGGAATGGATCTGACCATTGATGATAAACGTGGGCGTGCCGTTTATGCCGAACTGAGTCGTGGCATCTTCGCCAATTTTGACGATGCGCTGTTGCTCCGCCTGGTTTCCGATGCATCGATCAACCTGCTCGGCGCTCATTCCCGCGATTCGGCCCATCTGCACAAGGCCGCCATGCACGTCCTGCACACCGTTCTCTGGATCCCATTTGGGCTGATTCCGGAACAACAGGTCAATGAACTGGAAATAGTTATTCGCAGGAAGACAGCGGGCCATGGCTTCCGCCGCAAGATCGGCCGATTGCAGTGGGAATACGCGGAAAATGTAGTAGACCTTGCCGGTATCGATATAGTTGGCCTTTAGCTGCGGAAACATGACTTCGTTGAAATGGGCGCAGTGCGGACAAATGGGCGCTGCGTACTCAACCATCTGAATCGGCGCCTTGGAGGAACCCATTGTGCGATCGTCCCCGGTGAGCTTCACCCGGGAAGCACTGCTGGCTGAGGCTGTATCCGCAGAGTTACCGCCACCGCCGCCATAGAACACAAAGTAGGCGGCCGCCAAGATCGCCACCACAGCCACACCCACGATGCCGTACAACAACTGATTGCGTTTCACCGGGTACTCCCGAGCTCCGACAGTTGCTTGTGACAGAGCCGAGGCGTCCGTTCAATCGGGGCGGCGGTGCCGCGTGCGCTGTCGCGCCAATTTTATCAGCGCTTCTCGAACCCTGTCGGAGCCTCGGAAGTCCAGTGCGGGCTCGTTTTCCTTGAGGTTGCCCGGCTTCCTCGATGGTCGTGCCAGTCGATCACGCCCAGCCAATGATCCTTGCAGGAATCGCAGGTGGGCTATGGCTTTTCGGCCGAACCAGAGATTGATCTGCTCGCACAATGTTTGGCCCTGATGCTGTAGAAACAGCGAGGCGCCCGGTTCGGCTTTCAAGGTCAGCACGCCGCCCGAAGGGCTTTCGCGGAATTTGATGGGCTGGCAAAGCCTGGCGACCTGCGGTCCAACAATCTCGGTCCAACGCAGCACCAGCGCCGGGTCGGGGAATCCCGCACGGGCAAAACTACCGCTGACTAATGGCGCGGTACAGCGGCTGATCGCTTCCCCGCGATTGCGGCGCGGTGGCGGCTCTTCTGGTTGTCTGGACTTCGACTCGTAGGCCATGGTGGATGTCTGAAAGTGATCGAATGCCCGTGACAGCGCAACGCTCGAACGCCAGAAAAATCGCCCTCAGGTTGCTGGGCTGGTACGATGTTCATCGCCGTATCCTGCCGTGGCGCGCCAAGCTTGGCGAATGCGCCGACCCCTACCAGGTATGGCTGAGCGAGATCATGCTACAGCAGACCACGGTCCAGGCTGTCGGGCCCTATTATCGTAAGTTTATCGCGCGCTGGCCGGATGCGAATGCGCTGGCCGCGGCGGATTTGAATGCGATTCTCGCCGCGTGGGCTGGACTCGGCTACTACGCCCGCGCCCGCAACCTGCATCGCGCGGCGAAAGTTGTTGTGGATAAATTCGGCGGCGAATTTCCGGCAAATCTCGAACAGCTGAAGCAATTGCCAGGCGTTGGCGCCTACACCGCCGGCGCTATTGCGGCAATCGCCTTTGATCTTCCTTTCCTGGCGATGGATGCCAACGCTGAACGAGTGTTGGCGCGGCTTTTTGCGGTCGAAGAGGCGTTGCCCAAAGCAAAGACCCTGTTGCGGCGGTTGGGGCAACAATTGGTACCGCGAAAGCGGGCAGGGGATTTCGCGCAGGCGTTGATGGATTTGGGAGCAACGACTTGTACTCCGAAAAAGCCAGCATGCAGATCTTGCCCAGTGAATATGCACTGCCGGGCGTTCAAAATCAGCGTTCAGGAATTACTCCCACATAAGGCGGAGAAACCGTCACGGCCGCTAAAGCGCGGTGCTGCGTTTGTTGCACGTGACCGGTCCGGCGATGTGCTTCTGGTGAGACGGCCAGAAAATGGGCTGCTCGGCGGCATGTTGCAGCCTCCTCTCGGCCCATTGACCGAACAGTTTCCTTCCTTGGAACACGCTATGCTCCAAGCGCCATTTCCCGCGGATTGGAAGAAGCGGGTCAGCATCGTCCGCCACGGCTTCACGCACTTCGAGCTGGAGATCGAAGTGTACGTCGCGGAGGTCGACTCACGCACACATGGTTCGCCCCCCGTTCACGAGGGAAGAACCGAAAAGGATAGTCTCCCGTTTCACGGTGGAAGAGCCTGGGTTGCGGAGCGAGATTTACCAACTGCCGCGCTGCCGACCCTGATGCGCAAGATCATCGCCGAAGCTCTTTCCTGATTGTTTACCAACCCGTCCAATTCGTGGCGCCCGGCGAATGACCTTCGGGAAACCAATCGCCATATTTCCTCGTGCGGGAGGCAATATGATGTTGGCAAGAAATCTGAGGGCATGGCGGCACCGATTAAGCGAAGCGCAAGGCCATCGCTGCTGCTACTGTGGCATTCGCCTTACGAACATTCGGAACCAGCACAATTCCGCAACGCTTGATCATCTTGTTCCAAAGGCTGTGGGCCCATGGAATGACGACGTCAATCTCGTAGTCGCCTGTTGGCTATGCAATGAGGGGCGCGGCCCTATGTTGGCGACGTCCTATTTCGATTTGGTGTCCAAACGGGGACGAGACGAGGCAAATCGGTTGGGGCGGCTATGGCGAAAACGGATTGCCGGTACCAGTCCGCTGCGGCTCCGCGAGAAGGCGGCCGCCCAACACCAACGAGGGCCTATGTATAGCGTGCTTGCCGCAGCGTTCCGTAAGCGGAGCGTTGAGGCGCCGATCGGTTAGTCGCCAGCTTTTCATGCCAGTGCGGCGCGAAGGCGTTGACGCAAGAGGTCGATGGAAACGAGCGAGCCGCGGTCCTCATACATCCAGAAGGTCCAGCCATTGCAGGCATCGAGTCCCTGGACATGCGCTGCGATGCGGTGAATGGATCCGGTGGCGTCGGCGCATACCAGGGTGCCGTCTGCGCGCACCTTAGCGCTATGGCGTCTTGTGGGGCTCATCACCACGGAGCCCGGCGGCAATAGACCCTGTTCCACCACCCAGCCGAAAGGAATGCGCGGTTCCGAGCGTTTGGACTTGGTGACTTCCGCGGCATCATCGTCAACTGTTACAATGGCCGCAATGCGCTTGCGGGCGATCGCCGCGTAGTTGGGATTGCGTTCGATACCAATGAAGTGACGGCCGAGACGCTTGGCCACCGCGCCAGTCGTCCCAGAGCCGAAAAAGGGATCGAGCACTATGTCGCCGCGGCGGGTCGACGACACGATCACCCTATGCAGCAGCGCTTCCGGCTTCTGCGTGGAGTGCGCCTTGTTGCCGTCGGAATCCTTGAGTCGCTCGTTACCGGAGCAGATTGGCATGGTCCAGTCCGAGCGCATCTGCAGCTCGTCGTTCAGCGCTTTCATGGCTTCGTAGTTAAAGGTGTAGGTCTTCTGGTCGCGCGACTTGGCCGCCCAGATCAGCGTTTCGTGGGCGTTGGTGAAGCGTCGCCCGCGGAAGTTGGGCATAGGGTTTGTTTTGCGCCAGATTACATCGTTCAGAATCCAGAAGCCGAGATCCTGCAGAATGGTGCCGACCCGGAAAATGTTGTGATAGGAACCGATCACCCACAGCGCGCCTGAGTCCTTCAATGCGCGGCGGGCTGCAATGAGCCAGTCCCGGGTGAAGCGATCGTAGTCGGCGAAGCTGCCGAAATGGTCCCAACTGTCGTCAACCGCATCAACCCTGGAATTGTCGGGGCGGCGCAGCTCGCCTTCGAGCTGCAGGTTGTAGGGCGGATCGGCAAAGATGAGGTCCGCGCAGGCTTCGGGAAGCGCGCCCAAGGCCTGCACGCAGTCACCGACGATGATCGAATCGATTGCACTCTCTATTGGGAGCCCCACCGCTCAGCCCTGATTTTGTCCACAGGCCGCCACAGTGATTCGCGGGAGTCCACAGGTCAAGGGTGTGCCGGCGCAACCGGTTAGAATTAACTCTTGAGAGTTTGCACAATCTCATTTTTCACGCTGGACGGGCGCGGGAGGCTTTAAGAGACCCAAGCCGAACGCTATATCCGTTCCATGTCGACTGCCCAAAACGGTGGCTCTTCGGAGGCCCGCCGCAAACAGCTATTGTTTCGATGCCAGCGCCGCGGCTTCAAAGAACTCGACCTGATTTTCGGTGCGTTCGCACGCGAACACTTGGACACACTGACTGCGGGGGAACTGGATCACCTCGACCTGCTGCTGAATGCTTCCGATGACGATGTATACGCTTGGCTGCGCGGCTATGAGGCGGTGCCGGAGCGTTATGCCTTTCCGGTGTTCGACAAGCTCAAGTCTGTCTGCGACCGAAAGGCCCCCGTTTGGATCGTCTGACCTATATCGCAAAGCATCAAGGCCGTTTCGCCGTTACCGGCGCACCCGCCGGCTATGACACCTATTTGGCAGCGGAAGCCGCCCGCCGCCGCAACGGGTTGGTGCTGTTCGTGGCATCCGACGACGCGGCCGAGCGCGCCGCTCTGGACGCGCTCGCCTTTTTCGCACCGGATATTCCAGTCCTGGACTTTCCGGCATGGGACTGTCTGCCATATGATCGCGTATCGCCCAAACCGGACATCGAAGCGACGCGCCTGGCGACTCTATCGGCGATTGCACGGCGCAAGCCGGACGATGGTGGGGCTGTCGTAATTACTACCGTAAACGCTGTGCTACAGCGCGTGCCGCCGCGCGGCGCGGTGCTTGGAGCGCAGTTCCACGCCCGCGTGGGAAACGATGTGGATCACGACAAGCTGGTGCGATTTCTCACCCGCCACGGTTACGTCCGTGCAAGCACGGTGCGAGAGCCTGCCGATTTCGCGTTGCGGGGCGGTATTATCGATCTCTGGCCACCCGGCACAGACGAACCTTTTCGCCTCGACTTCTTCGGCTCGACACTCGATGCGGTGCGCCGCTTTGATGCCCAGACGCAACTCTCCACCGACCAGATTTCCGAGATCGAATTGTTGCCGGCGAGCGAAGTTCCGCTCGACAAGGAGACAATCAGTCGCTTCCGTTCCGGCTACGTGGCACAATTCGGACCAGCGTCCGATGACCCGCTCTACGAGGCGATCAGCGAAGGTCGTCATCATCCCGGCATGCACCACTGGTTGCCGCTGTTTTACGATCATCTAGAAACAGTGTTCGAATATACGGGTCGTCCACTGGTGATGCTGTCGCATCAGGTCGAGGATTCGAAAACCGCACGGCTGGAATCCATCGCCGATTACTACGAAACCCGGCGGCAATTCCTGCAGGAGAAACGCGAAGGCAAGGACAACGTAAGTGCGCCGCCTTACAGACCGTTGCCGCCCGACCGACTATATATAACCACCGATGAGTGGACTGCGGCGATGGCGTCACGCGATGTGCGCGATCTTTCTCCCTTCCAGGCACCGGAGTCCAGCACGTCGACCGATGCGGGCGGGAAGCAAGGCCGCGACTTTGCACCGGAGCGGACACAAGGTCGCGCAAACATCTTCGAAGTGGCCGCGTCGCATGTGAAAGAGATGCAGGCGCAAGAGAAGCGAGTTCTGCTCGCCGCCTGGAGCGAGGGTTCGGCTGAGCGCCTTGGCGGCGTGTTATCGGATCACGGTCTGCCTGCCGTGCGCACCATCAAGGATTTTGCGGAAGCACAACAGCTGCACGGCAACGCTATTGGTATTGGCATCGTGGGGTTGGAGCGGGGTTTCGAAGCACTGGATTTCGCCGTCATGTCCGAGCAGGACATTCTTGGCGACCGCATGGTGCCGCCGCGCCGGCGCACAAAACGCGCGCGGAACTTCTTGGTCGAAGCGTCGAGCCTCGTGCCGGGTGATCTTGTCACCCATATCGATCACGGCGTCGGCCGCTATACCGGCCTGCAAACTATCGATGTCACTGGTGCGCCCCATGATTGTCTTGAGCTGCACTACGACGGCGGCAAGCTGTTTCTGCCAGTGGAAAACATCGAGCTCCTAACGCGCTATGGGTCCGACGAAGGCCATGTCCAGCTCGATCGCCTTGGCGGCGCGGGCTGGCAGCAGCGCAAAGCCAAGATGAAGCAACGCGTGCGCGAAATCGCGGCCGAGCTCATCCGCGTCGCTGCTGCTCGCAAACTCAAGCAACTCGCGCCTTTCGAAACGCCACAGGGCCTTTATGATGAATTCTGTGCCCGTTTCCCCTATCAGGAAACCGAGGATCAGGAGCGCGCCATCGCCGAAACCGTGGAGGACCTCGCGCGCGGCACGCCGATGGATCGCCTGGTTTGCGGTGATGTTGGTTTCGGCAAAACGGAAGTGGCGTTGCGCGCCGCATTCGTGACCGCAATGTCTGGATTGCAGGTGTCTGTAGTGGTGCCGACGACATTGCTTGCGCGCCAACATACCAAAATATTCATTGAACGGTTCAGCGGATTTCCGGTGAAAATACGACAGCTTTCGCGCTTCGTCGAAGGCAAAGAGGCGATCGAAACCAAAGCAGGGCTCGCCTCGGGCGATATCGATATCGTCATCGGCACGCATGCCTTACTGGCGAAAGGCATTACTTTTGCCGATCTCGGGCTCGTCATTGTCGATGAGGAACAGCATTTCGGCGTGGCCCACAAAGAGCGCCTTAAGGCCCTTAAATCGGACGTACATGTGCTGACCCTCACCGCGACGCCTATTCCGCGTACCCTCCAGCTCGCGCTCACCGGCGTACGCGACCTCTCGTTGATCGCCACCCCGCCGATCGACCGCCTGGCTGTACGCACGTTTGTTACGCCATTCGACCCACTGGTTGTCCGCGAGGCATTGCTGCGAGAGCACTATCGCGGGGGGCAAAGCTACTTCGTCTGCCCACGTATCAAGGATTTGCGCGAGACTGAAGAGTTCTTGCGCGACACTGTGCCGGAGGTGAAATTTGCCGTCGGCCATGGACAGATGCCCCCCGCACAACTCGAAGACGTGATGACCGCGTTTTACGACTGCAAAATCGACGTTCTCGTTTCCACCAACATCGTGGAAAGTGGTCTCGACATTCCCACAGCCAACACACTGATTGTGCACCGCGCAGACCGCTTCGGCCTCTCCCAGCTTTATCAGTTGCGGGGGCGCATTGGTCGCTCCAAACAGCGAGCCTATGCCTATCTGACAACGCCAGCGAACCAGAAACTAGCTGAGACTGCGGAGCGGCGGTTGCAGGTATTGCAATCGCTCGATCAGCTCGGTGCTGGCTTCAGTGTTGCAAGCCACGATATGGACATTCGCGGCGCTGGCAACCTCCTTGGTGAAGAGCAATCCGGCCATGTACGCGAGGTCGGCATCGAGCTGTATCAGGAGATGCTGGAAGAGGCCGTGGCGAGCTTGCGCGCCGGCGATGCCGCTACGGAAGCCGCCGAGCAATGGTCGCCGCAAATCAACATTGGCACATCCGTGCTCATACCTGAGGAGTATGTCGGTGATCTCAACGTGCGCATGGCGCTGTACCGGCGTCTCGCCACCTTGGAAGACCGCTCCGACATTGATCGCTTCGCTGCAGAATTGATCGACCGGTTTGGCCCCCTGCCGGAGGAAGTGCAGCATTTGCTGGAGATCGTGGCGATCAAGCATCTCTGTCGCGCTGCGATGGTGGAGAAGATCGAGGCGGGTCCGAAAGGCGCTATCCTCACCTTCCGCAATCAGATATTCCCCAATCCGGGCGCACTGGTGCGGTTGATCAATGCGCATCCCGCGGTGATGAAGGTGCGTCCCGATCAGAGAGTTGTCGTATCGCGCGATTGGCCGTCACCAGAATCACGGCTAAAAGGCGCTCGCGCCGTTCTCTCCCAACTCGCCGATCTTGCAGAGGCCGCTTAACTTCACCGGTTTCTAGGACGTGCGTAACGGCGCTGGCTCCGTCTAGCATATGCGTTTTCCTTGTTGCTGACTCTTTGCTGAGCTGAGCTTAAGGGTGTCATAAATCCGTTATGTCGCTGTAATTGGCGTGTTGCCGAATCGAAGTAGCCCCTCGGCGTGGAAAGAAGAGGTCATGGCAACTGCGAGGGAGTATCCGGACGTGAGAGAAGCGCTGTTGCTGCGTGCCTACGAAAGCTATCGCAGAGAATCGCCGAATCGTCGCCCACTTTCACCAACATTCAACCGTTCCTCCATTAGGTCCTCGGACCGACAGCAGAAACGCCATCGCGCACTGTTCATTTCCGACACCCATCTCGGTACGCGCGGTTGCAAAGCCGATCAGCTTGCTGATTTCCTGTCCCACAATTTTTGCGAAACGCTTTACCTCGTCGGCGACATCGTGGACGGTTGGCGGTTGGGACGCCGCTGGTATTGGCCCGAATCCCATAATCGTGTCATCGCCGAAATCCTGCATAAGATCGATGCCGGCACTCGAGTTATCTACGTGCCCGGCAATCATGATGAAGCCCTCCGGCCCTTCTGTGGCCGTAATTTTGCCGGCATTGCGGTGCTGCGCGAGACCGTACATGAGACCGCCGATGGGCGGCGGTTGCTGGTGCTGCACGGCGACCAATTCGACGGGGTGCTCGCTTGCGCGAAATGGCTCGCACATCTCGGCGACCACGCTTATACGCTGGCGTTCAAGCTGAACGAAGTGGTCAGCGCAGTCCGGCGGCTGGTCGGTCTACCGTACTGGTCGCTTTCGGCCTACCTGAAGAATACCGTAAAGAACGCCGTTTCCTATATTTCCAATTTTCAGGAAGCGGTCGCGCGAGAGGCGCGCATGCGTGGGTTCGATGGCGCGGTCTGCGGTCATATTCACCAGGCTGCGATACAGCAGATTGGCGGCGTGCTTTACCTGAACGATGGGGACTGGGTGGAAAGCTGCACGGCGCTCAGCGAGGATTTCGCCGGCAACTTGGCCATCCTTCACTGGCCTTTGTTCGAAACAATCGCTTGTCCGCCGGCTGCATTCCCAGCGTCCCCTTCCGTCGAAATGACGCCGGTGGGATCCCAACCGGTGCCGCTCGGACTCAAAGTGGATTAAGTACTTCCGAACTGCCGAAGTTGGTCAGATAAGATCTCGCAGCGTGACCGCGACATCGTGCGTGCCGTTTTCCGAGGTGATCGTGAATTTGACGACCGTGCCGGCCGCTAAGTTCCGCAAACGGCGGCGCATTTCGTAGATCGGGATGCGTTTGGCGGCCTTGTCGTTCACCGCGGTGATGATGTCACCCCCTTTCAGGCCAGCCGCTTCTGCCGGACCGGTGGCGGTTACGTCCACAATCTTGTAGCCTTGGGGAACAGAGTTGATCCACATGCCGGCGCGATCATGCGTGCCAGTGTCAGGCAGGGGTTTCGGCTGCGCCTTAAGATACATGATCTGATGGTCGTAATCGAAGGTGACAATGAAGCGCTTGAGAATACCGCTTCCCACATTGCCGTCATACTCGGCACCAGCGAAAGCGCCTTTCGCCTGCGTCGAAAGACCGGTGACGATATCGTCGATTTGCACGGGGCCCAGGGTCATGGTCGCGCCGCGCATGACATAAGCGCGCGATGGCCCGCCTACCCCCCAACCTTCGACTGAATCCACACCCTTGGCATGCTTAGCGCGAAGGTTGTTCTTTTCTGCAAACGGTTTGGTCAACGTCAGTTCGCCGCGCGCGCCAGTATCGATATCGAATTTGGTGGGGATGCCTTCAAATGACCCCTGTACTTCAGGAATGCTTGAGTTGAACACGAAAGGCACGGGCGTGCCGGCTTCCTTCGGATTGAAAGCCTCGGCGCGCATCAGCGTCAGCTTTTTGCCTGCATAGTCGATGCGTGTGACGAAGCGGCGAAAGGTCTCAAAGCCGATCATGCCGGTTTCATCCACGCCTTCCACACCAGGCGCGAGAAAGTTTACTACCGGAAAGACCTGGTTCTTGATGGTCGCACCGCCAACCTGAACCGATTCCACCTTTGCAAAACCGACATCTACTGTGCCTTCGCCGGCGCCGCCGCCGGCGGCTTCGCCCTCTACTTTCAACTTGAGCGCACGCGCGGTGTCGGGAGTGACGAGATTTGCGCCGCCGGTATCGAAGATGAAGAGGTAGGGGCCTTTGCCGTTCACTTGAGCATAGCCGTAGATGTGGTTGTTGATGATCTGAATCGGCAATGTGGTTTGCTTGGCGCCGCCAGCGATCGAAAAGTCCGCCACGTTCGCGATCGGCTTCGCATAGGCCGAGGCGCTGAGCGCTGGCCCAAATTCGGCCTTTGAAAGCGTGAATGTCTGGAGATATTTGGCGCCCCGGCGCTCATCCACGACTGCCTTGCCGGCAACCTGTGCGCCCTCGATGGCGCGATAGTCGGAAAGCGTAGTGGTGACGGTTTGAGCGCCCTGTTTTTGCATGGTGCGCGATAGAAGATGAGTTTTGGTATCGAACCAGGCGGTGAAAAGCTTGCCGTGCTGCGGCGTCACCGTCAGCACGTCATATGTCATTCCGTTGTCGCTGGTTTGGGTAACCGGACCGACAGCAGCACCGCCGAAGTCTGCCCGCCACCAAAGATTGGCTCGTCTGTAGCCTTCGTTGACCGCCTGCTCGCGCTGTTCGCCGCCTTCCTGGGTGGTAACGGTGCCGGATGGATCGCGGTCCCAGGCGGTCGTACCATCAAATCCGATTGAACCCGACATAGGGCCGATCTGGTACTCGTCTTTCCAGCGGCCATCCTTTAGATCCGCCGCGGAATGGATCGCGCCTGTCATGCCTTGACCGGAATAGGCATATTCGGCTTTGAGCGTTAGTTTGCTGTCCCAGGCGGTACCGCCGCTTGCCGCCCTGTTGGCCGCAAGAATATCAGCCGGCGTGGCTGCCGATGCTGGGATTGAGGCGAAGGCGATAAACGCAGCAGTTGGAAGAACGAACTTGAGCAAGAGAACCTCCGACATTATTCGGGGAGAGTTGGGCAGCTGACACTAGCGGATCAATATGCCTTTTTCTCATGGAAGCTATGCCACGTCGTTGGCGGTCACAATTGCAGTTGCCAGCGCAGGGATGGGGCGGGCGGAACGAATCGCGGCCCCCCAAAGAATAGTCTCCGCTTTTCTGTGTACGGACGAATACGTCTTCCGCCTGATCCCGCGCGAACGAATTGCCGGGCTATCGTATCTTGCCGGCGACACGCATCCTGTGGTCTCCACCATTGCGAAGCAGGTAAACGGAATTCCCGGTGTGCGCGCCTCGGCCGAGCAGATGCTGGCGCTGCATCCCGATCTCGTTGTTACTTACCAGAGCACGAATGCGCGTCAGACCCAACTCTTGCGCGCCGCCGGTGTCCGCGTCTTGGAGGTGCCATGGGCGCAATCGCTGGCCGATGTGCGGCGCGTTACGCTGATGCTGGGTGGAGCGCTCGATGCTAGCGGCCGTGCTCAAGCGCTGGTCCAACAGATGGATGCAGATCTAGTAAGAGCGCGCGCGCAGGCGTCGCGCCCAGCCGTGCAAACACTCATATATGAACCAAACGGCTATACCACCGCCGGCGGCGTTACGGATGAAATTCTCTCTGCCGCGGGATTGAAGAATGCGGGAAGCTTTGCGCGCATCACACGTTCGGGCACTATTCCGATCGAAGCCGTCCTAACACTTGCACCGGAGTTGCTGGTCCTCAACGGCGAACATGAAGATGAACCGGCGCGGGCAGATGCTGTGCTTCATCATCCGGCGCTAAAGGCGTTGAATAGACACACCGTTGTTGTGCGCACATCTCTCGTTCCGCTGCTATGTCCCGGGCCATGGTCGGTGCGAGTTGCGCCGCAACTGGCGAAGTGGGGCCGTTCGGTCCACATGCTTGCTGGCCATTCTCGTAAGCCATAAGAGCGCTTTACATGAGTGCAATTTCGCCTTCACCGGCCGACACGGGGGCACGACCGCAGAGGGGAGCCCGCTTTGACGTGCCCGCTATGGCTATGACGTGGGGTTTGGCAGCGCTGGCGCTGGGGCTCGCGGCAGTTTCCCTTTTGCTTGGTCCTGCGCCGTTACGGCCAGCCGAGGTCTTTGGTGCTCTGATATCGAAGCAAGGTATGGCCGCCGTGATCGTGCAGCAAATCCGGGTGCCGCGCGCAGCATTGGCATTGCTGGTCGGTGGGGCGCTGGGAGCGAGCGGCGCAGCGCTGCAGGGGCTGTTTCGCAATCCGTTGGCCGAACCAGGCGTCACCGGCGTGACGTCCGCAGCAGGGCTCGGCGCGGTGATTGCATTCTATTTCGGTTTGGCCGGTGTGCATCCCATCCTGTTGCCCGCCTTTGCCGTGCTTGGCGCTCTGGCCTCCGCGCTGGTGTTGTATTTGCTATCGCGAGCTGGCGCCGGAGCGGTGGCCTTGGTGCTTGGGGGAGTAGCCATTGCAAGTTTTGCTACGGCGCTTACCGCTCTCGCGCTTTCTCTGTCGCCCAATCCGTACGCAATGAGCGAGATTGTTGTCTGGATGATGGGTTCGCTCAAGGACCGCACGTCCAGCGATGTCGCTTTTGCCGCGCCTTTTGTGGCACTCGGCATCCTTCTGCTAGTGACCGCTGCTCGAGGACTTGATGCGCTGATCCTCGGAGAGGAAGCGGCGCACAGTCTTGGCATAAACGTTCATGGTATTCGCAGACGCGTGGTGCTTGGCGTGGCGCTTGCGACGGGCGCCGCAACAGCGGCGGCGGGCGCGGTGAGTTTTGTCGGACTAGTGGTCCCGCATCTGTTGCGGCCCTTCTATGGGTACGAGCCGGCGCGGTTGGTTTGGCCCTCCGCGCTGGGGGCGGCGGCTTTGGTAGCGGCCGCTGATATCGCGGTGCGGTTGATTTCCCCGGATGAGAAGCTGCCGCTGGGCGTACTGACCGCGCTCATGGGCGCTCCTTTTTTTGTCTGGCTTATCCTGCGAATGCGGCGAGATTCATGAACTCGACCCTTGCATTCGAAAATGTCTCGGCCGGTTACCATCGCGGTACCGTGCTTCGGAATTTGGATGTGTTGTTCGCCGCTGGCGCGGTGACCGGGCTTGTTGGCCCGAATGGTTCGGGCAAGACGACCCTGTTTCGCGTGGCACTGCGTGTCCTCGGTTTCCACAGCGGTACTGTTCGCTTGCTGGATCGCCCGCTGTCGGATTGGTCCACACAAGGGTTGGCAAGAACGGTCGCCTATCTTCCGCAGGAAGTGGAAACGCATTGGCCGGTAGCCGCGCGCAAGGTTGTAGCCCTCGGTCGTTTGCCACACCGCACGCCTATGGCGCCTCTTCGCACGCCCGATGAGCAGGCAATCGAGGAGGCGATGGACCGATGCGATGTGCTTCGGTTCGCCGATCGCGCGATGAATACGCTATCGGCGGGCGAGCGCGCCGGCGTGTTGCTCGCCCGCTCGCTCGCCGTACAGGCACCTGTGCTCTTGGCCGATGAGCCCGCCGCGCATCTTGATCCTGCTCATCAGTTGCAGCTGATGGAGCTGTTGCGAACGGAAGCCCTGCGCGGCACCACCGTCATCGTGACCTTGCACGATCTCACTTTGGCCTCGCGATTCTGCGACTATATACTGGTCCTGCAGGCCGGCAGTGCCGTAGCATCGGGCACAGTGTTGGAGGCCTTGCGGGACGATGTGATAGAAGCGGTATTTGCTATCGGGGCGCAG
>Ga0213876_10000651_pt1 | contig 25024 bp, 27 predicted proteins | sample BarmaccomBMRX_R9_FD_160113 | JGI IMG/M metagenome (GOLD analysis project Ga0213876, IMG submission 160113) | Root-associated microbial communities from Barbacenia macrantha in rupestrian grasslands, the National Park of Serra do Cipo, Brazil - RX_R9 | ecosystem: Host-associated > Plants > Roots... | reverse complement strand
GGTGGCGTAGAGGTGGACCCCGAGACGCAGGCGGCGACGGTGGCCGGTCTGTACGCCGTCGGTGAAGCCTCGGGCGGAATGCATGGCTCCAACCGCCTCGGCGGGAACTCCCTGTCCGACCTGATCGTGTTCGGCAAGCGCGCCGGCGAGTCGGCGGCCGAGTATGCCGCGAAGCTTGACCGGCGACCTGCCGCCCCAGCCGCCGACGTGGCGAACGCGATTGCCGTCGCGCTCAAGCCGTTTGACGACAACGGGGACGAGAACGCCTACACCGTGCAGCAGGAGCTGCAGGACGTGATGTTCTCCCTGGTCGGAATCATCCGGACCGGGGCTGAGATGGAGCAGGCGCTCGCCGAGATCGAGAAGTACAAGGCCCGGGTGAAGCGGGTCACCGTGCAGGGCGGTCGGGCGTACAACCCGGGTTGGCACGTCGCGCTCGACATCCACAACATGCTGACCGTGTCAGAGGCGTGTGCCAAGGCTGCGCTCGAGCGCAAGGAGAGCCGGGGCGGTCACACCCGCGACGACTACCCGAAGACCGATCCCGAGTGGGGAAAGATCAACCTGATCGTCACCGAGGAGAACGGCGCGATCAGCATCACCCACAAGCCATTGCCGCAGATGCCCGCCGACCTGGCGCAGCTGTTCGAGGAGGCCAAGTAGTGGGCCACACACAGAAGATGCGGGTCTGGCGCGGCGATGCCGCCGGCGGCGGATTCGTCGACTACGACGTCCCCGTCGAGGAGGGCGAGGTCGTCCTCGACGCCATCCATCGGTTGCAGGCGACGCAGGCGAACGACCTCGCCGTCCGATGGAACTGCAAGGCCGGCAAGTGCGGCTCGTGTAGTGCCGAGATCAACGGCAAGCCACGGCTCATGTGCATGTCGCGGCTGTCGTCGTACGACCCGGACGAGACGATCACCGTCACGCCGATGCGGACCTTCCCCGTCATCCGCGACCTCGTGACCGACGTGACGTTCAACTACGAGAAAGCCCGCGAGGTCCCGTCGTTCGCACCGCCGTCGGACAACCAGGGCGGCAAGTTCCGGATGAACCAGCTCGACGTGGAACGAAGCCAGGAGTTCCGCAAGTGCATCGAGTGCTTCCTGTGCCAGAACACCTGTCACGTCGTGCGCGACCATGAGGAGAACAAGCCCAACTTCGCCGGGCCGCGGTTCCTGATCCGCTACGCGGAGCTGGACATGCATCCGCTGGACACCGTGGATCGGAAGAACACGGCGCAGGAGGACGCCGGCCTCGGCTACTGCAACATCACGAAGTGCTGCAGCGAGGTCTGCCCGGAGAACATCCACATCACGGACAACGGCATCATCCCGCTCAAGGAGCGGGTGGTGGACGTCAAGTACGACCCGGTCGTGTTCATCGCCAAGAAGATCGGGCTCCGCAAGGACAGCGGTCGGACGCCAGTCGGCCCGGCCGGCGGCGGTCCAAGCCCGATCAAGCATCCCGAGAAGTTCGCAGACAGCTGAGTCCTGCGCCCGCCGGCGAGCTGCTGGCGCTTGCCCGATCACTCGCCCACGCGGCCGGCGAGGTGCTCCGGTCGCGTCCGGATGACCTCGACGTGTCAACGAAGTCCAGCCCCACGGACGTTGTCACGGTGATGGACCGAAAAGCTGAGCGCGTCATCCTCGACGGAATCGCGGCGTCACGGCCCGACGACGCGATCACGAGCGAGGAGAGTGCAGCGACGGCAGGCGCCACCGGCGTGAGGTGGCTGGTCGACCCGCTGGACGGCACCGTGAACTATCTGTACGGCATCCCGCACTATGCCGTCTCGATCGCGGCGGAGATTGCCGGCGAGCTCGAGGTTGGCGTCGTCCTCGACGTGGAGCGCCGGGTCGAGTACACCGCCGTGCGCGGCGACGGAGCGCGCCGAGACGGCGTGCCGATCCATTGTTCGACCCAGACTGCTGCGGAGCAGGCGCTGGTTGCCACCGGGTTCAACTACGGTGTGGAGCTCCGCCGCGTGCAGTCTCGTGAGATCGCGTCGATCCTTCCTGCGGTTCGTGACATCCGCCGGATGGGGTCCGCCGCGCTGGATCTCTGCGCGGTCGCCACGGGGCAGGTCGACGCGTTCTTCGAGGCCGGGATGAACGAGTGGGACTGGGCTGCGGGCGCCCTGATCGCCCGCGAGGCGGGAGCTCGCGTGTCGGGTCTCAACGGCCGGGAACCGGGCACCCACACCACGTTGGCGGCGAATCCGCAGCTGTTCGACCTGTTGCATCATGTATTAGTCGCTTCGACCGCGCACGCAGCGTCACCAGACGGCTGATCGCGCGTTGGACCGGTATATCGGTCGACCACATGCATGGCAGGAGGCTTGATGCGCACCGCCGGTAAGGCCAGGACGGTGGCGTACGTCAGCGGGGGGTTTCTCGCGCTGACCGCCGTCGTCGGTGGTGCCGCGGTCGCACTCACCCATACCGGGGGAGCGACGCCCGCCATCTCCGCCACCGTGCCCGGTGGGGACCTGGGGACCCTGGCTTCGGTTTCCTCGCGCCCAGCGCCGCCGTTGCCCACGGACGGCAACTCGGGCGGGTCTGAGACCGCGTCGGGCACCGCGTCGCACGCCTCCCTGCGGGTGCCGCCGTTGCGCAAGCTCACGCCGCCCGATGTCATCGTGAAGCTGGACCACCCCGCGTCGGCGCACTCCGTCTCGTGGTTGCGTCGTCAAGCGGGGATTCGCCGGGTCGTGGTCGGCGACCGCGGCCGGCTCACCGTCAATGGCACCCACCTGAACGCGCTCGGCGTACCCGTGACGAAGATCCGAGGCCTCACCCCGTCGCTCACCGCTTCTTCGAATGCGCTCTGGCAGTCGATCGCACGCAGCGAGCTCACGGTGTCGTACGCGAACGGGCGCCGGCTGCGTCACCACCTCGGGCAGACCTTCGTCGCACGAGGCCCACACGGGGCCCGCCAGCCGCTACGAATCGGCGCCTTCGCGACGATCGGTCTGGACGGCGCACAGGCCCTGCTGTCCCATCCGGCTGCGGTGGCAGCGGGGCTCAAGCAGCGCGAGGAGGTTCTCGTTGTCGCCCCGAAGGCGACCCTGGACACGATGACCGGCGACCTCCGCAAGGCGTTCGGTCAGAAGGCTCGCCTGAAGGTGACGAGGGCGCCGACGGTCGACCAGTCACAGATCAGCTCCTACGCCGTCGAGCACATCCCGTCGACGTACCTGGACCTGTACCGCCGGGCCGCCGTCACCTGCCCAGGCCTGCCCTGGACCGTCCTCGCGGGCATCGGGACGGTCGAGACCGGCAACGGCACCAACGTGCACAAGTCGACGGCAGGGGCGATCGGCCCGATGCAGTTCATCCCGTCGACGTGGGCGATGTACGGGTACGACGCCGACGGTGACGGCAAGGCCAACATCCACGACCCGACCGACTCGGTGTTCTCCGCGGCGCGGTACCTGTGTGCTGCGGGCGCGGGCCTTGGCGGGCAGTCCTTAGACAACGCGATCTTCAGCTACAACCACGCCTGGTGGTACGTCCGCATGGTGATCAACATCGCGAACTCCTACGCCTGACCGACCACGCCGGCGAAGGTCATCCGCACCACGGCGCCACCGGCGGCCGCGTTCGACCGGTCGAGGCGCCCGCCGTGACTCACGGCGACCGCCTCGGCGATCCGCAGCCCGAGGCCGCCCTGGTGGCCGTCGACGAGCTGGTCGAAGCCCGGGCCGGAGTCGGTGACGGTGAGCACGAGGTCTGGGCCGTGCACCTCACCGCTCAGCTGCACGGTCACCCCAGCGCGGGTGTGGCGAAGTGCGTTGTCGAGCACGTTGTCCAGCGCCTGGCGTACTCGCATCGGGTCCAGAAACGCCAGTGTCGGCGGAACATCAGCCTCGATGCGCTGGTCTCGCTCGCCCGCTCGCGCCGCGAACAGGTCGACCGAGGCGTGCACCAGCTCGCGGAGATCGACCATCTCGCGGCGGACCGGCAGCCGGCCGTCGTGGGCTCGGGCCAGGGCGAGCAGGTCGTCGGCCAGGCGGGCAAGCCGGTCGGTCTCCTCTGCCGCGCTCGCGACTGCCGCGGTCAGCTCCGCGGCCGAGCGGGGCGCCGACCGCGCGAGGTCCAGCTCCGCCTTCAGCGCGGCCAGTGGCGTGCGGAGCTCATGGCTCGCCTGCTGGAGAAAGCGGCGCTCGCTGCTCAGCGCGTCGTCGAGGCGGGCGAGCATGTCGTTCAAGGTCTCGGTCAGCCGGTAGAGCTCGTCCTGCGCCGGCGGGAGCTCGATCCGTCGATCAAGTCCCGACGCCGTGATCGCTGACGCCTCGTGCTGGATCCGGGCCACCGGGCGCATCGCCCAGCCGGCTACCCGCCAGCCGGCGTACGACGCCACCCCAACAGCGATCGGACCGCCGACGGCGAGCACTACCAGGAGCTGGTCGAGAGCGTCACGGCGGTCGACGGCGGTCTCGCCGACGATCAAGACCTTGCCGCTGTCGGTGTGGTGCAGCGGCACCGCCAGCAGGCGGGCCTGACCCTGCACGCCTGGCACGGCCTTGGTGAAGAAGCGAGGGGCGTCGAGGTCGCGTACCTCGGCGACCGTCAACAGCGGAGCGGCCGGCAGCCCGGGTGTGGCGCGCAACACCGTGCCGTCGGCGCCGAGCAGCTGGTCGAAGGACTCGCGCGGTTCCTCGAGTGCCGGGTTTCGCGTCTCGACCACGGTCCGTTGATCGAGCGGCGCGAGTGTGTTGGCGCGGAACCGTAGCCCGGTGTCGATCTCGTCGGCCAGGGCAGCGCCGATCGCCAGGTACAGGGTCAGGCCGAGTCCGAACAGCAGGGCGACCATCACGACGGCGAAGGCCGCCGTGATGCGTGCCCTAATCGGAAGCCGGGCGTGCCAGGTCATCGTGCAGGCGGTAACCCGTGCCGCGAACCGTGCGCAACGACGCGCGGCCGAACGGCCGGTCGATCTTGTTCCGGAGGTAGGCGACGTAGACGCTCACCACGTGTGGGTCGCCGTCGTACTGGTCATCCCAGACCTGCTGCAACAGCTGGCGCCGGCTGACCGTCTGGTCCGGATGCCGCATGAAGTACTCCAGCATCGCGAACTCCTTCGCAGTGAGGTCAACGGTGCTAAACCCTCTCCTGACTTCGTGGGTGGCGGGATCGAGGACCAGGTCACCGACCGTCAGGACGGTCGGGCGAGGCCGGGCGCCTCGCCGGATCAGTGCCCGCAGCCGGGCGTTGAGCTCCGCGAAGTCGAACGGCTTGAGCAGATAGTCATCCGCGCCGACGTCGAGCCCTCGAACCCGGTCCGGGATGCCGTCGCGCGCGGTCAGCATCAGGACAGGTGTCCAGCAGCCAGCCGCGCGCAGCTGCTGACAGACGTCGAACCCGTCGATGTCAGGCAGCATGACGTCGAGGACCATCGCGTCGTAGGGCACCTCGGTGGCGTGCCACACGGCGTCTTCGCCCGTCGCCTCGACGTCGACCGCGAACGCGGCCTCCTGCAGCCCTCGCTGCAGGAGGCCACGAAGCTTGTCATCGTCCTCGACGACCAAGACTCGCAGTGCCATCACCGCCCTGATCCGTCGTCGATCCAACCGTCGGTTGTCGAGTCAGTGCAACACATCGACGAGCTTCAGTCGCTCGGTCGGGCCCTTGACGGTGACCTCCTCGATGCTCCCGATCCCGTAGGCGTAGAACTTGTTGTCGACGACGCCGGGTTCGAGGCTGTCGGTCTCCTTGGTACGGAGCACGTGCTGGTACGACCCGTACGGCACGGTCAGCGAGGCGTGCTTGGAGAGCGCTTTGTAGCTGTCCTCGGCCTGCCCCGGCTTCCACTCCTGACGGAACTTTCGCCCGATCGTCGGGTGGGCCTGGATGTAGACGCCGGGTTGCGCGCCGTGGACTCCTGCCCGGAAGGTGCCGCTCGTCGAGGTGACCTTGCCATGGCGGTTGAGCTCGGCGGTCCGCTCGCCGAAGTACCAGATGTTGCCGCAGCGGTCCTGGGTGTAGAAGTCCACCGTCCGCTCTCGGACGCGGCCGTGGATCAGGACCCTGTCGTTGACGGCTCGGGTCACGACGCCGTCGATCTTCTTTGTCCGGTGCGACGCCGCCACGATGTCGACGATCTTGGTCTTGCCGTCAACGCCTCGGTAGATGTAGGTCGTGCCGACGGGTAGCGGATACCAGGGGTTCGTGATGTTGGGGGAGAAATTCTTGGGATGAATCGTGGGGTGGTAGTGGCTCCCCGGGCCGAACTTCGGCAGCGGGCACTTGTGGGACGCGGTCGCGTGCGCGGTGCCACCACTGGCTCCGATGAGGCTGGCGGCCGCCAGGCTGGCGGCCGCGAGCAGGGGACGAGTCGGTCGCATGAGAACTCCTTAGGTCTCGGTTGCCAGAACCGTAGAGTCCGAATTGTCAGAGGAACGTCAGAGCCGCTCGCGGACTCTGCAGCTAGCCGGCGCGAAGCTCTCGGGCGATGCTCGTGCGGCGGGCGCGGATCGCACCAGCCAGGGCGACGAGAAGCGTCGACGCCGCGACGCTCAGCACCGCCAGCGTCAGGGCGGCGAGGCTCAAGTGGGCGAGCGATTCGACGCCCAGGTCGTTCGCGAAGATCCGCCATGAGACGCGCCCGAATGCGACGCCCAGCGGGACACCGACGACGAGGCTGGTCATCGCGACGGCGATCGACTGCCAGCCGACGGTGAACGTGATCTGCGGCCTCGTCATCCCCATCGCCTTGAGCACCGCGAAGGCCCGGCGCCGCCTCCCCACGCTGGCCACGACGACACGGCTCAACGAGAGCAGCAACGCGAGGCCGAGCACGATCACACCGGTTCGCGTCAGCGCTCGAGCCTTCGCGTAGCCGCTGAGTTGAGTCGGGCGACCGTCGACGATGATGCACGTGTCGCCGGCACAACCGAGCTTGCCAAGGGTGACGCGGAGCTTGGCCAGTCCGCCGGAGCTGAGATTCATGATCAAGTAGTTGTACTTGCCGCCCGAGCCGGGATCTTGCGGGAACAGGCTGGCCATCCCCGCTACCCCCCGCCCGAGGGCCGTGGTCTGGAACCGCGTCGGACCCAGTTGCGGGAACGTCGCGACGCCGACGATGTGCAGCGCCCGGGCGCGGCCGTCGATCGTCGCGTTCACCGTGCTTCCCACGTGGGCCGCGATGTCGTGGAGGGTCCGGGATCCGACGACGATCTCGTCCGACGTTGCAGGTCGGCGCCCGCTTCGAATCGTCGGGAACGGCGAGCCGGGCGTCAGTCCGGTGATGCCGACACCGGGGACGATCGTGCTGCCGATGCGCGCCGACCCGAAGGTCATCGCTGAGGCATGCTCGACGTAGGGCAGGGCGAGCACGTGGGGAACCGCGGGAGTGGGGATCGTGCCGAAGTTCGTGCCTGCCGCGACATCCCAGTTCCAGCCGTATAGATGCGGTGTGTGAGTCAAGCGATTCAGGTTCGAGACGAAGACGAGTGCGCCAGTCGTGAACAGTACGGCGGCGCAGACGCCGGCGATCCCGGTGCGCGCCCGGGAACCCGTCCCGCGGCGGTCACGCTGGAAGGCCATGCCGACCCCGACGACGGCCGACACTCTCGCGCCGCGACGGGCGAGTCGGGTAGCGAGCCGGACCGGCGCCGTCCCCTCGACGTCGACGGCCTGTCCTTCGCTCTCGGCGGCCGCCCGCAGGCTCGGGAGGACGGCGAGAGCGGTGGTCGCCACGATGATCAGGCCGGCGCCGAGCCCGAGCAACGCGAGATTGACCTCGAAGCCAGGATGCGGCTCTGCGGCGCGGGCCGAGCCGATCGGGCCGAGCGGTGAGAGCAGCGTGGCGACCCCGACGGCGATGACGGCGGTCGCGACGGCGCTCGCGGCGCCGGCGAGCAGGCCGACGGCACGGCGTCCGCGACGTCCCATGCCGACCGACCTCAGCACCTGCAGCTCCTGGAGCGCGTCGTTCAGGTTGGTCGCGATGCCTTGTCCGAGGAGCCCGACTGCGATCAGCAGCCCGACGATGCTCAGCGCCCAGAGGGCTGCCTGCTGCGGGCGAAGGGTTTGTGCCGCCGCTGCGGCACCCTCGACGGTGCTGACCACCGAAACCAACTGCCCGTTGTAGTGCTGGGCGACCTCCGCCACCTTGCTGCGGAACGACGTGATCGTCGTACCCGGCACGAGATGGATCAGGTCGACGGAGTAGAAGGTCGACCGCGGGTGGGCGAGGCTGAAGGCGTAGGTCAGGAACGCGCGCGGCACGCGGGTGTTGCTGTCGAAGAGCAGCTCGGTCGGGTAGCGCACGATGCCGACGACGGTCAGGTCGACGGGGATGCCTTTGTCAGGGATCGGATTGCCGCGCCGGTCGGTTGCGGCCCGGGGGAAGATCTTCAGCCCGCCCGGGTGGCTTCCCACGTGCCACCCCATGATGCTGGCCATCTCCGGGTTGATAACCATCTCGTCGGGTCGATCGGGGGATGGCAAGCGCCCGTCGATCACGCGCAGCAGCTCCGTCGTACGGAACAGCGTCTTGTCGCTCGGGATGAACGCCGTGGCGGTGTCGGTGAGCGAGAGGCGTTCGTCGAGCGTCCCGTCCGGCTTCTGCTGGAGCAGCTCGAGGCCGCCTTCCCGGGTGACGCTGCCGACCTCGGGCAGCTGTTCGACCGCGTCGAGATACCTGGCGCCACTGCCATACGAGTGGGTGCTCTGATCTCCCGCGACGTCGGCGTTGGCCAGCCGGCTGTCGGCCAGCATCCGGGGGAACGCGGTTGCGGTACGCCGGGCGGCCGTGCCGGCCTCGATCGCGCCGCCGGCGAGCACGCCACTGATGAGGGTCAGCGCCGCCCACTGGCGCCAGCTCGGACGTGCGATCACCCGAAGCGCCCGCACCACCCCCGCCATATCGCTGATCCTGGCAGGAGCACTGTGCGAGCGCGAGGGGGAAGGCCGGAGTCCGGCGGGGATGCCAGCACCCCTACGGCCGCCGACCGCTGGCCGTGGTCAGGCCAGGATCTTGTCGGCGATCGCGGCTCGATGCTGACGACCCGACCCCTCGAAGCCGTTGTTCCACTGGGCGCGCTTGTAGTAGCGGTGCAGGATGTGCTCCCAGGTGAAGCCGATCCCGCCGTGGGCCTGGATGGACTGTTCGCACGCGAACACCGCGCCCTCGCCCGCGCTGACCTTCGCGCCGGAGACCGCGGCCTCGGCATCATCGGAACCAGCGCTGACCGCCCACGCAGCCCAGTAGGCCATCGAGCGTGCCAGCTGCAGCGCGACGAAAGTGTTGGACACCCGGTGGGACACGCCCTGGTAGGTGCCGATGATCCGCCCGAACTGCTGCCGCTCCTTCGTGTACGAGGCCGCCTCGTCAAGCGCTCGCTGCGCGACTCCGACCGACTCGCAGGCGAGCAGCGCCAGGGCGTTTCGGCGTGCGGTCGCAAGCGCGTCGAGGCCGGCGTCCAGCTTGCGGGCGGGAGTGCCCGACAGGACGAGCTCACCGAGCCGACGCGTGCGGTCGATGGTGGACCGCATGATCACCGTCTCAGGATTCGCCGCCACATCGACGGCGTACAGCCCGTCGTTGGCCACGACGATGACGTCAGTGGCGAGCCCGAGGTCTGGTACCTGCACCTTGGTGCCGGTGATCGTGCCGTGCTCGGCCGAGGTCGCGCTGTCGTTGGCGGCGCCGGAGATCGACGACGGGCCGTCCGTCTCCGCCCACGCCAGACTGACCCGGCGTTCGCCCGCGGCGACGCCGTCGCGCAGCTCCGAGTCCAGCAAGGCACCGCAGAGCCCGATCGTCGACCACCATGGAGCGGGGAGCAGTGTGTATCCCGACTCCTCCGCCAGCACAGCATGCTCGAGCGCGCCGAGCTCCGGGTCGAGCCAGCCAAGATCAGCGAGCTCCTTCCAGGTGTTCGAGTCCCAGCCGGCGTCGGAGTCCGCCAGCTCGACGATCCGGGCGGCGGGGAACCGGTCGGCGAGGTAGTCCTTGGCCGACGCGCGCAGCAGTTCCTGCTCGTCGGAGAACGCGAAGTCCATGCTGGTCCCTATCTCGACTTCGGCAGGCCGACGACGCGCTCGGCGATGATGTTGCGCAGGATCTCCGACGTACCGGCCTCGATCGTGTTGCCGCGCGATCGCAGCTGCTGGTAGGCCCAGTAGCCGTCCCAGACGCCGCCTTCCGCGTCGAGCTGGTGGGCGAGACCGTTCAGCTGCTGCGCCAAGGACGTCAGGCGCTGGTTGGTCTCGCTCCAGTGGAGCTTGGCGACCGATCCCTCCGGGCCGGGCACGCCCGTCTTCTGCAGCGCGGTGAGGGAGCGGTAGTTGGTGAAGCGCAGCGCCTGCAGATCTACCCAAAGCTGCGCGATCTGGTCACGGACCACTGGGTCGTCGGCGGCGATCTGCCCGTCCGGACCGGGTTGCTTCGCCAGCTTGATGATCTGGTTCAGGGACTGCTCCAGGCCGGCGGTCAGGGAGAAGCCGAGGGTGCCGCGCTCGTGCAGCAGGGTCGTCATCGCGACGTTCCAGCCCTCGCCGGGCTGGCCCAGCATCGACTCCCGCGGGACCCGGACGTCGGTGAAGAAGATCTCGTTGAACTCAGGGTCGCCGGTGATCTGCTTCAGCGGTCGAACCTCGACGCCCGGTGAGTGCATGTCGACCAGGAGATAGGACAGGCCGCGGTGCTTCTCGGCGTCAGGGTCGGTACGGACGACGAGGATGCACCAGTCCGCGATGTGCGCCCACGACGACCAGACCTTCTGGCCGTTGACGACCCACTCGTCGCCGTCGAGCACGGCGCGAGTCTTGGCGGCGCCCATGTCGGAGCCGCTTCCGGGCTCCGAGAATCCCTGGCACCAGACCTCCTCGCCCGACAGCAGTGGCGCGAGATACCGCTTCTTCTGCTCGTCGGTGCCCCACGCGATGATGGTGGGGCCGGCCATGCCCAGGCCGATCCCTCCGACGTGGGCGGGCGCGCCGATCCGCGCTGACTCCTCGAGGAAGATGCCCTGATAGGTGTGGGGTGCGCCGCCCCCGCCGTACTCCTTCGGCCAGGTCAGTCCGACGTAGCCGGCGTCGTAGAGCTGCTTGCTCCACGCCTTGCTCTCGGCCTCGTTGAATCCGCCGCCGAAGGTCGGACGCGACACCCAGTCCGGGCCGAGGGTGGTCTCGAGCCAGCGCCGCAGCGTGCCGCGAAACTCCGCCTCGTCAGCGGTGTCTCGGAAGTCCATGCCGCCCCTCCCTCTCGGTCCGAACTCGGTTCGGTCGGGTGCAGCGTATTCGACGCCGCGTGCCGACCGGCGGCTCAGTCGAGACGGCGCAGGTCGGCCTTGTACCGCGCGCCGTTCTCGACGTACACCGCCACCGCCAGCTCGATGGCTTCCGGTACGACGGAGTCCGGCTTGATCTTCGCGGGCACGCCGAGCGCCATCGCGCCGCTCGGAACCTCGAGGTCGTTCGGGACGACGGCGCCGGCGCCGACCAGACCACCAGCACGCACGACCGCGCGGTGAAGGACGACCGAACCCGACCCGACGAGGCTCTTGTCCTCGATCGTGCAGCCCTCGAGATGCGCGTTGTGACCAACGACACAGTCGTCGCCGACGCGAGTCCATTGATCGTGCGTGCAGTGGATGATCGTGCCGTCCTGGATCGATGTGCGGGCTCCGATGTGGATCTCGCCGTAGTCGGCCCGGAGCACGGCGCCCGGCCAGACCGACGAATTCGCCCCAATTGTCACGCTTCCGATGATGACGGCGTCAGGGTGCACGTAGGCGCTCTCGTCAATCGACGGCATCCGCTCACCGAGGGCGTAGACAACCACTTGGCCTCCTTTGTCGAACGCATCCTGACAGCCGGTGACGAACTGGTGACCGGCGGATCAGCAAAAGCCGAGAAACGTGGGGTACCGTGCCGCGCACGCCGGGAAACGCGATGCCGAGATCGGGATTAAATCCGCTGCGGATGCGTTTACGTCGAGCGCAGGGACTCTGACTAGCTAGGGCAGGTAGAAGAACTAATGGCAACCGATTACGACACTCCGAGGGCAACGGACGACGAGGCCACGGAAGACAGCATTGAGGAACTGAAGGCGCGGCGCGATGCGCAGGCCGGCGCGGTGGACGTCGACGAGGCCGAGTTGGCCGAGTCACTCGAACTGCCGGGCGCCGACCTCTCTGGTGAGGAGCTGACCGTCCGGGTCGTCCCACGCCAGGCCGACGAGTTCACGTGCTCGCGCTGCTTCCTGGTGCGGCACCGCAGCCAGCTCGCGGACGAGAAGAAGGGCGTCTGCCGGGAGTGCGCAGCCTGACTCCACGACGGCGTCCCAAGACGGACGAGGACGTTCCAAGCGTCGTCGTCCCGCTGGTCGACGGGTCACAACTGTCCAACCGCGAACGAGCCAGCCTGCTCAGCAGGCTGGCCGTTGTGCTTGGCGGGTCGGCCCGTCGCGCCGGCGCAGCCGCTGTGACCAGCGGCCGGTGGCTGACCGAGACGGTCGAAGAGTTCGCCCCGCACGTGCCGGTTCGGGACTACCGGACACTGCGCGACCATCACGACGGGCTGTCCGGCAACGAGCTGGCCCGCGCGCTCATCGACACGGCGGCGCGCGCCACCGGCGCGGTCGGTGCAGCCGGTGGGCTGGTCTCGACGATCGAGTTCTCGACCGCGCCGCCGCTGCTGCTGACGTCGCCGGTGCAGGTCGCCGCGGAGACTCTCGCGGTCGTCGCCATCGAGCTGAAGCTGGTCGCCGAGCTGCACGAGATCTACGGCCGCACGGCGGTCGGCACGCCCGCGGTGCGGGCTGCGGCGTACCTCGGATCCTGGACCCGGCAGCGACGGATCGACCCGTTCGGCGGCGGAGCCGGGCTGACCGCCGTCGTGTCGAGCGCGGCGCGTCGGCAACTGCGACGGCGGATCATGCGGCGTGCCGGGTCGAACCTCACGACGATGATGCCGTTCATGGCCGGCGCGGTGGCGGGCGCGTCGTTGAACAGCCGCGAGACCAAGCGGCTCGGCGAAGCCCTGGTCAAGGACCTCGGCGGCAAGCCCTAAATCCGCGCCCGCCTCTCGCAAGCAACGCGGATTTACTGTCGCGGTGGTGATTTTCTTGAACCCAATTTGACAGTAAATCCCCGCCGCTCAGTCACCAGGGTGGTGGCGCGGGTCGAACGATCTCGACGCCGGGGGGCAGACCACGGCCAGCATTGCGCGTCACCGCGTCAACGATGCGGCTGATGACCAGCTGGCTCGCGGTTCGCGGCTGCCGACCCGTGAACGACACCACGTCGATGCCGGCCGCCTCCATCCATACGCGCTTCGCGTATGTCTGATCGAACGCGTCAGGGCCGGCGATGTCAGCCGAGTGCTGGTCGCGACCGTCGACCTCCGAAGCGGTCGCCGAATCGATCCAGAACCCGTCTGGGCTCACCAACCGACCGGTCGGAAGCCGAAGCAGCGGATTCCACAGCGGCTCGGCGAGGCCAGGGCACGCCAGCACCAACGCACGGACGTCGTACTCCGGGGCAGAGCGCACTCCCGCTTCGAGTTGCTCGAGCATCCATCTAAGCCTCGAGCGGCCCCTTGCCGGGCCCTCTGCGATCTCCTGACGAAACTGTGTTGCCGAGATCATCTTCCGCTGAACTACCGCAGCCGCCACTGCGAGAGAGTCCCGCCGGCTCTGGAATCGAGCAACGAAATCCGTAAGGGCTCGATGAGCGGGTACGACAGGCAAACCGTTGACGAAGGCGGGCTGCGGCATCCGGGTCGTGCGAGAAATCTTGATGAACCCGCACGAAACCCGCTGTACGGGCTCGGGGACGAGGATGCGCACGAATGAATCCGTGGGCAGGTATGGCACCCCGTACACAGCGAGGGCGGTCTGGTCGGCCAGCTGCGACTCGGGTCCCGCGTGCAGCACCGCCGCTCGCAAGCGTTGCGCAAAGGTCGGATCAGCCCTCGACGCTAGGTAGACCCCAGGCGCGACGACTGTCCAGCTCGTACGAATCAACCGCCGGAGTTCGGCTTCGGACATGACCGTCAGCGCCTGGCAACGAGTGATCAGGTCGTCTTGTGCGGCGAGAATCTCGATGAGGCTCAACATGGCCGCCAGCCTGCGCGAGCGTCGTCGGCTGCCGGAGCGCCAGCTAGCCGCCTGTGAACGACGGGACGTGTCGCGCACTCTGGGGACAGCGAAGTGAGTTTTTGGCGATTTGGGCCTGCAAAAAATCCGCGACGCGACAGCAAATCCGCGTCGGTCGGGTCAGCTGGTGAGGAATTGGCGGATCAGATCCGCGGTCGCGTCCGGGTGCTCGAACTGCGGAACGTGCCCACAATCGCTCAGCACCACGGATTCGGCTTGCGGGAGCGCCTGCATCACGTGCTGCTCGAACGCCATCGGCACCAGCCAGTCGCGGTCGCCCCACACGAACATGGCCGGCGCCTCCAGCAGCGGGAGCCGCTCCCAGAAGCCGTCCGCGCCGAAGGCGGCCTCGACGTAGATCGACTTGGCCGCCGCGAAGAACGCGCGACGGTGCTTGTAGTCGCGCATCACCCGCAGGTACTCGTCCGCCGCCGAGTCATACCAGGTCCGCGGCAGCCGCTCGGGGTCGGCGAAGAAGGACCGTACGGCGAAGACCACCGCGAGGTGTGGCCACGGCAGCCGCGCGATCGCCGCATCCGGCGGCAGCAGCCGGACCAGCGGCACGAACTGCCGCCCGCGCCGGAAGGCAGGCGACGGGCAGAGCAGCACGAGCCGGTCGACCGTGTCCGGATGCGAGAGTCCGGCCTCGAGGGCCACCCGCCCGCCCATCGAGTTGCCGACGAGCGTCGCCCGGGGTGCGCCGATCGCCTGCTGGAAGGCTTCCAGCCAGGCGGCGAACTCGGCGGGTCGGTACTGCCAGCGCGGCGCCTGTGAGGCGCCGAAACCCGGGAAGTCAGGAGCGATCACCCGGTAGTCCGGAGCAAGGGCCGCCACCAGCGGCAGCATCGATGCGTTCGTGGCGCCGAGACCGTGGAGCAGAATGACGACCGGAGCGTCGCGGGGGCCGGCCTCCAGGTAGGCCGACCGGACACCGAGCACCGTGACGGCATTGACGACCGGGTGGGTCGCGGGCCGCTCGCCGACGTCGAAGGCGCCGTCCATCTGCAGGGCGAGCGCGAGGTCGCCCCGCACGGTCAAGCCGTGATCGAGGTAGGCGCTGACGCCTGAGAGGCGTCCTTCGAGGACGGCGGCGAGGGTCGAGGGATCCGCCGTGACGGTCGCCCGCGCGCGCGAATCGCGGCCGCGGATCAGGCGGACCCGGCCGCGGTTGAGGCGGATCGTCCAGGCGCCCACGGGCGGTGCCTCGAAGACGATCGAACCTCGCTCGTCGGCGAGGGCTGACATGACGCCTTGCCGGACGCGGGAGTTGAACAGCGCATCGAGATTGGGGATCGCGGCGAGGGTGCGAACCGCGCCGCCTCGTTGCGCCATGAAAGAACCGTAACCGTCGAGTCGTGAAGTCTCGGGCGACGCGCCGTACCGGTCAGTCCAACCCAGGCGGGAGCTCGCCTGACGCCCGCCGCCACGTCGCCGCAACTCGGCGCTGCGCGAGGAGCTTCACCAGGGCCACGATCGCCGCCGACGCGGCGGCCCAGGTCGCCGCCTCGGCCCACTTGATGTCCGGATGCTCGGGGTTGGTCGGCGGTTCCTTGCCGGTGGCCTTCCGCCACGTCGTGTCGATCGCCTTACGGGCGACTGTGGTGCCGATGGCGGCACTCGCGCCGGCGAGCACCTTGTAGCCCAGCTTGCCGGCGTTCTTCTCGGAGTCGTCGTCGGTGGGCGGCACCGTGGCCACACCCGGCTTGTCGCGCTTCGCCATACCGACAGCCTGACACGCCGGAACCCGACGCAAACCCGGGACACCGCTTCGGTGTGTTGCCTGGAAGGTCAGGGGAGGGTTCCGCCATGGCAAAGAATCTGCGAGCGGGAGACCGAGTGAGCTGGCGATCGCACGGCGGGACCGCGGTCGGGCGAGTGGTACGACGCATCACGTCGCGGCAGAAGGCTGGCGGGCGCCAGGTCGCGGCGAGCAAGGACAACCCGCAGTACCTCGTCAAGAGCGACAAGAGCGGCGGCACCGCGGTGCACAAGCCAGGAGCGTTGCGCAAAACGTCGTGACCCCCTGACACGATGGCTCCGTGCGTTCGCTGTCCATCGCCCAGGCGCGTCGGCTCGCCATCGGTGCCCAGGGTCTGACCGGCACTCGCGCGACCAGCGAGCCCACCCGGCGGCACCTGCGCAAGGCCTTGTCGCACACCGGCCTGTTCCAGATCGACAGTGTCAACGTGCTGGCCCGCGCGCACTACCTGCCGGCGTACTCCCGGATCGGTCCGTACGACGTGAGCGTCCTCGACCGGATGGCGTTCAAGCACCGCGAGATGTTCGAGTACTGGGGCCACGAGGCAGCACTTCTCCCCGTCGAGCTGCACCCGCTGATGCGGCCGCGGATGGCGTACTGGGAGAGCCGGCTGACCACCTGGTCGGAGCTGCAGCGGGTGTTGAAGGAGCGGCCAGGATACGTCGACGCGGTGTATCAGGACGTCGTCGACCGTGGCCCCGTCTCGGCGGGGGAGGTGGCCGAGGACCAGAAGCGCGGCACGGCGAACTGGGGGTGGAACTGGACTGACGCCAAGATCGCGCTGGAGTACTTGTTCTACGTCGGCCGGATCACGACGAGCTCCCGGCGCAACTTCGAGCGGCTCTACGACATCCCCGAGCGAGTCATCCCGGCCCAGATCCTCGCGCTGCCGACGCCCGACGAGCATGAGGCGCAGCGACAGCTTCTGCTGCTCGCCGCCAAATCGCACGGCGTCGGGACGCTGGGCGACCTCGCCGACTACTACCGGCTGCGCAACCCGGCCGCGCGGCCGCGACTTGCCGAGCTCGTCGAGGACGGCCGGCTCGAGGAGGTCGAGGTGCGCGGCTGGTCACAGCCGGCGTACACGCTTCCCGGCGCCAAGATCCCGCGCCGGGTGGCCGGGCGCGCGTTGCTGGTGCCGTTCGACCCGCTGATCTGGGAGCGCGATCGCACCGAGCGGCTGTTCGACTTCCACTACCGGATCGAGATCTACGTCCCGGCGCGAAAGCGAAAGTACGGCTACTACGTTCTGCCGTTCCTGCTCAGTGACGCCCTCGTCGCGCGCGTCGACCTGAAGGCCGACCGGGCGCTGGGTGTGCTGCGGGTGCAGGCGGCGTGGGCCGAGCCAGGTGCGCCGGGGGAGACGGCGGCGGAGCTGGCGGCGGAGCTGGTCCTGATGGCGCAGTGGCTGGGGCTCGGCGACGTCGTCGTCGAACCAAAGGGGGATCTGGCCGCGTCTCTCACGATCGCCATGAAGGCGGCTGTCTAGCCAGGTACCTCGCTTGGCAATACATCGGTAGACGATATACTACGTGAGTGCGTCGATCGAGCTTGCTGCCGCTCGTGGTCATGGTGGCGGCGGCGGTGGCGCTTCTGATCGACGTCGGATTCCGTCATGAGCGCACAACGGCGTTCTACTACTGGGCGGCCGACGCCGGCGGCACGAAGGAGCAGCGTGCGCACGACCACGCCTGGGTCGCGTCTCACCACGATCTCGTGCTCGCCGACGGCCGCTGGGCGTGTGCCTGGGTCGCGCGAGAGCCCAAGGTCCTCGACCGGGCTCGGCCAGGGCCTGCCGGCTTCGAACACCTGGTGGGGCAGTACCGTGCCGCGCTGGCTGGTCGCGCTCCCATGCCGATCACGATGAGCAACCGGGTCATGATCGGCGTTCAGGCCTGGGCCCATCTGTGCCCGGGCTCCCGCGACGGAACGTTCGTCGAGGCCGGCGACGATTGATGCCGACAACCGAGGCTGAGAGCACCCGCATTGCTCTGCTGCGCGGCGCGAGCGTTCTCTTGGTCGTTGCGATCGCCGTCGCCGGCGGCGTCATAGCCGTTGATCATCATCAGCGAACGGCGACATTCCTCTACTGGTCTGCACAGACCGGCGGGTCGTCGGAGCACGGCCAGCACGACCGCGCCTGGGTCGAGACACATCGACGCCTGGTGCTGGCCGATGGGTGGCAGGCGTGCGCGTGGCTCGCCGCACAGCCGCCGGCTCCGCCCGACGCGACCGTCGCCACCGACGGCATCGAGCAGATCGCCTTGCGCTATCGCGCCGGGCTCGCCAGTGGGCCCTTCCGTCCGCTCGCACCAGCAAATCGCGTGAGGATCGCTCTCAACGCGTGGGCACACCTTTGTCCGGGCACTGGATCCGGGAAGTATGTCAGCTATCCAGGAGACTGAGGGGTCTCCCGCCGTACGTCGCAGCAACGCCCTCGAGGCGGCGCCGGCGGCCTAACGCGCGGCGCGCGACTCGAGGCGAGCCTGCTTCAGGGCCGTCGCGAGCTCCTGCGGCTGGCGCGTCGACACCAGCCAGTAGGGCACCGGTTCCGGGTTCGCGAGCTTGATCATGACGGCCGTTCCGACCCAACCTCGCACGACGAGGTACGCCGCCGGGTCTGCCTTCGGGCCGAGCTGAAGCTTCGCCTGATCGCGATCCAGCGGCGTGATCGTTGTCATCTGTGACACGGGCAGCGACTGCTTCCCGGCGTACAGCACCCCGTCGGTCAGTCGGACGCGCTCCCGGCCCGCTAGGACGAGCGGCACGATGAAGAACCCGATCATGAAGACCAGAACCGGGATCATGACGTGGTAGTCGAAGCCGGCCCCGACCTCGAGTGTTCCGAGCGCGACGATCAGCGCGAGCACCACCCACCATGGCCAGGGCGCGCGAAGGCGCTCGTCATGGGTGGTCATGGGCCAAGGGTAGGGTTCCGCTCGCGATGAGCCATGACGCAACCGAGAGCCACCCAGCGACGCTCGACGTTCTGCTCCGCCGCCTCGACCCCGAGCTGCCCGTCCCGTCGTACGCGCATGACGGTGACGCTGGCGCTGATCTGGTGACCGCGGTCGACGTCCATCTCGAGCCTGGGGAGCGCGCGGTCGTGCCAACCGGTACGGCGATCGCCCTCCCGCTGGGGTACGCCGCCTTCGTCCATCCGCGATCCGGGCTGGCCGCGCGGTGCGGGATGGCGCTGGTCAACGCGCCGGGCACGATCGACGCCGGCTATCGCGGCGAGATCCAGGTCATCGTCGTCAATCTGGACCCCAAGGATCCGATCCGGCTCAGCCGCGGTGACCGCCTCGCCCAGCTGGTCATCCAACGCGTGGAGCGGGCTCGGTTCGTCGAGGTCGACGAGCTGCCGGATTCGGTGCGCGCCGACGGCGGTTTTGGTTCAACCGGTGGTTGGGTTGACCATGGACAGCAGAACCCCAGGAGGAGTTGACAGTGTTCCGACGTCGCCGCGAGGCGGACGACCTCGATGAGTCCCCCGACCTCGAGGAGTACGACGACACCACCGACGACGGAGGCGGTGCGACCGAGGCTGAGCCGTACGCGGTCGTCGTGCGCGGCCGGCCGACCGGGCCCTGGGACCTCGAGGACGCCAAGGACGACGGCATCGACCGGTTGGACCTCGGCGGACTGCACGTACCAGTGCCCGACGGCATCGAGCTGCGGGTCGAGGTCCAGGACGACATCCCGGTGGCCGTGAGCCTCGTGGACGGCAGCAGCCTGCTGCAGATCCACGCCTTCGCGGCGCCGAAATCCAGCGGCCTGTGGGACGACGTGCGTACCGAGATCGCCCAGTCGCTGAAGGGGTCCGGTGGTTCGGGCGAGGACACCGACGGCCCGTTCGGCACCGAGCTCCGCGCCCGCCTACCGGTGGAAGGCGGGCAAAGCCAGCCCGCGCGGTTCATCGGTGTCGACGGCCCGCGCTGGTTCCTTCGCGGCCTGCTCACGGGTGCCGCGTCGACCGACCCGGTCCAGGCCAGACGGCTCGAGGACGCCTTCCGGCAGGTCGCCGTCAATCGTGGCGGTGAGGCGATGGCACCCCGCGACATGATCCCGTTGCACCTGCCACGCGAGGCGTTCGAGGCCCATCCCGAGCTGGAGCCGGAGGAGGAGCCCGACCGCACGCTCCGGTTGCCGGAGCGCGGCCCAGAGATCACGGAGATCCAGTGAGCGAGGAGAACCCCGGGCGACTGCGTCGGGCGGTTCGCCGGCTGGCCAGCGATGAGCACGAGATCGAGGCCGACGACCTCCAGAAGAAGGTCGAGAAGGACGGTGCCCACCCTGTCGCGCGCTGCCAGCAGCGTGAGGTCGTCACCGTCCTCGGGACGGTGCGCTCGATGACGCTTCGGCCGCTGGCCGGGACGCCCACTCTCGAAGTGGAGCTCTACGACGGCAGCGGGACAGTGATGCTGACCTGGCTGGGCCGCCGCGAGATCGCCGGGATCCAGCCGGGGCGGCAGCTTCGGGCGACCGGGCGGATCACGACCGACGGCGCGCAACGGGTCATCTTCAACCCGCGGTACGAGCTCGTCCTAGCCGCCAGTTGAAGCCTCGCCGCCAGCTGGAGCCTCGCCGCCGGCTGAAGCCTCGCTAGGGGTTGAGCCTGTGGCGTCGGGCTCGGTCGGTGCCGTCGCGAGGATGTCGTGGAGCGCGACCTCCTGGTCGGGGGCCGACACAAACAGCAGCTCGTCGCCCGCCTCGAGCGGATCGTCCGCAGTCGGAGTGATCACCCGCTTGTCGCGGAGGATGGCCACCAGGGCCACGTCCGGCGGCCAGGCGATCGACCCCACTCGCTGCCCGGCGTGCTCGGTGTCCGACGGCAGCGTCACCTCCACCAGGTTGGCCTCGCCGTGGCGGAAGGACAGCAGCCGGACCAGATCGCCGACCGTGACCGCCTCCTCGACGAGCGCGGAGAGCAGGCGTGGTGTCGACACCGACACGTCGACGCCCCAGGACTCGTTGAACAGCCACTCGTTCTTCGGGTGATTCACGCGTGCGACGACGCGCGGTACGCCGTACTCGGTCTTCGCGAGCAGCGAGACCACGAGGTTGACCTTGTCGTCCCCGGTGGCGGCGACGACGACGGCGCTGTCCTGCAGCCGGGCTTTCTCCAGCGAGCTGAGCTCGCACGCGTCGGCGAGCAGCCACTCAGCGCCCTCGACGGTGTCGACCTTGAAGGCCTTCGGCTCGCGCTCGATCAGCTGCACCTTGTGCCCGTTGCCGACGAGCTCGCGAGCGATCGAGCGCCCTACGTTGCCTGCCCCGGCGATCGTGACTCTCATTCGCTCTCCGCCGGTTCTGCCGCGAGGATGGCCTCGATCCGCTCCATGTCGCTGCGGATCACCATGACGTGGAGCTGGTCACCGTCTTGGATCGCGGTGTCGCGGGTCGGGAGCACCGCCTCGCCGTACCTGGTCAGGAACGCGACTCGTGTGCCGTCGACCGCCTGCTGGAGGGCGCCGACCGACTGCCCGATCCAGTCGCGGTGGTACGCCATCTCGCAGAGCGCCAGATGCCCGGTCGGGTCGGTCCACTCGCTGTGCCCGCCATCGGGCAGCATGCGCCGCAGGATCGAGTCGGCGGTCCAGCGAACCGTCGCGACCGTCGGGATGCCGAGCCGGCTGTAGACCTCGGCTCGTTTGGGATCGTAGATGCGCGCGACGACGTTCTCGACACCGAACGTCTCCCGAGCCACCCGCGCCGCGATGATGTTCGAGTTGTCACCGCTCGAGACGGCCGCGAAGGCGGATGCGTTCTCGATGCCGGCCTCGACCAGCGTGTCGCGATCGAACCCGACACCGACGACCTGCTTGCCCTTGAACTCGCCCTCGATCCGCCGGAACGCGCTCGCGTCCTGATCGACGATCGCGACCGAATGCTCGGCCGCCTCGAGGCTGAGCGCGATGGTGGAGCCGACCCGGCCGCACCCCATGATCACGACATGCACCGGGGGAACGCTACACGCACCAACATCGCCTGACAGGTGGGCCGTACGCTTGCCGCGTGCCATCGCTGGGGGACCTGTCGAAGCGGGTGTTCGTCGGCCGCCCGTTGCGGAGCACGCAACTGGGCGAGACGCTGCTGCCCAAGCGGCTGGCGCTCCCGGTGTTCGCGAGCGACGCCTTGTCCTCCGTCGCATACGCGACCGAGGAGATCCTGCTCGTCCTGTCCCTCGGCGGACTGGCTCTTATCCACTACACCTGGTACGCCGCTGCCGGGGTTGCCTTCCTCATGCTGGTCGTGGTCGCGTCGTACCGGCAGAACGTGCATGCCTACCCGAGCGGCGGCGGGGACTACGAGGTCGCGACCACCAACCTCGGGCCTCGCGCGGGCCTGACCGTCGCGAGCGCGCTGATGGTCGACTATGTCCTCACGGTCGCCGTCTCGGTGAGCTCCGGCGTCGCGAACATCACCTCCGCGGTCTCCTCCCTCCAAGGCCATGCGGTTGGGCTCGCGGTCGGCCTGGTCGCGGTCATCACTTTGCTGAACCTGCGTGGCGTCCGGGAGTCCGGGACGGCCTTCGCCATCCCGACCTATGCCTTCATCGCCGGCGTCACGGCACTGATCGCCATCGCGGCGTTCAAGTACGGCACCGGGCACCATCTGACGGCCGAGAGCTCGAAGTACTCGATCAAGAAGGCACAGGACTACACGGGCTTCGCGCTCGTGTTCCTGCTGCTTCGTTCCTTCGCCTCAGGATGTACGGCGCTGACCGGTGTCGAGGCGATCAGCAACGGCGTGCCCGCCTTCCAGAAGCCGAAGAGCAAGAACGCCGCCACGACGCTCGCGATGCTCGGCGCGATCGCGGTGAGCATGTTCCTCGCGATCACCGCGATCGCAATCAAGAGCCACGTCCATATCGTCGACGGTGCCCACTTGCACGATCTGGTCGGCGCGCCACACGGCTATGTCCAGAAGACGGTCATCGCGCAGGTTGGCGGCGCCACGTTCGGTAATGCCTCGTTCGGTTTCTACTACCTGCAGGCGACGACCGCGCTGATCCTGGTGCTCGCCGCCAACACGGCATTCAACGGCTTCCCCGTGCTCGCCTCGATCCTCGCCGAGGACGGTTACCTGCCACGCCAGCTGTCCAACCGCGGTGACCGGCTCGCGTTCAGCAACGGCATCCTGCTGCTCGCCGGCTTTGCGATCGTGCTGATCCTCGCGTTCTCCGCATCGCCGACGAGGCTGATCCAGCTCTACATCGTCGGGGTGTTCGTGTCGTTCGTGAACAGCCAGGCGGGCATGATCCGACATTGGAACCGCAACCTGCCGCTGACCGACGACGTCGCGCGCCGGCGGCAGATGAAACGGTCGCGGGTCATCAACTCGATCGGTCTGGCCGTCACGGTGCTGGTGCTCGCCATCATTCTCGTCTCGAAGTTCGTCGAGGGCGCCTGGATCGCGATCGTCGCGATGATCGTGCTGTTCGCGATCATGCGGTCGATTCGTCACCACTACGACCTCGTGCAGCTCGAGCTGGCGCCGGACGACGAGGACGACGTGCTGCCGTCGCGCGTGCACGCCGTCGTCCTCGTCTCGAAGGTCCACAAGGCGACACTGCGAGCGATCAACTACGCGCGGGCGACCCGACCCTCGACCCTGGTCGCCGTGACGGTCGAGATCGACCACGAGGCGACGCAACGGCTGAAGGAGGAGTGGGAGCGCCGCGGCGTACCGGTTCCGCTGAAGATCCTCGACTCGCCCTACCGCGAGGTCTCCCGCCAGATCATCAAGTACATCAAGGAGATCAACCGGGCCAGCCCGCGTGACGTGGTCTCCGTCTTCATCCCGGAGTACGTCGTCGGTCACTGGTGGGAGCAGCTGCTCCACAACCAGAACGCGCTGCGCCTGAAGGGCCGGCTGCTGTTCATGCGCGGCGTGATGGTGACGAGCGTGCCCTACCAGCTCGCGTCCTCGGAGGCGGTCGTGCAGCGCGTCCGTCCCACTGTGGGCGACGTCCGGCTGGGCCGGGACTTCAAGCCGGTCGCTCCCGCACCGCCGCCCGCCGACACCCCGTGATCCTCGACGTCGGGGCGGTCGGCCACGGCGGCATCTGCATCGCGCACGCACCTGACGGGCGGGCGGTCTTCGTGCGGCACGCGTTGCCGGGCGAGCGGGTCGAGGTGACGGTGACCGAGGAGCGGCCGTCGTACCTGCGTGCCGATGCGGTCGATGTCCTACGACCATCACCGCATCGGGTCCAGCCGCCGTGTCCTTGGGCGGGTCCCGGCAGGTGCGGCGGCTGCGACTGGCAGCACGTCGCCCTCGACGAGCAGCGGCAGCTGAAGGCGACGGTGGTGGCCGATCAGCTGCGCCGCATTGCCGGCATCGATCGACACGTCGAGGTCGAGGCCGTGCCCGGTGATGCGGCGGGCCTCGGGTGGCGCACCCGGATCCGGCTAGCGGTAGGGCCCGACGGCGTCGCCGGTCTGCACCGGCACCGGTCACACGAGATCGAGCCGATCGGTGAGTGCTTGATCGCCCATCCCGAGCTGCCCGTCGCCTCGGTGGTCAGCCAGCGGTGGCCGGACGTCGACGGGGTCGACCTGACGGTCTCCGACGCCGAGACTGCTGTCGGTCGGACGTGGCGGATTCCGCAGGGCGGGTTCTGGCAGGTGCATCCCGGTGCGCCGCAGGCGCTGGCCGACGCGGTCGCCGAGTACGCCGACGTCGACGCCTCGGACTCGTGCCTTGATCTCTACTGCGGCGTCGGCCTGTTCACGGCTGTGCTCGCGGCCCGGGCCCCGAGTGGCCGTGTGATTGGTGTCGAGAGCTCTGCCGCCGCGGCCGCGGCAGCGCGCAGCAATCTGGCCGACCTCGGCAACGTCACGATTCACACCGGCCGGGTCGATCGGTGGCTCGTGCGAGCCAAGCCGAGGGCGGACGTCGTCGTACTCGATCCGCCGCGCAAAGGGGCCGGACGCGCGGTCGTCGACGGGATCGCGGCGACCGCGGCGCGGCGGGTCGTCCACGTCGCATGCGACCCCTCGGCGCTGGCACGAGACATCTCGTTGCTGTCCGACCATGGGTACAGACTCGAGGCGATGCGCGCGTTCGACCTGTTCCCGATGACGGCCCACGTCGAGTGCGTGGCGCTGCTCGTCAATGGCTCTCGATGATGGCGAGGCCGAGCGG
>Ga0213876_10000650_pt1 | contig 25040 bp, 21 predicted proteins | sample BarmaccomBMRX_R9_FD_160113 | JGI IMG/M metagenome (GOLD analysis project Ga0213876, IMG submission 160113) | Root-associated microbial communities from Barbacenia macrantha in rupestrian grasslands, the National Park of Serra do Cipo, Brazil - RX_R9 | ecosystem: Host-associated > Plants > Roots... | reverse complement strand
GAGCGGTTGCTTTCTTGTCTCCGTCATAGACAAGCTCGATAATCGCGCCGCCTTCGACGCGCGATACTATCGGCACGGTTGTTGTCTGCCGCGCGAACTCCATGCTCACAGGATGGGGCTGAGCTGTACCCTCGAATAGGCGAGCAAATAACGCCGGGAGGAATATCCCCTCGCCTACTGTGAACCGGCGCTCTCGCCGATGCTGAACGAAACCAGTGTGCACAACTGGATTCGTGAATCTCGCATTGTCGCGGTAGATTCCAGAGTCTCGGCGGTCCCGGTCGTAGATCGCCGATTTATCAGCCGATTATCGGGGATGTGGGGACGTGGGGATGGCTCTCGCTCCCATAGCCTTCGTGTATTCCATGAAATATTTCGTCTATTGCCGCAAATCGTCCGAGGGCGAGGAACGGCAGGCACTCTCCATCCCGGCCCAGGTGGATGAAATCAAGGGCTGTTTCGCCGATGCGGCAGACGTCGACATCGTTGCCTGGTTCGAGGAGAAGATGAGCGCAAAGGCGCCTGGCCGCCCGATTTACTGCGGCATGATTGCGCGCATCGAAAAGGGCGAAGCCGAGGGCATCATTGCCTGGCATCCGGACCGGCTTGCCCGCAATTCCGTCGATGGCGGGTGGATTATTCATCTCCTGGACCGGCGGGTTCTCAAGACGCTCAAGTTTGTTTCCTACACCTATGAGCAGAGCCCAGAGGGCATGTTCATGCTGCAGATCATGTTCGGCCAGTCCAAATATTACGTCGACAATCTTTCCGTGAATGTGAAGCGCGGTATCCGCAAGAAGATCGAGATGGGCTGGTCGGCAAATCGCGCTCCGCTCGGGTACAGAAACGACCGCGAGACCAACACCATCGCTATCGACACAAAGCGCTTTCCCCTTTTGCGCCAGGCTTGGGAAATGCTGCTGACCGGTTGCTACAGCGTCGGACATATCCGCCACCGGTTGAACGACGAATGGGGTTTGCGCACGCCGAAGCGCAAGAAACGGGGCGGAGGCCCCGTCTCCTTGAGCGGTCTCCACAAACTCTTCAGGAATCCCTTCTACGCCGGGATTCTCGATCGCTACGGAGAATGGCGCCCTGGCAAGCATACTCCGATGGTGACGCTCGAAGAATTTCGGCGGGCGCAAGCCATTATCGGCGCCCCGGATCGCCCAAAGCCCGAGACCCACAGCTTCGCCTTTACCGGTGGCCTCGTCCGCTGCGTTTGCGGGTTGTCGGTCACGGCGGAGGAAAAGATCAAGCCCTCCGGACGCCGCTACGTCTACTACCATTGCACGCGCCGCTGGAAGAACAACCGCTGCATGCAACCCGCCATCCGTCTGGAGCAGATCGAAAACGTCATTGCCGCCCTGCTCCGCTCCATCCAGCTGCCGGATCACATGGAGCGATTGCTCATCCGGACGCTGGACCGCAGTAACTCCGAAATCCGCGAACAGCAGCAGCGGCAGGAAACCTCCTCTGCCCGCGCCTTGGCACAAACACAACAAGAGCTTCGCACCCTTGTCGATCTTAGGGTTCGCAACATGATCAATGATACCGAATATCTCGAACGGCGTCGGACGCTGCAGAAGGAGGAAATGCAGTTGCAGCAAACGGCGAAGCAAAGTGACTCCAGCCAGCCCTTGCGGTTAGAACTCGGCCAAAGCATCATTCTGTTCAGGAAATACGCCGCGGATTGGTTTTCGCGCGGCACGGATGAGGATAAGCGCCTTATCCTTCAAACTGTCGGATCGAACTGTGTCCTGAAAGACAGAAAAGTGAGCATTGACGCCAGATTTCCGTTCAAACCTATCGCAAAAAACGACGACATTCTCCATCTGTGCAGCATAGGAGAAGCACTTGGAACTCTCGAAGGGAAAGAAGCGGAGATTCAAACCATCATCGAGGCGGTGGAGTGTCTTCAGAAACGTGCGGATGCTCGCAGGGAGAAAAGATCCGTCCCGCCGCTTCCTCCTTCGCTATCCAGGAGGCGAAACGTTCGAAGAGCGCCCTCAGTTCGAAGAGGCGTTGCCGAGCTTCGGCAGGACCCGGGTCAATCTTGTCGTGCCTAAGGGAAGCGAGCTGGAACTCAAGGACATCGGTGTCCGATATCTGCATGGAATGGATGGCTAGCGGTTAAGGGCGGTATTGTACCTCTAGTTCATCCCCACGTCCCCACGTCCCCTTGTCCCCGTGCACCGGCATCCGCCAGAGACATGGGCAGCCTTCAACAGCCCATGTCATACATGGCGGGGATGGCGAGTAAACCGCGCGACGGTTAAGGCTAAAATCGCGAGAGAGCCTTATTGCCGTTGTTTATGTTGGTTGAGTTGTCTTGCAATCTGCGTGACCATCCGCCGAACGCCGCTGACATGTTGTATAAGCCGGCTAACCGCGCGATGAACTCCACCTGGTTTTCGTCTTCGGAGAGCCGCTCATGGAACAGGTGCTTACGGTCTGAGTTCGCCTCAATATAGCGCTGAAGAGCACACACGGCGCTCGCACAGTTATTGAGAAAATTCGTAATTTCTTGGCGACTCCGGCCTTGACCTTCGTAGCTTGTTAGCTGTGCGAACAGCAGGAGTATACTACTCGGGACCTCGACGAACTCGGCATAGGCGCGCAATTTCCAGAAGTTGATATCGCTCAGGTTGACCTTACCGCTTCCCTCCAATCGGCTAATAGCAGCTGCAATAGCTTCAGCCGACTTTTCATCCTCACGATAATAACTCCCGACGCGGTTGTAGGTCCCCATAAACTGCTCGGCGAACTTCAATGGGGTTCGGCCATGACCGCGCCTAAACTCCGACCGCTTCTTCGGTGACCAGAACTTACGTATTGCCTTCAGCGTAGCCTTGAGGCCGTTCGGAAACTTCTTGTGTTCGTCACCGTCCTTGCGAGCGATGATTCCTTCGGGGTTCACCTTCGTCATGAATACCACTTCCCGCTATTCGATTTTGCCTGGGTCAGAGAACTTAGAAACTCTTTTCCGCATTTTATCACTGTACCTAGAACGGTACACAGATCTGAGCAGGAAAGGAGCTAGATATGGCCGATACAGGAAAGAAGACCGGATCGGGAGCGCCGATTCACAGCAATACTACTGTCCCTTCGGCGCCACATACCTCGAAATCGACGCCGGGCCAGGAACACACGGACTTCCAGAGTCACGATTCCAAAGGCAACGTGTCGGTTACCGAGGGAAATGCTCATAAGACGGATTCGAGTTCGTTGGATTGGGCACATCAGGCGCACGACAAGAAGTAATACCTTCGAAGGTGCATGAAAGCGTTAGTGTTCATGCACCTTCCACCTTATGCGGGCTATAATCTCTCATTATGCTTAGCCGAGATGAACAGGAACAATTTCGAGGACGTCTTGAGACTTTGTCGAACGATAAATTGCTACAGTTGTGGGGCATACTGGGTATTGGCTACGCAGCCGGCTATTCCAGAGAAGATTATCTAAGCGCCGATCCGCAGGAATTAATCGGTATACTGTTTGCGGATAGCAGCGCCGACGAACTCTCGGCTACTCTCGCAAGCCTAGAAAGGCTCTAGATCCCCAGGCGAGTTCTAACTCATTCTCCATCAGGTATCGCTTTCCGCGATGTAAAAAGCTGTGGTTCGCCAAAATATGACTCAACAGAGCCGTATTTTGTCTAGGCCACCAAATATCGCAGGTGCAGCATTGGACAAGCACTTGGAACTCTCGAAGGGAATGAGGCGGAGATTCAAACAATCATCGAGTCGGTTCAGTGCCTTCAGAAACGTGCGGATGCTCGCAGGGAGAAAGGGTCCGTCCCGCCGCTTCCTCCTTCGCTATCCAGGAGGCGAAACGTTTGAAGAGAGTCGTCAGTTCGAAGAGTCTCTGCCGAGCTTCGGCAGGATCGAGGTCAATCTTGTCGTGCCTAAGGGCAACGAGCTGGAACTCAAGGACATCGGTGTCCGATATATGCATGGAATGGATGGCTAGTGGCTAAGGGCGGTATTGTACCTCTAGCTCATCCCCACGTCCCCACGTCCCCCTGTCCCCGTGTGCCGGCATCCGCCAGAGACATGGGCGGCCCTTCAACAGCCCATGTCATACAGGCGGGAGATGCCGGGGCACGTGCACGAAGTAGTGAGAATGCATCGCCCTCTACCTCAATGCCTTGAAATCGCTGCATTTTTACGTAGATTTCTGAGGGATGGTTAAATTAATGTTGCGGTGATGGAAAGAGAGGCTAGGGTTCAGGCTTATATTGAGTCTGAACGTCGTCCTGACGAGATGACTCCCCGGCTACAGCCGAAGAGGGGGGCAAGTGGCTAATACAGAGCGCGTGGAGCGCGATGACGCGGAAGAGCGCGGGTGGTCGTACTACCTGAGGAATCCTCTAGAGATAGCTAAAGTTATCCGCTTTCCAAGAATACGGAGTTCACCATCTATAGAAACGCAGTCAAGTGCCAACGACTCTGAAGGCAGTCGTGGGACAATTTCTTGCGGAGTTCACACCCGCGAGGAACCGATGCCAGATCCTTCGATCTTCCAGTCCGAAAACGTAATCAGAGAGCTCACAGCCGACGAGGAACGAGCACTGCTCCGCGCGCCAAAACCACCTTCGACTCACCGCGTGCGGCAAGTTGACGGGCCCGGTGGAGAAAAGATTTCAGCGGAACGCATCGCTGAAGTGTTGGGTGGAAAAGTAGTAGGGCGCACTAATAAACACCTTCCGTGAAGAACTGTCTTGTTTTCATCTTGAAGCTCCTCTGAAATGAGGAGCTTTTTGATTCCTGGGGGGACTTTTAGATGGTGGAAGAAAAGGAAATATTGCTCTCACAGGTGACTGATGCTCTTGGAGCCAGTCAGTGTTACGGAGAGCGAATTTCCGTATACATCCCGAACAAGGGGCGCGAGAAGGCAGAAGCTGATAGCCCTCAGATAGAAATAGAAGACTGGCGCGGCTGGGTAACAAAATTCTACAGATTACTGGGAGAAATAAATAACGGCGCCACGACCCTTCCCGCTTCATCAGGTTTCTACATAACCGAACAGAAAGCCCGTGTGGACGAAAAGACCATAGTCGTCTACTCGTACGTCGAAAAGAGGACGAAGTTCCTGGAGGAAATTTGGCAGCTGAAAAAACTGCTCTATCAGTTTGGGCGAGAAACAAGGCAGGAAAAGGTGTTCTTGGAATTCGATGGCTCTGCAATCGCAATCAGGGAGCCGTTTGATCTGACTGACTGACCAAACAACTGATTATATGCTGCTCTTGTCCCTCCCGCGGCGACCCGCGGTCCCTGCTGAACATGGATCCTGCGGTGCTGGAGAGGAAAAAAATTGTGGTCACAACGCCAGCGGTGCCCGGCCATGTCCCGATGCGCAAATATGCGCATATTATGACCTATCGCGCGGCGGCTATATTACTACCGTCGGTTAGGCCGCGTCGCAAGGAGCGGACCGGCACCGGGGGAAGTCTTGGCACCGGTCCGCTTTGACCACGCTTTCGTTTGCCGGAAAGGCAAACGGGGCTCGCGCGGACGCGTTGAACCTAGATCGCGGTGCTCTCTACGAGCAAGATCGGACTAAGATTGAGGCCTAGAGAAGCTTCGCGACCCCACCATGCCCTGAACATCGGCCCATCGCAGTCTTGCTCATGCTGTAGGTGTTGTCCTTGCACATCGCAGTAGCTCCTACTGGCGCCGGCATGGCCGTCATAGAGCCGTTCGTGCCGCTCGCCTTATAGCCGGCCTTCAGACACATCGTGGAATATGCCTTGTAAGTCGTCTTAGCCTGATCCGCAGGTGTCATGGCTTTCCATACGACGGCACAATTCTTCATGGTGTCGGCGTGCGTAGGAACGATAAGCAGAGCGGCGATCGCCGCAGTCATCAACAAGCGCATGGGTTCCCCCTATTTTTTTGTGCTTGGCAATCTGCCGCAGCCGGTTTGAACTGGACAGTGAATAGCCCGTTATGTTCCGTTCATCCGGGACCCCGTGCAACTCGTTCTCTCATGATCGGCATCGACATCTGGCGGGCGGCGAACGAGATGATCCGCATGTTCGGAGAAGACGCAAGCATGCGAGCCGCGATGCGAGCCGATACCTTGCTCGATCAAGGGGACAGCGAAGGCTTTTCTGTGTGGAGGCAAATCGCGCTTGCGATAGACGATCTGTCCCGCGACAAACCTCGTGGCAGCGAGCGGACGCACTAGACGGCCAAGGCGAAGCTGGTCGAGGGGCGCCTCCGGAACAGGCCCGCCGACCTTAACTCTGCGGGGAAAACAAAGCCGCTTTCGGGGGTTGGCGCTCACGCTATTCGATGCGACGAGTCTGGCACGCAGTTCGCAACGCAACGTGCGCCACACTGCAGCGGATCGATTGGCAGAACGATCGGTACCATTCAATAATTTCTGGGCGTTTCCGAGGACGGCGGCGAACCAACCTCACTTTCGGGTTCGTGTGCTGAGCTTTTGTCTGTCGCGCCTGTCAGAGTCTGGGCCGCTACATCCACGGCACGTTCAGCAAATTGCTTGGCTTTCCCGTAACCTTCGGTGGCGAGGTCGCCAACACTGTCTTTAAGCTTGCTCGCCTGATCTTTGAACTTATCGGCCTGTTCTCCCAGAAACTCACTCTCTTCAGGTGTCATTCGCAACAGGCATCCAAGGACGACGCCGAAGGCAACACACAGCACTCCGGTCAGAAGGGGTTGTTCGCGTGCAAACTGACCTATTCCAGACCGGGACTGCGCCGGGGTGCTGGAGACAGTGCCTCTGGTGCATTTTGCCATCGTATTTCGTCTCATTGCTAATTGCCTGGCTGCAGACGGGGGCGCCGCTTGCCGACCTAACGCCCCCGATGACGATAGGTTGCCAAGGGACAGGCGATATCCCCTCCCGCAAGCGTGGAGGGATCGTAAGCAAGCGCCATTGAAGGCGGGATGGTGAATGCTCCCCCTAGGCAGCGTCCGTGGGAGGTTGGTTCCCCTGCATTACCAACGCGTGTCCGCGAGAGGTAACGGTCCACGAACCCAGGCCTCGTTCGATGTAGCCATACCGCACAAGGCGTTTGGCTATTTCTTCCGAGAGCGCGACCTTCTCGCCCCTGGCCAGCAGGCAAAGTGCATCGAATTGTTCGGCTGTGAGCAAAAACTCCCCCATGATTCTGTTGCATAGTCCCAAAAAAACGCACGGCCCGCTTACCCAGTTTCACCACGAACTGCTTCTCTTCGAGGTCAACCGTGGGCAGTTGCTAAAAGCAGAAGTACTCATATCGAGATTGCTAGATGCAAAACCGACTGTTGCTCTAATGCGGGAGTCCGAGCCCCATGCGTGCCGACAGGCTGCTCAATGAAATGACAGCGAAGGGGTTCTCGGTTTGGAAGCATCGCTAGCGCCATAGCCGACTTGCGGCGCGACGTACCCGATTCTCGCAACCGGATACACGGGACAGCTAGTTGGGCGCAAATCGCGTCCTTTGTCGGTCGCCGCGGATGCAGTAAGGACGTTGCGGTAAGTTCACGGCGAAAGTTTCATAGCGACAGGTCGCCGAATTCTCCCGCCACTCGTAGCCGGCGCCCGCAGCTCAACGATTTCCGTGACGTACCGGCCAATACGGACGTTGCCGGTCATCGTGTGCGGCGACACGTCGAAGCAGCGCCGCATCGTGCCAATGGTCATGGCATGGCCGAAGGATTGAACCTTCCACCGTCCCTTCCAATCATGTCGGCGGTGCTTCAAGACCTTGCGATCTTGGAATTTCACCATGCGCGGTCGTCCTTCGCGTCATGGCGAGGCGTATCGATCGCGAAACTCCGCCCAGCGGCTTTTTCTTTCGCAATCCATCCAGCGAACCGCTCCAAGAGAAAGCAGAGGCGGGAGAGGACTTCACGCGCCTCGTCCACGGTCAGATCGGTCTCTTCGTATTGCAGACAGATTCGCCTGAGCTCCTCGCAGTCTTCATCCCTGATCTGCATGGCACGCTGCGCGCTCGACCTGGACAGCAATGCGGTCGACCACCCGGCCCATGCGGGCAAGTTCACGTCCCATCGTGTCCTGGGTTTCTTGCATGGTGACCAGTTGGTTGTGGATAAAATCGCCAAGTCGCGGCATTAACACCTGCTCGCACAATTGCTGGAATTTATCTTTGGTCATATCCCTCCATGTTGCGCTCCGCAGCAAAACGGACATAGGCGAGGTATTATCGCCGGAAGCGATCCGCGAAAGACGAAGCCCATATGTCGGATAGTCGAACCCGCACGCATCGGCATTGGCGAGCGACTCGAAAGGGAGTGTGTCTGCCTCCTACACTGGTGACGGTGCCGGACGGAAAGGCTGTCAATCGTTTCCGGCGATAATCCGCCGCCTACCGAGCGCAGCTGCAGTGGGCGAGCATCTGGTCATGCGCTCACAAGGCATTTCCTATTTCGCGCGCACCAATCACCGTAGTACGCGGGTGCCCTTCGGCATCCGGCAGAATGACCGGCTCTCGCACATGTACCTGATCGGCAAGACCGGGGTCGGCAAATCGACCATGCTGGAATCGCTCGCCTGGCAGGACTTCGAAGTGGGGCGCGGCTTCGCGCTGGTCGATCCGCACGGCGATCTGGTCGAGGAGCTCGCCCATCGCATGCGGTCCGCTGCCCCAGAGCGCGTGGTTTACCTGAACGCCTGGGATCCGTGGCAGCTCTATGGCTACAATCCCCTCAGGCGGGTGCGCGAAGACAAGATCCCGCTCGCTGTGTCCGGCATGCTCGAAACCCTGAAGAAAATCTGGCCGGACGCCTGGGGGGTGCGCATGGAGCACGTGATGCGCAATTCCTTGTTCGCGCTTCTGGAGCGTGACGGTTCATCCTTGCCGGACATTCTGTCGCTCTACAGCGACGACGATTTCCGCAAGAAGATCGTGCGCGGAATCCGCAACGAAACCGTCAAGCGCTTCTGGGAGGACGAATTCGAGAACTACCCTCCCCGCCTGCGCGCCGAAGCCTGCGCTCCTATCCAGAACAAATTGGGCGCCCTGCTGTCCGATCCCACACTCCACCGCATTCTGGTCAAGCCCACCATCGACCTGCATTTCCGCAAACTGATGGATGAAGGCACCATTCTCCTGGTCAATGTGTCGAAAGGCCGGCTCGGCGAAGAGAGCGCGCTGGTTCTCGGCAGCCTCATCGTATCGACCATCGGGCATGCCGCCTTCAGCCGTGCGGAGGTCGAGCCCGAGCAGCGCCGCACGTACTTTCTCTATCTCGACGAATTCCACAACTTCACCACTTTGATGCTCGCCAACATGATGAGCGAGCTGCGCAAGTACGGCCTGGGACTGGTACTGGCGCACCAGTATCTGCATCAGCTGGAGCCCGACATCCGCCATGCCGTGCTGGGCAATGCGGGAACAATCATTTCATTTCGCGTCGGTCCTGAGGACGCCACCTTGCTGGCGGATGAATTTCGGCCAAAATTCGAGGTGCTCGACCTGCTGAACCTGCCCAACCGCTCGATCTATCTGAAGCTCATGATCGAGGGCTCGCCCTCGCATCCCTTCAGTGCCGACACGCTTGCCATCGAAAACCTGCCCGAACTGAACGCCTGAACTCGCGTCAAGATCGCCGCGCGCGATATTTCCTCGCCTACCGCGGATCCGTCGCTGGCCGGACCATGCTTGCGGATCCTGTTCTTTACAGATCCGGCTTCCGCCGCAGCCCTTTGGCCCGGCGAGCCTCACATACCTCACATGATGGAGATCACAATGAGCCACAAGCTCAAGACGATACCGCTTTGCCAGCTGAGAGCCGGCAAGGCCAACATCCGCAAGACCGACCGTCTCGCCGGCGTTGCGGCCATGGCGGCCAACATCCAGGAGAAAGATCTGCTGGAAAACCTGGTGGTGCAGCGTGCGTCCCAACGCAACGGGCATGATCCGGTCTTTGACGTGGTGGCAGGCGGCCGCCGCTATGCAGCGCTGAAGCTCCTTGCCAAACGCCGCAAGATAGAACGCGACTATCCAGTGCGCTGCCTTCTGCTCGATGATCAAGAATCCGCCGTCGAAATCTCGCTGGCCGAGAACATGATGCGGGTTCCCTTGCATCCGGCCGACCAGTTCGAGGCCTTTGCGGCGCTCGCACACGAGGGCTTGCCGGTTGAAGAGATGGCGGCGCGTTTCGGGGTGACGCCAGCTTTCGTGGAGCAGCGCCTGAAACTTGCCAGCGTCTCACCGCGCCTCGTCGCGGAATACCGGGGCGGCGCCATGACGCTCGAACAGCTGACGGCCTTCACACTTTCCGACAACCATGCGCTCCAGGAAGAGGTCTGGTTCGAGCGCGCCTATGCCGAGATGTCGGCGCAATTGATCCGCCGGCTTCTCACCAAGGCGCAAGTGGCGGGTGACGATCCTCGCGCCCGTTTCATCGGCGTGAAGGCTTATGAGGCGGCCGGCGGCGTTATCCTCCGCGATCTCTTCGATGCGGAGGATGACGGCTACTTCACCGACAGTCAGCTCCTCGATCGGTTGGCGGACGAGAAGCTGGAGCAAACCGCGCAAGGCATCCGTGACGAGAACTGGCAATGGGTGGAAATCCATCCCATGGCCGATGTCGTCGCCTTCAGCCGATACGGCCGGGCTGAAACCGTAGAGCAGCAGCTCAGGGAGGGCGAAGAGGTGAGGCTGGCCGAATTGGCAGACCGCTACGATGCGCTGGCTGCCGCTGCGGAAGATGGCGACGACGATGCTCAAGAAGAGCTTGGTCGCGTCGGCAAGGAACTCGATGTCCTCCAGGCGCGGAAGATAACATGGACGGAGGAGGAGAAGAATCGGGCAGGCGTTATCGTATGTTTGAACCAGAATGGAGAGGTGGAGATCATTCGCGGGCTTCTCAAGCCGGACGCGAACGGAAGCGGCCACAGCCGAGTTCAATCCGCCAAAGACCGTAAGAACGCAGCTAATGGCTACTCGGAAGCCGTGCTGTCGGACCTCGCGGCACACCGGACGGCGGCGCTGCGCGAAGTGCTTGCGCAAAATCCGGACGTCGCCTTTACGGCATTGCTGCACGGACTTGTGAACCAGCTTTTCTACAGGGGTTCACCGCTTTCCTGCATCTGCGTCAAAGCTACGGAAATTGTCTTACCTTCCGCATCGTCTACGGTCGCTGAGGGAAAAGCGGCGCAAGCTTTCACGGCGCGCCACCAGGCTTGGCTAGAGCAGCTACCGGAAGCGGAGGGACTGTGGGCGTTTCTCGAACAACTCAGCCATGAGGACCGCCAAACCCTGCTTGCCCATTGTGTAGCGCTGACGGCAAACGCCTTGCACGGCCGAAACGGCGCGCAAGAAGACGCCGCGGTGGCGCTTGCGAACGTTCTCAACCTCGACATGCGGATGTGGTGGTCACCGGCGCGAGGAGACTTCCTGAACCGCATCACGAAAAACGACATCCTTGCCGCTGTTTCGGAAGGCGTGTCGCAACAGGCTTCCTGGCGCCTTGCGAGTCTGAAAAAGGAACGCATGGCAAGAGAAGCAGAAAAACTGCTGGGAGACAGCACTTGGGTGCCTCCACTCTTTCGACTGCTTCGGCCTTCCACTCAAAACGTCACTTGATTTCCGGGCCAGCACCTGTGTGCTGGCCCTTTTCTCAAGGCTGATCAGGATCTTGGTAGCACAACCAACATATTTATCTTTCGTGCCCGCGCTAGATGCAGGGTTGCCCACGCCAAGCCCGTTATCTGAGCGCGGCGGCGCTCAGGTTCCTAGGAACAGCCGCCCGGTAGATGTTTGCCTAGGTAACGCGAAGTAAGCCAGCCAACACACTAACGCGAAATCGCGTTTCTACTTCATCATCGCTCAACCTTCGCTCCTGGCCGGCTTCGAACAACGCGGCAATGTTAGGATCACGACTTGGTCAAACATATTGGCCTAGTTGCAAGTGCCCCCCTGAACCACAATCGTCGTACGGTTCCCAGCGGGATCGTAATTGTAGACGATCCGGTTTCCGTTGTCGTAACAGACTTTCGACAAACGGCCGAGTTCGTCGTAAACGTAGGTGGTTGCGGCAAAAGCCGGCATTGCACCGAGTAAGACGCTACACCCCGACACAAAAGCAAACAGCAGCGCGAAAACTCGCATAGCTTTCCCCTCACAATGAAGACAATATGAGACGGCGACGTTGGTAGTGCAAGCCTATACCAACGCTTGTCCGCCAGCGGCATCATCTCGATCACTCTATCCACAAGAATTCCGCCTCTTTATTTTGACAGCGAAAGTAAAACGTACTTACCGTCTTACAGTCGTTTTGGGAGAAGGATGGCATCGAATAGAGGCTGCGGGGTAAGTAAGGACAATGAAGTCCTGAATAGAGGCTTGTGCTTTCTAAGGTCCATGTGAACCGGCCGTTTCGGAAGCAGAACAATTCTGCAGGACTTTGGCATTCGCTCCCACGACCATCAAAATTTCCGAGGGGGAAGACATGGACCGGATTGGCCGAAGGCTCGGTGGGTGTTCAAGTAAGCGGTTCGTAGCGTTTGTAGCATTCGTGCTGGCGGCTTTGACCATGCCGGCACCAGCCCGGGCTGACTATTTGCCGTCCATCAAGATCGGGAGAGCGGCGCTGATTTCGCCGTCGAACGCGAACTCTTTTTATACAAACAGTCCGGATCACACCGACCAGCTCTACCAGTATACACATGTAACCACACCCACGCCTCCGGAAATCGCCGAGTTGGCGCGCGCTCTCAGGAATAATGTCGACCTGATCTACCAGTATGTTCACAACAACGTTCAGACCGTCTGGATGTACGGGCTGCAGAAGGGCGCGCTCGGCGCAGAAATCGACAAGTCCGGTACGCCATTCGATCAGGCCGTGCTCATGGTTGCCTTGTTGCGACAAGGTTCCAATCCATACGCGGCGAGCTATGTCGCAGGAACCATTGTACTAAACCAGCAGCAATTCAGCGGGCTGACCGGAATTTCTAGAGCGCGCGCTGCCTGCCGGTTTTTGTCCGACGGCGGGATACCCGCATCGATCAACGGAGCGACCGACATTACATCCTGCAGCGACACCTTTGGTGCAAACACCAACGTCACATCGGTGCAGATGGCGCATATCTGGGTGCGGGTCACAATTTCAGGCACGAATTATGTGTTCGATCCCAGTATCAAGACGTTGGACTGGAAGCCGGGCATCGATCTTCCCACAGCAATGGGCTTCACCTCGGGCGATCCGCTTGCCGCCGCCACGAATGGCTACGATCACGGCACGGTCTCTGGCGTATCGTACGTTCAGGGGCTCAATGCTGGCGCTCTAAATAGTGACCTCCAAGATTGGTCCAGCAATTTGTTCACCTACATTCGGCAGAACGATCATCTCTCGGGCGCTCAGCTTGTCGACATTGTGGGCGGGGCGGTGATCGTTCCGGATTACGGCACCTTGCGGCAAACGACCCTACCCTATGCCGATCCCAACCCGCCCTATACAGCGCGCGTCTGGACGCCGCCTGCCGATGCCGCCGGGTATAACGCAATTCCCGACAAATACAGGACATTCATCACCATCGACGGGCAGGCGACAGAATACAACGATGAGTACAAACCCGTTTACAAACGGATGTTTTACGACGCCGGCCTACCAAAACTTTTCGCCGACGAAATCTATGGGCGCCGGCTCACGATCGAGACCAATTTCACCGTTCAGGGCATCAATACACAGGGCGACTATTACCCCCAGCGCGCCTGTCTGGCGCTGGACGCGGGATCGTGGACGACATGGACCGCAGACGAACGGCCGAGTTGGTGCCTGGGTCCGCTTCACTACGACTACGAGGTGGGAGGCGATTGGTTCCACGTTGTTCCGGCGCGCGGGCTCCCGACGCATATCATTCTGACTGCGAACCACCCCTACGCTGCGTCGGCAAATGGCACGGCACAAACGGATGGCGACTACATGGACGCCGCCGTCGACAAGAGAGTCGGGCTGATCACGCCGCTGACCATCGTCCACGGCTGGGGCGACGCTGGTTCGACGCTGTTCAACAAGTGGACGGGCGAACGGGAAGCGGACTCCGCTCTGCCGCCGTTGCGCCAACCGCCCTGGTGCCCGTCTGATGACGACCAGTGCGCCCAGCTTTATCTCCAGCCCACCGGCAATTTCAGCCGCGAAAAACTGGCGGCGAACTGGCTGGCGCAGTTTACGCGCGCCGGACAACTCAATGCCGCCTTGGCGAACTCGGTCCTGCAAATCCACCACACGTTGGGCTTTATTTATGGCGATTCAAACCTGCAAGGATTCAGCGCCTTTCCGGAAGACCTTCATCCCAGTTATACGATCGGAGATAATTTCGATCGCATCGACGTCGATGCCGGCATCAGCATGACGAACCGGGGCGCCGACAGCACGGCGCGCAAGACTGCGTTGCTCGCTTTTGCGGCGGAGGCCGCTGCGATGGAAGGCGCGGCCGGAGCCCAGTTTGCCGATGTCCCGGATACGGTCTCGACGGCAACGCGCTTCGAATGGGGGAACGATCCCGATTCTGACGGTAGTCAGAATCCTTACGGAATCGGACCGCAGAAGTTTCTGCAATTCAATTCCGACAACTATGCACAGACATTAAATCTGATCCAGGTCGATGGTCATGCCGCGGCCTCATGCAATGGCACCGGTGTCGATGCCTGGGATGCACAACCCACCATGACACCGAACCAATGCTACGGCTCAGGACCGGGCCACTGTATCCACGAGGACGGCGGAATCGTGGTCGGAACTGCCTGTCACGTCGCAGACGAAATCGGCTTGTACGCGCAAGCCGGGTTCAGGGTCGTTGCCTCGCAGGAGGCATTTCTTGGTCCTGGACAGCGGGGCGGACTCATCATTCCCATTACCCAGGGCGAGAGCCATTTCCCCCAGACTTATCAACATCATATGGGCAAACAGCGCGGCGGCGCCTTTGTGGCAATCAAGGCGGATGAAAATGGCGAGCCGTTGGAGATTGCCCATATCGTGACCGGCGCCGGCAGCCCGAGTCTTCCTGGCGGCATCCTCGCCAAAGGCGGTGGTGCGGGCGGCGAACCGCAGAACTACACCGATTATGATCCGTCGTCAGCGGCCGATGTGCTGAAAGCAAAATTCGTCGACCGCTCCAATCTGTTCGGTGTCGATCTCGCCAATGGTTCGCTCGGCTACACGAGCCCCGTAACCTTGCGAATCGGCAATGGCGGTTTTCCCTACGAGCTCTCGGCAAGCGTTTCCTGGCATCCTGGCGCGCGGGAGCCGAACTGGGCGATGCTTTCACCCATCGCGCCCCAGTCAGGCTGGGTCCACAGCTGGTCCAACAGCTTAAGCCTGTCGGGCAGCACGCTCGAAGCGCTGGGCCAAAGCGATATTCGCGGTGCTGTTGGAGCCATAGTCGCGTTCTACGCAACGCAGGATATTTACGGAGCCGCTGCCTCGCCCCAGCGCGATGTCGCCGCAGTTCTCACGCAAGCCTGGTGGGCACATCAGCTGTCCGGCAACGTTGCCACCATCAATATTGGTGGCAAGGCACGGCAGTTCATCAAGGTCGCAAGCCACGCTTGGATCTTGCCCGGCACCGACTACGCCACGCTGACGCAAACCGGCAGCCGCGTGGCCTTTGAGCAGAAATGTTTCGGCGGCTTTGCCAGTAATCCTCCCTATGCGCTGGCCCGCGGCTGGGACAATTCCGGGCTATCGTTCACCGTGACAAACGCTCATGGCGATCAACAGAATTTCGAGTATTTCGAACGTCCCTATCATACCGACGACAAGCGGCAGTGTGGACGGCTGACCGCCTTCCGGCTCAAGAACTGGACCTTCCCGTACGGCATGACGGTGACGCCGTTTTACGATCACTTCGACAATGCGGATGACGATACGGTCGACTACCTTGCCGACGTGCACAATTCGATCGGCCGCAAGCTGACGTTTCCGCTCAACACCAACACAATCACGAATGGCCTCACGGGCGCCGATGCGCGGTCGATCTCGTTCACCCAACCTGTTCTGAATGCGTCGACCATGACCGACGTTCTCGCGCACGATACAACGTTCGATTTTGTCGGACCATTTGAAACGTCAGCCTCGCAACGCCCGGTCCCCTACGTTCTGCTCAACAGAGTCACCGCACCGGGCGGGGCCAAGCAGGCGGAGTACGATTACGACAGCCTCGGCCGGGTCAATCAGGTCAAGGATGCCGTAGCCCTCCTCCCGGATAGTACACGCAATCCGTACAGGTTCTACATTGCGGACGGGGCGCGCGGCGAGCGCGTCGATCCGCTGAACCAGAACTATGTCGTGCAATACGACACTTACGGCCATCCGTCGCGCTATCGTGACGAACTGGGCCACGAAACCGCGGCGCTGTTCGATTCACGCGGGCGGGCGATGCAATATGTCTACCCGGAAGGCGACTGCGAACGCTTCGACTACGATCTTCACAGCAACACGATCAGCTACAAGCGCATCGACAAGGTGTCGTCCTGCGATCCGAATGCCGGCAGCGCCCATGTCCTTTCAGCGAGCGCGAGCTACGACCCGACCTGGAACAAGCCCTTAACAGTCAATAATTTCCGCAACAAACAAACCGTACTCACCTATTACGACGATGCCGAGACCGGCGCTTCGCTGCTACACACCGCCACACGGCCGAGTATTACCGAGGGACAGCCGGTCTACACCTTTACCTATACCAACATCGGCAAGGTTGATACATCGACCGGGCCCACGGGTATCGCCACCAAGAACAATTACGAATCGAGCAGTAGCCGCAATCTGCTCTCTACTGTGCTCGATCCCGGCTCGGGCACGCATCTTAATCTCACCACCACGTTCGGCTACGACGCGCAAGGCGACGTGACGCTCACTGTGGATCCTCGGAGCAACGCAACAACCAGCTTGTACGAAAAGGACCGTCTGAAAAAGCAGGACGACTATCACAAAGGAGGGCAAAACGCCGATCTCAACGCCGCGTCGCGCACTATCTATGATTTGCTGCGCCGCGTGGACCATGAGGATGCCGGGCTGACCTTTTCCACCACGGGCACGCCCACGGTCCTCACATGGCAAACCAACAAAACAATCACGTATACGGCGACCTCAAAAGTTGAAACTGTCAAGGACGCGGACAACAGGATCACCACGACAAAATATGACGACGACGATCGCGTTCTAACAATTAGCGATCCAGAAGACCGCAAGACGCATTTTGTCTACTGCGCGCCGGGCGATGCGAACTGCGCGGCCAATCAGGTGGCGATCGAGCTCAGAGCCTGGGGAGGAAATAACAACCATTGCTCCGTTTCGGATGGGCTGCAGCAATGCTATCGCCGCCTGACGTATGGGGCGGATGGCGAGCAGCTCTCGCTGCAGGATGCCAACGGCAACATCACCGCCTACGGCTATGACGATTTCCTGCGCCTCACCAAAACCACCTTCCCCGATTCGAGCTACGAGCAGCTGACGCTGGACAGCAACGATAACGTCACCGCGCGCCGCAACCGGGCGGGTGAAACGCTGACCTACCAGTACAACGACCTCGACTGGATCGTGCAAAAGACCTCGCCGAACCCGGCTGTGACCGATTACTGGACATACCTGCTGGACGGGCGAATCGACACGCTCTGTGATGGAACCGATTGCGATAGCGCTCCAAACAAGCTCGATTACCGCTACGACGCCGCCGGCCGGCTAACGGACTCGATCGTTCACATACCGGGTTTTGGATCCGATCGCGGCACCCATTACACGCTCGACGCAAACGGCAACCGCACCAAGCTGCTGTGGGCGGTTTCAGACGGTTCCTACTATGTGGGCTACTGCTACGACAATCTGAACCGCATGACCGTGGCGATGGAGAACTCCACCGATAGCGGCTGCGCCACCAACAAGCTCGCCACTTACGTCTACGATCCGCTGTCGCGCCGCACCAAGGTGACCTACGGCAATAACGCCAGCATGGCCTACAGCTATTTCGACGCGGGCGACCTCAAGACCCTCAATCACAACATGAGCGGCAGCGCCAACGATGTGCATTACACCTTCACGTACACCGACGCCCATGAAGTCCGGACAGAGGACATCAACAAGAGCGCCTATGCGTGGCAGCCTTCCGCGCCGGTGACGAACGCCGCCTATGCGCCGGCCAACAATCTGAACCAGTATCCCTCCTACAACCAGGGGCTGCTCTCCATCCCGCGGCCACTCACCTACGATGCCAAAGGCAACCTGATCGTCGGCGCATTCGACTACAGCGGCACCTGGCAGTTCGGCTACGATGCGGAGAACCGGCTCACCAGTGCCTGCAAGCCCTATGCGAGCGGCGCCTGCTCCAGCCCCACGGTGAACGCCACCTACGCCTACGATCCGCTGGGCCGGCGCACCAAGAAGAGCGGCACCGGCATCGCCACCGCCTACTATCTCAACGACGGCGACGACGAAGTAGTGGAGTACGACGGCAGCAAGGCCGTGGTGGCGCTGTACGTGCCCGGCCCCGCCATCGATGAGCCCATCGCCGTCTCGACTCCCAATGGGAGCGGCGGCTACACCCACGAATACTTCCACACCAATCACCAGGGCAGCGTCATCGCCATGAGCGACGATGCTACCGGCAAGGTGGAAGGCCCCTTCCTCTACGATCCCTTCGGCAACTGTTTCTCGGGGGCCACGGCTTGCGGTTCGCTTTCGAACAGCGTGCCGTACAAGTTCACCGGCCGCAGGCTCGATCCCGTCACCGGCCTCTATTACTACCGCGCCCGCTACTACTCTTCAGTGCTGGGCCGCTTCCTGCAGACCGATCCCATCGGCTACACCGCCGACCTCAACCTCTACACCTACGTTGGAAATGATCCTGTCGATATGACCGATCCATACGGCGAGGCAGCGGATCAAAATTGCACTACGGACAGCAACGGTACGACCACCTGTCAGCCAATTGAGACGGTCGTAGTCACGGCTCAGAGGCCTCCGCCACCAAAGGCTCCGCCTTCGCCGGTGCACACGGTAGGTGCGGGCGCAATTGCCTTGCCCGCACCAGCCGTCGGCGGCTTGGGAGGATTGCGGGGATTGATCACGGCCATTCCCCGGTTAATGCCCGAGTTATTACTACCGCTGGCGACCTGCGGCGACACACCTGCTGCGTGCGGACCGACGGTCAATGAAGCGAAACAGAAACCGCCGAGGGCGGATAAAGGTAAAGAACGAGGAAAGAAAGAAGCGCTCAAGCAATTCCGCACGAACAAGGATTTTCGGCAATGGTTCCATCGAAACTTCAAGGGCGGCCCCGGCGGTCAGGGCATACCCGCCGGAAATACCCGCAATCCTGACTTGGGTGAGGACGCGATCCAAGATGCGTGGGAAGAATACCAGCAGCAGGGGGGACGATAGCGGCCATGGGAGTCTCGATTGAAATTCTAGTCATCAAGACAGCGAACGTCTCGTTAGAGGGACTCAAACTGCCCTTCAAAACTGCCGTCACTCTGCCCGCGCAATCGCACAGAGGTTCCTCTTCGTTGTGGCAGTCAGATTTCAAGCGCGCGGGAGGAACTCTCGTTCACATCGCCGATCCAGAGATGCGAGAAGATTCAGGACCGTTTTGGGCGTATGAGATTCTGGAGGACATTGAATGGCGACGTTATCGCCTCCTCCCCAGATACAAGCGTGCGTTCTTTTCACTTCTCGATTCCCTCTTGCACCAATCTCGTCTGAATAGCGTGCTTCTCACGTCGGACGCGCAGTTTGGACCGAAGCCACTTAGATATGCCCGCCCGTACAGCTTGGCAGGTGTTGAACGGCTACATGATCAGTCGGGGTTGCGGCTGAACAGTCTGATGGAGATTATATAGAGGCCAAAATGACGCCGGGCGTAGGTTTTACCGTCACCTTCTCGTGCGCAGATCACGCGGGCCAAATTGCCTATCATCATTGTCTTGGATCGGAATAATCCCCGCCAACTCCCCCTCAACCGACAACCCAAACGTCGCCGCCAAAATCGCGAGATGAACACCAAACACGCCTCGCATCTCGCCGAGCGCCCGAGGAACCTTCAGCTTTCCGAATGGCCGTGCGAAAACCTCAGGGAGGGGGTGGCAAATCCAGAGTATGCCGTGGCAAAACAGGCGTGCTAATGGCCGATTATGGCAGCGTCACTCCATGAGACGCACACTGTCTTGTGGAGATCGGCGGCTCAAACCCGGTAGTTGTGGTGCGTGTGCTGGCCCCATCGGATGGCACATCAACAAGCTCCCAGCACTGGGCTTTCTTGCCTTCGATACGCACCGGACGGACCCCTCCAAAGCGCCGTTGTTCTCGCAGAAACGCTGCGATCCTGCTCCGGACTGATCGCAGTGTGCGCACCTTTTGGCCGCGCACATTCGGCGACAGTTGCGGGAGCAGTTGTTTGGCGAGTTCCGGAGCAGAGACCGGAGCCTCACTTGAACTCATCAGAGCACGGATTTCTGAGTCGAATCTGGCGAAAACGGGCGATTCGGACCAGAATATGCGTCGGGAAAAATTTTGCGGCACCAGCGGGGGCGTGCCTTCTTCGATCTCGGTCAACCCCAGATGGCGACTAGGAAAAACGCGTTGGATTACGACGCGTCCGCGTCGGCTTCGTCTTTTTACACCTACGTTAGAAATGATCCAACGAATATGACCGACCCGAGGGGTACAGATGCGCTCTGGATCGTAGATCAGAACACCGGTCAGACTACGCTGGTCATACCCGTGGATATAACCGGTTCAGGTGCTACGACCGGAAACGTGACCTCGATCATCAATCGGGTAAATTCCATCGACACAGGCGCCTCCTCAGTCAAGATTCAGACCATAGCCACGGATAAGCCGATCAACGGAATACTAAATCGAATGGATTTCAGTCCGGGTTATAACAAGACAATGTGCGGTGATCCGAGAGAATGCGTTAACAAGCTTGGCGGCGACGTGGCCCACATCAACAGTGCTAACCCTGACTCTATCGATGCGGCTGCGCATGACATCTTCCATTTCCCGGGAATCGAAGATCAGTATCAGGAGGGGCCCCGAGATGCCCAAGGCAACCGGACAAGCACGCCAAAGCCGGGATACAACAACACAAACATAATGACTTCGCGCTCCGGCACGAAACTAAATCCGGCCCAGATCAGTGAGGGCCAGACAAATAAGACAACCAAACACTGCATCATTCAGACCGGGTCGAGGATTCCGACATGCAATTGAAAGCGCATCACCTTCGCTCCCTCCCCGTCCTCGCCGCATTTTTCGGCATGGCCGCCTGTGTTCATGCTTCCCCTGCCGTCACACCCGTAGAAGTCTGGCGCGGAGGCGATGATGGTCTGACGGTGAAATTCGCGGATGCCCTTCAGACTGCGTTTGGATCGTCATCTGCTTTTGCGTTGAGCAGCGGGAAAAAAGCAGGCACTCTTGTTGTCAATATACCATCGAACCTTCAGTGGAAGGAAATAAATGGCAGGACACAGGTGCTCTATACCGTTGACTTTACGTCGGTTGATGGGCGGAAGCTGGGGACGATGAAGGGCTCCTGTTGGGAAGACTCCTTATCGGAATGTGCGGCCAAGGTGACCGCAGAGGCGCGGAAGACCAAAGGTTCTGACTAGGCTAGGCCCAACTGACGACGGCGGTTAGCTACGTCCGCCATTCGTGCTGTCCGCCGTCCTTTCAACATGAATATCCTTGCGTGGAAGAGTCTCCGCCAACGCGCCCTCAACCGACACCCAAATTTCGCCGCCAAAATCGCGAGATGCACACCGAACACGCCTCGCATCTCGCCGAGCGCGCCGAGAAACACCCAGCTCGCCGAATGGCCGTGCGAAAACCCATATTGCTCGATCAGATGCTGGCGAGGTTGATGGTTGCCACCTTCACGCCGCCTGGTCGGACTGTGCCTGTGAATCGCCTTCAGCGAGCACCCATAGGCCAACGCAGCCCTTCGTCCGCACATCCCGAACCAATCCCAATGCCTCGAAGTCGCGAAGATGATCTCGCACCCTGTAAACTGCCCGTTGTGTGTTGATCTCGGTCGCAGGATCGCCGCTGATGGCGAGCAGCGCCTCGGCAATTTGGACTGCGGTCATGGGACCTTTCGACGACCGAAGAATGGATAGGACCGTCGCACCGTTCGTGACCCTGCCATCCGGCTGCACTGCCCCGCTTAGGAGCATTTCCTCCTTGCGAGATGCGAGAACCCAGCCCTGCTCAGCGTGCCTGCATAGGTCACTTGGAGGACCGATCCCCTGCGTTCTCAGGAAATGCAAGCAGCCTCGAACCCGGCAGCCAAGGTAATTGAGCCGTTTCTTGCGTGGTTGTTCGCCGCTGGCTATGGCGACTTGCCGGGCGATCTCGGCCACCGAGAGCAGCCTCTGTGCCTTCGCACCTTGTCTGTATCGGCGTAATTCCCGCGCGCCTTGAAATGCCTTGCGGCCAGAACTCTCTCTCCCGTTCCGCCAATGCCCACCGGAATTTGCGCATGCCGGGGACCATCGCGACCACAGCGATGTTCATGGTTCGCAGATAGTCGAGCGCCCGCGTAACGCGGACCTTAGGCGATGGGCGATAAGTGCACGCGCGCGTTCGATCTGCTTTGTGATGTCTCCCGGCGAAGCATTGATCGAGCGGAGGTAGGCTTCAATCTGAGCCCGAGCTTCCGGCCATTTGACTCCTCGCTGTTTGAGTGACGCGTGCCTTCTTCGATCTCGGTCAACCCCAGACGGCGACTAGGAAAAACGCGTTGGACTACGACGCGCTCGCGTCGGCTTCGTCTTTTTACACCTACGTTGGAAATGATCCTGTGGGTAAGACCGACCCTACAGCAATGGCTATGACCAACGAGTGTACGAGCGGGTCCGGGTCAAATCTTGCTGGTGGCGATCCTTCGGTTGCATGTTCGTCGAGTCAACTGACCAATGATCCAACTCTCGGCAAGCAGCCGGGCGGTGAGCAGGTCACGATTCCTCAGACCGGACAGCATTGCAGTTGGCGCAGGCTGTCGAAGGTGAACCCGACATCGAATCCGAACCCGCACCACTGGAAGAACCGTCGCGGGTTGAGGCACCGAAGCAATCACTATCCCCCGAAGATCAGGGGAAAGCAGACGAGTTGGTTCGTGAACTGAATCGCGGCCTGCCATCTGGTAGCAGCCGAATGCAGCTCCAGAATCTCAATCCGGGTGGGCCGCCTAGGAACAGCTCGGGGTTCATAGAGGACAAAGCAAGCGGCAGCCCGATAAGCGGTCATGCGCTTGACCAAATGCAGAATCGAGGCATCCCGCCTTCGGTTGTGTTACAAACGACGCGTTCCGGAATACCGACGCCTGGAAATTCACCCGGTACAACACGGTACTATGATCCAGTTAGTAACATCTCGGTTGTGAGGAGCGATTCGTCAGGAACTATCATTACTGTACGACCCGGAAACTGAACATGTCTGAATTTGACCAACGCCAATACCGTTTGATAGTGGACCAACTCAAGCGCTTTACATCTAAGGAGATCGACCTTGGAACCGTTGTCGATAATTTGGAGGGGTTGCTAAACGCTATTGAGCGAGTCGATGAAGGTTGGAAAGATGCTTTTCTCAGCCAATGGGGTAAGTTGGAAGACGCGAGGGCCTTCGCTTTGTACAAGGGCTTAAACGAGCTTGATTCAGCAACTGCTGAACGGGTGCAGGATGCTGTCGCTCAATTAAAGTTGATGGCGCTTGAAAGAATCGACGATCCTGCTGATTGAGCTGGCCGATCTTCATGAAATCGCGCGGCAAGAGCTGCACATGTCAAGGCCATAGGCATGGCCCGCCCGTTTCATAAAAACTAGTTGACCTTGAAGCTTTTCACTATGATGAGAACTTTCGAGAGCTTTGACCGTAGGATGCCGCTCAGTCGAGATGTGTGATTTCCTCGGCGGCTCTTTTGTGCCCGAAGATCGGTGATTTCTTTTTTGCCGCTTTCACACATCGGCAAGCGCTTACCTGGATAGGTCTGTGACTTACCGAATGTGTAGAAGCGCAGCGATACGGTCGGAGACTCGGTGAAATGCTTGTCTTGCACATCGGCGCGAACAAAACCGGCAGCACCGCCATTCAGGAGTTCTTGCGGCTCAATGTGGCAAGTCTGCCCTCGTTCGGTTTCAACGTGGCTCCGTCAGATCTCACTCCTGATGGACCAGTCACGGGTCACCATGTGTGGCTAATGGAAGAGCTTCGCCCAGACATCGCCGCCGGTCGGGTCCTCATTGTTGATCGAATCGAACGGCTGTTTCAGCAATCCAATAAACCAGAGAATTTGATTCTGAGCGCCGAAAACCTAGCGAACCACAACGGTGGCGAGCAACTCTTTGCCGAGGTGGCCCAGCGGTATGACATCCGCGTAATTCTGTATATCCGTCGACAGGATGAACTGGAACTGTCTTCTTGGCAGCAATGGGATAGCAAAGTCAGTGCCGATTTTTGGGCTTGGCTGATCCGGGGCGTTGGCCTCCGGGGGGACTGGGCGCGCGTGCTACGGGCATGGGAGAAAATTGTTCCCCGCGAGAACATCACTGTGCGCCTCTACGAGCGGGCGCGCATGCTTGACGGCGATGTGATTGCCGATTTTGCGAATGTCCTTGGCCTTTCGGAGCGGCTGCTTCAGCTACAACGCCCGTCGGGCAACGTGAACCCCAGCTATTCGGAGGCCCTCCTCGATTTGGTAAAGGGTAATTCGCGCTTGTTTCGGAGCAAGCACGATAGCGATTTCTACAATATCGTCGAGCAGCTGACGGGCAGAGCCTATCACCGGCGCCAGCGCGAATCGTTGATAACCCATCAACAGCGCATCGCCATTTTGGAACGCTATCGCGTATCCAATGAGTGGGTGCGCGCGAATTATTTTCCGAAGGTGCGCGATTCACTGTTCGCCCGGCCCAGCCCGGACGACTACATCCTGCTTGGCGACGACGAGCTTGCGAAGCAGAAATGGGAATTAGCGGCCACTCTGATCCACCACCTAGGGAAGCGCATCGCGCGCAATTGATCGACAGATTCACCACACAGGTGGAATCATTGGCGTACCGTCACCTTGTA
>Ga0213876_10000649_pt1 | contig 25070 bp, 19 predicted proteins | sample BarmaccomBMRX_R9_FD_160113 | JGI IMG/M metagenome (GOLD analysis project Ga0213876, IMG submission 160113) | Root-associated microbial communities from Barbacenia macrantha in rupestrian grasslands, the National Park of Serra do Cipo, Brazil - RX_R9 | ecosystem: Host-associated > Plants > Roots... | reverse complement strand
GAGCATTTCGGGGCGGGGGGGGCAGCGGGGGATGTACACGTCCACGGGCACGACCTTGTCCACGCCCTGGACGACGGCGTAGTTGTCGAAGACGCCGCCCGAGGTGGCGCAGGCGCCCATCGAGATGACCCACTTCGGCTCGGGCATCTGGTCGTAGATGCGCCTCAAGACCGGCGCCATCTTGCGCGAGACGCGGCCCGAGACGATCATCACGTCGGCCTGTCGGGGACTCGCGCGGAAGACTTCGGAGCCGAAGCGCGCGAGGTCGTGGCGCGAGTCGGTCGTCGCCATCATCTCGATGGCGCAGCAGGCGAGCCCGAAGGTCGCCGGCCACAAGGAAGACTTGCGCGCCCAGTTGACGAGCGAGTCGAGCCGCGTCGTGATGATGTCGGGCAGCGCCTCGGCGATGAAATTCTCTAAGCCCATAAGAACCCCTTGCTTGAAGCTTCAGGCGGCGCGCGCCGGCGCCGCCTGCCGCGCCTCAACCTTGCGCGCCCGCGCCTCGGCCAGTTCCAGCGTGCGCGCCTCGGCCTCGGCCTCGACCCGCGCGCGCTGGCCCCACTCGAACAGGCCCTTCTTCAAAATGTAGACGTAGCCGACGAGGAGGAGGAGGACGAAGGTCATCATCTCGACGTAGATGAGCGTGCCGAGGTTGTTCGTCGCGAAGCTCTTGAAGACGACCGCCCAGGGGAGCATAAAGATCAGCTCGATGTCGAAGAGGATGAAGATCATCGCCACGAGGTAGAACTTCACCGAGAAGCGCTCGCGCGCCGAGCCCACCGGGTCTTTGCCGCACTCGTAGGGCATCGTCTTCGTCCGCGTCGCCTTGTGCTGGCCGACGAGCTGCGAGAGCAGGACGTTGCCCGCGGCGAAGCCCACGGCGACGAGGAACATGAGCGCGATTGGCAGGTAGTCGGACAGACTGAACACACTATCCTCCCGTCAGCTTGCGCCGAAAGTAGCGGCCCCCTAGCGGCCGTTTTTGAGTTTGAGAATCATGGTACAAGGGCAATCCTAGTCCACACCCCGCGTCGTGTCAAGCCACCCCTGCCCGCGCCCAAAGCCCTGTTTTGCAAGGAGATTGACCGGCTTCGCGGGGCTGTGCTAACTTGATTTCACCCCCGCCGCGGGCCGTAGTCGCCCCGGTCAAATCCGCGCCACACACGACTTCTCGTAGCGAGCAGTGATCACCGGATTCAACACAGACATCCCGTACGAAGGGGTCACTTACCACGTCCAGACCGAGGACAAGGGGCTCGACACACCGCTTATCCTCTCGCTCGTCTACGTCGGCGGCCACATCATCGCCAGCAAGCGCACCCCTTACGCCGACCTCATCAGCAAGGGCTTCGACGAGGGCGTACTGACCGAGCGCCTCCAGCGCCAGCACAAGCTCATCTGCGCTGCCATCAAGCAGGGCCGCGTCGAAGACCTCAAGCGGATGAGCGGCCCCGAAGGCGGCTCGGCGATGCCCGTGGCGGAGGCGTCCGCGGGCGTCCGCAAAGCCGGCCAGCGCCGGAGGAAGTCGGACGCGGCCGCGCCGGAGAAGACGGCCGAGGCCGCCGCCGAGGCCGCGGCGCCGCCCGTCGAAGCGGTCGCGCCTCCGGTCGTAGAGAGGCCCGCGCCCAAACCCGCCGCGCCCCCGCCCGCGCCGCCGAAGGCGAAGGCGGAGCCGGACATCGTCATCCTCTCCTCGCTCGCCGACGAGATGGGCGCGCTCGACCCCTTCCGCCCCGCGCCCCCGAAGCAGGAGGCCCCGCCCCCGCCCCCGCCCGAGGTGAAGGAAGAGCCCGTCCCCGTCGAACCTCTGCTCGTCACGGAGGTCTTCGAGGAGTCGGACGACGCTTCCGACGAAATCTACCTGAGCCTGCTCGACGACGAGGGCGAGTTCCGCGCCGGTCAGTTGGTGACGATCAAGATTTACGTCGGCCGCGGCACGTACGGCCAGAGGCCCGTCGGCCAGGCCAGCCTGACGGTCAAAGTCCTGGGCACTTCGTTCCGCCCGATCATCGTGACGACCGAGACCGACGAGCACGGCGTCGGGGTCGTCCGCGCGCTGCTCCCGCGCTTCAACTCGGGCCGCGCGGCCATCATCATCCGCGCCGTCGCGGGCGACCACTCGGCCGAGATGCGTCGCATCATCCACCAGTGAACGGAGGGGGCGGAGCTTGCGCGTAGAGCTGAACGGCGAGCCGAAGGAACTGGCCGAAGGGACGACCCTCCTCTCCCTCGTCGAACAACTCTCGCTCGCGCCCGAGCGCCTCGCCGTCGAACTCAACCACAACGTCGTCCGCCGCGCCGACTGGCCCGCCACCCGCCTCTCGGAAGGCGACCGCGTCGAGATCGTCCACTTCGTCGGCGGCGGCTAATTTCTGTTTCGAATCGTTAAGGTGTAAATTGTGCGCGAGCCCGCCGACACAGCGACGGCGGGCTCTTAATCCTTTAGAAAGAGCGCTCATAAAAATGTCCACAGCGGTTCAGGCAGAGAGGGAGACTTTCGAGGTCGCGGGGCGCGTGTTCGCGTCGCGCTTGATCGTGGGGACGGGGAAGTACCGCAGCTTCGAGGAGATGAAGGCGGCGCACCGCGCGTCGGGCGCGGAGATGGTGACGGTGGCCGTCCGCCGCGTCCCCCTCGACCGCCAGACCGAGTCGTTCCTCGACCACCTCGACCCGGGCCTCGTCATCCTCCCGAACACGGCTGGCTGCTACACGGCCGAAGAAGCAATCCGCACGGCGCGACTCGCGCGCGAGGCTTTGCAGACAGACCTGCTCAAGCTCGAAGTCATCGGCGACCAGACCACACTCTTCCCCGACAACGAACAGACGCTCGAAGCGGCGCGCGTGCTCGTCCGCGAGGGCTTTAAGGTTCTGCCCTACTTCTCCGACGACCTCATCATGGCGAAGAAGCTGCTCGACGCGGGCTGCGCGGCCGTGATGCCCCTGGCCGCGCCCATCGGCTCGGGGCTCGGCGTGCAGAACCCTGCGAACCTCGCGATCATGCGCGAGCAGTTGCCCGACGCCGTCATCATCGTGGACGCGGGCGTCGGCACGGCGAGCGACGCGGCCGTGGCGATGGAGCTGGGCGTGGACGCGGTGCTAATGAACACGGCCATCGCGGAGGCCGTAGACGCCGGCCGGATGGCTAAGGCCATGCGCCTGGCGGTCGAGGCCGGCCGCCTCGCATACCTGGCGGGCAGAATGCCGAAACGTCTCTACGCCAGCGCTTCGAGCCCCCTGACGGGCGTGGTGCGCTGAAGTCGTAGGCGTCCAAAAGTAAGAAGAGAAGCGGGAGAGTCACCTCCGAATTTGGAGCGGGCTCTCCCGTTTCGCTTTGTGCCGACGGCGCGGCGCACGCCTGCGCGGGCGTCGAAGTGTTGCGCGGATTCGGTGTTCCAACCGCGAAGTCTGTGCTGTTGTTGTTGGTTTCCGCACAGCCGTGCGTTGCGCGGAAGTCCCCTTGCGTGGCGCTAATAGTGGGAGCCGGGCCTGCGCCCTCGAAGAAGTTAGCGTTGCCGTAGCCGACGAGATCGACGACATTGGCGAGTTGCGCAGCGCTGCAAGGTGCCGAGCCACCGTTACAGGCGAGCCCGGCAGTTGTATTGGCGACAATGACCTTGCCGGCCCCGGCCGCCATCACGATTGTGCCCGTGGCATCGGGCGTCGGCAGGAGGGCGCCGTTGGCTCCGCCCGAAGACTGCTGGACGAGATAGTATTGACCGGGGTTGAGAGTGCCGGACAGGTTGGTGACGTTCGCGCTGAAGAGTCCGGTGCCGGTCGCGCTGGCATACTGGACAGACCAGCCCGTGAGGCTCACCGCCGTGGTGCCTCGGTTGAAGAGTTCAACGAAGTCGTTGCGGTACGTGGCGCTCGCGTTGCCGCCGCCGCCGTAGACCTGACTGATGACGACGAGCGGCGCCGTCGGCGTCGGACTCGGCGTTGGCGTGGCCGTGGGCGTGGGTGTGGCCGAAGGCGTCGGCGTTGATGTCGGCGTCGGGGTCGGCGTTGGCGTGCTCGTCGGGGTAGGGGTGGGCGTCGGCGTGGCCGCACACGAGACCGTCGCGGAGCCTGTGTTGCGGGGCGCGGGCGCCGCCGCTTGAAAGTCGGCCGAGTTATCGTTCGTGTCCGCGCAGCCGTCATCCTTTCGGAAGGCGGCGAGGGTGTTACCGGGGGCGGGCGCCGGGCCGCCGCCCTCAAAGCAAGTGGCGCCCGAGCCGTAGCCGATGAAGTCCAAGACCTGCGGCCCGGTGGGACACGCGCCGCTCAGGGCGACCGTCGAACTCACGAGCAAGACCTTGCCGGCACTCGCGGCCAGCGCGACGTTGCCGGAAGCGTCGGGGGCTGGCAAGTCCTGACCGCAGGGCGAGCCGGAGCAGCCCGCCCCGGCCGCCTGTTGAATCAGTAGATGTTGGCCGGGCGCGAGTGTGACGTGCGGCAGCGTCGTCACCTGCCAGGTCGTCCCGCCGGCCGAAGAGTATTGCACCGACCACCCGTTCAAGTCTGCGTCGGTCACACCCCGGTTGAAAATCTCCACGAAGTCATTCTTGTAAGGCGCGCCGCTGTTGCCGCCGCCGCCGAAGACCTGGCTGATGACGACGGGCGGTGTCGGCCCCGGCGCCGGGGTCGGACTTGGGGTGAGGGTGGGCGTCGGCACCGGCGTCGGTGAGGGCGTCGGGGTCGGTGAAGGAGTCGGAAGAGGTGTCGGCGTCGGGGTGACGGTCGGGGTAGGAGAAGGTGTCGGCGTCGGCGTCGGCGAGGGTTTAGGTGTGGGCGTCGGTTTCGGCGTTGGGGTCGGCGTGGGTGAGGGGGACGGGGTTGGAGTGGGCGTCGGCGTAGGCGTAGGAGTCGGAGAAGGCGTGGGCGTGGGAGTCGGGTTGACGTTGACTGTGGCAGCGCCTTCGATGCCGCCCGCGCGTGCGAAGAGTGTGGCCGCGCCGGACGCGTGAGCGGTGGCGTTGACGGTCGTGCCTTCCGTGGGCGCGACTGTCAACCTCTTCGAGTCGCTTGAAGACCAGATGAAGAGCACGTCGGGGACTTCCGTCTCGACCCCTTTGTCGTTTGTGTAGGCGCGGGCGGAGAAGTTGAGCGTGTCACCCACATCGAGCGCGGCCGTGGCGGGCGTGACTTCGACGCGCGCGAGCGGCGGCGAGCCGAAGGGCGTGCCGTCGGCGCGCAGGCCGGGCGAGTAGACGCGGCCCGCAGAGGACGAGACAGCAGCGTGCGCCTTGAAGTCGCCGCCGTCGGAGCCCGCGCCCGCGTCGGGCGAGCGCGTGAGAGATTGATCCTTCGGCGCGGCGACGCCGCCGGCCGTGCCGTACGCGAGCGTGGCGACGACGAACGTGCGGTCGGAGCCCAGGGGGAGCTTGACGGTCAAAGTGTCTCCGCCGTCGTTGAGGCTGAGCGAGCCGGTCTTGAAGACGAGCGCGCCGCCGAAGGCGCCGGCCGGCGGCGCCCCCCCGCCGAAGACGACGAGGGGTCGCCCGGCTTCGAGCGTCGTGTGCTCGGGGAAGGTGAAGCGGACGGCAGAGGCGTCGGCGATTTGCAAACCAGACAGTTCGAGGGGCTCGCCGGACGTGTTTAAAAGCTCTATGAACTCGTCGTCGTCCGAGTTGCGCGTGCCGTCGCGGTTCGCGTCGCCTTCGACCTGCGGCGTGTCGGGGTCGTCGGGCGGCACGTCCGCGAGGAGTTCGTTGACGACGAGCGGGACGAGGACTTTCACTTCCGCCTGACCCGACACTTCGCCGCCGCGGTTGTCGGGCGTTGTGGCCTTTACACGAACCGTGCCGGCGCCGGTCGCGCGCAGCAGGCCGGAAGCTTCGACGGTCGCGACGAGCGCGTCTTCGGAACTCCAACCGATGGGAGCGTCGGGGACGGGCCGCCCGTTCTCGTCGAAGGCAGTGGCGGCAAGCTGCGCGGTGCCGCCGCGGTTGAGGACGAGGGCGGGCGTCGAGATTTCCACGCGCGCAATCTTCGGCGGTCTCTGTCGCACGAGAAGCTCCGCGTCGTTGTTGAAGAGGGTGACGCCGCCCGCGCTCGCTTCAACGCTGACCTTCGTCGAGCCTTGACTCAGACCTCGCAGGTTGAAGATGACCGAGCCGTCGGACGCCTCTTCGCCGTCGCCCAAGACCTCCGCGACGCCCGCGTCGCCCGACTTGAAGTCGAACCGCACGCCTCTCAACAAGCGCCCGTACTGGTCGAACGCCTGCGCCTCGAAGGCGGCCGACTCGCCGACGAAGACCGTCTGTTGCAGCGGGGCGACGTTCAAGCGCGTGAGGCGGCCGGGGCGTTCGAGGAAGAACCCGCCGTCAAAGCGCCTGCCGGGCGAGAACCTGCGCGCGCCGTTCGCGGCGGTGTGGCGCGCGTACGCGCCTGTGATGTCGGGCGCGCGCGTGATGGATTCGTTGACCGCGTCGCCGCCGAAGTTGTCGCCCGCGGTGCCGTAGGTGAACCGCGTGACGAGGTTCCCCGCGGCGTCGCGCACGAGGAGCGTGAGCCCCGCGTTGGAGAGCGAGAGCGCGCCCGTGCTCGCCTTCGAGACGCGCGCGCCCCCGAAGAAGGGGTCGTCCGCGTCCGGGTTGCCGCCGCCGAAGAGCACGAGCGCCTCGCCCGCGGGGAGCACGCTCCCCTGGGTGAACGTGTGCCGCACGCTCTCCGTCGAACTGCTCAAAGCGCGTGTGCGAACCGTCCAGCCGGAGAGGTCGAGCGCGTCCGTCGAGCCGTTGACCAGCTCGACAAACTCTTCTTCGGCGCCGACGCGCACGCCGTCGTGGTTCGCGTCGCCCGCGAGGCCGTCGGGCGGGTCGGCCAAGACCTCGTTGATGACGAGCGTCCGTTCGACGACGCGCAGGGCTGCCGTCGTCAACGTGTCGCCGACGCCGACCTTGATGGCGGTAACGCCCTGCGACACGCCGGCGGCGAGGCCGGACGAATCAATCGCGGCGACGGACGGGTCTTCTGTCTCGAAGAGAACCGCGGGGTTCGGAATCTCTTCGCCGAGCGCATCGAAGGCGCGTGCCTTGAAACGCATCTCGCCGCCGACGGGAATCAGTGCGGCGGCCGGATTGATTTCGACTCGCGCGGCGCGCGCGGGCGGCCCGCCGCTCGTGAGCGTCAGGGTCGCACGGTTGCTCTCGGCGCCGTCGGCGCGGACGAAGAGCGCGGCCGCGCCCGCGCCTCTTAAAGAGGACGAGAGCGCGAGGTGCAACTGGTCGAGCCCGGGCAGGTCGGGCGAGGGGACGACGGCCTCGACCCTGGTCGCGCGACCGCCGACGAATGCTTCGACGTGTCGCGCGTCGCGCAGCCCCGTGCAGAAGACGATGAGGCGGCGCGGGTCGCCGGCCGCGTCCGTCACGTCGAAAGGGCCGGGCCGCAGCGTCGAGTTGTCGAGCGCCAAGGCTTCGCCCGAGCCCGTCGTGTTCAAGGTGAAGACGCCCGGGGCGGCGGGCGCGACGTTGACCTCGCCGCGCAGCTTGAAGCCGTCGGGGTTGTGCACGAAGACTTCGTTGGGGCCTGCGCCGAGCCCGGCCGGCAGTTTCAAGTTGAGCTGCGTCGGCGAGGCGAAGAAGATTTGCGCCGCGCGCCCGCCGACCTCGACCGAGAGGTTTTCGAAAGTCGTCGGGAAGGTGCCGTCGGTCAGCCTTGAAGATGAGCTTGAAGAGAGCGCAAGGCTCTTCCCGGTGATGATGGCGAGGGAATCTTGTGCGAGCGCGGGCGGCGTCTTGCCGGGGACGGCCGCGTTGAAGAGTTGCAGGCCCGTCCCGAAGGGCGCGCGCGGCGGGATGTTTGCCACGTAAATCTCGGAGCCGTTCTCGAACCCTTCCGCCGCGTCGGGCTCCGAAAGCACGCGCGGGAAGTTGAAGACGACGCGCGCGCCCGCGTCGTCGAGCGAAGAGACGACCTCGGCGTTGGCCGCGGCCGGGGCGTCGGTCAGGCGCGCAGTCGTGTTCGAGGGGATGTCGTAGAGGTACAGCTCGACGCTCGCGTCCGGGTTCAGGCCGGAGAGGTTGCGGCGCGTGGCAAAGGCGACGCGGTTGCCGTCGCCGCTCAACGTCGGGTTGAGGGGCACGTCCGAGGCGCGCGTGCCGAGCTGCGTCAACTGCCGGACGAGTCGGCCGTTGCGCCCGTCGAAGAGAAAGACCTGCGTCGCGCCGTTCGAGCCCCGCGCGGAGTAGACGACGCGCTGCCCGTCGTCGCTCATGGCGCGCCCGATTGTCATCCTGAGAGACTGCACGCCCGAGACGGCCGTCAAGGTCTCGCCGCCCGAAACGGAATAGACGAGCAGGTCGCTCTGTGCCCCTTCGGCGTCCCTGTCGAGCACGTACGCGACGCGCGACCCGTCGCCGCTCAACTTCGCGTCACGCGCCGACGTTCCTGCGTCAACGTGCGTGACCTGCACGACTCTCTGCGTAGAAGTGTCCAGCAGAAAAATCTGCCGGGCGAGCCCGGGATTCTCCCCGACCAGATCGCGGTCGGAGGTGAAGGCCACGAGCCGCCCGTCGTCTGACATCGACGGCAGGAGACAGCCCTGCGCCGCACGCCGCGCGGGCTCGTCGGGCGCGGTGTGTGTCAACTGCCGGAGGCGTGCGCCGTCGTGGAAGAAGATTTCGGAGTCGCCGTCCCGGTTCTCGCCCAGGGGGTCGGCGTTGGAGGCGAAGGCCGCGCGCGCGGCGTCCTGCGAGAGCGCGGGCGCGGGCGCGCGCGAGAGCGCCAACTCCCTGAACGTCGGCGCCTGCGCGGCGTCTGCCGAGACGAGTCTGAAGCCAGCCCCCGCGCCGGCCCCGGCCAGGTCTGCGCTCGTCTCGAAGGCGACGCGCGACCCATCGCCGCTGATGCTCGGGTTGAGATTGATCGTGCCCGGCGGTGTTTGCGTCAAGCGGACGACGCCCGCGCCCTGCGAGCCGACGCGCGTGACTAAGAGGCAGAGCGAGACGGAGAAGAGAACGACGAGAGTTGTACGCCTTTGAAGTGAGGACACGCCCGGCCTCCTTTACGCTTGAAGAGGCGAGAGGCTGGCGGGCCACTTACCGAATTAGAGACAGGGAACCTACGTCCGAAGGGCACTTCCCGCGAAGCGGACGGGCCAAACCTGTGAGCGGGCCTGACCCAACGTGCGCGGCATTCTACAACGTCGGGCAGGAAAGGCAAGGATAATTTCCGGGCAGTCCGCGCGGGCCGCTACTAAAGCGGCCCGCGCGGACTGCCCGGACACAAGCGCGCGGCATCTCCCTTTCGCGCGCGACACAGGCCCGAAAGGGGTTGCGTCCTAGTTGAGTTCCTCGTCAGTCGGGTGCGGCTGGCCGTTCTGCGACGGGTTGAACTTGACGCGACCGGTCGCGCGCACGGGGATGCGTTCGTCCCCGATGAACATCGTACCGCTCTTCGTAAACTTGCAGCGCAGGTAGTCGGGCAACGTCCACTTGTCGCGGATGACCACGCCGCCGTTCGGCCGCGCCATCGCCTGCATCTTCGCAGCGTAGCTCAGCGGCAGCCCGAGGTACTCATAGGAGCCGCTCTCCGAGGTGAAGCGGCGCGCCTGATCTCCGAAGTCCACCCCGATCCCAATGTAGCGTGGGACGTGGTTCTTCCACTCCGGGTTGCCGGAGGAGCGCCACTTCGAGTAGCCGCCGTCCAAGGCGCAGGCCAGGCCCGCGACGGCCGTGGCGTCGTCCATGAACTTCGTGCCCTCGGCCTCCCAAACGAGCACCATCCCATCGCCGACGAACTTCACCGTCGGGGGCACCTCCATCGTCTTGGAGACGACCCCCATCACCCACTGGCAGAACTTGTTCGTGAAGTCCACGACGATATCGCTGACTCCCTTGTCGAACGCGTCGGCGGTGTACGCCGTCGAGCCGCGGAGGTCGATGCACATGGCGATGATGGTGACATGCTCGAAGCCACGGAACTTCAGCCGCGAGGTGTTGGAGAGTCCCCACGCCAGCGTCAGCGCGATGAAGAGCATCGTCATGAACGCCGTGCTCGTGATGTTGAGGGCGATGTGGAAGGGTTGCTCAGTCAACTGGTTGCCGTTCTTGAACAGGTAGAGCTGGTACAAGAAGACGTAGCCGAAGTCGCAAAGGGTCAGGGCGATCATGAGCCAGTTGCCGTACATATAGAAGGAGTATGACATGCACGACATAAGCACGAGGATGGAGAGGCAGGAACTCATCGCGTCGATGTACCCGGTAGTATCCGTGACCCCCGGGCTCAATCTCCCGCCCAGCACGAGGCCCATGAGCACCCAGACGAGGGCCGCAGCCCCGGCGAACGCCCACGTGATGTAGTAAGACAATTTGCCCCGCTTGCGTAACGCCTCCCGCACCCGCAGGAGATGAAAGGCGGTGGCAACCGAGACGACATTGCTGATGGCGGAGGCCATGAAGAGGAGTGGCTTCCCGGTGGCCGGATTCAGGTTGAGGCACTGCACGACCGTCGCCGGAAGTAATGCCAGCAGGCATCCCGCCAGCCAGAGGAGGCTGTGGTCGTCAACCTGCTTGCGGCGCAGCCATAAGTAATAGGCGCCGAAAATTATCACGCCGCAGAAGGGCAGCATGATGCCCAGATACAAACGAACAGTACCGAGATCGCATTTGCATACGGGACAGGACTGGTACATGAGGTCACCTCCTTATGTGCAACTAACCCTACACCGCTTCCCCCTGGTCGGCGGGCGGTGTCTGTACTGCCTCAAGGGAGACCGGCGCGTGGCGAGCACGATGCTTCTGGCTCGCACGGTTGTGCGAGCCCGGCGGGCGCGCCGGCGGTAACTTGTCGTCAGGGTTACGCGACGGAAGAAGAGGTCAAGGGGGAGGGGCTAAATGAAGTCAGACTCTGGCGAGTCGCTTGTGGGACGAGTCTCCGGACATAGGCTTAGCGCGAGCCGGCGTCATGAGGCGCGAACACTTACGAACGCGTGAGTCCAGACTCTTGCCCGCTTCAGCCGTTACGCTCTCGTCTAACACGAGAACGAGCGGATCAAAATGTCTGACCCATCCGACATCGAGCAACCGATGTGCCAGCGGCGAGGCGTCATCTTACTCGGGTGCGAGGCGTCATCTTACTGATGTGAGGTAATGTTTTATTGGATAAACATCTCCGCCAGGCGAGTGCATGCGCGTGCAGTTTCCACGAAAAAAATCAAAAATTTTGAAGGCCGCTTCAAAATTTTGAATAAAATTCCGACATAACGCTAACTGCCAGCCGGCGCTGCCTCCTCGTGGCGCGCGAACTCCGGCAGCGCCTCGAAGACTTCGAGGGCGTATTTGACGTTGTTGAAGGGGGCGGAGACCTGGACGCCTTGAATCGCGTCGCGCACGTCGAGCAGCAACTCGCGGGCGATGGCGAGACCTTCGTCGCGGGCGGCGTCTTTGCCTTTCTCTGAAGCCACGCGCATGCGCTCCATGATGGAGGGGGTGACGCGGACGCCGGGCACCTCGTTGTGGAGGAACTCGGCGTTGCGGTAGGAGACGAGCGGCCAGATGCCGGCGACGACGGGGACGTGGACGTGCTCGATGCGCTTGAGGAAGTCGCGGAGCTGTTCGGTGTCGAAGACCGGCTGCGTGATGGCGAACTCGGCGCCGGCCTCGACCTTCCACTCGAAGCGTTTTATCTCTTCGTCCAGATTGACCGCGCCGGGGTTAACGCCGACGCCGATGCAGAAGGAGGTCGGCGTCCCCGTCGGGTTGTTGCCGAGGTCGAGCCCGTGGTTGAGCTTGTTGACCATGTTCGTCAGGCCGATGGAGTCGATGTCGAAGACGGCCGTCGCGTCCGGGTACGGCCCCATCTTCGGCGGGTCGCCGGTGATGAGCAAAAGGTTGCGCAGCCCCAACGCCGCCGCGCCGAGCAGGTCACTCATCATCCCAAGCAGGTTGCGGTCGCGGCAGCAGTAGTGCAGCACCGACTCAAGCCCTATCTCGCGTTCGACCAGAACGGCCGTGGCCTGCGCGCTCATGCGCGTCTGCGCGCGCGGGCCGTCGGGGATGTTGACGGCGTTGACGCCCGCCTCCTTCAAGAGCCTGATGCTCTCCAAAGTCTTTGTCGCGTCCCAGCCTTTGGGCGGCAGCACCTCGACGGTCGTCACGAACTCGCCGCGCGCGAGGCGACGGCCCCAGTTCGAGCGCTCTGCGAGCGGCGTGACCGGAATCTCCTCCTCTTTAATCTCGGTGACGTGCGCGGCGGCGCCGGCGAGCTTGCCGGTGGCGCCGGTGTGGCGCGGCGAGAGCGGGCGGACGGCGTCGGAGATGAGCTTGATGTGCGCGGGCGTCGTCCCGCAGCAGCCGCCGATGAAGCGGACGCCGGCCTGGATGAGGCGCTTCGCGTACTTCGCCATGTACTCGGGCGAGCACATGTAGAACTGCCGCCCCTGCACGTCGCGCGGCAGGCCCGCGTTCGGCTGCGCCGAGAGCTTCTTCGAAGTGACGAGGCGCATCTTCTCGACGGCCGTCAGCACGGTGACGGGGCCGACGCCGCAGTTGAGCCCGATGACGTCGGCGCCCCACTCGTCGAGCCGCGCGGTGAAGACCTCGGGCGTCGTGCCGAAAGAGGTGTTGCCGTCGAGCGAGATGGTCATCTGCGCGATGACGGGCAGGTCGGAGAGTTCGCGCACGGCGCGGATGGCCTGCCGCACCTCGGACACGTCGGAGAAGGTTTCGAGGATGAAGAGGTCTACGCCGCCTTCGAGCAAAGCCTCCGCCTGCTGCTTGAAGAGTTCCTTCGCCTCGTCGAAGGAGGTCGGCCCGTACGGCTCGATGCGCAGCCCCAGCGGCCCCACGGCGCCCGCGACGTAACAACTCCCGCCCGCCGCCTCGCGGGCGAGCCTGGCGGCCGTCGCGTTGATCTCGCGCAGGCGCCCTTCGAGCCCGTACTGCTGTAACTTGTGCGCGGTCGCGGTGAACGTGTTCGTCTCGATCACCTCCGCGCCCGCGCGCACGTACTCCTCGTGGACGGCGCGCACCAGGTCGGGCTGCGTCAGATTCAACTCGTCGTACGAGCGGTTGATGTAGACGCCCTTCGCGTACAACTGCGTCCCCATCGCCCCGTCGAAGACGGTGACGTGGTCACTCTCAAGAAGCTCTCTGAAGGTAATCATGCGAATTGGAAATTTTTGATTTTAGATTTGCGATTTAAGAGAGACCGCCCAAATTGCAAATCTAAAATCTAAAATCAAAAATAAAGAAGTCCCGCGCCAAACAACGCGGGACTTCTGGTCTAAGAAGTTGGCGACGCCGGAAGCGCCGAGCTGTTTAGCTGCTTATTTTACGTGGCCGCAAGTCGCCTTAACTCACCACGTCTTGTCCACGCGCTTATACGCCGCGCCGTGCGCGCCTGTCAAGTTTAGCCGCGGTCAGCAGTTCTGACAGCGCGCGCAGAAGTAGGTCGAGCGGCCGGCGTGGCTGGTGCGGCGGATGGGGGCTTTGCATTTGGGGCAGGGCTCGCCCTCGCGGTCGTAGACGCGCCAGCGCCGGTTGTAGCCGCCGCCGCCGAAGTAGCTGCCGTCGATGTTCTCCGGGTCAACGTTCATCGTGGAGCCGTGCGCGAGCGCTTCGCCGAGCACGTCGAGGATGGCGCGGTGGAGGCGCGTGACCTGTCGGCGCGGCAGGTGTGAGGCGTTCGAGAAGGGGCTCACGCGCGCGAGGTGGAGCACCTCGGCGGCGTAGATGTTGCCGAGCCCCGTGACCTTCGTCTGGTCTAAGAGCACGTCCTTGAGCGTTTTGCGTGTCCGCGCGAGGACGGCGGCGAGATAGACGGGCGTGAACTCTGCGGAGAAGGGTTCGGGCGCGAGGCCGCGCAGCTCGCGGGCGTCGGCGAGACGTTCGAGGGGCACGACTTTCATCAAGCCGAAGTGGCGCTGGTCGGTGAAGGCGAGGCGGCGGCCGTCGTCCAGACGGAAGAGCGCGTGCGTGTGCTTCGGCAGGGCCTTGCGCGCGGGGAGCAGGAGGAAGCGGCCCGTCATGCGCAGGTGCGTGATGAGGACGCGGCCGTTGTCGAACTTCGAGAGGATGTGCTTGCCGCGCCGCTCGACCTTTTCGAAACGCGCGCCGCGTAAGGAGCGCGCGAACTCGCGCGGCGTGTTCTCGGGCGCGAGCCCCGGGCGGATGAGCCTGGCCGACTCGACGCGAAGGCCCTTGACGAGGCGGTCGAGCGAGCGCGCGACGAGTTCGACTTCGGGAAGCTCGGGCATGAGTTCAATGATGAAAACTTTCGGCGAGGCGGCAGCCTTCGTCGAGCAGCGCGTTCATCTTCTCGACGGAGGTCGCTTCGGCGTAGACGCGCAGGACGGGCTCGGTGCCCGACTGCCGAAAGAGGAGCCAGGACTCGTCGCCGAAGACGAGCTTGGTGCCGTCGAGCGTCTCGACGGCTTCGACGGCGAAGCCTCCGGCCGCGGCCGGAGGCTTCGTCCCGAGCGACTCGACGAGGGCGAGGCCGCGCGCGACTTCGGTGTGCAGGTCGCGCCGGCCGAAGTAGAACTCGCCGAACTCGCGGTGCATCTCGCGCACCATCTCGTTCGGCGTCTTGCCGGACGACGCGATTGCTTCGAGGAAGAGGAGCGAGTTGAGGATGCCGTCGCGCTCGGGGATGTGGCCGCGGACGCCGATGCCGCCCGACTCCTCTGCGCCGATGAGGATGTCTTCGCGCAGCATGAGGTCGGCGATGTACTTGAAGCCGATGGGCGTCTCGTGGAGCGGCAGTTTGTGCGCGGCGGCGATGCGCTTCAAAAGAACCGACTGCGAAAAGGTGCGGACGATGCCGCCCGTCTGTTTGCGCACGCGGGCGAGGTGGAGGAGGACGAGGGGGACGACCTCGTGCATCGTCATCGTCTCGCCCAGCTCGTTGACCGCGCCGACGCGGTCTGCGTCGCCGTCCGTCGCAAGTCCGACCAGCGCGCGTCTCTCTCTTACTCGCTCCTTGAGCGGCGCGAGGTTGCGGTCGATGGGCTCGGGCGCGACGCCGCCGAAGAGCGTGTCGCGGTCGCCGCGGATGGTCTCGACGCTCAGCCGCCCGCCTTTCAAAAAGCTCTCGACCCAACGCCCGCCCGAGCCGTGCATCGGGTCAACCACCACGCGGCCCCTCAGCGCGCGCACCCGTTCTAAATCGACGTAGGAAGCGACCTGTCGGCGGTAGCTCTCGACCTCCGCTTCCAGATTTGACGAAGCGTCCGAGTTGAGGCGCGCCGTCTGCGGCGGGTTCGCGTCAACCAGCGACTCGACGGCGACGGTCGTCTCCGGCGTCGCGCTCCCGCCCCACGGCGCCTTTATCTTAAAGCCGTTGAAGGTCGCCGGGTTGTGCGAGGCGGTGATGACGACGCCGCCCGCCGCGCCCCGCTCGCGCACGGCCCAGGAGACGAGCGGCGTCGGCACGTCCGCGTCGAAGAGCGAGACTTCGATCTCGTTCCCGGCCAGGACTTCGGCCGCGCGCGCGGCGAAGTGCTCGGAGAGGAAGCGCCGGTCGTAGCCGACGACGACCTGCTTCTGCGCAGGATGTTCGACATTGTCTCCGGGCGGCTGTTGGTTGATGAAGTCGGCGTAGGCTTGCGCGACGCGCTCGACGTTCTCGAAGGTGAAGCCGTCGGCGATGACGGCGCGCCAGCCGTCCGTGCCGAAGCGGATGCCGGCGGGGTGTTCGCGGCGCCCGTTCACAGCGCGCCCCCGGTCTGCGTGTAGTCGGAGAGGCTCGTCTTGTCGCCGAGCACGGCGCCCGCGCCGACCTGCGCCGAGCGGCCGATGTGGCAGCCGCGCCCGACCACCGCGTTCGAGAGGTGCGCGCCCGCGCCGATGCGCGTGTGCGGCCAGACGACGGAGTTCTCGACCCGCGCCTTCTCCTCGACGTGCACGCCCTCGCCGAGCACCGAGTTGATGATCTGCGCGCCGGGCTTGACGGTGCAGTCGTCGCCGAGGAGCGAGAGTTCGTCAACCTCCGCGACCGTCGCGAGGTCGCACTCGCCGCGGCGCTTCTTCAACTGGATGCCGCCGACGCGCCCCGCCAGGATGTCGTGGTGGACTTGCAAATAGCGCGCGGGCGCGCCGATGTCGAGCCAGTAGGCGCCCCGCGGGACGTGCGCGTAGAAACGTTCCCCCCTTTGCAAAAGGTCGGGGAAGAGGTCGTACTCGAACGAGTAGCTCTCGCCCGCGGGGATCAGGTCTAAGACCTTCGGGTCGAGGATGTAGGTGCCGGCGTTGATGGTGTTGACGCTGACCTCGTCGGCGCGCGGCTTCTCGGAGAAGCTGCGGACGCGGCCGTCCTCTCCGGTCTCGACCACGCCGTAGACGGAAGGGTTCTCGACGGGCGCGAGGACGACCGTGGCGACCGCCTTGCGCTCGTTGTGCTCGCGGACGGCGGCGCGCAGGTCGAGGTCGGTGACGATGTCGCCGTTGAAGACGACCGTCGGCTCGCGGAGGAGGTCTTCGGCGAACTTGTAGGCGCCGGCCGTGCCCAACGGCTGCGGCTCGACCGTGTAGTCGAGGCGGACGCCGAAGTCCGACCCGTCGCCGAGCAGTTCTTCTATCTTGTGCGGCTGGTAGGAGAGCGAGAGCGTGATGTCGGTGACGCCGGCCCGCTTGAGCGTGTCGAGCTGGTAGAGCAGGAACGGGCGGTTGCAGACGGGCACAACCGGCTTCGGCGTGTAGACCGTCAGCGGCCTGAGCCGCGTCCCCTTGCCGCCAGCGAGTATGAGTGCTTGCATATCGGTATCGTGGGCGCGGCAGAGTCTAGCACCGGGCCGGGAGGCTTTTCAACGGGATAGACAACGGCCGCTACTTAACGCCGAGACACGACTTTTCAATTTCAAATTTGAAATTTGAAATTTCAAATTCTGAGTTGCTTGACACCCCCTTGGGCCAACGTATAATCGCTCTTTGGGCTAATCATCTGTATTTCTTACGTTTGAAATGCTGTGCGCCCGCCGGGCGCGGAAGGGAAGCGAAAGAGTCATGGCCGAGAGACGTGAGGCCGTCATCATCAGTGCCGCGCGGACGCCGACGGGAAAGTTCCTGGGCTCCCTGAAGGGGCTCACGGCGACGCAGTTGGGCGCGCTGGTCGTGCGCGAGTCGGTGAGGCGGGCGGGCGTCGCGCCCGAAGACGTGGACGAGGTCATCATGGGCTGCGTCGTGCAGGCGGGCCTGGGGCAGAACCCCGCGCGGCAGGCGGCTTTGCACGGCGGCATCCCGTTCGGCGTCTCGGCCGTGACCGTCAACAAGGTCTGCGGGTCGGGGCTCAAGTCGGTGATGATGGCCGCGCAGGGCGTGCAGCTCGGCGACACGGAGGTGGTCGTCGCGGGCGGGATGGAGTCGATGTCGAACGCGCCGTACCTTCTGAGGCAGGCGCGCGAGGGGTTGCGGATGGGCGACGGCAAGCTCGTCGATGCGATGATCCACGACGGGCTCTGGTGCGCGTTCGAAAACTACCACATGGGGAACACCGGCGAGGTCGTCGCCGAGCGCTACGGCGTGACGCGCGAGGAGCAGGACGAGTACGCCCTGAACTCGCACCGCAAGGCCGCGGCGGCGATTAAGGCCGGCAAGTTCAAGGACGAAATCCTCCCCGTCGAGATTCCGCAGAAGAAGGGCGCGGCGATAGTCTTTGATACGGATGAGTCCGTCCGGGAAGACACTTCGCTCGAAGCGCTCGCCAAGCTGCGGCCCGCCTTCAAGGAGGGCGGCACCGTCACGGCCGGCAACGCGCCGGGCGTCAACGACGGCGCGTCGGCGCTGGTCGTCACGTCCGAGGAGAGGGCCCGCAGCCTCGGCGTCGAGCCTCTGGCGCGTATCGCGGCGCAGGCGACCTCGGGCATCCAGCCGGAGCTGGTGATGATGGCGCCGGTCGAGGCCATCCGGAAGGTCTTGCGTAAGGCCGGCTGGTCGCTCAACGAGGTTGACCTGATCGAGCTGAACGAAGCCTTCTCGGTGCAGGCCATCGCCATCATCCGCGAGCTGGGGCTCGACCCTTCGAAGGTCAACGTCAACGGCGGCGCGGTCGCGCTCGGGCACGCCATCGGCCAGTCGGGCTCGCGCCTTTTGACGACGATGCTCTACGAGATGAAGCGGCGGGACGCGCGGCGGGGCCTGGCCGCGCTCTGCCTCGGCGGCGGCAACGCCGTGGCGCTGGCCGTCGAACGGTAAACGAAGCACAGAGAACGGAGTCTCAAATGACCCCACAAGATCACAACAAGGTGCTCGGCATCATGCACCTGATCTACGGCGGGTTCTTCGGGCTGATGACGGTGCTGATGGCGGTGATCTTCGGCTTCGTCGGTTTCGGCATGAGCGCCGCGGCGGCGAACGACCCGAACGCGCCGCCGGCCGGGTTCGTCATCGCCATCTTCGGCTTCATCGTCGTCTTCTACGGCCTGCTGAGCATCCCCTCGCTCATCGCCGGCTACGGGATGCTCAAGCGGCGCTCGTGGTCGCGCGTCGCCGGCATCGTCGCCTCGGTGCTCTCGGCGATGAGCTTCCCGTTCGGGACGGCGCTGTGCGTCTACACGCTCTGGTTCCTCTTCGGGCAGCAGGGCCAGAACTTCTACCGCGGCGGCTACGACGCGCCGCCCGCGCCCGACTGGCGGGGCAGCCTGCGCGAGGGGAGCCCCTACGACTGGGATGCGCAGCGCGCTTCGCAGTCGAGCCGGCCGCGCGAGTACGTGCCGCCGCGGCAGCCGCCCGACTGGCGCGGGTAGAAACTTTTTGTCGAGGTCGAACTGTGTCTGAAGTCATCGGAGTAGTCGGCGCGGGGACGATGGGCAACGGCATCGCGCAGGTCGCCGCGCGCGCCGGGTACGAGGTCGTCCTGCGCGACGTGTCGGAGGAGTTCCTTGAGCGCGGGATGCGGGCGATTGACAAGAGCCTCCAGCGCGACGTGGACAAGGAGCGCCTGAAGGAGGAGGAGAAGCGGGCCGTCGTCGGGAGGATTCGGACGACGACCGCGCTCTCAGACCTCGCGGGCGCCGGCTTCGTCGTCGAGGCCATCTACGAAAACCTCGAAGCCAAGCGGGCGGTCTTCCGCGAGCTGGACGAGACGTGCGGCCCCGAGGCGATCCTCGCCTCGAACACTTCGTCCATCTCCATCACGAAGCTCGGCGCGGCCACGCGGCGGCCCGGGAAGGTCATCGGGATGCACTTCATGAATCCCGTCCCGGTGATGAAGCTGGTCGAGGTCATCCGCGGCATCGCCACCTCGGACGAGACCTGGGCGCGCACGCGCGAGCTGTGCGAGCAGATGGGCAAAACGGCGCTCGAATGCAACGACTCGCCGGGCTTCGTCTCGAACCGCGTGCTGATGCCGTTGATTAACGAGGCCGTCTTCGCGCTCCACGAGGGCGTCGCCACGCGCGAGTCCATCGACGGCATCATGAAGCTCGGGATGAACCACCCGATGGGGCCGCTGACGCTCGCGGACTTCATCGGGCTGGACGTGTGCCTTGCAATTCTGAACGTGCTCCACGCGGAGTTGGGCGACCCGAAGTACCGGCCGTGCCCTCTGCTCCGGAAGTACGTGGACGCGGGCTGGCTGGGGCGCAAGAGCGGGCGCGGCTTCTACGAGTATTAAGGAAGACGGGCGGCGCGCGCGGGGCCACGGCGGGCTCCGCGCGCGTTGTCTTTGAAGGTATGTCGAACGTACGCGGGAAAATCTTCTGCCAGCGCTGCAAGTCGCCCAACGAGCTGGGCGAGGACTCGTGCGGCCAGTGCGGGACGCGCCTGATGCTTCTGGTCGAGCCCTCGGGCGCGCGCTTCGAGAGCCGCGGCACGGGCGGGCTGATGGAGGAGCACCTCCTGGAGCGCGTCACCGCCATCGAGACGCACATCTCGCGCGTCATCGACAAGCTGGAGAAGATGGCCGAGCTGATGCTCAAGCAGTCGCGCTCGGCCTTCTTCGACCACGAGCTTCTGGACACGCTCATCACGGTGCTCGGCGAGTCGGGCGCCATCAGCCGGCAGCGCCTCGCGGAGCTCTGGCGCGAGCGGCGGAAGAAGGAGACGGGCGAGGGCGCGGCGGAGGCCGAGGCGGAGAAGCGTTCGCGCTTCGACGGGCTGATTAAAGTCATACTCGGAGATTACGAGGGCGACGCGCGCGAAGAGTTCGAGCGGCTAGTCCGCGAGAGTTTCGGCGAGATGGAGAAGGGGCGGGCGGCCGCCGGCCTCCGCCGACTCGAACGCGCCGCGGCGCTCGCGCCCGGGAACGCGCCGCTCAACCACTTCATCGGCGTGCAGCTCTACAGAGGGGGGAAGACGGCGCCCGCGCGCGACTACCTGGAGCGCGCTTTTGCCGTCGATAAGGAGAACGGCTGGCTCCACCTGATGCTCGGGCTGGTCTGCGGCGACGAGGGCGAGGCCGCGCGCGCGCGGCAGTTGTTGAAAGACTCCGTCATCCTCGGCGGGCCGAACTTCGCCGCGCACTACGCGCTCGGGCGCCTGGCGGCGGCCGAGGCGGACTGGAAGACTGCGCTCTCCGAGTTCAAGCTGGCGCGGGCGACGCGGCCCGGCCCCGAAGCGCACTATCTGCTCGGGCTTGCCAACTACCACCTCGGCCGCTACCGGACGGCGCTGCGCGAGCTGAAGAAGGCCGTCGGGCTCGATGAGGCTTACGCCGAGGCGCACTACCTGCTCGGGCTCGTACAGCTTCGGCTCGGCGACCGCGGGGAGGCGCGCGGGAGCTTCGCCGCCGCCGCCATCGCGCGGCCCAGTGTGCAGTTGTACCGCGAGGCGTTTGAAACCCCCGAGTCCTCCGTCCCGCCCGCGCCCTTCTTCGACGTGGGCGGGCGGGGCCGGCGCCGGAAACTCATCACGGGCGGCGACGAGCGTCTGGCCGCGGTGCTGCGCGAGGACGCGCTCGGCGCCGCCGCGGCCGTTTGAAGAGTCCGCCCGGGCTGGTTTGACACTTTCGCTTAAGCCGCTATAATTGCAACTTTTGCGCGAGTGCGCCTTGAAGGGCTGGGGCTGACCGGGGGGTGTTTTGATGCAAATCGGGGTCGAAAATCTGACGGCGGCGGCCAGGCCCTTCGCGCACACGTACCGCCCCGAAGAGGTCGAACTCGAAGAGGAGGCCGCCCGGCTCGTCGCGGACGCCGCGGTCGAGGGGAGCGCCACGCGCAAGGGCGAACAGGTTCGCCTGCGCGGGACGATCAAGACCGAAGTCGAGCTTTTGTGTGACCGCTGCGCCGCGCCGCAGCGCGCGCCGCTCGCGGTCGAGTTCGACACCTCCTTCATCCCGCAGGAGGTCGAGGCCGTGAAGGCCGAGAACGTCGAGCTTCAGGCCGAAGACCTGATCCTTTCGGCCTACGAGGGCGACGCGGTTGACCTCGACGAGCTGGTGCGCGAACAGATTCTGCTCGCGCTCCTCTCGCGCCACCTCTGCCGCGAGGACTGCAAGGGGCTCTGCCAGAAGTGCGGCGCCAACCTGAACGACGAACACTGCTCGTGCGAGCAGGGCGAGGTTGACCCGCGGTGGGCGGCGCTCGCAGATTTAAAGAACCGCGAACAGTGAACCGTAAACCGTGACGAGTTAAGAGCGGTTTTCATCTACGAAGGAGTTATAGAATGCCTAATCCGAAACGACGCCATTCCAAGTCGCGCACGCGCCAGCGCCGCGCGCACGACGCGCTGCGCGCGCCGCAGACCGTCCTGTGCGAGAACTGTCAGGAGCCGCGCCAGTCGCACCGCGTCTGCCTGAAGTGCGGCTACTACAACGAGCGCCAGGTGCTGAAGGTCGAGCAGGAAGCTTAAGCCTCCCCGCCGCGAGACCTTTTTGATGGCACAGCCCAAACCGACCGGCCGAGTCGTCGTTGACGCGATGGGGAGCGACCGCGCGCCGCACCCGGAGATTGACGGCGCGCTCGCCGCCGCGCGAGACTTCGGCACCGAGGTCACGCTGGTCGGCCAGCGCGAGGTGGTCGAGAAGGAGCTGCGCCGCTGCCGCTGGCGCAAAGACGGCGACAAGGGCGTCTGGTTCGTCGAGGCGCCCGAGTTCATCGGGATGGACGAGGCGGTCGCCACGGCCGTCCGGCGCAAGCGCAAAAGCTCGATGCGCGTCGGCGCCCGGCTCGTCGCCGACGGCCACGCCGACGGCTTCGTCTCGGCCGGCAACACCGGCGCGGCGATGGCGACGGCCAAGATGGTCTTGGGGATGCTGCCCGGCGTTGACCGCCCGGCGCTCGCGGCCCTGCTCCCGACCAAGTCGGGGCGGCCGACGCTCCTGCTCGACGTGGGGGCCAACGCCGAGTGCAAGGCTCACCACCTCGCCCAGTTTGCTATCATGGGCGACGCCTACTCGCGCTCGGTGCTGGGGACGCAAAGGCCGACCGTCGGCCTGATGTCCATCGGCGAGGAGGAGGCGAAGGGGAACGACCTGACGAAGGAGGCGTTCCCCCTGATGCGCGAGCTTTCGAGTTTGAACTTCGTCGGCAACGTCGAGGGGCGCGACGTCTTCTCGGGCCAGGTAGACGTGATCGTGACCGACGGCTTCACGGGCAACGTCATCCTCAAGCTCTCCGAGGGCTTGCAGGACGCGGTCGTGACGCTGATCAAGCGCGAGCTTTCGGCCTCGGTCATCACGAAGACGGGCGCGGTGCTCGCCCGCCCCGCGTTCCAGAATCTGAAGAAGCGGCTCGACTACGCCGAGTACGGCGGGGCGCCGCTCCTCGGCGTGCGCAAGATCGTGGTCGTCGGCCACGGCAGCTCGAACGCGCTCGCCGTCCGCAACGCCATCCGCAACGTGAAAGAGTTCTCCGAGCACGGCGCGCAGGAGCGCATCGAGCGCGGCCTCGCCGAGACGAACGCGCGCGAATCCGTTGCGCTGATAGGAAGTATGAACGCTGAACGCTGAACGCTGAACTGAAGGCAAGGAGCTTTCAGTTCATCGTTCAGCGTTCCTAGTTCATCATTCCTTTGTGGTATGTTCTCAGGAATCCTTGGATTCTAAAGAAAGCAGGCGGCTGATGGCAGAAGTCAGATCGGCAATTCTGGGCACGGGGCGCGCCTACCCGCAGGGCATCCTGACGAACGCCGACCTCGAAAAGATGGTCGAGACGTCGGACGACTGGATTACCACGCGGACGGGCATCAAGGAGCGCCACCGCGCCGCGGAGGGCGAGTACACGTCGCTCTTCGCCGTCCAGGCGTCGCGCCAGGCCATCGAGCGCGCGCGCATCGACCCGCTGGAGATCGGCCTCGTCATCTGCGCCACGGTCTCGCCCGACCAGATTCTCCCCTCGACGGGCTGCCTGATTCAGGCCGAACTGGGCGCGCACAAAGCTGCCGCCTTCGACCTCGTCGCCGCCTGCTCCGGCTTCCTCTACGGCCTGACGATGGCCGACAAGATGATCAAGACGGGGCAGATTCGTTACGCGCTCGTCATCGGCGCGGAGGTCTTGACGCGCTACGTCGATTTCACGGATCGCTCGACCTGCATCCTCTTCGGCGACGGCGCGGGCGCGGCCGTCATGGGGCCGGCCGAGGGCGACCGCGGCGTGCTTTCGACCAGAATCTATTCCGACGGCCGTTTCGCCGAGCAGCTCTACTCGCCGGGCGGCGGCACGCGCGTCAGGCCGACGGCCGAGACGCTGGCGCAGGGGCTCCACTACTTCAAGATGAAGGGGAACGAGCTGTTCAAGATGGCCGTGCGCTCGATGGCGGACGTTTCCATCGAGGTCTTGAACGAGGCCGGCTTCAAGCCCGAGGACGTGAAGCTCTTCATCCCGCACCAGGCGAACCAGCGCATCACGGACGCCGTGGCGTCGAGGCTCAACGTGGACGGCTCCATCGTCTACTCGAACATCGCCTACCACGGCAACACCTCCGCGGCCTCCGTCCCCATTGCGCTCGACGAGTGCGTCGAGAAGGGGATGATGTCCGAGGGCGACCTCGTGCTCCTCGCCTCCTTCGGCGGCGGCGTCACGTGGGGCGGGGCGCTGATTAAGTGGTAGGTCAGTTTTCAGCTAAGACGCGAAGCTGAATTCTGCTGACTGAAAACTGAAAACTGAAAACTATGTCACTGGCTTTCATCTTTCCGGGTCAGGGCTCGCAGGCGCCGGGCATGGGGCGCGAGCTGGCGGAGAAGTATCCGGCCGCGCGCGAGGTTTTTGAAGAGGCGGACGAGGCTTTGGGTTTCAAGCTCTCGCGCCTGTGCTTCGAGGGGCCGGCGGAAGAGTTGCAGTTGACGGAGAACACGCAGCCGGCGATTCTCGCGACCTCGGTCGCGGCGCTGCGGGCGGCCGAAGGCGAGGGGCTGCCGCGGCCCGACTTCGTGGCCGGGCACAGCCTGGGCGAGTATTCGGCGCTGGTGGCGGCGGGCGCCCTGAGCCTGAGAGACGCCGTGTCGGTCGTCCGCAAGCGCGGCCGCTACATGCAGGAGGCCGTTCCCGTCGGCGCGGGCGCGATGGCCGCCGTCATCGGCGCGGACATCGAGACGGTCGAGGCGGTTTGCAAAGAGGCCGCGCGCGAGGGCGAGGTCTGCTCCGCCGCGAACATCAACTCGGCCCACCAGATCGTCATCGCCGGGAGCAGCGCCGCGGTCGAGCGCGCGCTGCCGCTCTTGAAAGAGCGCGGGGCGAAGCGGGCGATACCGTTGAAGGTGAGCGCGCCCTTCCACTGCGCGCTGATGCTGCCGGCGCAGGAGCGCCTGGCCGCCGACCTCGACCGCGTAGAGTTCAACGACTTGAGCGTGCCGCTCGTCACGAACGTTGACGCCGCCGTCATCCGCACCGGCGCGGAGGCGCGCGCCGCGCTCGTCCGGCAAGTTTCGAGCCCCGTGCGCTGGCGCGAGTCGGTCGAAGTGTTGTGGCGCGAAGGCGCCCGCACCTTCGTGGAGGTCGGGCCGGGGAAGGTCTTGGGCGGGCTCGTCCGCCACACGACGCACGACGCGCGCGCTTTGCACGTCGAGGACGCCGCCAGCCTCGAAGCGACGCGCGCGGCGCTCGAAGCCGTCGCCGAGGCCGCGGCGGGCGATTAAAGTTTTCGGGTTTTCCAATTTCAGACGCAGAGGAGCAGGACTAATGGCCGATCAGGAGATCGAGAATAAGGTTAAGCAGATCATCATCGACGAGCTGGGCGTGGACGAGAACGAGGTCACGCCGAACGCGCGCTTCATCGACG
>Ga0213876_10000648_pt1 | contig 25072 bp, 20 predicted proteins | sample BarmaccomBMRX_R9_FD_160113 | JGI IMG/M metagenome (GOLD analysis project Ga0213876, IMG submission 160113) | Root-associated microbial communities from Barbacenia macrantha in rupestrian grasslands, the National Park of Serra do Cipo, Brazil - RX_R9 | ecosystem: Host-associated > Plants > Roots... | reverse complement strand
CAAGCCTTGCGCGAGTCGAACCGCTTCAACGAACAGATCATCCAGGGAGCCCAGGAAGGCATCATCGTGCTGGATCGCGAGCTGCGCTACCTGGTGTGGAATCCCTACATGGAGAGGGTGAGCGGGGCAAAGGCGGGTGACGTGATCGGCCGGCACGCGCTGGAGGTGTTCCCCCACCTCGAAGCGCTGGGGCTTTATGCGCACCTGGAGCGAGCCTTGGCCGGCGAATACTTGAAAAGCCCGGATACGCTGATGCCCCTGCCTCACCGGGGCAGGCCCGTGTGGATCGCGGCCGAGGAAGGGCCCCTCTACTCGGCCACGGGGGTGGTCACCGGCGTCATCGTCACCATCCACGAGATCACCGAGCGCAAGGAGGCCGAAGCAGAACTCAAGGCGCTCAACGAAACCTTGGAACGTCGCGTGCGCGAACGCACGGCCGAGGCGGTGCAGGCCAATCGCCGTAAGAGCGAGTTTTTGGCCCACATGTCCCACGAGCTGCGCACGCCCCTTAACGCCATCATCGGCTTTTCGGAAGTACTGGCCGACGAGAAGGCCGGACCGTTGAACGCCAAGCAGAAAGACTATTTGGGCGATGTGCTCAGTAGCGGCCGTCACCTGCTGCGGCTCATCAACGACGTGCTGGATATGGCCAAGGTCGAAGCCGGCAAAATGGAGCTGCGGCTGGAGACCTTCCCGTTGGCCAAAGCCCTTGGGGAGGTCTGCGCGGTGGTCAAAGCCATCGCTGACCAAAAAGGAGTGACCCTGACGTGGGCGGTCGCGCCGGAGTTGGGAGCCGTCGCGCTGGACGGGCAAAAGCTCAAGCAAATCTGCTACAACCTGCTGTCGAATGCGGTGAAATTCACCGACTCGCCCGGCCGGGTGGAACTGACGGCTGCGCCGCAGGATGAGTGCCGCTTCGAGTTGCAGGTCAAAGACACCGGCCGGGGCATCAAACCGGAGGACCTGCCACGGCTTTTCTCGACCTTTGAACAACTGGAACCCAGCGCGTCGCACCGGTTTGAGGGCACCGGCCTGGGTTTGGCGCTGACCAAACGGCTGGTGGAGTTGCAGGGCGGCTCCATCACGGTGGAAAGCCGGTACGGACAGGGCAGCACCTTTGCGGTGGTCCTGCCAAGGCGCCTTGTGCCGGAAGACGGCCGTGAGGGGTAGGAGGCGCGGCACAACGTAAGAGTTCACACGGCGAGCCACGGCGAACACGGCGGGAAGAGGGGGAAAGAGTTCGGAGCTCGGAGTTCGGAGTTCGGAGGCGTCGTAGAACCGGGTCCGATCTCCCTGAAGGGTCAGGCTCACCCGGCGGGAAGACGGAATCATCCGCAGAACACGCAGTAGAACGCAGAAAAAGAACCCGAAACGCGGGACTTGACACCGGCAGGCGGCGCCCATGATGCCGCTCCGAACTCCGAACTCCGAACTCCGAACTCCGAACTCTTCCTCTTCCCGCCGTGTTCGCCGTGGCTCGCCGTGTTCGCCGTGTGAACTCTTACGTTGTGCCCGCCCAACCCGCCGTGTGACCGAGCTCTACCTCTACTCCGGTTGCTGCTGGGTCAGGCAATGGAATGCGCCCAGACCCCAGACGAGTTCGCGGCAATCGATCAGCATTATCCGCCGGCGCGGAAAACAGCGTTGCAGGATCTCTGCTGCGACGTGATCCGAGCCGCCGCCGAAAGCCGGCACAAGCACAACGCGGTTGGCGATGTAGAAATTCAGGTGACTTGCAGGTAGGCGCATCCCTTGTTTCTCGACGCGCGGCGGCATCGGGACCTCAATGACGTGCAGCGGGCTGCCGTCTTCGGCCGTAAACGTCCGGAGCGCGTCCAGGTTTTGCCGGAGGGGCTCGTGGTTGGGATCGTGCCGGTCCGGTTCAACCGCCGTCACGACCACGTTTCGGGCCACGAATCTCGTGATGTCATCGATGTGCCCGTCGGTGTCGTCTCCGTCGATGCCGTCTCCCAGCCACAGGAAGTGCCGCACGCCCAGGTAATCGCTTAACGCCTGTTCAATTTCAGTTTTGTTCCGGGCCGGATTCCGGTTCGGATTAAGCAGGCAGGCCCGGGTAGTTAGAATCGATCCGGACCCATTCAGGTCGATCGAACCGCCCTCCATGACCAACCCCGGCGAAAACACCTCAAGGCCAAGTTGTTCGGCGATGCGAACCGGCACGACTTCATCCAGATCGTAAGGTGGATATTTCCCGCCCCACGCGTTGTAATTCCAATCGACGATCGCCACGGAGCGGTCCCGGTCTCTCTTGATAAACATCGGGCCATGATCCCGGCACCAGGGTTCGTTGGTTGGGATACGGAAGAAATGCACGTGCGCCAGGTCAATGCCGGCCAGGACCCTGCGTACGTCGTCCTCGTGCTGCGCATCCCGGACGTTGATGCGGACCGGCTCCGACTCGCGCAAGGCGTCCACCATCCGGCGAAATGCCGGCATCACCTCGTCGTAGGCGTCCGGAAAACTGATGCCCTCTCTGCGCGGCCAGGAAAGCCAGGTAGCGGCGTGCGGTTCCCATTCGGCAGGCATCCGGTACCCTGCCGCCGCCGGCGATCCCGGGCTGGACGGGCGAAGTGATCCGGGGAGGGCGCCCTCGCTCATACGCGCGACAGATCTAAAGGTACGTTCCCCGGACGGTTTGGCCGTCCCTGTGACCGGCAGCCATTCATTCTGCAGGGTCCGAGCTAGTCCAGGTAGCGCTGCACGAGCTGACCGTACGCGTCGATCCGGCGGTCCCGCAAAAACGGCCAGTGGGTGCGCTGTTGGTCAAGTTCCTGCAGATCAATGCCCGCAACCAACACCTCTTCCTTCTCAACGGACCCTTTCACGATGACTTCGCCTGAGGGGTCGGCGACAAAGCTTTGACCCCAGAAGTCAATGCCTTCACCCCCGTCGGGTGCTTCGTGACCTACCCGGTTGGGAACGACCACGTAACACCCATTGGCAATGGCGTGGCTTCGCTGGATGGTTTCCCACGAACGATGCTGGCGCTCGCCGAATTTCGCTTTTTCTGACGGGTGCCAGCCGATCGCCGTCGGGTAAAACAGGATCTCGGCGCCCTGCAGTGCGGTTAGTCGCGCCGCCTCCGGGTACCACTGGTCCCAGCACACGAGGACGCCGATGCGTGCGAACTTTGTCTGCCAGGACCTGAAACCCAGGTCGCCCGGAGTGAAATAGAATTTCTCATAAAACAGCGGGTCATCCGGGATGTGCATCTTCCGATACTTGCCGAGATAGGTGCCGTCTGCGTCGATGACCACGGCCGTGTTGTGGTAGAGCCCCGCCGCCCGTTTCTCGAACAGCGATCCGATGACCACTATCCCCGCCTCTTTAGCCACGGCAGCCAGGCGTTCGGTCGCGGGGCCCGGGATAGGTTCGGCAAATTTGAAGTACTTGTGGTCTTCCACCTGGCAGAAATAAACCGTGGTAAATAGTTCCTGCAGACAAACGATCTGTGCCCCGCGGGACGCCGCTTCGCGGATCTTCAGGATCGCCTTTTCCAAGTTCCGGGCGGGATCGAGAGAGCACGACATCTGAACGAGCCCGACTTTCACCATGCCCCCCTGTAGGCGTTAAATCCCCATTCCGCAAAGGCTGATTTGTAAATTTCCCGTCGGGTTTGCTGAACCGGTCGCACCAACCAAATCCCGGTTGGCAATTCCTGCCTCTGCGTCGAGGGTTCCGGCATGCTTCAGGACACCAGGATCATCCTTCATACCTCCAAAGGCGACATCCAGGCCACGTTGTACCCGGCCAAGGCTCCGGTGACGGTGGCCAACTTCCTTAATCTGGCTCACCGCAGGTTTTACGATGGCCTGACGTTTCACCGCGTCGTGCCCCGCTTTGTCATCCAAGGAGGCGATCCCCTCGGCACCGGTGCGGGCGACCCGGGCTACCGTTTCGAAAATGAAACAAACGGCGAACTCAGCCATAAGCAGGTTGGGGTTCTCGCGATGGCTAACGCGGGCCCCAACACCAACGGTTCGCAGTTTTACATCACCATCGATGCGTTGCACCCGAAACACATCGAAATGCTCGATCAGGGCTACACCATCTTTGGCGCCGTAACCGGGGGCCTTGAAGTCGCGCAGAAGATCGCTCAAGGTGACCGCATACAATCCGTCGAGATCCTCGATCCGGCCGACCCGGTTTTTGCAGATCAAGAAGGACGGCTCGCGCAGTGGAATCCGATCCTGGACAGGAAGTTCGGGCGCCGCCTTGGCCCCGCCCCGCAGAATTCGTGATGAGCGAGCCACCTGGGTTGATGGGTCGACGCGGCGCCGTCAGGGTGCCAGCCTGCCATGAGCTTACGGCTATCCGACTACGACTATGAGCTCCCGGAGGAATTGATCGCGCAGTATCCCGCCGCTCGGCGGGATGCGTCCCGGTTGCTGGTCGTTGATCGCCGTACCCGGAGTTTCGGCCATCACTCGTTTGCGGACCTATCCCGGCTGATCGATCCGGAAGACCTGCTGGTCCTTAACAACACCGCCGTCATCCCGGCACGCCTCCGATTCCCGGACCGAAACGCCGAACTGCTCCTCCTCGAACAGCAGGGCCCGACCCGCTGGCGCTGCTGGGCGCGGCCCGGGCGCTGGTTTTCTGCCGGACGCGAGTTCCGGTTGCCCGGGGTGGCGGGCCGAGTGTTGGCGGTAGAGGAGAACGGAGACCGGATCGTTGAGTTTGAGCGTCCACCCGATCTGGCGGTGGTCGGCGAGATGCCGTTGCCGCCCTACGTGCAACGGCCGCCCACTGCGGCGGACTACGAGCGGTATCAGACGGTGTACGCGGCGGAGCCCGGGGCGGTAGCGGCTCCCACAGCCGGATTGCATTTCACCCGGGAAATGCTGGCCGGCTTGCCGCACGCGTTCGTCACCCTGCACGTCGGACCGGGCACGTTCCGGCCGGTAAAGGTTGAAACCGTCACGGAACACAAAATGCACCTCGAACCCTTTCATGTGGGTGCAGAGGCGGCTGCAACGATCAACCGGGCGCGTACGGTGCTCGCGGTCGGCACTACCAGCGTCCGCGTCTTGGAAACCGTGATGGCGCGCTACGGTGAGGTCCGCGCCGGACCCGGCGGGACCGACCTGTTTATTCATCCGCCCTACCGGTTCCGCCGCGTCGACAAGCTGCTGACCAATTTTCACCTGCCGAAATCGACGTTGCTGATGCTGGTGGCCGCATTCGCGGGGCGCGACTTCATCCTGGAGGCCTATCGCGAAGCGGTGCGCGCGCGTTACCGGTTCTTTTCCTATGGAGATGCAATGTTGATTATTTAGTCTCCTTCGCCCACCGCTTCTGAGAGATGGGTGGGCGATGCCGGCTGTAGCAGCGGGATTCTCCGGCTACGCCGCAAAACTCCGCCGCATTATACCATTCGGATAATTATCCTGGTGGAATTTCGACCGGGTTTCAGCCCTGAAGGAGCGCCGGAATATAGCCCAGGGTTTACCCTGGGTAACCGTAAAATCACGATCGAGCCCTGAAGGGGCGCCAGAACCCGTCGGCAACGCTTTCTACCGCCCCTTCAGGGCGGGGTCGGAGGGAAAACGCCTTCCCAGGGTGAAACCCTGGGCTAAGTTCTCTTGGCCCTTCGGGCCGTAAGACGGTCACGGCTGTCCCCGCGCTGCCCTCAAACAATGTGGGTAAAGCTCAGGGCTTTACCCTCGGCTATGTTCTCCCGGCCCGTTAGACCCCGCCTCTTTATACGGTCTCATAGGTGTAACGCTGGCAGGGAAGGTCACCTAGGAAGGAAGACAAAAAAATTTATCTCCATGGCCGTCGAAATGATATCAGTCGCCGCGGCGCCGGGCCCGGAAAAACTCCTGCAGCAGTTCACGGCACTCCTGTTCACGGACCCCGGCCGTGATTTCGCAACGGTGATTAAGCTGGGGCATCTGCAGCAGGTTTAACAGGCCGCCCGCCGCCCCGCCTTTCGGATCGCCGCAGCCGAAAACCACGCGCCGGATGCGTGCCAGGACCAAAGCACCTGCGCACATGGGACACGGCTCCTTGGTCACGAAAAGATCGCAGTCGCTCAGCCGCCAGTCACCGATCGCGTTTTCCCCCTGGGTGATCGCGAGCATTTCCGCGTGGGCGGTGGCATCCCGCAGCATTTCGACCTGGTTCCAGGCGCGCGCGATCACATCTCCGTTCCGGACCAGCACGGCGCCGACCGGCACTTCGTCCCGTGCGGCGGCTTTCCGGGCTTGGCGCAAGGCTTCCCCCATGAAAAATGTGTCACTTGAAAAATCGAGCAATCCTTCCATCGCTGGAGGACATAATTTAGAGGAAGAACATGAATAAGAAACCTGTGATCATCGCTCCCTCGGTGCTCGCCTGCGATTTTTTGCGTGTCGGCGACGAGTGTACGCGGATCGAGCGCGCCGGCGCTGACTGGCTGCACCTGGACGTAATGGATGGGCATTTCGTCGATAACCTTTCGTTCGGCCCCGCCGTCGTGGAATCGATCGCGAGGATCGCCGAAGTCCCCCTCGACGTGCACCTGATGATCGAGCGCGCGGACCATTTCTACCGGCGGTTCACGCCGCACGTGGATAACGTCACGATCCATATCGAACCTTCCTATGATGTCGCCGCGACGCTGAAGGCCATCCGGGCGGAAGGCTGCACCGCCGGGCTGGCGATTAGCCCGCCCACCGGCTTCGATCGGATCGAACCTTACCTGGACCAGATTGACCTGTTGCTGGTCATGACCGTTAACCCGGGCTTCGGCGGCCAGGCGTTTCGGCCGGAAACGATGGCCAAGGTAGAGCGCGCCGCGCAAATCCGGTCCGAACGCAAACTCGACTTTCACATCGAGGTCGACGGCGGGATCAATCCTGAGACGGCTGCAATCGCCCAGCAGCACGGAGCCAATGTCATGGTGGCGGGAACCAACATCTTCCGTGCGACGGACCCGGTTCGGGCGATTCATTCACTGCGCGGCTAGGAGGCGCGGCCGCATCCCTCGAGTCTGCGCACAGAGCGGCCGGTCTGATTTAGTTATTCATAATTTGGTTACTTACTTATGAGCATGGCCAGAGCTCTCCTGGTTTTATCCTTCTTCCTCGGCCTCTTGGGCTTGACCCGCTGGCCCGTCGCGACGGCGACCGCACGCGATTATTATTGGGGCAGCCGGGATTTCCAGCACGTGGACCGCGTCGCGATCCTGACCGGGCGGGCCATTCGCCACATTCAGGCGCGGCACTGGCCCGCCAGCGATGCACCCGGCGCCGGCAAGTTTGCCGAGGGCATCACGGTACAGGACCTTCGTGAACTGATCGATGGGGCTGTCGCGAGGGGCCGGGTCCGGGTCAATTCCCATGGGCGGCCCGGGGCGGTTTTCGAATACGATTTTGGCCGGCAGATCGGTATCGACATTCAGGGTGAACCGGCCTCGCGCCTCCGCGTGGTGGTCGCCCCGGATCACACCGTGATTACCGCGTTTCCTTTCTGACCGTTAGACGAGGCAACTACCATGCTGGACCTGAGTTACCGGCTGCTGACGCCGTACGAAGAGTTCCCGGACCCTGATGACCTGGCAAAGGCCACTGAGGTCGATTTCCGCTTCCGGGTAGCGTTAGGCGACCTGATCCTGGCCGCGCCGCCCAGCGACTTCAGCGCCCGTTGGGGATGGATACCGTTGATCGATTTCGCGGTGAGCGTGCGCGAAATCCTCAGCCACCTGAAACGGGGTGGCGCCCGTTCGCAATTTGAATTCACCGAGTCGGAAGCCACGCTCACGTTTGTGCGGCACGAAACCGGCCTCGTGATCACGGCCAGCTACGCCCCCGGCGAGATACCGATCCCGTTAAGTTCCTTTGAGGAACGGCTGCGCTGGTTTGAAGGCGGCTTGCGTGCAGACCTGGTCAAGAATCAACCGGCCCTGGAGCGCCACCCCGTGTTTAACCGGCTCCTCCCTGAGGAGTAACGGGCGTTTAGTAACGCATAACTGGTAGCGGGTGACGACCGGAACGCCATCCTGACCGGGAGCGGGCACCGCATTTCGGGGCCTTGAAAAGCCGCCCGCACCCGGTACGAGCTACTACCGCTTATCAGCTAGGCGTTACCCGTTAAGTGCTCCGGATTCAGCGCATCCGGTCCAGGGACGACGAACCGCCCATCCTTGCGCACCAGCGTATCGTCGAACCAGATTTCGCCGCCGCCGAACTCCGGCCGTTGGATGCAGACCAGGTCCCAATGCACCTGACTGCGGTTCCCGTTGTCGGCCCGCTCGTAAGCCTGGCCGGGCGTGAAATGGAAGGATCCGGAAATCTTTTCGTCGAACAGGATGTCGCGCATCGGATACAGGATGTACGGGTTGAACCCCAGGGCGAACTCACCGATGTAGCGCGCACCATCATCCGAATCGAGGATGGCGTTCAGTTTCTTGGCCTGGTTCGAAGTCGCCTCGACGATTTTACCTGCCTTGAACGTGAGCTTCACCCCGTCGAAAGCTGTGCCCTGGTAAACCGAAGGCGTATTGTACTGCAGCGTCCCTTCGACGGAATCCCTGACCGGCGCCGTGAAAACTTCGCCGTCCGGAATGTTGTGCAGTCCGCCGCAGGTAATGCTCGGAATGCCTTTGATGCTGAACCGAAGGTCCGTGCCGGCGCCCCGGATCCTGACCTCATCGGTTTGCTCCATCAGAGCCTTCAGCGCCTTCATTCCCGGCTGCATGCGCTGATAATCCAGGGTGCAGACCTGGAAATAGAAGTCTTCGAATGCCTCGGTGCTCATTTCCGCCATCTGCGCCATCGAAGGCGTCGGCCAGCGCAGGACCACCCACTTTGTCTGGTTAACCCTCCGGTCAAGCACCGGCTTCAGGAGTTTGGCGGCGAGCAGCAGCCGCTCGGTCGGCACGTCCGATTCCTCCGTAATGTTATGGCTGCCGCGCAGGGCGATGTAGGCGTCCACGTTTTCCATCCGTTTCAACTCGTAGTCCGCCAGCGCCTGGTACTGTTCGGATCGAGCCTCGAGCAGGAGTTCACGCCGGATCCGGTTGCTCTGGAGTTGGACGTGGGGGATGGCTCCCCGTTTTCGGGCCCGCCGAATCAGCGCGATCACGATTTCGGGCGGCACGTCGAATGCCTCAATCAAAACGTGCTCGTCTGGTTGCAGCGACGTCGAAAACCCGGTCAGAACTTCGGCGAGAGCATCGAATCGTGGATCGGTCATGGAACTCAAACGGTGGTTAAGAGTTAGGTTGATAAATCTGCGCCACAACCCTAATTGAAAAGCATCAAAGCGCTCCCAAAAATTATTTCCCGGGCCGAAGCCGCGTCGATTCGCGCGGCGCACGCCGGCAAAACGCTTGTCTTCACCAATGGCTGCTTCGACCTGCTTCACGTCGGGCACGTTCGATACCTGCAGGCCGCCCGCCGGCAAGGCGACGTTCTGGTGGTTGGACTTAATGGTGATGGCTCCGTCCGCCAGCTCAAAGGTCCGAAGCGCCCGCTGAATCCGGAGGCGGCCCGGGCGGAAGTGCTGGCGGCGCTCAGCGCAGTCGATCACGTGGTGATTTTCGACGAACCCAGGGTCACATCCTTGTTGGCCGAGGTACGCCCGGATATTTACGTTAAAGGGGGTGATTACACCCTGGAGACGCTGAATCGTGAAGAGGTGGCCGTCGTTCAGCGTCTCGGTGCGCGCGTCGAACTCATCCCGATGGTGCCCGGTGTTTCCACCACGGGCATCCTGCAGAAAATGAGCGGGGGATGAAAAATCCGCTGGTTTTAGGCGTCCTGGGTTCCGGCAAGGGCTCTAACTTTCGCGCCATCATGGAGCGGATCCGGGCCGGCCGGTTAAATGCGCAGGTCAGCCTTGTGATCTCCGATGTCCCGGAGGCCGGCATTCTTGCGGCAGCCCATGAATTTCGGGTGCCGGCCCTGTACGTGCCGCCGGGCAGATTCCGGACCAAACTCGAACCGGAAATTGAGGCCGTCGTGGTGCAACGGTTGCAGGGAGCCGGGGTCGAACTCGTCGTTCTCGCCGGCTTCATGCGCCTGGTTAAAGCACCCTTGCTGCGTGCCTTTCCCCGCCGGATCATCAACGTCCATCCTTCGTTGCTGCCGAAGTATCCGGGGTTGGAAGCCTGGAAGCAGGCCCTGGCCGCTGGTGAGACGTTAGCCGGTTGCACGGTTCACTACGTCGACGAGGGCATGGATACCGGAGAGATCATCGCTCAGCGGCAGGTCCCCGTGCTTCCCGGAGACACGCCGGGCAGCCTGCACGCCCGGATTCAAGCCGCGGAGCACGGCCTGTTGCCGGACGTCATCGCCGGCCTGGCCGCCGAACGTTAGAAAGTTCGGCACACCACGGGCACAGTGGGTGTGGCGTGCACAACGTAAGAGTTCACACGGCGAACACGGCGAACCACGGCGACCACGGCGGGAAGAAGGGGAAAGCCAGGCCCGCGCTTCTTCATTTGTGGCATTTTTCCGCTTGTGGCATTTGTGGCATTCTCTTCCGCTCCGAACTCTGAACTCTTCCCCCCTTCTTCCTCTTCCCGCCGTGTTCGCCGTGGCCCGCCGTGGTCGCCGTGTGAACTCTTACGTTGTGCACGCCACACCCGCTGCGGCCGCCGTGTGACCGAACTCCGAACTCCGAACTCCGAACTCCACCCGGCACCCGTCTTCATCCGTGGCATTCTTCCGCGCGGCGGGCTGTTCGCCTTGCCTTTTGTCAAGCGGTGTTTGAAGATGGATCAGGTATGAAGAAAATCGAGGCGATCATTAAACCTTTCAAAATGGAAGACGTGAAGGAGGCCTTGACTGAAATCGGCATCGAGGGGATGACCGTCAGCGAAGTGAAAGGGTTTGGGCGCCAGAAAGGCCATACGGAAATTTACCGGGGCAGTGAGTATACGGTCGATTTTCTTCCGAAGGTAAAGTTTGAGATCGTCGTTCCGGACGACCGCGTGGAACGGGCTGTGCACTCCATCGTCGAGGCAGCGCGAACCGGGAAGATCGGGGATGGCAAGGTGTTCGTGATTCCGATCGAGGAGGCCGTGCGTATCCGAACCGAGGAACGCGGGGAAGCCGCCCTCTGAGCCGTCTTTCTCGCTGATGAACCGGTCCAGCCGTATCCTTCGCCGGTCATCAAGTTTTGAAATAAGGCCGAACGCTCTTTTTTTTCCGGATGCCGGACGCCCTGGTGAGCGTACGTTCAACCAGCAAATCATCGGACTCTCCGATCCTTAGTTCGCCCCATGAGCAACAACATCGAATCGCACCTCGTTGAGAACCGTGTTTTCAAGCCCCACAAGGCTTTCGCGAAAACGGCCCATATCTCCAGCCTGGAAGAGTACCAGGAGCTTTATCAGAAGTCGGTCAAGAACCCCGAAAAGTTCTGGGCGCAGCAGGCGGCCGAGACGCTGGTCTGGCGTAAGAAATGGAAAACGGTGCTCGAATGGAACGAGCCCTTCGCCCAGTGGTTTGTCGGCGGCAGGCTGAACGCTTCCGAGAACTGCCTTGATCGCCACCTCACCGGTGCCCGCCGGAACAAGGCGGCCATCATCTGGGAAGGGGAGCCTGGGGAAAAACGGACCTTGACCTACCAGCAGTTGCACCGTGAGGTCTGCAAATTTGCCAACGTCCTCAAACGCCACCAAATCCAGAAAGGCGACCGCATCATCATCTACATGCCGATGTGTCCGGAAGCCGTGATTGCGATGCTGGCGTGCGCGCGGATCGGGGCCGTTCACTCCGTCATCTTCGGCGGGTTCAGCTCGGAAGCCATCAAGGATCGCATCAAAGACAGCGAGGCCCGGATGGTGATCACGGCCGACGGCGGTTACCGGCGCGGCAGCATCGTCCCGCTCAAGCGCAATGTGGACGAAGCCCTGAAGGACAACGAGCAGATCGAAAAAGTCATCGTGTTTCGTCGCGCCCACAACGAGATATCGATCAAAGAGGGACGCGACGTCTGGTGGCACCGGGAAATGGATTACGTCACGGCGGAGTGTCCGGCGGAAGAGTTGGATGCCGAGCACCCGCTCTTTATTCTTTACACCAGCGGTTCGACCGGCAAACCCAAAGGCATTCTGCACACCACCGGCGGTTACCTGCTGGGCACGGCGGTCACGACAAAATACGTCTTCGATCTGCGCGAGGAAGATATCTACTGGTGCACGGCAGACATCGGCTGGATCACCGGCCACAGCTACGTGGTTTACGGGCCGCTCTGCAACGGTGCAACCGTGCTGATGTATGAGGGCGCGCCGAATTGGCCCGAGCAGGATCGCTTTTGGAGGTTGATCGAAGAGAACGGCGTAACGATCTTCTACACTGCGCCTACCGCCATCCGCGCCTTCATCCGCTGGGGTGACGAATTTCCGAACCGGCACGACCTTTCGTCACTGCGCGTTTTGGGCACCGTGGGCGAACCGATCAACCCGGAAGCATGGATGTGGTATTACACCGTCATCGGCGGCAGCCGGTGCCCGATAGTCGATACCTGGTGGCAAACTGAGACGGGTGCGATCATGATCTCGCCGCTTCCCGGGGCAACCCCGCTCAAGCCGGGTACGGCGACGCTTCCCTTCTTTGGGGTGGATGCCGCCATCGTCGATGATCAGGGCAATGAGGTGCCGCCGAACGTCGGTGGCAAGCTCGTCATCCGTAAGCCGTGGCCTTCCATGCTGCGCACCATCTGGGGCGATAAAAAACGTTACCGCAAGCAGTACTGGAGTGAAATCAAGGGAATGTATTTCTCCGGTGACGGCGCCCGCCGCGACAACGATGGGTATTTCTGGATCGTCGGCCGCATCGACGACGTGCTCAACGTCGCCGGGCATCGTCTGGGGACTTCGGAAATCGAAAGCGCCCTGGTGAGCCATCCCGCCGTGGCCGAAGCCGCCGTCGTGGGTCGCCCGGACGAACTCAAGGGCCAGGCGGTTGTCGCGTTCGTCACTTTGAAAGAAGGCGAAACTCCGGGGCCCGAACTGGGAGAACGGCTCCGGCAACACGTCGCCAAGGGGATCGGATCGATTGCCAGGCCCGACGACGTGCGCTTTGCCGAGGGCTTGCCGAAAACGCGTAGTGGGAAGATTATGCGGCGGCTTCTCAAGGAAATCGCGAGCGGTGGCCAGATCCTCGGGGACGTGACGAGCCTGGAGGATTTCAACGTGCTCATCCGCCTCAAAGGCGAGGGGAAGGAAGAGTAACGGGTAACGGGTAACGGGTAACGGGTAACGGGTAACGGGTAGCGGGTAACGCGTTGACGGCGTTCGCGACCTTGCCTGACATGGGAAGAGCAACCTCGGCAAATGCACCCGCCACCCGCCACCCGCCACGCGTTACGCGTTACCCGTTACGCCCGCGAGCCCGGGCCGCCGTTTGTGCCAGTCGGTCGTTTGCTCGTACGCGTTGGCGACCTGCAGGAGCCGGGCTTCCTCGAGGGTGTCGCCGAGGATCTGGAGGCCGATCGGCAAAAATTTGCCTTCCACCTCCGCAAACCCGCAGGGAATGCTGATGCCGCAAATCCCGGCGATGTTCGCAGCCAGTGTAAAAACGTCGGCCAGGTACATGCTCAGCGGATCGTTTGCCCGTTCACCCAGTTTGAACGCCGGCGTGGGCGAGGTAGGACAGATCACGGCATCAACCTCCTTAAACACGCGGGAAAAATCTTCACGAATGAGCGTACGCGCCTTTTGCGCGGTTAAGTAGTAGGCGTCGTAATACCCCGAACTCAACGCGTACGTGCCCAGGATGATCCGGCGTTTTACCTCCGCCCCAAATCCCGCTTCCCGGGTACGGCCGTAATGGTCCGGCAGGTCCGCCGGTTGTTCCGCCCGGTAACCGTACCGGACGCCGTCGAAGCGTGCGAGGTTTGCCGATGCCTCGGCAGGGGCGATGATGTAGTAGGTGCTGAGCGCGTACTCGGTGTGGGGGAGCGAAACCTCCACGACGTCGGCACCGAGCTTCCCATAATGGTCAACCGCCCGGCGGACGGCCCGCTCCACCTGCGGATCCAGCCCGCTGATGAAGTATTCACGCGGCAGCCCGAGCCGCATTCCCTTGACCCCCCGTTCGAGGCCGGCCGTGAAATCCGGCACGGGTTCGTTCAGCGACGTGGAGTCGCAGGGATCCACGCCCGAAATCACCTGTAGGAGCAAGGCCGCATCCCGGACAGTCTTCGTGAACGGGCCGATCTGGTCGAGGGACGATGCAAAAGCCACGAGACCGTAACGCGACACCCGGCCGTAAGTCGGTTTCAGACCCACGCACCCGCAAAAGGCCGCCGGCTGGCGAATCGAACCTCCGGTATCTGACCCCAGCGCAGTGAACGCCTCGTCGGATGCCACCACCGCCGCCGACCCGCCGCTGGAACCGCCCGGGGTTCGAGCCGGATCGTACGGGTTGTGGGTGGGGCCGAACGCTGAATTCTCGGTCGACGATCCCATGGCAAATTCATCCATGTTGGCGCGACCGAACGGTATCGCCCCGGCCGCACGCAGCCGGGTAATCACCGTCGCGTCGTACGGGGCACGGTATCCGGCCAGGATCTTGGACCCGCACGTGCAGGGTGCGCCCCGGACACTGATAAGGTCTTTGATCGCGATCGGCACACCGCCGAGCGGCCTGGTCACGTCAGCTGCTTCGGCGTCGCGGATCGCTTGTTCCAGGTCAAAGGAAAGGTACCCCCGAATCGCGGGATCCACCGCCTCGATCCGGCGCGCCAAGGCCCGCACCACCTCAATGGGCGACACTTCCTTTGCGGCGATCTTCGAGCGCAACCCGTGCACATCGAGCGTAAAGATCTGATCCACAGCCTTAATCCAAAACTTTCGTCACCAGAAATAATCCCTGTGCCTGGCGGGGAGCGTTGGCCAGCGCGTCTTCCCTGGGCAGGCCCGGCCTTACCTCGTCGGCCCGAAATACGTTGTAGAGAGGGAAACTGTGGGCCGTAGGCTCCACTCCGGCAACGTTTAACCGGTTCAGCTTGGCGACGTGATCAAGAATGTGCCCAAGCTGAGACCGGAATGTGGCAACCTCTTCGGGGGTGAGTTTGATGCGGGCTAATTCGGCGACGTACTCGACGTCGAGATCTTCCGGACTCATCCCAGATGCTGGATCAGTTGGACCAGTAAAAAAAGTACAAATGCACCCGCCACCATCACCGCCACCAGCATCACCGCCAACTGGGTCCGGGCGGCACGACGCTGGGCGCGACGGGGCTTCGTCGGGCGTTCATCTCCCGATTCTTCGTCCCCGGTGCCGTGGAGCACATCCGACGCATCAAAAGGGCTCCTGCCGGTGTTCGTTCGGAGCACGACCTGCTGGTGGCGCCGTTCGCTCTGCTCCACGCGTTCTTGTTCCCGGCGCTCCTCCGCCTGCCTGGCCCGCAACGGCGCTTCCTCAATCAGGCGCTTGCAGCGGGCCATCTCGCGTTGCAGGGCTTGCTCCCTTTCCGAGAGTTCCTGCTGCTTCGCGTTAATGGGCGAGCCGTTAAATCGAGCTTTTCGAGCCATATCCGCCCTTGAGACCTCCTCTTTACCGCAAGCACAGCGTGATCACCAGGGCAATGATCCCGAACACGATCAGCGGCAGGGTGAAAGCCAGGCCTCGCTTGAGCCACAGCCCGAAATTCACTGCGCCCGCCTCCGCCGCGTCGTCATACCCGCCGATCGCCGTGACCGGCGCGAGCAACTCCTCGCCTGACTTGGCATTGATCTTCGTGATCGATTTATTGAACTCCGTCCGCGCGTCATCAACCGAGCTCAGGGCTTTGCTGAGCTCCTTATGCAGGTCCGCATTGCTCCAGTTCTTCGGGTTGATCCGTTCCAGCGCATCCAGGTGCTGAAGGAACGCGGCGTTGGTCGCACGCAGTTGTTCCACCCTTTTTTCCGCCTCGTAAGTCTCACGTTCGATGGTCACCATCGAACGGCTCAGCTTCTCGATCATCTCAGCGCGGCCCCGCTCCAGTTCCTCCTGCTTCCGGCTTAATTCTTCGAGCTCCCGTTTCTGGCGCTCGATCATTTCCTGCTGGCGCTTTAACTGGAGAAGTTGCTCCTGGGCACGTTGTACCTGGTTATCGAGTTCCTCCGGGGAATCAGCCTGATTCTCAGGTGATTCAACGTACCGCTCTTTCACGGGCTCCGCCATGGCCCTCCATTCTTAGGAATTTACCTCGTCCCGCAACGAAAATCTTATTCGTGACGCCAAACTCCGGGTGAAACTCATACCGGCCTCAGGGGTACAGGATGCGGCGTTCGCAGCGTTACCCGGCCGGCGCGGAAATGGTTCAGAACTTCGCCGGCTTCCAGGCCGGCTTGTCGCCAGTTTCGTCCCGCCACTTGCCGGATGAGCTCGCGCCGGGTTGCCGCCATCATCGGCGAGACTGCCTCGTGGCAGGCCCTGACAAACTCGGTCCGGGAAGTCGTCACGTGCACCCCTTGGAAATCCCGGCCGGCAAGCTCGCGTATCTGGGTCGCGACGACCGGACGGCCCGCGCAGAGGTATTCGTAAACCTTCCCGGGCATGTAGTCGTTGATCTCGGCCGTCTGGCGAAACGGGATGATGCAGGCGTCCACCCCGCGCAGGTAATTCGGCAGGTCTGCGTACGGCCTCGAGCCCAGCCAGTAAATGTTTCCCATGCGCGGCAAGCTCTCAGGTGAAATCCGCGCCAGCGGCCCGAGCATGACCACGTTCCAGTCCAGGGTTTCAGCCGCCAGCCTGGCCAGCAGCTTGAGATCGAGGCGCTCGTCGATGGTGCCTGCATACGCCAGCACCGGGCGATGAATGAACCGGCTGTCATGCGGCACCGCCGTATGGGTCTGAATCGCTTTCAGAAAATGCCGGACGTCGACTCCGTCGGGGATAAAACGATTCAACCCCCGAACCGCCGGTCCGAAACGCGCCTGCTGGCTTCGGCTTCGGAAGACCACCGCGTCGGCGACCTTGCACAGCGGCAAGGTCCCCCCTTCTCCTGCGAGAACGTCGAACACCAGCGGCGCCTCGCCAAACCTGTCCCGCAGCCGCAACCCGAGCGGGGCATCCTGTACCCAATGGATGGCTTCATGCACCGGAAAACCGCCGTGCCCGCATTCTGAGGCAAGGTGTTCGAGCATCGCGTCATAGGCTTGCGACGGCGTGCCCGAACGGAACATCGGGCCCCTGAACACCTGAAGCAGAGGCAGGCCGTCAACCTGCCGGATAGCCCGGACCGGCGCCTGCGCGACAAACGGAGATACCGGTGGCTCAATGAACAGCACCCGGCGATCCGCCGACAGCTGCCGGGCAAGATGATGCGGCCGGTTCCGGAATGCCTCCCAAGCATGGCGGCTGTAGATGACGAGCGGCGGTTGCGCCGCCTGCGGTGGTTCCGCCCGTCGGGCCGGAGTCCGTTTCCGGGCTGCCGCAGTGCCGGCGCGCGCGACGAGGCGTTCAGCGGCCACCGGCCCGACCGCGGCGTCACCGCCCTGGGCCAGGGCGCGGAACCGGTCAGCCAGTCCCGTCGATTCTCTCACGAGTTCACCCTCCTCAGTCCGGCGCAACGAGTAGATCCCGACCGGATGAATATGGCCCGTCTGATGGAGCATCGCCCCGTCCCAGTCGAGGTGATCCAGCAGGGGCCACCACGTAAACCCGATGCAGGGAAAGCCGTCCGCACGCAGCCTGCGCACATCCTCAACGCACCTTTCGAGCCAGGCGAGCTTCTCCGCGTCCGTCCCTGCGGCGCTGGTTTCGGTGATCATGAACGGCAGATGGTACCGGTGCCAGTAGGCCTGGGTCGCACGGTAAAGGCCGTAGGGCTTCCGGGCCGGACGCTGCCGGTAATACCCTTCCGGGCTGGTGTAGAGCTCGACCTCCGTGTGGAAATAGTAATCGAGTCCGATAACGTCGACCTCCTGGGGGTGCCGCAGAAACCAGTTCAGGTCATAGAGCGGCATCCCGTGCTGCAGAAGCCACTGCCGTAACGGGTGCTTGGGACCAATCCTGCCGAGCACCAGGTCCATCACGACGTGGCGCCGTTCCATCCGGCGCGCCACGTCCGCACCAAGTGATTCCGTCAGGTGCGGGCTCGTCTTTTCACTGGAGTCAGGTTCGTCCGTCTTGGCGACCTCCAGCGAATCGCAAAGGATGATCTCGACTTCACCCATGGTTTCACGAAGGGCCCGGATCGAGCGGGAGAGCGCTTGCGCAATACGCGACAAAAGCACCATGTAGCCCTGCAACCCCGTCCCGTGCGGCGGCCATAAACCGGCGTCTCCTGCGAAAAAAGCCGTCACGAGAGGCTCATTAACCGGACAAATGCTCGCTACGGCCGGATGCCCGCGGTAGCGCCGGCCGAATTCCCGGGAAAAGGCTTCCAGTGCGTCCGGAAACAGCAAATCGCCGAATGCATCCTGCAACCAGGCCGGCACGCCGAAATGCACCAGGTCAACAATTAACTGAATGCCGAGCTTCGCAGCTACGTCAAAGCGGTCATCGCACCACGACCAATCCCAGCTGTTTGGGGTGCTCTGGATAGCTGACCACGGAAGGGAATACCGCAACCAATGGCATTTAAGATCCAACGCTGTAAGTTCAAGGTCCTGTTTCCAAAGTCGATCGTGTTGTGTCCAGCGATACTGGTCGATGTTGAGGTGTGGAATAATCGAGCCTTCAATGCCGGACACCCAACGAAATGGCTGCCGCCAAGCTTCATTGGACCTGTAAGGACGCGAACCGATGTGTTCCATGGATTGCGGTAAATAAAACTAAGTGAAGATGCGTCTACGGAGGATGGCGGGCTTTCTGTCTCAGCACACTGACCAGGGGTCGGAATTTCTGCTTTCTTTAAATTCCACCGCCCAAAACGCTCTGCTATGCGAAAAGAGTCTGCAACCAACACAGAATTTGAGCGCCCGTCCAGCCAAATTTCCGTCCCCGTTCGCTTTTCGGTTCGGGGTTAGCCCAGATAAAGAGGGAGATATACAGTGGAGACGATTCAGGAACAAGAAGTTATGGTGGTAGGGAGCCCGGAATGCTACGGAGATAATCCTGCGCTGTGGGAACCATCTATTCCGATGCATCGGGTCCTTCCCCGGTCCAAAAATCAGGAATACCCTGAGACCCTTTGGCAACTCATCAAGCCGTATGCGTATAAGCACCGGTACGCCATTGCCCTTGCCCTTCTGCTGAATGCCCTGCCCGGATTCGCCATCGCCTTTCAGACCTTGATCCCTCGGTATTTGGTAGATGACGTCATGCGGCCTGCGAACGTCTCCCCGGTCCAGCGGCTGCAGCGGCTCGGTATGTTGATGGGAATATATCTGCTCGCGGCTTTCGTGGTCCGGATGGGGGCCTGGTTCGGGAGCTACAAAATTTTTACCTCCGTCCGCGAGAAAATCATCCTCGAGCTTAGGGTCCGGCTGTTCCGCCACATCAATCACCTCTGCCTGCGTTTCCATGGCCGTCATTCAAGCGGTGAACTCTTTACCTACGTGATGGGTTCACCGGTGATGGACATCAGCATGTTCTTTCATAACGCCGTCATCAACGTGCCTAACTCGATTACCACTTTCCTCGTCTCAAGCGTCTGGATTTTATTCTGGGACTGGAGCCTAAGCCTCGTGTTGCTTTTCCTGGTAATTGCCACCGTGCTGACAATGCGTTACGGCAGCAGCCGGCTGCAGTCTCTGTTCCAGCGGTATCAGGCGGCAGAAACCCGGATCATCGGCCGGGTAACCGACATATTTCGCGGCAACCGCGATGTGAAGATTCATGCCGTTGAAGAGCGGATGGGAGAGACTTTCAGGCAGAATGCAGACCAGCTGCGCAGGCAGGCGTACCAGCGCGACGTGGAGACGCACCGCGTCAACATGCGTGCCGAAGCGCTCAATTACCTTTGCTTCGTCCTGCTCTGCGCCGTCGGCACGTGGCGCTACCTTGACCACCACCTGAGTGAAGGACAACTCGTCGCGTTTCTCGCGTCCTACGCCGCGCTCCAGTTGCCGCTGAACTGTCTTTTCACCGTGGGGACCATGCATGGTCAGGCGCAGGTTAGCCTCAAGCGGCTCGTCAACGTGCTGAGGACGGACACCACCACCCCGGATCCCGCCCCGGAAGAACGCCGCACGTTACCGGCCACGGCCGCTATCACGCTCTCCCGCGTCAGTTTCGCCTACACACCCGGCCAGCCGATCCTCAGAAATATCAACATCACGATTCCCTTCGGCCAGAAAGTCGCGTTCGTCGGCCCGAGTGGATCCGGCAAAACGACGCTGGCAAAACTATTTCTCCGCCTTTACGATCCCGACGAGGGAGCCATCCGGATTGGAGATGTTGACCTGCGCCGCGTAAACACCGCCGACGTGCGCCGCCGATTCGGGGTCGTGCCGCAGGACCCGTACTTCTTCGCGACCACGATCCGCGAAAACCTGCTGCTCATGCGTGCAGACGCGAGCGAAGCTGACTGCCGCCGCGTGTGCGAACTGGCCAACGCGTGGGAGTTTATCCGTGAACTTCCACAAGGGCTCGAAACGCCGATCGGTGAGGGCGGCACCCGCTTGTCCGGGGGCCAGCGCCAGCGGTTGGCCATCGCCAGGGCTTTATTGCATGATCCTGATTTTCTGCTTTTCGATGAGGCCACCAGTGCCTTGGACGTGGTGAGTGAACGCCTCGTGAAAGAAGCCCTCGAGCGCCTACTGGTCGGACGAACCGCAATCTTTATCGCGCACCGGCTCTCAACCGTCAAAAATTGTGACCGGGTGCTGGTGATTGAACGGGGCCAGATCGTGCAGGACGGAACGTTCCGGGCGCTTAGCGAATGGCCGGGTCTGTTTCGAAAAATGGTCGAAAGTGACAAGTTTGATTTACCAGTAAAAAACCTGATCAAACCATCAGGAGCTTTCTGACGGTCAGGAGGCTCTTACCATACGAAGAGAAGGAGAATTTTCCTGCAAGGCCAGTGGTTCCGCATGATCGCGGACCCGCGAACCGTAGGAGTAACCAAGCATGAATCTCACGTTATCAAATCCGGAATACCCAATCATTGTTCATTCGCACCTGGGATGGGATTGGGTATGGCAGAGACCGCAACAGTTCCTGTCACGCCTTTCTTCCCGCCATCCGGTGCTATTTGTGGAAGGACCGGTGCCGGACCCGAACATTGATCAAGCTCGCCTTGAGATTCGTGAAGTTGCTGAATTTCCGGCCATCACCGTGCTCCGCATGGCGATGCCGGGCGCCCGGTGGGAGGATGGAGCATGGGTCGACGATGAGCGCCGCCGGTTGGTAAAGGAAGTTCTGTCGGGCCCCTTGGGGCTGCGGTTCAGAAACCCGGTGCAATGGTTTTACGATCCGATGGCTGTGACCGCCTTCGCGGGCAAAATGGGTGAGATCTGCATCGTCTACGATTGCATGGATCAGCTGAGTCAGTTCCGCGGCGCTCCTCCGGCCCTGGTGGACCGTGAACGCGAACTACTGCGCGTTGCTGACGTCGTGTTTGCCGGCGGTCCCAAACTGGGTCAGGAAAAGCGGAAATTCAATTCGAACACGCATGCCTATGGGTGTGGAGTGGATGTTAGACATTTTTCTCGCGCGCAGGATCCCTGCATTGAGCTTCCACCCGAGGTGGCGCAACTTCCCAAACCCATTTACGGATTTTTCGGCGTTATCGACGAACGGATGGACTATGAACTGTTGGGTCGCCTCGCCGGCTATAACGCCGGCGGCAGCGTGGTGCTCGTGGGACCCTGGATCAAAGTCGACCCGGCTGATTTCCCCAAACGCCAAAACCTGCACTTTTTAGGTGGACGAGATTACAAAGACCTACCCCGGTACGCGGCTGCTTTCGATGTGTGCCTTGTGCCGTTCGCCCTTAACGAGGCCACCGAATATATCAATCCGACCAAGATCCTTGAATACATGGCCACAGGCCGCCCGGTGGTTTCCACGCCGATCGAGGACGTCGTCCTCCAGTTCAGTGACGTCGTGGAGATCGGGTCATCCCACGACGAATTCTGCGCCCGCTGCAAGCGCGCCGCAGAAACGCCGGGGCGCGACAAAATCGCCCGTGGTTTGACGATGGCGGCAAACAATACGTGGGAGGTTATCGTCGAAAACCTGGAGCGGCATATCCAGGAGTTTCTGACGTCGGCTCAACCGAAGCGCGTAATAGGAGCAGGAGCGTGATTGGCACGCGTGTGAAAAATTGTGAGGAAAACAATTTATGTTTGACTACTTGATCGTAGGCGCAGGGTTCGCCGGCAGCGTTTTAGCTGAACGGCTCGCGTGTGGATCTAACAAAAAAATACTGATCATAGACCGCCGAAATCACATCGGAGGCAATGCCTACGATCATTATGACCGTGCGGGCATCCTGGTTCATAAGTACGGCCCGCACATCTTCCATACAAACTCCAGAGACATCTTCGAATACCTGTCGCGCTTCACCGAATGGCGTACCTACGAACATCGCGTGCTCGCCAGCGTCGACGGCCAGCTTGTGCCCATCCCGATTAACCTGGATACGATCAACAAACTTTACGGCTTGAACCTGAATGCCTCGCAGGTTGAGGATTTTCTGAGAAGCAAGGCCGAGAAAAGGGACGTCATCCGTACCAGCGAGGACGTGGTGATCAGCAAAGTCGGCCGGGAGCTGTACGAGAAATTTTTCCGGGGTTACACGCGGAAGCAGTGGGGACTGGATCCGTCGGAACTCGACGCCTCCGTTACCAGCCGCGTCCCTACGCGCACGAACCGTGACGACCGGTATTTCAGCGACGTTTACCAGGCGATGCCGTTGCTCGGTTTCACCCGGCTGTTTGAGAACATGCTCGACCATCCGAATATCAAGGTCCTGCTGAACGCCGATTACCGCGAAGTGGCGGCCTTGATTCCGTTTCGCGAAATGATTTACACCGGCCCGATCGACGAGTTTTTTGACTATTGTTACGGAAAACTCCCGTACCGGTCGTTGCACTTCAAACATGAAACCCATGACCGGCCCGTCTTCCAGCCGGCGCCGGTGATTAATTACCCGAACGAACACCCGTTCACCCGCGTCACGGAAATGAAATACCTGACCGGGCAGGAGCACTCCAAGACGAGCATCCTTTACGAGTTCCCGTCTTCCGAAGGTGACCCTTACTACCCGGTGCCCCGTCCGGAGAACGCGTCCTTGTACAAGAAATACCAAGCCTTGGCCGCACAAACGCCGGATACGCACTTCGTCGGCAGGTTAGCCACCTACCGGTATTACAACATGGATCAGGTCGTCGGCGCGGCCTTGACGTTGTACGCGGAACTGAGCGGTCTGAAGAAACGCACCGACGACGGCAGCAGCGGGTCTACGGTTGCGCGGGCCAGCCGGGTTCACTTCACCAACGGGCATTCTACGGTGCTCGCCACGGTAAACTGAAACAGGCGAGCCGCCGCGGCGCGGCATCGCGATTCAGAACTTCGCGGCGGGGTTGGTGGCTGAGACGGTGCTCCGCGCCTGGGTCGGCTTCGGTATAGGTTGGGAACGCGAGAATCGTTCGCCGGACGCTTTTTCGTCACGGTCTAACAATTGCGCCAGCACCGTCGTGACCCCCTGAAGGTCTGCCACCATCTCGGCTTGCCCGACGGTAATTGGCAGGAAATCCTCCCCGTCCAGCTTCGGACGTTTTTGCAGTTCCGTGATCCGGCGCTCCAGCGCCACCGCCTTGTCGGCGAAAAACGTCAGCTTGCAAATCTCAGCGTACGCCCGGACCGCTCGAACCTGGTGCAACACCGCCGCCAGGCGCGACCGTAGTTCCTGGTCCCGAAGATAACCCGAACCGAATTTCCCGTTGCCGCAAAGCGCCTGGTTGACGCGGTTCAAGGCTTCCCGCGAATCGCTCACAAACCGCTCCAGTTGCCGCGGCCTCACCATCAGCATCTCCAGCGCCATCTGCAATTGGCGCTTTTCCCGGTACGACGCCTCCAGCACCTGATGCTGCAGCGTTACCCGCTCCGTAATGTCCTGAACCGACACCAGCAGGTGCCTGATCTCTTTTCCGTTTTGTACCCGGTGAAAGCCGAACTCAAGATAGCGACGGCAAAGCTTATGGTCAGGGCCGTCGAAGGTGATCTCAACGCACGTTAACGGATTAAACCTGGCCAGCAGCAATTCGATTTTTCGCGGGTCGAACATCAGGTTCAGGTAGTCCGCCGTCAGCCGATAGAGTTCTTCGGACACCAACGGGCGTAGCAGTTCGAGAAAGTGGGCCCCGACCAAGTCGTGGCGGCGCAAGAGGCTTTCTAATGCCCGCGAGTAATCGCCGCGGATGCGAAGATCCGGAGCGAGCAGGAACAGCCCTTGCAGAACGGTCGCCAGAATCAACGCGGCATCTTCCTGGGCCGTCGCAAGTTCGGTCGTGATGGCGCGCAATCGATGGTGCTCTTCCCTTGCCAGTCGCGACATTTCCCGCCGGCTCAGCGCGATCGACGAGAACAGAAACGTGTCTTCAAACAGCATCCAGCAGACGTGTTCCAGGGCGTGGCCAAAGCTCCCGGTTGCCACCCCGAATGCCGACTCCGGCCAGAAAAGCGAACGGAGTCCCTGGTCAAGCCCGGCCGTCACCGTCGCGGTAAGCAAGACCCACGGGTCGCGATAGAATGCCAGGAACGCCAGGGACCCGAACACATGAAAGTGCGTTTCGACCCGGCCCCCGGTCGCCTGGATCAACAAGGCCCCAAACAGCATCTGCGCCGCGGCCACGACGTGGCGCGTGAACCAAACGCCTGGAAAAAAGCGGATAAGCGCCATCGGGGTGCCCACGAGCAGCCCGCCGAGTCCCACCGGAATGATCAGGCGGTCGTGCAGGGACGCCTGGGTTGCTTCCCAGGCCAGCGGCGACACCCACCCGCAGACGATGATCCCGGCAATCCACTGAATTAGAAACATCCAGAAAAAATGTTCCTCCGCACGGATCCGGAGGCGAAGCTCCTCACGACGGAAGAGCCCCTCGGCCGAAGCGGTGAACTCAGGCGCTGAGCAGGAAGGTGGTGGCGGGACGCTTGCGGCGGCCGCGGCGGTCATATCGATGGCGACCGAGTCCCCAGAAATTTTATTCTGGCATGTCTTCTGGCGCATC
>Ga0213876_10000644_pt1 | contig 25234 bp, 21 predicted proteins | sample BarmaccomBMRX_R9_FD_160113 | JGI IMG/M metagenome (GOLD analysis project Ga0213876, IMG submission 160113) | Root-associated microbial communities from Barbacenia macrantha in rupestrian grasslands, the National Park of Serra do Cipo, Brazil - RX_R9 | ecosystem: Host-associated > Plants > Roots... | reverse complement strand
TGCGCGAGCTTGGTCCGCGGCTGCTCCTGTTCGCCCGGCAATGGGCGCCGCTGCCGGCGGACGCCGAGGACATCGTGCAGGATGCGTTTGTGCGCTGCTGGCGGCGGCACCGCGAACGGGCAATCGCCAACCCGGCGCTGTTTTTCGCGGCGGTGCGTTCCAGCGCGCTCGATTTTTTGCGGCGCGAACGTCGCCGCCGGCACCGTGAACAAACGGCGGGCGCCGAAGCCACAACCACTGCTTTTTTTGAAAATCAAACCGCCGGGGACGCCGGGCGCATCGCAGCGCTGGAAGCTGCCATGCAAACGTTGCCCGCGGCGCAACGCGAGGTGCTCGTGTTGAAAGTCTGGGGCGAGCTGACCTTTGCCCAAATCGCCGAGGTGCTCGGCATCCCGCCCGACACCGCCGCCTCGCGCGCCCGCTACGCCCTGGCTGCCTTGCGTAAACAACTGGTCACACCTGCCATTCTATGAAGAACGAAGACGACGAGCTTTTGGAAATTTTTGCCGCCGATTTGCGCCGGGAATTTTCTCCCGCCGCTCTCCCGCCGCGCCTGCCCGCCGCGATCCAGCAATCGCTCGCGTCGGCGGAGCATGCGGCGCGTCCGTCCTGGTTCGCTGCCTGGTGGGGGTCGCTGCTCGCCCCGGCTGCCGCGGCGCTGCTCGTCGTGCTGCTCGCAGGTTTCGTCTGGACCGTGCAGCCCACGCTGACGGCTGCCGCCGCGCGGCAGCACCGGAACTCGTCCACGGTTTCCGTGACGCGCACTCCGCTCCCCGCCGGCCTCGCTGCGACAAACGCTGCGGTCGCTCCCAACCAGATGGACTTCGCGCCGTCCTCCTCCCTGCCGCGCCAGCAAACCATCGGTGATCTTGACGACATCGCCCCGGCTTTTTCCACCGACGCCGTGGTGTGTCGCGAGCGCCGCGACTACGTCGATACCCTCCGCTGGCGCGACCGCCGCACCGGCGCGCGGCTCGAAGTTTCCTACCCGCGCGCGGAAGTCAGGACCGCCGCCTACCACCCGCTTTGATTACCCACCGTCCCTCTCGCTACAACGACTCAGTTCATCCATCCATTCCATGAAAACAAACACCCGCAGTCTCACTTCCGTCTTCGCCGCATTCGCACTCACGGCGCTGCCGACCGCCGCCGTTTTTGCGCAAAGCCCGCCGCCGCCTCCGCCACCACCGCCGCAGCAAGGCGCGCAGCCGCCCGCGCCTCCACACCCGCCCCAGCCGCCGCACATGATGATGATGATGCATCCCGGCAGCCATGAGCCGGTGACGTTCCTCGGCGTCGTCACCGTCCCGCCGCCGCGCGTGCTCACCGAGCAACTCAACGTGCCGCCCGGCTACGGCTTGGTCGTCGAGTCTGTGGTGCCCGACAGTCCGGCAGCCGCGGCGGGCATCCAGCGCTACGATTTGCTCCAGATGTTCAACGATCAAAAACTCGTCGCCGTTGAACAACTCGCCACCCTTGTTCACGGCACGCCCGACAACACGTCGGTGAGCCTCACGCTGCTGCGCAAAGGCCAGCCGCAGACGGTCAACGCCAAGCTCGTCCGCCGTCCCCCGCCCTCACAAGGTGACGAGAACGGTCCGCGCCGTGGCCGCGGCGGTGGCCCCGGCGGCATGTCCGGCGGTCCCGAGCAGGATTGGTTTCACCTCGGGCCACACGATTTCTTCCACGGCTTTGGCGGTGGCGGCGACAATGAAAGCAGCGGTCCCGGCCGGCGGCAGATCATCATCCGCCACGGCGACCGCGGCCGCTCGACGACCATCGACGGGGAAAATTCCCGGATGATTATCAGCGACGAGAGCGGCACGGTCGAGTTGACTTACCAAGACGGCAAACCCGTCGTCACCGTGCGGCGTGCGAACGGCGAGGAGGTTTTCTCCGGCCCGGTCGTGACCGAGGAAGATCGCAAAAAGCTGCCGCCTGAGGCGCTGGCCAAGCTCGACCAACTCAGCCGCGCGCATCGCGATGCCATGTCACGGTGGCGTGAGAACAACAACAACGCCGCTCGCGGCAACGACGATGAAGACAGCGACTTCATTTTTGAAGACCGCTCCAGCCGGCCCGAGAACGCGCCGTCGAGCTAACGGATAGTGGGCGCACAAATTCTTGTGCGTTGCCGTCATCTTGGGCGCAAACGAAGGATGACAACAGCAAAAGCCACGAGGGCGGTTTGGCAACAAAAGCTTAATCGTAATCCTAGTCTCTGCCGCCGGAGGCAATGTTCACGCGCCGCGAGCGCCGAAGGATCAGGACTACGATTAAGCCTGCGGAGATTGGGATTCGAAAAGTCACGGACGCCTCGGCGAGGCGCCGCAAAGGGCACGCGGGGGCACGTGCGCTCCCCGGAAGCACGCCAATGGAGACGCTACCCTCCTCCGCTGTCATCCTGCGCGGAGAGAGAGCATGGTGCGCGGTTTAGCAATCCGCTTTTCTTGCAACGCGCTCTCAGGCCATCTGCCGATTGCGGCGGTGCCGCCGCCGCAGCAGAGGCAGGAGGGCGACGCCGCCAGCGGTCAGCATTGCCCAGGTGCCCGGCTCTGGGACGGGCGCTCCGGTGATGGTCAACGACCAACTGCCGATGGTGCTGACGCTGCCATCACCTTCCCGCAAATCGTCCGCGGCATACAAGGTCCAGGTGCCGCTGGCGTTGACGCCGGTGAACACGCTGGCAAAGGTGGCCGTGCCAGTCGATTGCGCGTGGTTGATCGTAAGCCCGGTGGCGCCACCGCCCCAGGAAGCACCCGTTTCGGGTGAGAAAGGAGTGTAGTCGCCGGGTTGAAAGGTGCCCGACGTGAGCGGGCCATTGTCCGACAAAGCGCTCGCTCCGGCGTCGCTGATTACAATGGTCAGACCAGTGACCGAATTCGCCGCATTCTGACTCACAGTGCCGCCGGCATCGGACATGAATTCAAAATTGGTCGTGCCATTGGGAGCCACCAGCAGGAAGTCGAGGTCATCCGGATTCGGTGTGGTAAAATTAGTGAACGTGAACGTGATGTTGGTGATGCTCCCGATGCCTGAGACATTGAGGGTCTGCGAAACCGCGTTTGTCGCCTCGCCGTTGGCGGCTTCATCTTGAATCGTCAGGCCGCTGGAGTTGGTGAAGGTCTGGGTCGTCGTGGGCGCAGCGACCAGGATCGTGGCTGGCGCGACGCCGAGGAGGGCCAGCGCGGTGCACAGGCCAGCGGCGGCGGCTTTCGATGAAAGAGTTTTCATAATGATTTGCGGAAGAGGTGAAATGTGGTGTTCCAGAAAAGTGACGTTTTTCGAAAGAAGACGCTGGCGTCGAAGCACTTGACTGCCAGCAGTTCTCACCGATGCTTCCTCAGCCGGGTCGAGGATGAATGGTCGGGTTCGTTTCGTCAAAGAAAATCTTTGTCAAGAAAAGCGCTTCTCCCAAGGAGGTTAAGTCGCGGGTTGATGGGCATCCTTTTGCCTGTTATCCCGAGCTTGTCGAGGGATCGCTTACTGATTGTCTGGCTCGCAGCGCGCCGTGAAAGCGATTTGTGTATTCACCGAGCCAGACTTCAAATGAGTGATCCTTCGACAAGCTCAGGATGACAAGAGAAGGAGGCGGCGGCGTCTTTTCGCTCCGCCCTGGTGTGTTCCTCTAAAGAGGCGGAACACGGCGGCAGACGGGACGCCCGACCGTCGGGACATCGTTAAAAAATCTGCCGGTTTTTGCGAATTGACATCTCCCACGCGCTGAAATTAAATCCAAATTCCACCCTGCAAATTAATCTCTCAGCAGCAACCACTTACTTTTTCCATGTCCACTCCCTTCATCGGCGAAATCCGTCTTTTTCCCTACCCCTTCGCGCCGCGCGGCTGGGCATTTTGCCAGGGCCAGTTGCTGGCCATCGCGCAAAACACCGCCTTGTTTTCCCTGCTCGGCACGACCTATGGCGGCAACGGCCAGGCGACCTTCGGGTTGCCGGACTTGCGCGGCCGCGCGGCCAACAGCGCCGGGCAGGGGCCGGGCTTGTCCAACTACACCCTCGGCCAGGTGGGCGGCCACGAAAGCACCACGCTGACCGTCAACCAGATGCCCGCGCACAGCCATCGGGCCATGGCCGTGAATGCCGACCCAAACGTCGGCACTGTCGCCAACAGCTCGCTGGCCAACGCCAGCCCGTCGGTCTATTCCAACGCGGCGCCGACCAGCCCGATGAATGCAGCCTTGATCGCGCCCACCGGCGGCAGCCAGCCCTTTTCCAACCTGGGGCCGTATCTGACGCTCAATTATTGCATCGCGCTGGAGGGCGTCTTTCCGTCGAGGAGCTAAGCTTGTCTCTTCGTTTACGAATGAGGAGCCTGGCGGCAAAGCAGGCGCGTGGTTTTGCCGCAAGCTTTTCAAAATGAGCGCCTCGCTCACGCTACGGCCGATCTGTCCCGAGGATGAGCCGTTTCTTTGCGCGCTGTATGCCAGCACGCGCGCGGACGAGCTGGCCGCGACCGGCTGGAGCGCGGAGCAACGGGCTGATTTCCTGCGGCGGCAATTCCACGCGCAGCACGCCTATTACCAGACGCACTTCCCGGCGGCGGATTTTTTCGTCATCCAGGCGGACGGGCAGCCGGTCGGCCGGCTCTACGTGGACCGGAGCGTGGCGGAGGAAATTCACTTGATCGACATCGCGCTACTGCCCGCGCAACGCCGCGCCGGCATCGGCAGCGCCTTGGTGATGCAACTCCTGGCGGAAGGCGAAAAAACGGGCCGGCCCGTGCGCGGTTACGTGGAATGGGCCAATCCCGCGCTGGGTTTCTACCAACGGCTCGGCTTCCGCGCGACCCAGGAGGTCGGCCTGCACCACCGGATCGAGTGGACGCCGCCGGACGCACCCGCGGCGGCGGAGGACGATGGCTTCGAGCGATTCCGGCGGCTCGTCCTGCGCGATCCCGAGCTGCAAGCGACGTTGCAACAAGCCACGGACCGCGAGGAATTCACGGCTCTGACCCTGCGACTGGGCGAGCAACACGACTGCCGGTTCGCTGCGGGCGACGTGGACGCCGCCTGGCAGGCCGCGCAGCGCGCTTGGATCGAGCGCTGGCTGCCGTGACGATGACCGCCGCTGCCAGCGTAGACTTGCCGCCGCTGGATGGCTGGGTGCCGGTGCGCGTCGCGCGGCAAACGCCCGAGGTCGCTTGGTGCCACGTCGGGCGGCGGCGTTTCACCGAGCCGTTCTTCGAGCAAACCATCGCGCGCTGCCTGGGCGAGGCGCCGTTCAGTTTGCTCTTTCAACACTACACGCCGCTCGCTGCCTTGACGGCGTGGGCAGCGGTCCGGCCGGGTTTGACGCCGAGTGGGTTCATTTTTCACCTGTCGCGCTGCGGCTCGACGCTCGTGGCGCAAATGCTGGCCGCGCTCCCGCAACACATCGTCATCTCCGAAGCGCCGCCGATCGACGCGATTTTGCGCGCGCCGTTCGCCGCGGGCGCGAGCGACGCGCAACGCGGCACGTGGCTGCGCGGAATGCTCAGCGCGTTTGGCCAACGGCGCACCGGCGCGGAGCGGCATTTTTTCGTGAAATTCGACAGCTCGCACACGCTCGCTCTGCCGCTGATCCGGCGCGCGTTTCCCGAAACGCCGTGGATTTTTCTTTGCCGCGAACCGCTGGCAGTGCTCGTCTCACAACTGCGCCGGCCGGCGGCGCACTGCGTGCCGGGAATGCTCGATTGGCGCTTGCCCGGAACTGATCTCGCCGCCGTCGACGCGCTGATGTCGACGGAGGAATACGCCGCCCGCGTGCTCGGCGGCATCTGCGCCGCTGCGCTCGCAGCCTTGCGCTGTTCCGCCGACGGCGGCAGCCGCGGGCGCGTGGTGCATTACCGCGAATTGCCGGAGGCGGTCGACACGACGTTGCGCGAGCATTTCCGGCTCGCGGATTTCACCGCCGCCGAGCTTGACCGGATGCGGAGCGTGGCGGCGTTTGACGCGAAGGAACCGTCGCGGCCGTTCTCGGCGGATGCCGCGGAAAAGCAGCGGGCCGCCACGCCTTTGCTGCGCGAGATGTGCGCCCGCTGGGTCGAGCCGGTTTACGCGCAGCTTGCGGCCTGGCGCCGCGCGGACGCAGCCGCGGCAACGCTCAGTTGAAAACGGCTTCGTAATAACAGCCGTCCGCGTCGGCCCGGAAAGGGCTGATGAACAGGTCCAGCGCGCCCAGCGTCTCTTCTTCCAGCCGATACATCCGCGGAGCCAGCACCGGCTGAGCGGGCGCGGCTTTGAACGTCAGGGAAAACGGCGCGCGTTGTTCCGGCGTTTGCGCCGGACGTTTGTTTTCCCGCACTTCCAGCAGTTCGAGCGAGAGCGAAAGTTCGCCCATCGGCAGGCGAAAGGCGCGGTGCAACAGCGGCGTGAAATCCGCGGCTCGGAGGCGGTCGAGTGCGAGCATGGCGCGACAGTTTTACTTTCTCGCATCAAACGGGATTTGCCTCCGCCGGCGCCAGCAAATTCTCGGCGTCGCCCGCAAGAACTGCTCGCCAACCCGTCGCTGATTTCCGAAACTCCCTGCCTGTTCTCCCGGCCATGAAACCCATCCCCTCCGCCGCCGACTCCAGCCACGACTACGCCCTGGCCACCTTGCGCCCGCTGTCGCGCGAAGTGCCCAACATCGACGCCGCCGTGGCCGAGATCGCGCGGCTCTCCGCCGAGCTGACTTTGCCCAAGGGCACCATCCACGTCATCAGCGACATTCACGGCGAGGACAAAAAATTGCGGCACGTCATCAACAACGCCTCGGGCACGTTGCGCCCGCTGGTCGAGGGCTTGTTCAAAAACCGCCTTGAGCCAGCGCAGTTTCAGGAATTCATCACCCTCATCTTTTATCCCGCCGAAGTCGTCGCGCGCCTGGAGCGGACGCTCACGACATCGGAGGAGCGGAAAAATTACGCGCTGAGCACGCTGCTGCGTTTGTTTGAAATCGTGCGCGTGCTCGCGGCCCGCCGCAGCCTGCGCCAGGCCACGGCGGTGTTCCCGCCGGAATATCACGATCTCTTTGCGGAAATGCTGCACGCGCCCTCCACCGAACGCGAGACTGGCTACATCGAGGCCATCGTGGACGAACTCGTGCGGCGCCGGCGCGCGCTGCACCTCATCCATCTGACCTGTCGCGTGATCCGCAACCTCGCCATCGACGAACTCATCATCGCCGGCGATTGCTGGGACCGCGGGCCGCGCGGCGACCTCGTCGTCGATTACCTCATGCAGCAGCCGAAAGTCACGTTCGTATGGGGTAATCACGACGCCGCCTGGCTCGGCGCGTGCCTCGGCCACGAGGCGCTCATCTGCCACGTCCTGCGCGTCTCGCTGCGCTACCGTCGCCTCACCCAACTGGAGGAAGGCTACGGCATTCCCGTGCAGCCGCTCGAAGTGCTCACGCGCAAGGTTTATCCCGACGATCCGGCGGACTGTTTTCCTGGCAAGGGCACGGGCATGCGCGAGGAACTCACCATCGCGCGGATGCAAAAAGCGGCGGCCGTCATGCAATTCAAACTCGAAGGCCAGGCCATCGCGCGGCATCCGGAATGGGGCATGGGCAAACGCCTTTTGCTGCACCGCATGGACCTCGCCAACGGCACCATCGAAGTGGACGGCGTGCGTTATCCCCTGAAGGACACGCACTTTCCCACCATTGATCCGGCGAACCCTTACGCGCTCTCGCCCGACGAGCAGGCGTGTCTGGATCGCATCCGCGGCTCATTTCTGGCGAGCCAAAAATTATGGGAACAAATGCGCTGGATGGTGTCGCGCGGCAGCATGGCGCTGCGGCGCGAGGAGTATCTGATTTTCCACGGCTGCATGCCGGTGGACGCGCAGGGCGAGTTCATCCCGATGACGGTGAACGGCGAGCCTTACCGCGGTCGCGCCTTGTTTCAGGCGATCGAGCGCACGGTATTTCAACTGCTCGACGGCAACCCCCGCACCGAGGCGCTCGATCTGCTCTGGTATCTCTGGTGCGGACCGGCGTCGCCGCTCTTTGGCAAGGACCGCATCACCACGCTGGAAAGCGCGCTCATCGCCGACGCGGCCACGCATCACGAGACGAAAAATCCGTATTTTACGCTGATCCACGAGCCTTGGTTTTGCGACAAGATTCTTGCGGAATTCGGAGTCGATCCCGCCAAGGGACTCATCATCAACGGCCATGTGCCCGTGAAGGTGGAAAAGGGCGAGTCACCGCTCAAGCGCAGCGGCAAGGCCATCACCATCGACGGCGCGTTTTCCGAAGCCTACGGCGACCACGGTTTCACCCTCGTGCTGGAGCCGAACCGGACGTTTCTCGCCCGCCACTCGCACTTCGAGTCGGTTGAGTCCGCGGTGCAGCACGGAGCGGACATCATCCCGACCGTCACCGTCGTGCGCGAGTGGGCGCGCGCGCAACGCACCGCCGAGAGCCAGCGCGGCGAAGACCTGCGCTTCGCCATCGCGCAGCTCGAACAACTCGTCGCGGCATATCACGAAAACGACCTGCCGCAACGCGCGTCGCGGGCCGAATCGCCGCCGATTTTCGGCGTGTGAAAAAGCAGCGGGCGCCTTACGCGGTCGCTTCGATCATGCGCAGGCACTTCAAGTGCGCCAGCGCGATCTTCAGCTCCTCGCGCAATTCAGTCAGCTTTTCGCGGGAATTTTCGAGCGTCTGCTCCGTGCGCTTGGCGTAGTCGCGCCGGATTTCCACCCAGCGATGGTTGAGATCAATGAGATAATCCGACGCCGCTTGCAGCATCGCCTGGGCGGACTCGGAAAGCGTGACCGAGTGCTGTTCCGCGCTGGCAAGCCGGGCTTCGAGCTGGCGTTGCGTTTCGGCGAGTTGCGCCATCAGGATTTTTTCGTGCGGCACGCGGCGCAGGCTGCGCACGAGGCCGACTTTCGACAGCAGCCAGATCGTCCATTTCGTCGGGTCCCACTGCCATGGTTTCACGCCGTTGCGATAGTCGTGCTGAAACTCGTGGTGATAGTTGTGATACCCCTCGCCAAAGGTGAAGAGCGCCATGAACCACGAGTCGCGCGCGCTGCACTTCACCGAATACGGGCGGTTGCCGAAGTAGTGGCAGGCGGAGTTGATGAAGAAGGTGGAATGCTGCACGGCCACGACGCGGGCCACGCCACCGATGAGGAATGCACCGAGCGCGCCGGCCCAGCCGTTCCAGAGATAGCCGAGCGCCGCCGGGAAGATGAAACTCACGACGACGGCGATCCATTGCACGTATTTGTCCTGCCAACGCACGAGCGGGTCTTTTTCCAAATCCGCGACGTTGTCGAAAGGCTCGTCGGAATCGAGCTTGAAAATCAGCCAGCCGATGTGCGCCCAAAAGAAACCCTTGGAAATCGCGTAAGGATCAAGCTCGTCGTGATCGACGTGCTTGTGATGGTGCCGGTGCTCGCTGCACCACATGAGCACGGAATTTTCAAACGCCGCCGCGCCGAAGACCAGCGTAAACAATTTGACCGGCCAGCCTGCCTGAAACGTGATGTGCGAAAACAGCCGGTGATAACCGAGCGTGATGCTCATCCCGGTGGCCAAAAACATGAAAAAGAAAAGCGCGACCTGAAACCAGTCCAGCCCGAAATGCCACAGGTAAGGCGGCACCGCCGTGAGCGTCAGCACGAGGGTGCCGATGAGGAAGGAACTGGTCACCCAGTTGATGCGGTTGAGAGGAAAGCGGCGGAAGAGCATGTTGGAAATGAAGAGTCTGGTCTGGAGCGGGGCGTGGAGATGGATGGGCAAAAACCGGCGGCAATAGACTGCATCCGGCTGGGCATGGCAACGGAAATCGGTGGCGCGGCAGGCTTGGCCAACCGTGGTTTGCCGAGGCGATGCCCAACCGCTACGTTCGCCGTCCGCGTTTGCGCACCCGATGTCCCCGGCCACCTCGCCTGCTCCGACCAATTCCCGCGTCATCGTTTCACCACCGGCAGGAGCAAGGATGGTGCCGTCCGGCGCCCGCCACCGCCGCGCCGCGCTGCTGCTCCTGGGCGCGACGGCGCTCTGGGGCGTGAGTTTTCCACTCACCAAGGCGCTCGCCCTCGCGCAGTCGGCGGCGCTGGCGGCGGGCGCGAGCACTTGGTTTCTGACGGCGGCGACGCTCGTTTTCCGCTTCGGTCTCGCCGCCGGATTGCTCGCGCTTTTTTCACGAAACGCGTTGCGCCGGATGAGTCGCGCGGAAATCTGGCAGGGCTGCGGCCTCGGCTTTTTCGGCGGCGCGGGAATGCTGCTCCAGATCGACGGTTTGAATTACACCGCCGCCTCGACCGCGGCATTTCTCACGGCGAGTTTCGTCGTCATCATCCCGCTGGTTATGGCGGTGCAACACCGACGCGCGCCGTCGTGGCGAATCCTCAGCGGTATCGTGCTGGCAGCCGTCGGCATGACGATTCTTTCCGGCGTCGATCCGATCCATCTGCGCCTCGGCCGCGGCGAAGCCGAAAACGTGCTCGCCGCGTGCTTGTTTGCCGCGCAGATTTTGTGGCTGGAACGCCCGCGTTTCCAATCGAATCGCACCGCGCCGGTCACGGTCGTCATGTTCGTTTTCGTCGCGGTGCTGAATCTGCCCGTGCTCCTCGCCACCGCGCGCCACTCCGGCGAAATCGCCACCGCGCTCGGCGACGGCGCTCCGACCGTGCTCGCTTTTCTGTTAACGCTCACGCTGCTCTGCACGGTCTGCACGTTCACCGTGATGAATCATTGGCAGAAAGAACTGCCCGCCACCGAGGCCGGCCTCATTTATTGCGCCGAGCCGGTCTGGGCCGCGCTGCTGTCGCTCGGCCTGCCGGCGTGGCTCGCCGCGTGGTCGGGCATTGCGTATGCCAACGAACAGCTCACCAGCCGGCTTCTGCTCGGCGGCGGGCTGATTACTTTGGCCAACGTGCTGGCCCAGCTCCGTCCGCGCCGCGCACAGACGGGCGAGGGTTAAGGCGCGAGCAACTGCGTCAATTCTTCCACCCGCCGCGCAAACAACGTCAGCGTCGCCTCGACGGGCGCGGGGCTGTTCATGTCCACGCCCGCGGCTTGCAGCGTTTCGAGCGGATAACGCGAGCCGCCGGATCGCAAAAATCCGAGATACGCCGCCACGTCGTCCGCGCCGCCGCGCAGGACTTTTTCCGCGAGGCTGACCGCGGCCGAGATGCCGGTGGCGTATTTGTAAACGTAGAACGCATTGTAAAAATGCGGGATGCGCAGGCATTCCAAATCCAGCTCGGCATCGAGCGTGAAACGCGGCCCGAAATACGCCGCGAGCAGCTCGCGATACACGCGCTGAAAACTGTCGAGCGTCAGCGCCTCGCCCGCTTCCTCCAGCGCGTGAATGCGCAGCTCAAATTCCGCAAACATCGTCTGCCGATAAAGCGTGCCGCGCAGGTCGTCGAGCTGGCGGTTGATGAGATACGCGCGCATCCGCCGGTCGCTCGTTTTTTCCAACAAATAATGCGTGAGCAATTCTTCGTTGAACGTCGAAGCCACCTCCGCGAGAAAGATCGGATAATCGTAATCCTGATGCCGCTGCGCGCGCGCCGAATACCACGTGTGCATCGAATGCCCGGCCTCGTGCGCCAGCGTGTAAACGTCGCTGAACACGTCGGGCTTGTAGTTCATCATGATATAAGGCGGGCTGCGAAACGTGCCGTAGGAAAACGCGCCGGAGCGCTTGCCCTTCGTCTCGTAACGATCGCACCAGCGCCCGCGCCGCAAGCCCTCTGCGAGCGTGCGCGTGTATTCCTCGCCGAGCGGCGCGAGCGAGGCGACGACCTGCTCGATGGCTTCGTCAAACGACGTGCGCGTTTCGATTTCCCCGACCATCGGCACGTAGGTGTCGTAATGATGAATCTCGTCCAGCCCGAGCACGCGCCGGCGCAAATCGTAATAGCGATAGAGCGGCTCGAAGTGCGCGCGCACCGACGCGATGAGATTGTCATACACGCTCACCGGCATCCGGTCGCTGAACAGCGCCGCCTCGCGCGCCGACGGATAGCGCCGCGCGCGGGCGCGGAACACGTCGGCCTTCACCGAACTCGCCAGCGCCGAGGCCAGCGTGAATTTATGGTCGCTGAATTCCTGATAAAATTGATGAAACGCCGCGCGCCGCAACGCGCGTTCGCGCTTGTTTAAAAACGACGAAAACGAACTCTGCGTCAGCGCGACCTCGCGCCCTTGCTCGTCGGTTAGCACGCCGAACTTCATGTCCACGTTCGTCAGTTGCGAAAACGTTTCCTGATGCCCGTGCAACGGCGCCGCGCCGAGCGCGAGCAGACGCTCCTCCGCTTCGGACAAAATGTGCGGCTTGTAACGGCGGATTTTTTCCAGCTTCACGCGCCAGGCGTCCAGCGCCGGATCGGCGAGAAATTGCGCGAACGTCGCGTCGTCAATCGCCTGGATTTCCGGGGTGAAAAACGCGCCCGCTTCGTCGATGAGCGTGAGCAGATTTTGCAACTGCCCCTGGCGCGCGAGATAATCGGCGTTCGCGCCATCCTCGGACATTTGGAGCGAGGCGTATTGATAAAGCGTCTCGACGCGCACGCTCAACTTTTGGTCAAACTCCAGCGCCGCGAGCAACTCGTTCCCCGACCGACCGAGCCGGCCTTTGTAGTCCGTGATTTTCGGATAATCCGCGCGCACCTGCTCAAACTCCGCCTGCCACGCCGCCGCATCCGCGTAAAGCGCCGTCAAGTCCCAGGTGTCCGCCGCCGCGACCTCAGCGCGCGTCGGCACGGTGGCTGCGGGCATCGCGGCGACGGATTCATCTTTGAAAAAAATTTGCACCCCGCAAACAAGGATGCCCGCGCGGAGAATGCAAATTTTCAAATTGTCATCCTGAGCGTGCGGCGAGGGACCATTTTTCTTTGTCATCCCGAGCGAAGTCGAGGGACCTCTCATTGCCTGCCTTGGCTCGCGGCGCGCACTGAGAGCATTGCGCGTGTCTACCTAGCCAGACAAGCAGCAAGAGGTCCCTCGACTATCGCTCGGGATGACAAAAAACGACGAAGCACGCTACCCAATTTTCCCGCCGTGCATCCGGCTGGCGGCGGCTTCGGACGACGGCCCGCCGTGGCGCAAATGCGCGTATCGCGTCGTCCACTCGTCGGGCAAGCGGATCGGCCGGCCGCTGGGCAGTTGCACGACCGCGAGCATTTGCCGGGCGCGACAGATAAGCGTGCCGTCCGCCGGCCGCACCACGTCGAACGCGCACCAAAAGCGCAGGCGCTCGACGCGTTCCAGCGTGCCGTCGATGCGCAGCTTGTCGCCGAGCGTCGCCGGTTTTTTATAATCAATCTCGGTGCGCACGACGACCGGATATTGCTGCGTCGCCGCCATCGTGCGCAGGTCCATGCCGAGTTGTTCGGCGAGCAGCGTGCGGGCGACTTCGATGAAACGCAGATACGCAATGTTGTGGACAACCGCCGCGCAGTCGGTGTCAAAAAACATGACCTGCACTTCCGTCTGAATTGTCGGCGTGTCGGCGGGCAGGCAGCCTGAGTTTTGGACAGAATTCACAGAATTAAACAGAATTGTTTTTTGAAAAAATCAGCCTCCGGCAATTCTGTAAATTTTGTTAATTCTGTCTAAAAAATCCGGCTGCCTTCACGCCGCGAAAAGATCGAACTGATAAGCCGGCGGCGTTTCCTCAACTCGCGCTGAAATCATTTCATCCGCCGGCTCCTCCGGCAACGGCGGCGCGGCGACGGCGACGGCTTCGACGACAAATTCCGCGCTCACTTCCTTTTGCTCCGCGCAAACAATCTCCAGCGTCGCGCCCGCCGCACCCGCGCGCACGGCCGCGATGGCGCGCGCGGGCGTGTTGCAATCGCGGCTCAAGTGCCCGAGCACCGCGCGCCGCAAGCGTCCGCCGCCGGCGCAGAGCAATTGCGCCACGACGCTCGCGGCGGCTTCGTTGGAAAGATGGCCGTGGCGGCTGGTGATGCGTTGTTTCACCGACCACGGACGCTTCGTGTCGGCGTTGAGCAGTGCGGTGTCGTGATTGCACTCGATGAGCAGCGTGCCCACCGTTTTCACCCGCTCGATCACCAGTTTCGTCGCGTGGCCGAGGTCGGTGAGATAGCCAAGCGCCGCCTCGCCGCAGTGCAGCACGAAGCCGACCGGATCGACTGCGTCGTGCGGCACCGCGAAGGTTTGCACCGCGATGTCGCCCACGGTGAAATCGCGTCCGCCGGCAAAGAGCCGCCAGTTCCCGTGCTTGCCCAAACCGCCGTCCGCGCCCGAGTGGTAGCGCAGCGTTTCCGCCGTCGTGCTGGTGCAAAAAATCGGCACGTCGTGCTTGCGGCAGAGCACCTCCAGCCCGCCCGCGTGATCGCCGTGCTCGTGCGTGAGCAAGACGCCGTCGAGTTCATCGGGACTCAACCCGAGTTGCGCCAGCCGCAAGGCCGTCTGCCGCGCGCTCAAGCCGCCGTCGATGAGCAGCCGGCAGCGCGCCGAGCGCACGAGCGCGCAATTCCCCGCGCTGCCGCTGCCGAGGACGGTGAGGGTAAACATCGCGCTTTCAATTAAGCGCATCGCCCGCCGCCGGCGCAAACAGAAAGGGCGCAAACTCGACGGTTAGCCCACCTTCCCACCCGGCCCGAGCAGGGCGAGGATGTGGGCCTTTTTGCTCGCGTAAGGCAAGGCGCGGAACGAGCGGATTTCCTCCAGTCGGCGCAAGCCATTGAGCGTGTCGAGATGGCGCGTGTAGGCAGCGGCGAGCTGCGTGGTTTCCAGATAACGGCCGCGCAAGTTCGGATCGCGATAGGCGTTGGGATCGTGGCGGGCGAAGAGGTGAAATTTCAGCCAGCGGCGGTCGGCGGCGCTGACGCGTTGCGCCTTGCGAAAGAAGGCGACGAAGAGCAGCAGCACGAGATACGTATCGACGCCGGCCTGGAGTTCGAGATCGCGCGCGAAGTCTTCGCTCGCCAGTTCGCGCTGGCCGTTTTGAAAGGCGAGCGCGGCGTGCAGCGCGTGGTTGATTTCTTCGACGAAGGTGATGAGCGAGCGGATGTTGCGGTCCGACAAGCCGGTGCGCGGATCGTGCCGTTCGAGCTGCTCGATGAGCCAGCGCGAATAGTAGATGCCCACGTGCAACCGGCCGTCGGCGGTGCGCAGAAACGTGCGCGCCAGCTCGCTGAGTTCGCGCGCCTGCGCGCCGGCCAGACGCGAGAGCTGGCCGCAGCGCGCCTTGTCGATAAGACACTCTTCGAGATTGATACCCACCGAGGCGTAGGTGCGCTCAAAGAGCCGCTGGATTTCGCTGAAGAGTGTGGGGCGTTCGGAGGTCATGGAAGACGTGCGTTGATTTTTTTCTCAAACGATCAGTGCAAGTCCCGCGCCGACTGCGGGGTCATCGTCAAGATTCAGCAGCCGGTCGGCGAGTTTGTTCAAGGCCAGCCGGATGGCGCGGAACTGCGCGGCGAGCAGGTCGAGCACCTCGCTCAAGCCGCAACGCCGGGCGACCTCGTGCCGGGCGGCGGCGTGGAAATTCGTCCGGCCGATTTCTTCGTAAAACGCGCAGTCCGGCGCGCCGCGGCGCTGGCTGCGGCGGTCGATGGCTTCCCGGAAAATGCCGGTGAAAAAAAGCGCGGAATTGCCGACGTGCGTGCGCAGCAAAAACGCCTGTTGTGCGCTGGCAGTTTGCAGTGCGAGCAACAGATCGCTCAGATACGTGACGCCGCCGCGCGCGGGCAACGCCGTCGCCGGCGCGCCAGCTGCGGATTCGCCGGGCGCGAGCAACTGCGCGGTGCGCGAAAATTGATCGAGCAACGAGCCGACGTAATCGCAGAGCTGGCGGTCATCGAGCCCGTCCTGACGCAGGACGTATCTGGCCAAAATGTAAAAATAACACTGCGGCGAAATGGCCAGATGACCATTGTGCGACAGGATGGCGGCGACGAGTCGCTCGTGATCGAGCACTTGGTCGCGGGTATCCGGCTCGGTCAGGAGCCGCACCAGCGAGACCTCGTCGCGTGGAGTCGTGGAGAGCGTGCGGACAATGAAGTCAAAATCCGCCGCCGTAAACCGTGCCCTGCAATTTGCTTGGATCACGGAACTCCATCTTAAGCAGAGCACATGCCAGCAGGCAAGCCGCGAGTGGATTTCGTTGCAGGCAAATCCTGCGTTGTCCCGTTCCACTAAGCGTCAACAACCACCTGCTGGCTGGCAACAGCGCGGCCGTTCCACAGCCGCTCGACCTCGCACACGCGCGTGACGCATTCCTCCCAATTCTCCTGGCCGCGCAGGATTTCGATTTCCACCCGCAGGAAATAAATGGGCACTTCCAGCGGCGGCAGAAAACGGCGCGGGAAACGCACCGCGTCCTTTTCCGTCGTCACGATCATCGCCACGTCGCGCCGGTGGCAGCGGGCGGAAAACGCGCGCAGCTCGCTTTCCCGGAAACGATGGTGATCGAGGAAGCGCCGCGACAGCTCGACGTGCGCGCCCAGCCCGCGCAAGCCCTCCTCGAACGATTCCGGCGTCGCGATGGCGCTGAGTGCGCCGATGTAGCGTCCCTGCAACGCTTCGAGCGGCAGCGTCTCGCGGGTGAACACTTCGCGCAAAATCTGCGGCCGGTGCGTGCATTCGATGATCTCGGCGGTGCGGTTGACGCCGCGAATGCGCGCGATGAGCGCGTCGTTGCTGGCGGGTTCCGGCTTCGATTTGGTGATGAAAATGTGGCTGGCCCGGCGCAGGTTGCGCGGCGGCTCGCGCAAGGTGCCGCGCGGGAGCAAATATTCGTTGCCGAAAGGCGCCTGCCGATCCACCAGCACCAAGTCGAGCCGATGCTGCAGCCGCAGATATTGCAGGCCGTCGTCGAGGATCAACGTGTCAGCGCCGAAATGCTCGACCGCCCAGCGGCCGGCCTTGACCCGATCCTTGTCCACGAGCACGACAACTCCGGGCAGATTGCTCGCCAGCATGAACGGCTCGTCGCCCGCCTCGCGCGAGCCGAGCAACACTCTTTTCCCATCCGACACGACCCGCGGCGCGCCGGCCTCGACCCGCTGGCCGGCCCAGCGCGCGCGCAAGCGGCGGACAATCGGCGGCTTGCGGCTTTTGTAACCGCGCGACAGGATCGCCACCCGCCGGCCGCGCGCGTGCAAGGTGCGCGCGAGCGTCTCGACCACCGGCGTCTTGCCCGTGCCGCCGACGGTGAGATTGCCCACGCTGATGACCAGGCAGCCGAGCGGCGAGTCGCGCAACGCGCGTTTGCGATAAAGCCACAGGCGCGCCTGCACGATGCCGCGGAAGAGCCAGCTCAACGTCCAGAGCAGCCAGCGCAGGAGCGCCGCGCGCTTGCCATAGCGACGTTCCAGGATGACGTCGATGGCGAAGAGTTCCAGATTCTCGAGCCAGCGGCGCATCGGTGGAAAAGAAATAAACAGCGGAGACCTGCGGGCAAACTGACAGGAAACGCGCAGCCTGCCCCGGGAGCCGGCGGGCGGCAAGCCAGCACCGCGCGTTTTTCCCCTTGCCGAGAAAGCAACGCCCCGCATATTGGGCGGCGTTCGCGCGTCCCGTCGCAGTGGTCGCGCAAAAACCAAGCAGCACACCCTATCGTCCAGTGGCCTAGGACAGCGGCCTTTCAAGCCGCGAACACGGGTTCGAATCCCGTTAGGGTGGCCACCCAAGCGAGGCGGCAATTTTCTCCGCCGTTTGTCGATTAATCGCTCCGCGCCAGGCCGCGCAGGACGCCGCCGATCACGGCGCCGGCGCCGCCGGCTGCTCCTGCCTCGCCGGCACCGCCGCGGAGATAGGGCTGCAAGGAGTGTGCGAGGTTGGACAGCGGCAGGGATTGCAGCCATATCCGGCCCGGACCGGTGAGCGCGGCGAGGAAAATGCCGTCGCCGCCGAAGAGCATGTTCTTAATGCCCTGGATGCGCGTGATTTCAAACCGCACGCTTGCCTCGAACATGCCGACGTGCCCCGGATGCACCCGCAGCGTCTCGCCAGCTTGCAAATTGTAAGTGACCACTTCGCCGTCCAGCTCGATCCAGGCGTGGCAATGGCCGCTGAGTTTTTGCAGTAAAAAACCGTCGCCGCCGAAGATGCCCGCGCCGAGTGATTGTTGAAAGCCGACGCCCAGCTCGACGCCGCGCGTGGAGCACAAGAAGCCGTGACGGTGGATCATGAACACCTGCCCCGGCGCGACTTCCACGGGCAGGATTTGGCCGGGCACGCGCGTGGCAAAGGCCAGCATGCCCGGCGCGCCTTGGGCGGTGTATTCCGTCATGAACAACGAGCCGCCGCCGGCCATGCGCTTGAAGGCGCCGAAGAAGCCGCCACCGCCGCCAAATTGCGTCGTGGTCTGCATCGCGATCGACGCGCTCATCCAGGAGAGTTCGCCCGAGACGGCGATGATGCTCTCGTTGGGTTTGAGCTGCATTTCCAGCACGGGCAGGGTCGAGCCGATGATGCGGTGCTCGATGTTTGGCGGCGGTTGCGCCAGCGCCTGCTGCGGCGGCGGCTGTTGCATCGGCGGCGGTCCGCCACCGGCGCCCGCCAACGCGGCGGGATCGACCAGGCCGGGGATCGTGTTCAGCGGCACCCAGCCGGGCGCGCCTTGATACCACGCCATGTCCACGGGTGAGAACGAGCCGCTCTGCAAGCCGCCGCGGATAGTGGCTTCGTCGTAGGGACCGTGCTGCTGGCCGCCGCGGGTGATGAAAATTTGCATAGCGAAAGAAGGGAAATCGCCGGTCGATATAACGGAGCAGCAGGCAACTTCCCAGCCGATTTTTCTTAATCCCGACGCAGCTCGCCCGCGCCGTCGCCGAGATCGAATTGAAATTCGCTCAGCCGGCGATAAATGCCGTCCGCGCGCGCGAGCAATTCCGCGTGCGTGCCGCTCTCCGCGACCCGACCGGCTTCGAGCACGAAGATGCAATCGGCGTCGCGCACCGTCGCCAGGCGATGCGCGATGATGAGGCTCGTGCGGCCGTGCATGAGCGTTTCCAGCGCCTCCTGCACGAGCCGCTCGCTCTCGCTGTCGAGGCTGCTGGTGGCTTCATCCAAAATCAAAATCGCCGGGTCTTTGAGGATCGCCCGCGCGATGGCGACGCGCTGGCGCTGGCCGCCGGAGAGCTTGATGCCGCGCTCGCCGACGAGTGTGTCGTAACCTTCGGGAAAACCGGCGATGAAATCGTGCGCGTTCGCCTGCCGCGCGGCGTTCTCGATCTCCGCCCGGCTCGCGCCCGGCCGGCCGTAGGCGATGTTTTCCGCGATGGAGCCGCCGAAGAGCAGCACCTCTTGCGGCACCACGGCCATTTGTCCTCGCAACGCGCGCAGCTCGTAGTCCGCCGCCGGCTGGCCGTCGATGAGAAGCTGGCCTGCGTCGGCTTCGTAAAAACGCAGCAACAGCGCGACGACCGTCGATTTCCCCGCGCCGCTCGGGCCGACGAGCGCGACGCGTTCGCCCGGTCGCGCGCGCAGCGACAACTCGCGCAGCACCGCGACTTCCGGCCGCGATGGATAGCGAAAGGAAACGTGATCGAAGACGACCTCGCCGCGCAGCCGCGAGATCGTCGGCGCGGCGATTGCCGTCTCCGCCGTGAGGTCGAATTCCGCCGGCTCGCCGAGCAATTCGCGAACCCGCGCCGTCGCGCCGACGGACTTTTGGATTTGACTCCACAGGTCCGCGAAGCTGCCCATCGCGCCGCCGACGAACACCGTGTAGAGCGCAAACGAAAACATGTCGCCCGCCAGCAATTCACCGCGTTCCAGCAGCCGGCTGCCATACCAGGTGACGAACACGATCGCGCCGAACACCGCGAAGATGATGAACGCGAAAAAACCGGCCCGCAGCCGCGCCGTGCGCAGGATGGCGGCGAGAAATGCGTCCATGCGGTCGCCGTAGCGCCGCGCCTCGAACGGCTCGTTGGCGAACGCCTTCACGTTGGCGATGCCTTGCAAAGTTTCTTCCACGACGACGCCCGTTTGCGCCAGTTGATCCTGCGCCTGCCGCGACACGCCGCGCAGCCGCCGGCCGAAGAACATCGCCACCAGCAGGATCGGCGGGATCGACGCCAGCATTACCAGCAAGAGCCGGCCGGAGATCAGCGCGATGAGCACGAGGCTGCCGCACAGGATCGTGATCTGCCGCGAAAATTGCGGCACGCTCATGGTCAGCATTTCCTCGATTTGCGTCAGGTCCGCCGTGAGCCGGCTGGAAAGTTCGCCCACGCGGTTTTGCGAGAAAAACCGCATCGGCAACGAGATCATGCGCGTGTAAACGTCGCGCCGGATCGCCGCCAGCGCGCGCTGGCCGCAGCGGTTGAACGTGTAGGATTGGATGAAAGTAAAAACCGCCTGCACCGCGAGCGCGCTGACCGCGAGCAGCGCCGTCCGCGTCACCGTGCCGTCGTGCGTCTCCGCGCCCTTGATCATCATGCCCATCAGCTTCGGAAACGCCAGGCCCAGCGTCGTGCCTGTGAGCAGCGCCAGGAGCGCAAAAATCAGTTGCTTGCGATAAGGAAACAAATACGCAAAGAGCCGCGACGCCTCGCGCAAAGTCTCGCGGTTCACCGCCACCTTTTTCTCCTTCGCCGCGCCGAGCGTGCCGCCGCCATTTTCCGCTTGCCCATTGGCGCCGAGACCGCTCGCCGCTGCCCGATCCGGCAGCGGTTCGGCAGCGGCGGAAACTGGCGGAGCAACGGGAGCGGGTGCGGGCGGCGGCATGGCGGGCAGTGGTTCCTCGATCAAACGAAACGGATTGGATGCTACCGCATCCCCTTGCGCTTGCAACGCACACGGCAGCAGCCCACTGAACCCGTTGGCATTTCCGATTTTTCCATGCGAAAAATGGCGCACGGCGCTCGATACTTTTCCCGCCATTTCGTCACGATGAATCTCTCGCCCGCCCTGCTCCGTCCGCTGTTGTTCTGCTTGTTGCTGCCGCTGGTTTTGCTCGGTCCGGGTTGCAAAAGGAAGGACCCCGCCGAGCGCGCGCTCGAAACGCTCAAGGCCAGCCACCAGTCGTTCACCACCGACGATTTCCTCAAAGCCGCCGCGCGCGGCGATGCGCCGGCCATCGCGCTTTTTCTCCAGGCTGGCATGGATAAAAACACGCAGGATGCGCACGGCCGCACGGCCCTGATGGCCGCCGCCGAAGCAGGCAAAACGGACGTCGTCAAACGCTTGCTCGACGAGAACGCCAAGACCGATCTGCAAGATAAAGAAGGCTGCCCCGCGCTGCTGCTCGCCGCTTCCAAGGACGCCAGCGAATGCGTGCGCCTGCTCGTCGAAGCCAATGCGGACGTGACGCTCAAAGGCACCCTGCGCGTCGAAGGCCGCGCCGTGCCGAACTGGACCGCGCTAACCAAGGCGGTCTTCGACGGCTCCGCCAAAACCGTCGCCGTGCTGCTGACCACCAGCCGCGACCGGCTCGCGCGCGACGGCCAGCTCGACCGCGCGCTGCTCGTCGCCTGCACGCTCGGCAACAACGCCATCGTCAAGGCGCTCCTCGACCGCGGCGCCAACGCCAACGCCGCGCTCGACCGCGGCCAGACGCCGCTCATGTGCGCCGCCCAGAGCGGCAAAGCCGACACCGTCGCGCTCCTGCTCGCGCGCGGCGCGAATGCCCGCGCGGCCAACGCCGACGGCGCCACGGCCGGCATCATTGCGCTCCAGCGCGGTTTCCCCGAACTGGCCAAGACGCTCGACGCCGCCGCCGCCGGTCTGCCGGCTGCCGCCGCCGCGACGAGCGACGCGACGCCCACCCCGCCGCCGTCGTCGATCACAGGCAGCAGCAGCCCGGCTCCCAACAACGAGCGCCAGGCGGCGGCCGACGCGGCGGCGGCAGCGGCCGGCGGCGCGCAGATGGAGCAGGCGTGGCTGCGGCAAAACAACGTCGATCCGCAGACGCTCTTGAAAAAAGACACCGGCCTGGACAGCGACAAGGACGGCTTCACCGACGACGAGGAAATCGCCGCCGGCACGGACCCGAACGATCCCGCGTCGCACCCGCCGTATCACACGAAGCTGCGTATGAAACGGCTCGACGCGCAGACCTTCCCGGTCCTGCTCGAGAGCGTCACGGCCAACGGCAAGCACGCGCGCGTCACGGTCAAAACCGACGGCGGCAAAAACAGCGTTGATCTGGCCGTCGGCGACAGCGTGCCCGGCGTGCCGTATCGCGTCGTGCGCATCCGGCCGCGCAGCATTTACGAAAAAGATTCCGGCCAGCCGCTGGATGTTTCGGAACTCACGTTAACCCAAACAGAAACGGGTGAAAAAGTAACCCTCGTGCGGTCCATGCAAGCCAACGCGCCGAACGCGCGCGCCGTGCTGGCGTTCGAGCTGGCCGGCGGCCGGAGCACGGACCTCGAGGTGCGCAACGGCCAGGAATTCACCCTCCCCGGCGTGGACGACAAGACGCGCTATCGCGTGCTCGACATCCGCCCGACGCAGGTCGTGCTCAAGCTGCTGCCCGCCGGCCAGACGATCACAGTCTCCACGCCCGAGGGCAACGGCGACCGACACTAGATTTTCTTCTCCACCCCTTGATCGTAACCTTGGGATTGCGCTGAAGATTCAGGAGAGAACCGCAGAAGGAATGACCAGCCATGCCGACCGCGTCCGCGTTGCGCCGTCGGTGCTGCTCGACAGCCGGCTCGCGCTCTTTCACGAAACCGAACGCTGGCTGGCCGTCGCCGATCTGCACTACGGCTACGAATTGAGCTTGCGCGCGGCCGGCGCTTTGGTCCCACTCTGGGGCATGGATGAGATCGAAACGCGTTTGCGCGCGTTGCTCGCCGAGTATCGTCCCGCGCAACTCATCCTCTGCGGCGATCTCGTCCACAGCCGCGCCTCGCGCGCCGAAGCCCGCGCGTTTCTCGACCGCCTGCGCGACCTCGGTTCGGCGGACGCTTGCGAAGTCATCCCGCTCCGCGGCAACCATGATCGCCGCGCGTTTGGCGCCGACGAATTGCGCGCGGAGTTCATCACGCCGGACTTTTATTTTCACCACGGCGACGCGCCCGCGCCGGTGGCCGACGTGCTCGGTGCGCGCACCGAAATCCTAGGCCACTATCACCCCGCCGCCATGCTCAGCGACGGCGACGGTTTCCGAACCAAACTGCCGGCTTTCATCCAAGCCCGACAGCGCTGGATTCTTCCCGCCTTCTCACCTTGGGCCGCCGGCGGCGTGAAACATCCAAGCGACTTCAGTGGCGCGCGGGTCTGGCGTTGCAGCCCGCGCCGCATCTTCCCGCCAGGCTGAAAGACGCTGTCAGCGCCTACTTCTCCTGTCATCCCGAGCTTGCTGCCAACTTGGCGCGTGAGCCTATCAGCGTGACGACGAATCCTGCCTCTGTTGCTGTTCCTCCTGCTGGATTTGCTCCTTGAGCTTTTCCCACGCTTCGACCGTCGCGTTCTTTAATTCCTCCAATTGCTGGCCGATGCGCCGGCTTTGTTGCTCCAGCCTTTCGAGTTGACGCTGCAACTCCGGCCGCGCCTGCGCGGTCGCCGCTTGGAGCCGGCGGCGCGCCTCGTCGATCTGCGGCTGCAAATCGCGCTGCTGCTGCTCCAGCCGGCGGCGCATTTCGTCCCGCTGACGCGGAAATTCCGCCGCCAGATTGCGCAGTTTCTCCTTCGCCTCCTGACTTTTTTCGCGCAACAAATCGCCCGCCGCGCTCAACTCCCGCCGCGCCCGCGCGGAGTCGTTGTTTTCCACCGTCGAATTGGTCGGCGCGACCGTGGGCGTCGGCTGCGCCGCGACGTTGTCGGGAGCCGCCGCCGGCGTTTTGCTGGAACGGTCACAGCCGTTGAGGACAGCGAGAGTGAGAGCGAGGCAAAGCGTTTTTTTCATGGGTGGATCGCGCGCTCCGCCGCGCGATGAAGTCGGCGCGAATGCGCCCATTTATTTACATGCTCAGGCAGCTTCGCTGCAAGCCATCGCGCGGCGGAGCGTGCGATCTATCCTGGCTTCACACCACGATGTTGACCAGCTTGCCCGGCACAACGATCACTTTTTTCGGCGCGCGGCCGGCCAGGTGTTCGGCGATCCGCGGCAACGCCAGCGCGGTGGCCTCGACTTCCTCGCGCGTCGCCGATTTTTTCACCGTGATGCGCTCGCGCACCTTGCCGTTGATCTGCACCGGCAGTTCGATTTCATCGACGACCAAAAACGCCTCGTCGTGCGTCGGCCACGCCGCGTGCGCGAGCGAACGGCCGGCCGGCGCGAGGTCGGGAAAACGCTCGCCGAGCCGCGCATTCAACTCCTCGGTCAAATGCGGCGCGAACGGATTGAGCAACACCAGCAGCGTGCGCAACGCGCTCGCCGGCCGCACCGTTGCGGTGGTGAATTCATTCACGCAAACCATCATCGCCGAGATCGCCGTGTTGAAGGCCAGCGCGTCGATGTCGGCGGAAACTTTTTTGATCGTCGCGTGAACGACGCGAAGCTGGCTCGCGGTCGGCTCGGTTGCCTGCACGGCGTCGCTCAAATGCCAGCGGCCCGCCTGGTCTTCTTCCATGAACAGGCGCCAAACGCGGGCGAGAAAACGATGCACGCCTTGCACGCCCGCCGTGCTCCACGGCTTCGTCTGTTCGAGTGGTCCCATGAACATCTCGAACAAGCGCAGCGAGTCCGCGCCGAAGTCGGCGACGACTTCCTCGGGATTGATGACGTTGCCGCGGCTCTTGCTCATCTTCGTGCCGTCCTCGCCGAGGATGAGTCCTTGATTGACGAGGCGCTGAAATGGCTCCGGCGTGGAGACGTAGCCGCGGTCGAAAAGGACTTTGTGCCAAAACCGCGCGTAAAGCAGGTGCAACACGGCGTGCTCCGTGCCGCCGACGTAGAGATCGACGCCGCCAACGGCGGGTTTGCGCGCGGGCGCAGGCGGTGTTAAATTCGATGCAATGCGGAGCGTTTCGGACGTGATTGAGGGGGGCGCCTTCGGTGTGACATCTCTCGCCGCAGATTCTTTCCGCTTGTAAAAAGTCACCACGCGCAATTGCTGGCGGCGGCCACGCACTTCTTCGACTACGTAGCAGGTGCCGTTGATGCGTTTGGAAAAAATCAGCCGTCTCATGCCACGGTGCCAGCGGTTGGAGAACTCGACCGTATCAGGCTGCGCCAAGAGTTGCGGCAGCAGTGCAAGGTCTCCGATTGTCACCGCAATTTGACCGCGCGGCGCTTCGGTCCAGGAGCGCCCATGCGCTTTCACGATGTGACGAATGGCGAAGACGTCGAGCAAGTGCCAGAAACCACTGACGTCAAACCCGGCTGCGTCCGAGACACGGCGGGC
>Ga0213876_10000643_pt1 | contig 25253 bp, 26 predicted proteins | sample BarmaccomBMRX_R9_FD_160113 | JGI IMG/M metagenome (GOLD analysis project Ga0213876, IMG submission 160113) | Root-associated microbial communities from Barbacenia macrantha in rupestrian grasslands, the National Park of Serra do Cipo, Brazil - RX_R9 | ecosystem: Host-associated > Plants > Roots... | reverse complement strand
AAGGCCAACGGACGAGCCGGAAGGCGCCGGGCCGGTCCGCCCTCCACCTCTTCTCCGGCCTCACCTACTGCGCCGACTGCGACCAGAAAATGTATGTCCCGTCCCGGCAGCCGTATGCGTACCGCTGCTGGAAGTGCAACGTCCGCGTCCCGGCAGATGATCTCGAAACCATCTACCACGCCCAGCTCAAGGGCTTCCTGTTCTCGGACCAGGACATCGCGGCCCAGATGGACGCCCTGGACGGCGTGATCTCCGCCAAGGAGGACGAGGTACGGCACCTGGAACGCGAGCGCGGGGCCGTCAAACGGGAAATGGACAAGGCATATCAGCTGTACCTCGCGGACGAGATTTCTGCCTCCGGCTTCGGGGAACGAAACCGGCCGCTCGAAGCCCGCCTTGCCAAGATCGACGAAGAGCTTCCCGCCGCTCAGGCGGCCATCGACGTACTGCGCATCAACCGCCTGTCCCGCGACCACATCCTGGCCGAAGCCCGGAGCCTCCATACCCGCTGGCCCGAGCTTCCGAGAGACCAGAAGCGCCAGATCGTCGAGACCATCACTGACCGCATCACCATCGGGAGAGAGGACATAGACATCCTCCTCCATTACGTCCCGACAGTAGCTGTCGGGACGAACGGGCCGGACGGGCAAGCCGTCCAGCCCGGAAAACCAAGGGAAAGCGCCTCCGGCGCAAATGCGCTCAACAAGGCAACGCAGGAATTGGGCTTGGTTCGCGGAAAGCTCGGCGGTACGCGCACGATCTCGAAAGGCGGCGCGGCGTGACGTTCGGCGGCCGCGACGGTCTCGGCATCGTCGGCCTCGACCACCAGCAGGACCTGGAGACGCTCCTTCGGGTAATCGAGCGCGGCGAGCGCAGCCACCAGTCCCGGCACGACGGCCGCCTCGCGATAGAGCGGCACCAGGACGGTATAGTCCGGCAGGTCGTCGCCTTGCGTGAGGGAAGCGGGCGCGATCGTCTCGGCAACACGCGGCCGCACGCCGAACCAGGCGAGGAAGGCGCGGAACAGCACGCTCGCCAGGAACACTGTCGACATCGCGTCCGCGAAAGCCGACATGGTCGCGCGCGGCCACAGGCACGATGCGGCGGCGAACCCTGCCGCCGCGAGCGCGAGCCCCGCCACCTGTCCGCGCGTGACGACCGTCTGCGCCGACAGCGCGGGGAACCGGCGCGCAAGGCCGTGGATCGCCTCGTCGGTGAGACGCTCGGGATCGAGGTGCCCCTGCCCGAGACGCGCGTCATCGTCGCCGCGCCCAAGGCGCGCGCCATCGCTTTCGCGCGGACGCCGCGCGCCATCACTCCCGTGGAAGGATGTCATCCTGCCGCGAACCGGTTGGTTAGTTTCTCAAAGGAGGCTCAACAAGAACGAAGCGCCGGCGAGCTCCCACACACCGCCAGCGCGTCACCGACGCAGCCCGTTCATCAAATGATGGATACGCGGACCTGCGAGAACTAAGACGAAATACAATCTAAGCGGCAATATACCACCGGTTGCAACGCTTAAGCAGATGTTCCTATGGCCGGCCCGGCTTGGCGTTCGGGTCGCTGAGCGGCACCGCGCCAGCTTCCGCGAAGCGCCGCGCGGATTCTTCGGACCGGGGATCGACTGGTGCCTGGCTGATCTGGCGGCCGAGCGCGATGACGTTGGGAATTTCGTCGTCGGCCAGCTCGCGCATTTTCGTTTTGCGCTTGAAAGCCTCGGCAATGAAGGGCGCCAGCTCCTCGTCCTTCTTCTTCTGGCGCTCGGCCTCGCGCTCCTTGAACTCGCCCATGATGTCGCGGCCGAAGAGCTCCAGCGCCTCGCAGATATGTTCGTGCCTGTTGCGGCCGCCCTGCTGGATGAACGCGACCTGGTCGACGCCGGCAGCGGCGAACTTGCGCAGATGCGCGCGCATCTCGTCGGGCGTACCCATGCCGCCCGAGCCGGGATTTGCGGGAAGATGATCGCGCGCCGCCTCGAAGGCCTTCCAGATGTCGGTGCGGCCGGGCTTGTGCTCGCCGAAGATGTAGTGGTGCCCGAGCGCGTAGCCGAAGAAGCGGAAGCCGTCGAGGCCGCGGCGCAGCGCCTCGTCATGGTCCCCGTGCACCGAGAAGCCGGTCACCATCGCGATATTGGCGTTCACCGCATGACCGATCGGCACGCATTCCTCTTTCAGGATGCGGTAGTAGTCGTCGACCCACTGCTTGGCCTCCTGCGGATCGACGAAGGCGAAGGTGAGCGCGCCGATGCCGAGCCTTGCGGCGAGCTTGATCGTCTCGCGGTTGGAACACGCGACCCACACCGGCGGATGCGGCTTCTGCACCGGCTTCGGCACGACGTTGCGGCAGGGCATCTCGAAGAATTCGCCCTTGAAGCCCGGATAGGGATTCATCGCCATCATGTTCAGGCACTGCTCGACGGTCTCGCGCCACATCTCGCGCTTCTTCTCGACCGGCACGCGATAACCGCCCAATTCGAGCAGCGCCGAGGATTCGCCGGTGCCGAACTCGACGCGGCCGTTCGAGACCAGGTCGAGGGTGGCGATGCGCTCGGCGACGCGCGCGGGATGATTGTAGCCCGGCGGCATCAAGACGATGCCGTGGCCGAGCCGGATGCTCTTGGTCCTTTGCGAGCAGGCGGCGAGGAACACCTCCGGCGCCGAGGAATGCGAATACTCCTCGAGGAAGTGGTGCTCCACCTCCCAGGCGTGATCGATGCCGAGCTTGTCGGCGAGCTCGACCTGGTCGAGCGCGTCCTGGAACAGCTTGAGCTCGTCGCCCTCGTTCCAGGGACGCGGCAGCTGGTGCTCGTAGAAGATGCCGAATTTCATGGCGCGGACTCGCTTGCGGATGGTCTCTTAAGGCTTTGGCGTGAGCAGGGTCGTGGGGTTGTGGTCCTTGACGCTGGCGAGCGCGGGCGAGTTCGCGGCCGCGTCGAAGCCCTGCAGGATCGCGGCGAAGCGCATCTCGACGAAGGAGCGCATCGCGGGATGGGTGAAGATGTAGAGCTCGCCGTTCTGCACCGCCTCGACCACGCGGTTGCCGACGATGTCGGGATCGATGCCGTTCAAGACGTTCTGCGCCGCTTCCTCGCGCGTCGCCGCGACGCCCGGATCGACGTCGCCGATGCCGCCGTACTTGTCCTGGCGCGCGCGGCCGCTTTCATGGATGCGCGTCTTGACGAAGCCCGGGCACAGCACCGACACGCCGATGCCCATCGGCGCCAATTGCCCGTACCAGCCCTCGCTCATCGCGACGACCGCGAACTTGGTCGCGCAATAGGGCTCGAGCCCGGGCGGCGAGACCATGCCGGCCATCGAGGCGGTGTTGACGAAATGGCCGCCTTCGCCATGGCTCTTGATCAGCGGCACGAAGACTTCCGTGCCGTAGACGACGCCCTTCAGGTTGACGTCGAGGATCCAGTCCCAGTCGCGGTCCTTGACCATGCCCAGCTGGCCGCCGACGGCGACGCCGGCATTGTTGCAAACGACGTGGACCTTGCCGAAGGCGGCGATCGCTTCCAGCGCGGCCTCGCGCACGCTGCCCCGCTCGCTGACGTCGCAGCGCACCGGCACCGCCTTGATCTGCTCGCTGGCGAGGCGGTCGGCGGCGGCCCCAGCCGTCGCCATGTCGAGATCGGCCAGCACGACATTCATGCCGGCGCGGCCGAAAGCGCGCGCCATCGATAGTCCGATGCCCGATGCGCCGCCGGTCACGAACGCCGTCTTGCCCCTGAAGTCCTTCATCACGCGGCTTCCTTCCGTTCCAGGCTGTCGAAGCGGCCGAGCAACGCCCGGCCGTCGGGGCGCGCGCTGAACAGCTTCTCGAATTCCTTGCGCGTCTCGGCGCGCCCCCAATCGACATTGGTGACCGCGTGCCATTCGACCATGCCGCGCCAGACGGGATCGATGAACTGGGCACCTTTCACGCGGGCGCCGTCCGCGGTGCGATAGGTGAAGCTGCGCAGCTCGGAGATCACGGCGGTCAGATATCCTACGTGCGAGGCCTCGTCCTGGCGGATGCGGTCGACGAGATCGGCGGCATGAATCGCGACTGCGCGGCGGTCCGTGAAATTGCCCGGATCGCGCATCACCGCGGTACAGAAATTGAAGAAGTTCTCCGCGCGGATCTCGATCATCAGCACGTTCATCAAGAGCAGGATCCAGCGCTCGTGATCGGCCGGGACCTCGGGCATCTGCCGGCCGAGATCGGGCTTGGACAGCGACTCCGGCACTTCGGCATGCGCAAAGGCATGGCGCCCGAACAGCATGTCGCGCACCGCGAACCACATCTTGTCGTGGCCGCCGATCTCGCCGTCGCCGCCTTCGTCGAGGCCATGCGCGCGCAACAGCCCCTTGTTCAAGTGACCGGTCGCGGTGGCGCAGATGTCCTCGTCCACGACCGTCTGGAAATCCGGCGCCTCGACGGTGGCGAGCATGCGGCCCCGCGCCTCGACCACGCCGGTGACGCTTAAAGAGTCCCACAGCGTCTGGCCGAAGCCGTTCGCGAGCAGGAAACTCTGCTGCTCCACATTGGGGAAATTGCCGCGCACCATCAACGCCTGAGAGGAATCGACCACATCGTGACCGCGCGACGCCAAGACTTCCGTCCAGGCGCGGATCGCGGACCCGCGGTTCAGCATGCGCGGCGAGACGTAACGGCCCTCGACGTCGAAACCGCCATGCAGCCGGTAACCGGCCTCGACATGCGGCTTGTCATAGGCGTGGTCGGCGAGCAGTTCTTCGGCCGTATAGACGAGCTTCATGCTGCGCCCTCCCTAGAACTGATAATTTGTCAGTCAGGAAGCGAAGTCAATCGCCCGCGGGATCACGGCCGCAGCGCCCGCACCAGGAAGCGCGTGACGTTGTCGATCAGGTCCTGGCGCTTGCGGCCGGAGCGATAGCCTTCGTCGCTGGTCTGGTGGATGGCGCCCAGGATGGCTTGGCCGATGATATTGACGTCGTAGTCCGACGCGACGTCGCCGGCCTCCGCGGCGCGGCGCACCTGGTCGGCCCAATCGCGGCCCCAGCGCACCAGAAGCGGCGTCGCCTGCACGCCCTCGGCGTCGATCACGGCCTCGTCCGTCATCGCCGCGCCGAGCACGCCCGGATGGGTTTCCGAGTAGTCGTAGATCGCGTTCAGGGTCTCGGCGATGGTGCGCTCGAGCGTGCCGTCGCTGCGGGCCACCCGCGCATCGACGTAATCCTGCAGCTCGAGCCGCGCGTCCTCCACGAAGCTCAGGAAGCAGGCGCGCTTGTCGTCGTAATGCAGATAGAAGGTGCCGTGGCCCAGGCCCGCCTCGCGGGCGATGTCCTGGGGCCTCGTGGCGTGATAGCCGCGCTCGACGAAGAGCTTGCGCGCCGCTTTCTTGAGCTTGGCGAGGCTTTCGGGTTTGCGGCGCGCCGGGCGCGTCTCGGTCTTGGCGAGGGTGTCGGAATCCATGGGACGATTTTCCTCCGGCCAAAGGCGCCAAGTCAAACCGGGACAACTTGGACGGTTATCGAATTTTGCGATAAGCTCGCAACTGGAGAAAAGGGAGGACGATCATGCGTAAGACCTTGCTTTTCGCGGTCGCGGCGGCGGCGCTCGTCGCGAGCGGTCCCGCAATGGCCATGGCGGGCGGCGGTGGGGGCGGCTACGGCAACTTCAATTCGACCCCGACGCCGACCTTCGACGATTACACCGTCGCCAAGCGGCTCATCCGTCACGAGGAATATGCCAAAGCCATCCCGCATTTGATGACGGCGCTGCAGCAGCACCCGAAGGACGCCGATATCCTCAACTACCTCGGCTACACGCATCGCATGGTGGGCGTGAGCGAGGCCGATGCGGCGCGCGACAACGATTTCAATCTGTCGCTGTCGTTCTACCAGGCGGCGCTGTCGATCGATCCCGGGCACCGGGGCGTGCACGAATATCTGGGCGAGCTGTTCCTGGCGATGAACAACCTCAACGCCGCCCATCACGAGATGAACGAGCTCGTGATCCTGTGTCCCGACGGCTGCGACGAGCGCGCGGCGCTGGACAAGGCGCTTGGCGCCTACGTCGCAGCACCCGCTGCGGCAGCGGCGCCGGCTGCGCCTGCAGCACCCGCTGCGGCAACGGCGCCGGCTGCGCCTTCGGCACCGGTCGTGAACCCGTAGGCGTCAGCGGGCGCGCTGGCACTGCGCCTTGTAGTCGTGCGCGCTCAGCCCGCCCGTCGTGCCGTTCGACACCGCCTCGTGCCATTTGGCGTCGCAGGCGCGCGTCCTGGCGGTGTAATTCTCGCCGCGCAGATCCGACGCGGTCGCGGTCGGATTGGCGGTGGCGTGCGGCCCGTCCTGCATCATGTCGCCGGAACCGTGCAAGGTATTCGGCACACCGCTGTTGGAGCCCTGCGCATAGGCGGAAAGGCTCAAGGCAAACGTAACCGCGGCGGCCGCGAAAACCGTCTTCGTCATTGGCAAACTCCTTGTCGCCAACGTTAACGGCGCAAGGAAGCGCAAGTTCCCTATTCCGGCAGGCTGCACTCGCTCAGCATCGGGGCCGAGATCACCTCGGTGATCGACGTGCAGCGCACCGTGATCTCCTGGCCTTTGCTCAGTGCACTGACCTTCTGGCTGTAGCTCTGGTCGAAAGTCGCCTGGACGGGCAGGAACTCGTTGACGCCTTCCATCTCGACGACGGGATTGTTGAAGATGTCGAGCTTCACGCCGGTGATGGTGCCGGTGACGTCGAGCGTCTTGCCGCCATAGGTGTTCTGCGCATTGACTTCGTTGGCGTTGTAGGCGCGCGCGAGCTCCACCGACGATACCGCGGTGGCGTCGGCCTGTTCCGAGCCGCCGGAATTGTCGCCTTGCGCCGCGCCCTGCCCGGCATCGCCGGTATCACCCGAGCCGGTGCCGGAAGAGCTGCCCGGCGACGTCGACGTGCCGGCATTGACGGCCTGCTTGGCATCGCCGCCGTCTTGCGGGCCGACCGCGAGCCCGATGATCGCCAGCACCACGATGACGCCCAGGATCGCGGCCAGCACGATGAACAGCGTGCGCCCCTTCGCCGGCGGGTCGGACGTCATCTGTTGCGGCGGCGGCGAATAGGGCCTGGGGGTGACCGGCATGGGCGGTTGCGCCGGCGCGGGCGGTTGCGCCGGCGTGGGCTGTATCGGCGCGGGCTGCACGGGGGCGGGCTGCGGCGCGGAAGCCGGTTGCGGCGCGGGACTGCCGGGCGCCGGGACCGGCTGCTCGCTGGCGGGGAATTCGTAGCCGCAATGCTTGCAGACCTTGGCCGCCATCTTCACGGTTTCGGCGCAGCGCGGGCAAATCTTCTCGTCCGCGTCCATTTCCCCCAATCCCCGAAGATCCCCGCGCGGAGCCTAGAGCAAACCCATCCGTCCGCCAACGGTTACGGAACTTTGCGCGCGCCTCGCCGTTTGAGAAGCCATGCGCAAACTGATCCTCGCCACCTTGGGCCTGCTCGCCTTCGCCGCGCTCTGGAAGAAAGAAGCGGAAGAAGACGGCACGGGCGTCGCTTTGTCGCCGTTCATCGGCGCACTGGCCGTCGAGTTCGCGGTATTCCTGCTGAGCCGGCCGCGGATTTCGCGCTAACCGCGAACCTTTGTCTTAAGCAAGCGCGCGACGCTCGCTTACATTTCGTCCGTCGCTGGAATATTACGCCGCCGTTCTTTTTTCCCGGATCGCGCGCCACACCTTTTCCGGCGTCACCGGCATGTCGATGTGGTCGATGTCGAGCGCGTCGGCGACCGCGCTGACCAGCGCCGGCAGGGCGCCGACCGTGCCCGCCTCGCCGCAGCCCTTGGCGCCCATCTCGTGCGTCTTGCACGGGATCTCTTCGTAAGCGAACCGGATGTCGGGCACGTCCTCGGCGCGCGGCATCGCATAGTCGGTGAACGAGGCGCTGATCGCCTGGCCGGTGTCGCGGTCGTAGATCATGTGCTCGCACAAGGCCTGGCCGAGGCCCTGCACCACGCCGCCATGGACCTGTCCCGCCACCAGCATCGGGTTGATGACGCGGCCGAAATCGTCGAGCACGGAATAGGAGACGATGTCGACCTTGCCGGTGTCGGAATCGATCTCCACCTCGCAGACGTGACAGCCGTTCGGGAAGGTCGAGGCCGCGCCGTTGAAGGTCGCGTCGCTGTCGAGGCCATGCTCGAAGCCCGGAAGCTTCTCGCGCTTCAAGGTGACGGCCAGCTCGCCGACCGTGATCGCGCGCTCGCCGTTGCCGACGCGGAAGGTGCCGATGCCGTCCACGACCTCGAAGCCGACCGCTTCGCCGCCGGCCTGCAGCACCTGGCCCGCCGCGGTCTTGCCTTTGCGGATCACCTCGTCCGAGGCGCCGAGCAGCGCGCCGCCCGACATGTTGAGCGAGCGCGAGCCGCCGGTGCCGCCGCCGTTGACCCAATCGGTGTCGCCCTGCTTCACCGTGATGCTTTCGAACGGCACGCCGAGCTTTTCCGAGACGAGCTGCGCGAAGGCGGTCTCGTGGCCCTGGCCGTTGGACTGCGTGCCGACATAGAGCTCGACGCCGCCGTTCTCGGTGAAGGCGACGCGCGCGGGCTCGGCGCCGACCGCGAAGGTGATCTCGACGTAATAGGCGATGCCCATCCCGCGCAGCTTGCCCTTCGCGGCCGAACGCGCCTTGCGCGCGGCGAAGCCTGTCGCGTCGGCGCGCTCGAGCGCCGTGTCCAGCATGCGCGGATAGTCGCCCGAATCGAACGCGACACCGAACCAGTTCTTGTAGGGAAGCTCGTCGGGACCGGGCAGGTTGCGCCGACGCAGCTCGACGCGATCGATGCCGGTCTTGCGCGCGGCGACGTCCATCAGCCGCTCCATCAGGTACGCCGCTTCGGGCCGGCCCGCGCCGCGATAGGCGTCGAGCGGACCCGAGTTCGAGAAGTACCCCTTCACATGCGCGAACACCGTCGGCACGCGGTAGACGCCGCCGAAGATGCGCCCGCCCGCAAGCGTCGCGATGAACGGATTGAACTGAGAGAGATAGCCGCCCATGTTGGCGCTGCCGGTGACGCGCATCGCGAGGATCCTGCCGTCGGCATCGAGCGCGAGCTCGCCCTTCACGATCATGTCGCGGCCGTGATTGTCGGTGAGGAACGCCTCGGTGCGGTCGGACGACCAGCGCACGATGCGACCGCACTTCTTCGCCGCGATGAGCACCAGCGGCTGCTCGGGATACATGAAGCCCTTCATGCCGAAGCCGCCGCCGACGTCCTTGTTGACGACGCGCATCTTCTCGGGCGGAAGGTTGAGCACCGCCTTGCCGACGCGCTGTCGCAGCCCGTCCGAACCCTGGTTGCCGCTGTAGAGCGTGTAGAAGTCCTTGTCCGCGTCGTATTGGCCGATGGCGTTGCGCGTTTCCATCGAGGTCGGCGCGACGCGGTTCTGCACCGTGTCGACGCTCACCACGTGGGCCGCGCGCGCGAAGGCGGCGTTGCAGGCTTCTTCGTTGCCCCCGGCCCAGTCGAAGCATTCGTTGCCGGGAGAGCTCTCCCAGATCTGCGGGCCTTCCGGCGCGCCGTCCAACGTGCCCACCGCGTCCAGCGGGTCGTAGTCGATCGCGACCAGCTCGGCCGCATCGACGGCCTGCGCGTAGGTCTCGGCCACCACCATCGCGACCGCTTCGCCGGTGAAGGTCACCTTGCCCTTGGCGAGCAGGCATTTGGGCGATTGCCGCACGTCGCTGCCGTCGCGGCTCTTGAGCGGCGCCATGCACGGCATCGGGTTGGCGCCGAAGGCTTCGACGTCGGCATGGGTGAGCACCGCGACGACTCCCGGCGCGGCTTCGGCCGCCGCGGTGTCGATCGACAGGATGCGCGCATGCGCATGGGGCGAGCGCGCGAAGGCGGCATGCGCCTCGCCCTCGAACTTCAGATCGTCCGTGTACTGACCCTGTCCGGTGACGAAGCGGATATCCTCCGTGCGCCGCACGGACTGGCCGATGCCGAATTTCATTCTGACCTCACCATGGCCGGGCAGCGCGAGCGCGACCCGGCCATCTCACGCCGCTTGTTAGTGCCTATAGCTGGGATCGATCCGGTCGAGCTTGCGCAGCAGCGCGGGCCAGGCGAGCATTCCCAGGATCCCTTCGAACGCCATCGAGCCCTGGCTCGCCGTCTTTTCCGGCACGCCCTGGTTCGGCCAATTGGGCTTGGCGCCGCCGGCCAGCGCGCGCACCTGCATCGTGCAGGCGCGCTCGAGATAGTACATGCGCATGAAGGCGTCGGCGCAGCTCTTGCCCAAGGTCAGCGTGCCGTGGTTGCGCAGCATCATCACGTGCTTGTCGCTGCCGATATCGGCGACGAGACGGTCGCGCTCGTCGAGGTCGAGCGCGATGCCCTCATAGTCGTGATAGGCGATGTCGCCGGTGACCAGCATCGCGTGCTGATCGAGCGGCAGGAGCCCGTCGGCCTGCGCCGATACCGCCACGCCGTCGTCGGTGTGCAGATGGATGACGCAATGCGCGTCGTCGCGGTTCATGTGCAGCGCGGAGTGGATGGTGAAGCCCGCCGGGTTCACCGGATAGGGGCTGTCGACCACCTTGTGGCCGTCGACGTCGATCTTGACCAGGCTCGACGCCGTGATCTCCTCGAACAGCAGCCCGTAAGGATTGATCAGGAAGTGATGCTCCGGCCCCGGCACGCGGGCGGAGATATGGGTGAAGATCATGTCGTCCCAGCCGTACATCGCCACCAGCCGATAGGTCGCGGCGAGATCGACGCGCAGCTGCCACTCCTCGGCCGACACCTGTCCCTCCAGCGAGGGGATGCTGTGCGCGGCGGGCGCGCGGACGTTTTCCATGCTTTCCCGGAAATTCATGGGCCTGCTCCATTCGAAATAGCGTGGACCAAGAGTGGTCCCGCGGCGCCGGGGTGTCAAACGGCGCGGAATCGGCTTAGCTGACGCGGCCATGGGGGACGGGATGAGCGCAAAAGCCGGCACGCTTCGCACCACCACGACGATCGCGTTGTGCTGTCTCACCGCGGTGCTGGAGGGTTATGACGTCCAGGCTTTCGGCGTCGCGGCGCCGAAGCTCGTGGCAGCCATGGGCCTCGATCCGTTCGAGCAGGGGCTGGCGGCGAGCCTTGCGATGGTGGGTTTGGTGTTCGGCGCCTTCCTGGGCGGGCGGACGGCGGACCGTTTCGGCCGCAAGCCCATCCTGCTGAGCGCCGCCGCGATCTTCGGGCTGTGCTCGATCTGGACCGGGCTCAGCGCGCACTTCACCGAGCTTCTGCTGGCGCGCTTTGCGACCGGCATCGGCTTCGGCGGCGCCTTTCCGGTGCTGATCGCGATCGCCGCCGAGGTGGCGCCGCCCACGCGGCGCGCGACGGTCAACAACCTGATCTTCTGCGGCTTCCCGGCGGGGGGTGCGCTGGTCTCGCTGCTGGTGCACCAGGCCGGCGCCGCGCTCGACTGGCGGATGATTTTCCTGACCGGCGGCGCCCTGCCGTTGATCCTGCTGCCGCTGTTGTGGCTGCTTCTGCCGGAGACGCGGCCCGAGCGCGGCAGCCAAGACGCCACCGGCCTGCACGACGCGCTGTTCGCGGGCGGCCGCGCGCTCGCCACCGTGCTGCTGGCCGGGGCGAGCTTCCTGATCGTGATGCTGCTCTACATGATCCTGAACTGGCTGCCGTCGCTGGTCATCGCCAAAGGTCTCGACCCCGCCAGCGGTGCCGCGGCCGCCTTTGCGTTCAATATCGCCGGAGTGTGCGGCACGGCGTTGCTGGGTTTCGTCATCGACCTCATCGGCGCGCCGCGGACGTTCCTGATCGGCTATGCGGCGCTGTTCGCGGCGGTGTTCCTGCTGGGCGCGGCGACCTCGGCCGGCGCGACCGAGGGTTTCTCGGCCGTCACCGGCTTCTTCACCGTCGGCATCTCCTGCGCGCTCTATGCGCTGGCACCGGCCTGTTATCCGGCAAGCCTGCGCGCGGAGGCTTGCGGCGTCATCGTGGGCATCGGCCGGTTGGGAACGATCGCTGGACCCCTGCTGGCAGGTCAGCTGCGCCAAGCGGGCTGGTCGGCCGATCACGTCATCGAGGCGATGCTGCCGGTCGTGCTGATCGGAGGATCGGCGGCCTTGTTCCTGACCTGGCGGCTTCAGCCGCAGCTCACGTCCAAAGCTGCAGCATAGTGTAGCCGACGTAGCACATGATCCCGAGGATGAAGACGGTCGAGATCAGCCGCATCACGCCCACGCCGTCCAGGCTGCCTTTGCTCAACAGGCGCAGGACCTGCCACACACCCAATCCGATCATTGCGGTGTAGAACAGGCCGGCGAAAATCATCTCTCTGGCGGCTTGATCATCCATCGCGCGTCTCCTGGAGCTCGCTCCTCCAGCGTAACCGGCGATGGTCCACAATTCGTTTACGAGCGCACCCGCGCCACCGCCTTCAGCCATCCGTCGTAAAGCGCGTCGCGCTGCGCTTTGCCGAGCCCAGGCTCGAAGCGGCGGTCGAGCGCCCAGCGGGCGGCGATGTCGGCGGTGTCCCGAAACAGGCCGGCGGCAAGCCCCGCGAGATAGGCGGCGCCCAGCGCCGTCGTCTCGGTCACGACAGGACGATCGACGGGAAGCCCCGTCAGGTCGGCGAGGCGCTGGCAGAACCAATCGTTCTTGACCATGCCGCCGTCGACCTTCAGCGCGCCGAGCGAGGCGGTGCCCCCGGCCGCATCCATGTCGCGCGCCATCGCCTCGAGCAGGTCGCGCGTCTCGAAGCACACCGCATCCAGCGCCGCGCGTGCGATCTCGGCCGCGCCCATGTCGCGCGTCAGCCCCAGGACCGCGCCCCGCGCATCGGGGTCCCAATAGGGCGCGCCCAATCCCGTGAAGGCCGGCACGAAATAGAGCCCGTCGGCAGGCTTGGCGGTCGCGGCCAGCGCCTCGATCTCGGCCGCCGAACGGATCACGCCCAAAGCGTCGCGCAGCCACTGCACCACCGCGCCGGCGATGAAGATGCTGCCCTCGACCGCGTAAGCCGCGTCGGCGCCGATGCGATAGGCGCTGGTCGCGAGCAGGCGGTTGGCGGAGGCCGGCACCGTCGCGCCCGTATTCACCAGGGCGAAGCAGCCGGTGCCATAGGTCGACTTCACGTCGCCGGGTTTGAAGCAGGCCTGGCCGAACGCCGCCGCCTGCTGGTCGCCGGCGACGCCTTTGATCGGGATGCCGCCCAGCGCCTCGGCCACGCCGTAGTCGCCCGCGCTGTCGCGAACCTCGGGCAGCATGGCTTTCGGCACGTCGAACAGCGACAGCATGCCGTCGTCCCAGCGAAGCGTCTTCAAGTTCAGCAGCATGGTGCGCGAGGCGTTGGTGACGTCGGTCGCATGCTGCTTTCCGCCGGTGAGCTTGTAGATCAGCCAGCTGTCGATCGTGCCGAAGCACAGCTCGCCGGCCACGGCCCTTGCCCGCGCGCCGGGCACATGGTCGAGCACCCATTGAAGCTTGGTCGCGGAGAAATAGGGATCGAGCAGAAGCCCCGTGGTCGCGGCGACATTCTCTTCCAGCCCGCGCGCTTTCAGCTCGCGGCAGCGCTCGGCGGTGCGGCGATCCTGCCAGACGATGGCGTTGTGGATCGGCGTTGCGCTCGCGCGCTCCCACACCACGCTGGTCTCGCGCTGGTTGGTGATGCCGATGGCCGTCACGCCGTCGCGCATCACCGTGCGGCAGCACGCCAGCGCCGCCTGCCAAATCTCTTCCGCGTCATGCTCGACCCAGCCGTTGGCCGGGTAGATCTGCCTGAGCTCGATCGCGTGGCTTGCGACCGGACGCGCCTCGGCGTCGAACAGCATCGCGCGGGTCGAGGTCGTGCCCTGGTCGATGGCGAGAATGTAAGACATCGGTGCAATGCCCGCGGGCCCCGCACGAAGCTAGCGCGGGGCCCGGGCCTGCGCGACAAAAACTTGAATGCTAGTGCATGCCGCTCATGGCCTTGCGCATGTGGGACATGCAGGACGCGTCCTGTCCCTTGGCTTGCGCCTGCTGGGCCAGCTTGAGCTCGCGCTTGGACGTCGAAGACTGCGTTCCGCTCATCCCGGTCATCTGATCCATCATGCCCTGGCAGGTGTTGGGCGAGTAGGACGCCGACGAGGTGCTGCCCGAGCTGCCCGGCGACGAGGACATGGACGAGTTCGACATGTTGCTGCTGTCGTTCGCGCCGACGCCGCTGGGGCTCGACTGGCCGGTGACGCCGGTGCCGGAATTGTTCGGCGCGGTTTCGGGCGTGCCGGTGCTGCTGGGACCGGAGTTCTGCATGGCGCCGGTTCCCGTGCTCGATCCGCTGCTGGAACCGCTGGTCTGCGCGAAGCTCGGCGCGGCAAGCGCAACGATCGCCGCGAAGCTAACAAAGGCGAGTTTCATGGTCGTGTTCTCCTACGCTGTTGAGTAACCAACCCAACACGTAGGGACAGGCTTCGTTCCTGCTTGCATCAATTGAGAAACGCGGTAGCGGCAGCTGTTCATTGCCGCCACCGCAAACGCTGAAATTCAATGTGCGGGCATGAAGGCGGCGTGCTGCGCTCCGCCGCTCGGCGGCTGACCCGGGCAGGTTCCTGTGAGGTCGTTCTGGAAGCTGTACCAGCCGTTGACCGGACCCGACGTTGGCGCACCGAAATAATCGATGAAGACCAACGACTGAAGATTATAAGTGAAGCCGTTGAGCGTGTATGGGAAACCGCCGTAATTGGGATTGTTCTCGATCGGGTCGCCGTTTTCCATGATCGAGTTGTCGAGGCAGTTTACCGAATTGTCGACGAACGGGTCGTCCATCCATTCGCCGAGCTCGTGCGACATGGCCGATACGTCCTGCGAGAACGAGCCCGCCTCGTCCTCATACGTCGTATAGGCATAAGTCTGGCCGTTGGGCTGGCTGGCGACGGCCGAATGATAGCCGCCGATGCAGCAGCCCGTCAGCGGCGCCTCGGTCAGGAAAGTATCGTAAGTGATGAACAGCGGCAGCACGTTGGGTGTGATCTTCCTGATCCCGCTCATGATGGTGAGTATCTGGCTGTCGAAGTCGTTGACGTACATCTCACCCGCCGGTTTGGTGCCGAACGGATTGGTGACCACCTTGCCTTGGTTGACGTTGACCGTGATCGTCTGCTCGGGCAGCACCGTGGGGTTGACGAACTTGACATGGTACTGGGTGTTGGTGCTCACCGAGGACCAGAAGTTGGCGCGCTGATAGGCGTCGATGTACTGGCCGAATCCCACCTTCACGCCGCCCTGCTTGAACTTGGTGCCAGGCGCGAATAGCGGCGAAGCCAGGACGTTCTCGATCAGGGTGCGGCCGTTCGGCAGCGTCACGGCTAGCGGATCGAACGTCATGTTGCCGTTGGTTGCGCCGAACACCATTTTGATGGGAATGATGAACACGCGGATCTTCGTGGTGGTATTGGTCGTCGCCGGGTCGCCGCCGACCATCGTGTAGTTTACGGTCTGCCCGAGCTTGTCGGTGAAGCTCCCGTTCCACTGCGCCAGCGGCGTCACCGGCGCGCGCGCCGGCAGCGTGCCGTGGACCGGCAGCGCCAGGAACTTGGGCTTGGGGTTCAGGGGGCGTTCCGGTCGGGCACCGGCCCCGGACAAGAGTGACGTACCGGCCAGCAGTGCCAGCGAGGCGAATAAAACCACGCGCATGTCAATGCCCTCCCCGGGCGTTCTCGAAATTTCGTCGAAGTGATCCCATCCCCTGTTCGATCGCTTGGATCGCGACCTTCCGCGACAACGCGCGCGGATCGTCATGGTTCCCACCGCGTTAACTGCGGCTGCGAATTTGCCGGCTGACTTGCAAATGATACTCAAGAAAAGCGATGCACATGGTTAGTGCAAATCACCCTTAACACGCTGTTAACGCCGGTTTGCTACTGCTGCCCGCTCGACGGGGGAGCGAATGGGGCGCGATTTGGGACTGACCGCACGCGACATGAGCGACATGGGACGCCTGGCCGAGCTCGCCGCCAATCCGCAAGGCACGACGCGGGAGGAGATCTTCCTCGCGGTCGCCTCGCTCTATCGCCTTCAGGGCGGCTATCTGAATGAGCGCGAGCGCGCGCTGATGCAGGACATCCTGCGCATGCTGGCGCGCGACGTCGAGATGGCGATCCGCATCGCGCTGGCCGAACGGCTGGCCGACGACACCACCGCGCCGCACGACCTGATCCTTCTTCTGGCCGACGACCGCATCGAGGTCGCCCGCCCGGTGATCCTGAGAAGCCCGCTGCTCACCGAAGCCGACGTGCTCAAGATGATCGCCGAAGCCGGCCACGAGCATCACGCGGCCGTCGCCAGCCGCGCCAATATCGGCGAGCCGGTGACCGATGCTCTCGTCAAGCTCGACGCCGAGCCGGTGCTGACCGCGCTGGTGCGCAACGTTACCGCCCGCATCTCGCCCACGGGCTTCGAAACGCTGGTCGAGAAGTCCAAGCTGATCGCCGGCCTTCAGGATCCGCTGGCCCGCCGCGCCGACCTTCCGCCCGAGCTTGCGAGCCGGATGTGCGAATGGGTCTCCGACGCGCTGAAGCAATTCATCGTGCGCAACTACAGGATCGAGCCGGCGAGGCTCGACAAGGCGCTGACCGCCGCCGAGGTGGTGGTGAAAAGCGAGCCCCAGGCGCCGCAATCGCCGCCGGCCGAAAGCGCGCAGAAACTGATCGACAAGCTCTCGGCCTCGGGCCAGCTCAAGGCGGGGTTTCTGCTGCGCGTGCTGCATCAGGGACAGATCGACCTCTTCGACCTCGCTTTCGCCAAGCTTCTGGGGCTTTCGCTCGTGGACGCGCGCCGCAAGCTTTACGAGCTGGGACCCAAGCCCGTGGCGCTGGCCTGCCGCGCGGTCGGCATCGACCGCTGCGTCTTCGCGACCGTGTTCAACCTGTCGCGCCAGGCCCGCAACATGCGCCCCGTTCTCACGCCTGCGGAACTCGGCGAGGTGCAGAAGGTGTTCGCCGAATTCACGAAACCGGCCGCGCTCAGCGCGCTGCGCACGATCTAAGTTGATGAAATAGCGGGCCGACCTGCTAAACTGCGGCCATGCAGGACAGCTTCGGCCGGCACATCACCTATCTGCGAGTCTCGGTCACCGACCGCTGCGACTTCCGCTGCGTCTATTGCATGGCGGAGCACATGACGTTCCTGCCCAAGGCAGAGCTTCTGACGCTGGAGGAGCTGGAACGGCTCTGCGGCGCCTTCATCGCCAAGGGCGTGGAGCGGTTGCGCATCACCGGCGGCGAGCCGCTGGTGCGCAAGGACGTGATGCGGCTGATCGAGCGGCTGGGCGCCCGCCTGGGCCGTGGCCTGAAGGAACTGACGCTGACGACCAACGGCTCGCAGCTCGCCCGCTTCGCGCGCGACCTGAAGGCTTCAGGCATCGAGCGCATCAACGTCTCGCTCGACACCCGCGATCCGGAAAAGTTCCGCGCGGTCACGCGCTGGGGCGACCTGAACAAGGTCCTGGCCGGCATCGACGCGGCGCTGGAGGCGGGCCTCAAGCTCAAGATCAACATGGTGGCGCTGCGCGATCTCAATCGCGACGAGATCCCCGACATGCTCGAATGGGCGCATTCCAAGGGCATGGACCTGACCCTGATCGAGACCATGCCGCTGGGCGAGGTCGATGCCGACCGCGTCGCGCAATACCTGCCGCTGTCGCTGGTGCGCGCCGATCTCGCGCACCGCTACACCCTGGCCGAAAGCGACCACCGCACCGGCGGGCCGGCGCGCTATATGCAGGTGGCGGAGACCGGCGGACGGCTGGGCTTCATCACGCCGCTGACCCATAATTTCTGCGAGAGCTGCAACCGCGTGCGCGTGACCTGCACCGGGACGCTCTATATGTGCCTGGGCCAGAACGACGACGCCGATCTGCGCACGCCGTTGCGCGCCTCGAAGGACGACGCGCTGCTCGGCGCCGCCATCGACCGCGCCATCGCGAGGAAGCCTTTGGGCCACGACTTCGTCATCGACCGCCGCCACAGCAAGCCGGCGCTCGCCCGCACCATGTCGCTGACGGGCGGCTGATGAAGATCCATTTCGTCGCCGCCGACGTGTCCGACGCGCAGTCCGCGCTCACCCTGCTGCGCGAGCGCTACCGCGACGCCGGACCCAAGGATTGCGACGTCATCGTGGCGCTGGGCGGCGACGGCTTCATGCTGCAGACTCTGCACGAGTTCCTGGATTGCGGCCGGCCGATCTACGGCATGAACCTGGGCTCGGTCGGCTTCCTGATGAACGAGTTCCGCGAGGAGGCGCTCGAGGAACGGCTGGCAAAGGCCGAGTCCGCGAAGATCCATCCGCTCAGCATGCGCGCGACCAATGCCCAGGGCACCAGGCAGGCGCGCGCCTTCAACGAAGTCTCGCTGCTGCGCCAGACGCGTCAGGCCGCCAAGATCCGCATCCTGGTCGACGACAAGGAGCGCACCGCCGAGCTGATCTGCGACGGCGTGCTCGTCTCCACCCCCGCCGGCAGCACGGCTTATAATCTCTCGGCGCACGGCCCGATCCTGCCCATCGACGCTGACCTGCTCGCGCTCACCCCGATCAGCGCGTTCCGGCCCCGGCGCTGGCGCGGCGCGCTGCTCTCCCATCGCGCGCGGGTGCGTTTCGAGATCCTCGAAGCCGCCAAGCGGCCCGTGAGCGCGGTGGCCGACGACCTCGAGGTGCGCGAGGTCACCAGCGTCGACATCGCCGAGGACCGTTCGATCTCGGTGACCATGCTGTTCGACGCCGGCCACAGCCTGGATGAACGAATCCTTGCGGAGCAGTTCGTCGATTAACCTCCCGCTTCACCGGCCGTTAAGCCGCGTTAAGTAAGGTTCGCGGCGATGAGCGGGTATCGTTTCGACAGGCTGAAGATTCTCGTGGTCGACGACAGCGCCCATATGCGCAAGCTCGTCACCACCATCCTTCAGGCTTTCGGCATCATCCAGATCTACGAGGCCGGCGAAGGCGACCGCGCCTGGACGGTATTGCGCGACGCCAATCCCGACGTGGTCATCCTGGACTGGATGATGGAAGGCATGTCGGGGCTCGACCTCGTCAAGCTCATCCGCACCTCGGCGCAGACGCCCAACCCCTTCGTGCCGGTGATCATGCTGACCGGCTACACCCATATCGACCGCGTGCGCCAGGCACGCGATGCCGGCGTCAACGAGTTCCTGGCCAAGCCCGTGTCGGTGAAGGCGATCCTGTCGCGGCTGATCTCGGTGATCGAGCATCCGCGGCCCTTCGTGCGCACCAAATCCTATTTCGGCCCCTGCCGCAGGCGGCGCGGCGCCGACGAATATCGCGGTCCCGAACGGCGCGTCACCGCCGATATCGCAGCAGTGGGGTAGAAGATGTCGAAGGAACATCCGATCGAGCTTTTCATGCCGCCAAACATGCTGAAGGCCAAGGTCGGCGGCTCGATCGGCGGGCTGGACATGGCCGCGATCAAGCGTGCCGAAGCCGCGGTCGAGACGCTGAAATCCGATTTCGCCGGCTGGGTGGGCGACGACGTCGAGCGGCTCTCGGCCTGCCGCGACCGCTTCGCCAAGAAGCAGGATGCCGCGGCGCGCGACGATCTGTTCCGCGCCGGCCACGACATCAAGGGCCAGGCGACGACCTTCGAGTTCCCGCTGGTCGCGCGCGTCGCTTCTTCGCTGTGCAAGCTGATGGACGCGGTGACCGCGCCCGGCGACGTCCCGCTCCATCTCGTCGACGCCCATGTGAGCGCGATCCGCATCATCTTCCGCGACGGGATCAAGGATTCGTCGAACCGCATGGCGATCGAGCTGGCCGAAGAGCTGGAAGCGCGCGTCGTCGAGACCTGCGAGCTGGCGGCTTAAAGCGCCTCTTTCAACTTCACCGAAGTCTGCGCGTAACCGGCGTCCTCGCGGATACGCAGGATGGGGCCGTCCGCGCCTTGTTCCACCCAGGGCGTGACGCAGAGGGGTGCCGCGGCGCGCGCTCTTGCGACGGCGTCGTCGACGGTTCGCGTCTCGGCCAGCTTCATCAGGTTGAGCTTGGTCGGGAAGACGACGTTCCAGCTCTTGCGGTCGGCAATGGCGCGCTCCGGCGCGATCCACACCGAGTCCACGCTCTCGCGGCCGTCATGGCTGCCCGCATGGCCCACCGGCGACCGCGCGATGAAGAAGATCGTGTCGAAGCGCTTGGGCATGTGCTCGGGCGTCACCCAATGCGCGAAGGTCGCCAGCTGGTCGAGCGCGAGCCGCAGGCCCTCCTTGCGCAGGAGATCGAGGATGCCGATCTCGTGCTTGTCGAGCGCCTGGCGATAATGCGACAGGCTTGCGAGCCGGTCGGCATCGACGAAGCCGTTCGCATCGCGCGCGAGCAGGATGCCCGATTCCTCGAAGGCTTCGCGGATCGCGCAGGCGCCGAGCGCGCGCATCTCGTCGCTCCAGCCTTCGCCGCCGTCGGAATGTTCGCCCAAGCCCTGGGCGCGGTCGGTCTTGTCGACCTTGCCGCCCGGAAACACCAGGGCGCCCGAAACGAAATCGACCTGGTGATGGCGTTTGACCATGAAGACCTCGAGCGTGTCGGACGCATCGCGCACGATGAGGATGGTCGCGGCCGGAACAGGGATCGCTGCGGTCATGCGCACATTGTGGGAGCGCGACAGCGCCTGCGCAACGCTTACCTATGGGAAGGCGCGACCTGCGAGAGAAGATCCATCACGCCGGGCGTCAGCAGGAACGGCTTGACCGGAACCGACGACGTGTCGTCGTCGCCATCGTCGAGTGCGGAGAAGCTCGGACGGCTCGGCGACCAGGCGAGCACGCTGTTCAGAAGATCGTCCGGCACCGCATTGTCGTAAGACACGGCGCGCGGCGCTTCGGCCTTCGCTGTCTTCACCGGCGCTGACGCGGTGTCGGCGTTCGGCTGCTTGAGCGCCCAGTTGTAGACCTCGCGCACCGACTTGGGCGTCCCGTCGGCGTGATAGAAGACGCTGCGGTTGGCGTCGGCGGCCTGCGGGAAGCACTGCGCGGCGCGCGCATCGGGGTTGGCCTCGTTCATCTGGATGAGCTTGGTCGCCGCGGCTGGTCCTAAGAAATGCGCCGCATAGAGCTCGCCCTCGCAAACGTCGCGGCCGAGCGAGCCGATCAGGGCGGCCTTGGTCTTGTTGGTGAACTCGCCGGCCATCAGGGCGGCGATCTTGGGGTCCTTGCGCAGGGCAAGAATTGCCTCCCGCGCCTGCCCGTCGGCGACGCGAAAATGCCCATCGCCGTCGGCCGTGATCTGGGCCGCCTGGGCGGCCAGGCCGTATTTGGCGCCATGCTGCTTGATCAGGCCGAGCCAGGTCTGGCCGACGAATTGGAACAGGCCGCAGGCGGACGAAGTACCTGATTGCGCTTGAGTTTTCAGCCCGCTCTCGCGCATCGCGGTGCCCAGCAGATAGTGGAAATCGCTGCCCGTGGCGGCGCTGGCCTGCCTGAGCGCGGCGATGACCTGGGACTTGTCGGTGACGGCTTCTGCCAACATGGAACGGGTTCTCCCGTCCTTACGGGAGCAACCACCGTGCCAGGATCGGTTAAAGGCCGTTCACCAGTCGGCGCACGAAATCCTCGAGCGCGCCCGGCGCATGGGCGACCGCCGTCCCCTGCCCCCAGACCGGCCCGGGCCAGGCCGCGTCGCCCGGATTGCGCGCGACGACGTGGACGTGAAGCTGCGGCACCAGATTGCCCAGCGCGCCGATATTGATCTTGGAGGCGTCGCTCAGCCGCTTGAGGCCCTGGGCGGCGCGCGCGACCTCTTCGACGAGTACGGCCCGATCCTTTTCGTCGAGGTCGAAGACCTCCACCGCCTCGCGGCGCGGCACCAGGACCGCCCAAGGATAGCGCGCATCGCGCATCGCCAGCACGCGGCAAAGCGGCCAATCGACGACGAAGGCCGTATCGGCGTCCAATCGGGGGTGAAGGATGAAACCGCTCATCCGGTCATACTAGAATCTCGGTCGCTCAGCGCACAGGGGCTTCATGCGCATCGGCATCATCGGTTGCGGCGTCGCGGGCCAAGCCGCCGCCATCGCGCTGTCCCGCGCGGGGCATGCGGTCGACGTGTTCGAGCGTTTCGCCACGGCGCGGCCGCTGGGCGCGGGCCTTCTGCTGCAGCCGTCGGGGCTCGCCGTGCTGGAGCGCCTGGGCCTGCGCCAAGCCGCGGAGAGCTTCGGCGCTCCCGTGCACCGGATCGACGGTCGCATTCCCAGCGGGCGGTGCGTGTTCGACCTGCGCTATCCGCAGGGCCAGCACGGGCTCGGCATCCACCGCGGCGCACTGTTCCAGCTTCTGCATGACGCGATGGGCGCCGCCGGCGCCGCGCTTCACCTCGACTTCGAGGTCGAGAGCATCGATGCGCTCGCAAGACCCATCGTCGTGTCGAAGGCGGGAAAGCGCGAAGGTCCGTTCGACCTGCTGATCGATTGCGCGGGCGCGCACGACCGGCTGCGCGACGGCCTGGGCCTCAAGGTGCGCGCGCCGCTCTATCCCTGGGGCGCGTTGTGGACCGCTTGCCCCGACCGCGACGGAGGCTTCGCCGGCACCCTGCACCAGATGTACAAGCGCGCGCATACCATGATGGGCATCCTTCCCATCGGGCGGCGGCCCGGCGGCGACGAGCAGCTGGTCGCGTTCTTCTGGAGCCTGAAGCTCGAGGATTTCGAGGCGCAGCGCGCGGCGGGTCTGGACGTGCTCAAGCAACGCGCGCTCGACGTGTGGCCCGAGGCCGGGCCGATCGTGCGGGAGATCGAGCGCTTCGAGGATTTCTCGCTCGCCTCCTATCGCGACGTCAGCATCCGCCCGTATCGCAAAGGGCGCGTGCTCGTCATCGGCGATGCGGCGCATGGGACCAGCCCACAGCTCGGCCAGGGCGCGAACCTGGCGCTGATCGATGCGCTGATGCTGGCTTATCATTTGACGGACGAGGACACCGACCGCGCGCTCGCCGCCTTCGAGCGCGCGCGCAAGCCGCATGTTGATTTCTATCGCCTGGCGTCGCGTGGGCTGACGCCGATGTTCCAATCGGACGGCGTTTTTCTACCTTGGGCACGCGACACCTTCCTGCGCGGCGCGAACTGGCTGCCCGCCGGACGTCACGTCATGGGAACGACACTGTCCGGCACGCGAAAATTGCCGCTCGGCCTATGGCGGCCACCCCCAAGCCGTGACTAAAATCGTGGCGGGCGTCCCTTGAGGAGACTGTCATGCTCGCGCGTTCGATCCTGACTTGCGGCGCGCTGCTTGCGCTCTGCGTTCCGGCTTCCGCCTATACGCAGCACACGCTGCACAGCTTCTGCTCCGAGGCCAATTGCGCCGACGGCAAGTTCCCCAATGGCGGACTGGTGCAGGACGCTGCCGGGAACCTGTTCGGCACGGCGTCGGCCGGCGGCGCATCGGGTACCGCCGGCGTCGCGTTCGAGCTGGTCGCCAACGAGGCGCATACCGCCTGGACCTATAAGGTGATCCACGACTTCTGCAGCGCCGACGCCTGTTCCGACGGCGCCGGCCCGGTGTCGGGCGTGATCATCGACACCGCCGGCAACCTCTACGGCACGGCCCTGGGCGGCGGCGCCAACAACGGCGGCGTGGTCTACAAGCTTTCGCCCGGCGCCACGCAGAGCGATCCCTGGACCATCGCCACGCTGCACGATTTCTGCGCGCCGGGGGACAACGGCTGCGCCGACGGATATCAGCCGGCCGCCAGTCTCAGCTATGCGGGCGCCGCGACAGGGGCGCCTTACGACGGCGCCGCGACACTCTACGGGACGACGTCGAACGGCGGCGCGCATGGCGGCGGCAACGTCTATGCCTTGACGCTGAAGCACGGCGTTTGGAGCGAGAAGCCGCTCTATCAATTCTGCGCGGTCGCGCACTGCGCCGACGGCATCGATGCGCAGGGCGGCGTGACGGTTGGCGGCGACGGCAAGCTCTACGGCACGACCTTCGAAGGCGGCGCCGAGCGCAGCCATGGCATCGCTTTCCAGCTGACGCGCCAACGCGGCGGCGGGCTGTGGCGCGAACGGATATTGCAGCAATTCGTCCCCAAGGACGGCATCAATCCCGCGGCCGCGCCGGCGCTGGATGCGGCGGGCGATCTCCTGGGCACGACCTATTACGGCGGCATGGGCGCGCAATGTCCGGACAAGCATGGCCTGCCGGGCTCGAAGAAGTGCGGTGCGGTCTACAAGCTGACGCGCGCGGGCAACCGCTATAGCGAGACGGTCCTGCACCGTTTCTGCAGCGATGCGGACTGCGCCGACGGCCGCAACCCGAACAGCGGCGTGCTGCTGGACGCGGACGGGAACCTGTTCGGCGCGGCGACGGCTGGCGGCGGCGGCCACAATCGCGTGGGCGATATCGGCGGCGGCGTCGTCTATGAATTCAGCGACACCTATCACGTGCTCTACGACTTCTGCAGCGAGAGCAACTGCGCCGACGGCTCCGCGCCCGCCGCGCCCATCATGGACGCGTCGGGCAACCTGTTCGGCACGACGAACGGCAGCAGCCAGGCCTCGATTGCGGGAACGGTCTACGAGCTGACGCCTTAGCCGAGCCCGATCATCTGCGGCGTCACCAGTCCCTGCCGCCAGGCCAGGAACACGAGATAGCCTGCGTAAGAGGCGAGCAGCAGCGCGCCGCGCGGCCGCGACAGCCGCCAGCGCGAGACGAGCAGCGGCACGATCAGGGCGCTCGCCGTCGCGAGCACCAGAAGATCGCTGGCCAGCGCCGGCTCGACCTTGAGGGGCACCAGCGCCGCGGTGGCGCCGAGCGCGCCCAGCGCATTGAACACGTTCGAGCCGATGAGATGGCCGATCGCGAGCTGCGTCTCGCCGCGCGCGGCGGCGACGAGGGTGACGAACAGCTCGGGGACCGAGGCGCCGAAGGCGACGACGGTGAGGCCGATCATCCATTGCGGCAGCTGGAATTCGCGTGCCACCGCCTCGGCGCCGGCGACGGTGAAATGCGCGCCGACCGCGAGACCCACAAGCCCGAAGAGCAGCGTGAACAATCCCGCCGCGCCCGACCGCGCCGCGCCGTTCTCCAGCCGCTGCAATGCGCGCGCGCAAGGCACCGAATGCTCCGCCGAGCGGCGCCAGTCGCTGAAGAAGGTGAGCGCCAGATAGAGGACGAAGGCCGCGAGCATCGCCACGCCTTGAAGCCGGGTGATCGCCCCGCCGTGCGCCATCAGCGCCAGCGCCGCCGCCGACAACAGCATCGCGCCGCCGTCGCGCAGCACCACCTTGGGCGACGACGGCAACGGACGGATCAGC
>Ga0213876_10000642_pt1 | contig 25287 bp, 19 predicted proteins | sample BarmaccomBMRX_R9_FD_160113 | JGI IMG/M metagenome (GOLD analysis project Ga0213876, IMG submission 160113) | Root-associated microbial communities from Barbacenia macrantha in rupestrian grasslands, the National Park of Serra do Cipo, Brazil - RX_R9 | ecosystem: Host-associated > Plants > Roots... | reverse complement strand
TACGGGCTGGACGCCGGTCACCTCCGCGTCGGCGACTGGGCTGACCTGGCGGTAATCGATCCGCAGCGCCTCGACGCGTCGCTGGATTCCTACCATGAAGCCAATGTTGCTGCCTATGGCGGACTTTCACGCATGGTGAACCGCAACGATCAGACGGTCAACGCCGTCTTCGTCTCCGGCAGCGAGGTGTTCCGGGACGGGCAGCCCACCGAGCTCCTCGGACGCGAGCGCACCGGCGGCTTCCTCCGTGCCGGGGGCCGGCCGCGCAACGTGCCTCGGACAACCGCGGGACGTGTCACGGCGTAGGCCGTGACACTCCCAGCCTGAACACTCGCCACCCCGCCTCTTGCCAGCGGCCCACGTCAAGGCAATTGCGGCCGTCGACGACGACCTGCGCGCGTACCTGGTCGGCAAGGTCGTGCGGGTCGAGCTCGGTGAACTCCTGCCATTCGGTCAGCACCAACACCGCATCCGCACGCTCGCAGGCCTCCGCCACCGAAACCGCGTAGTTCAGCGTGGGGAACTGGCGGCGCGCGTTGTCCAGAGCCTTCGGGTCGTACACATTAACCGCGGCGCCGTTGAGCTGTAGCTGCCCGGCGACGTTCAGTGCGGGCGAGTCACGCACGTCGTCGGATTCGGGTTTGAATGCGGCTCCCAGGACGGCGATGTTGGCCCCCAGCAACGAACCGCCGCACGCCGCTGTGGCCAGCTCGACCATCCGGGTACGGCGGCGCATGTTGATGCTGTCCACCTCGCGCAGGAACGTCAGGGCCTGGTTGGCTCCCAGCTCGCCGGCGCGGGCCATGAACGCGCGGATGTCCTTGGGTAGGCAGCCGCCCCCGAAACCCAAACCTGCATTGAGACACTGGCGCCCGATCCGCGGATCGTAGCCAAGCGCGTCGGCCAACACCGCCACGTCGGCCCCCGCGGCCTCGCACACCTCGGACACCGCGTTGATAAACGAAATCTTGGTCGCCAGAAAGGCATTGGCGGAAACCTTGACCAACTCCGCCGTCTGCAAGTCGGTAACCAGGAACGGCACATCCGCCTCCAACAGCGGCGCATATAATTCGCGCACGGCTGGCTCCGCGCGCATCGAATCATGTTGCACGCCAAGCACAATCCGATCGGGGTTCAGCGTGTCGCGCACGGCGTAGCCCTCGCGCAGGAACTCTGGATTCCAAGCGATTTCGACGTCGACTCCCGGGGCCGCCAGCGCCGCGGCCCGCTCGCCCAACTCGACTGCCGTGCCCACGGGGACCGTCGACTTGCCGACAAGCACAGCTGACCTGGTCAGCCGGGGCACCAGTGCGTCGATGACGGCGTGGACGTGGCACAGGTCAGCGCCGTACTCACCCCTCTTCTGCGGTGTGCCAACCCCGAGGAAATGCACATCGGCGAACTCGGCGGCCAGGTCGTAGTCGGTGGTGAACCGCAGCCGTCCCGCAGCGAGGTTGTTGGTCAACAGCTTTCGCAGGCCGGGCTCGTAGAACGGAATGTCACCACCAGAGAGCTTGGCGACCTTACCCGGGTCGATATCGACCCCGATTACCTCGTGCCCCAGCTCCGCCATCCCGACGGCGTGGGTGGCACCCAAATACCCCGTGCCAAAGACGGTGCATCGCATACCACCGTGTGTAGGTGGCCGCGATGAGCTAACTGCATCGCGACGCTGAGCGGGAGGCGAACGGCAGGTGACAGGTGGCCGCTAGCGGTGTCCGAACCCGCCGTGACCGTGACCCCCGCCACCGGGGAATCCGCCGCCGCCGTGACCACCGCCTCCGAACGGACCTCCGATGACAGGCCCACCGAAGATCGGCAACGGGATCGGTACGGGAATGGGCGCCACCGGTACCGGGGCAGGGGCCGCGGGGGCGGGCACGGCAGGAGCGGGCGCCGCCGGAGCGGGGGCATCCGGAACCGGGGCCGGAGCGTCCGGGACCGTGGCGGCCGGCGCCGGAGCCTCGGGCACGGAAACCGGGGCAGGGGCCGGTGCCTGCGGCACGGAAGCGGGAACCTGGGCCTCCGGCGCCGGTGCCGCCGGTGCTGGAGCGGCCGGTGCGGGAGCGGCCGGTGCGGCCGGGGCTACGGGGGCCGCTTGCGTCGGCGCCACGACGCTCTGACCGGGATCGGGCCGCACGCCGGCCGTTGTCCGGATGCTGACGGCCAGCGAAACAACCAGCGCCACAACACCGATGATGAAGATCGATGCCAGCACACTGCCTAGCAACAAGAACGGCTTCCGCTCGGCTTCGCCGACGACAACCGTCTGGGTGCCGGTGAATTCGTCCGGGGTGGCGCTGTAGGCGAGGGAGCTGTCGTACTCACCGGCGGGCACGTCAAAGTAGTTGGGGGCCAACGCGTATGAGTCCATGGCGCCGGTTCCGGGATCCTGCGCGTAGGCACGCGCCGCGGTGGACGACGCGAAAAGCGGCGCGTTGGCCGATGCCAGCGCCGCTCCCCGGGCCAGCGCGGCAGCCGGTTCGTCGGGCGCGGTCAACGGAAGCGATGTCGCCGCCTCCAGCGCCGGCTTGATGAGCGGGATGTCGATACCGGAGCCAACCACCAACACCCCGTCGGGACGGGTGTCCAGCTCTTCGGCGTCGGAAACCATGGCGGCCAACTGGGCCACTGCGGTGTCGTCGTCATCGGCCAGCGCCTGCCGGTGCACGTCGGCAATCGACCCGTCGGCCGTGTCGACGATCGCCAGGGTCGCGGTATCGGGCTCGATGAACAGCAGCGCGGTTTGGGTGTAGTTGGTTTCGCTGCCGACGGCGTGAGCCAACGCGGCCGCGGCCAGAAACGCCGAGACCAGCATGACGTTCTCGACCTTGTGGACGGCCAACGCGTCGCGCAGTGCCGCCGCCTCGAGAGGATCGGTCCAGGTCACACCGGTCGACGTCAGCTGGTAGCCGCCCTGAGCGGCTCCCTCACGCGTGCCCAGGATCGCCGAGACGACCTGGTTGGCCGCGCTGGCATTTGCTGTATCCGAGTCCCCCGCGACTTCGAAATTGTCCTCTTCCACGGTGGCGCCGTCGCCGTTTTCGCCTTCGACCAGCACCATCCGAACTGCCGTTGGCGCCATCGACACGCCTAGTACGGTGTCCACAACTCCCCCAATAGTCGTTCGCTAGCTGATGTCGCGGGCTCCCAGCCCGCATTCCCCGTTACCGCGATTTTACCCTCGATCCGCCGGTGCACCCCTGGGGCGGATTTAGCGGTGGCCCCCGCCATGGCCGCCGCCGCTGTGGCCACCGCCGAACCCGCCGCCCCCGCCGAAGCCGCCACCCCCGCCGCCGAAGCCACCGCCACCACCGAAGCCGCCGTGGCCCCCACCAAAGCCGGGGAACCCACCGCCGCCACCGAACGGACCGCTACCGCCGAAGGGACCGCCACCGCCGAAGGGACCGCCCTCGCCGCCGTCACCGTGTCCGCCGCCGAAGGGACCGCCTCCGAACGGACCGCCACTGCCCGGTTCCACCGGCCCACCGGGTAGGCCACCGTGCCCACCGCCGCCAAACGGACCGCCGCGTCCCGGAATCTCGGGCTCGCCGCCGGGAGTGTGCGACGGATCCAGCTCCGGGGGAGTTCCGCGGAAGGGCGACTGCGGCTCCGGGCCGCCGAAGCCGGGTTGCATCCCGCGAGGTTGGGGGAGCTGCGGCAGCACGGGCGCCACCCGCACCGGAACCTGTGGCAACTGCGGGCGAATCGCCTCCTGAGGAAGGGGCGCCTCGATGCGCGGGACCACGATCGGCACCGGCGGAACGACGACCGGCGCGGGCTCCACCGGAGCCACTGGCGCAGGAACCGCCGGGGCCGCCGGCATCGGAGCCGCCACTTGAGGGGCCACCGCACGCGGGGCCACCGCCGGCGCCGGCAAGCTGAACTTCGGGCGTGGGGCCGACGCCTCCGTCGGCACCAGCGCCTGCTGGGTCGGCACTACCAGGTGGTTTTCGCTGGGGCTGGGTTGTAAAGCGACGGCCGGGCGAATTCTGATCGCCAGCGCAATCTCCAGGGCCACGACCGCGCTGATGACGACCACCGCCGCCGCGCTGCCGAGCAGCAGGACGGGCCTGCGCCGTTGCTGGCTTTCGGCGGGAGCCCCGCCAAGCAGAACTGTGTCGATGTCGTCGTCGTCCGCGACAGCGCTGTAGCCGCGGATTTCCCCACCGTCGTCGGCTGCGGGACCCTCGGGCGCGCGAAGGTAGTCGGCCAGGGCAAGGGATTCGAGGGAACCGGTGCCTGCGTCCTGTGCGTAGGCGAGCGCAGCCGTCGACGACACGAATAGTGGTGCGTTCGCCGAGGCCAACGCCGCGCCCCGGGCCAGTGCCGTCTCCTGGTCCTCCGGCACGCTCACCGTCAGCGATGTCGCCGCCTCCAGAACGGGCTTGATCACGGTCACGTCGATGCCGGAACCGCCGACCACGTACAGGCCGTCCGGGCAAGTCTCCATGGACTCCGCATCGGCAACCATCGCGACCAGTTCGGCCACCGCCGTGGCGTCGTCGTCGGACAATGCGTGATGGCTGAGTTCGCAAATCGACCCGTCGGCGCTGTCCACCACCGCCAAGGTCGCGGTGTCGGGCTCGACGAACAACACCGCGGTGCGTTCGTAACCAACGGCTCCGCCGACCGACTGTCCCAGCGCCGCGGCCGCCAAGAACGCCGAGACCAGCATGACGTTCTCGACCTTGTAGGTGGCCAGCGCGTCGCGCAGGGCGGCCGCCTCGATCTGGTCGGTCCAGGTCACGCCGATGGAGGACAGCCGCACGCCGGCATCGACCGCACCTTCGCGGGTGCCCAGAATGGCGGAAAGCACCCGGGTGTGCGCGCTGTCGGTGGGGGCGTCATCATCCGCCGCGGTGACCCGGAAATTGTCTTCCTCGACGATCAGTCCGTCGCCGTCTTCCCCCTCGACCAGCACCATGCCAACAGCTGCGGGTGCCATGGAAACCCCGAGTACGACGTCCAAAACCCCTCCCAAGGTCTTCTCACCAAGCCACGGCTGCGGAGGTAACAGCCCGAACGTCAATTATCGCCGCAAACGTGTTACGAGCGTGCACTTCGAAGCTATGTAGTCCTTATGAAGTTCTGATATGACCGTGACGGCGTCGGACCCCGCTGTCCCTGGTACTTGGATCCGACGCCCGAACTGCCGTAGGGATGCTCCGCCGGGCTGGTCAATTTGAGGATGCACAGCTGGCCGATCTTCATGCCGGGCCACAGGGTGATCGGCAGGTTGGCGACGTTGGACAACTCAAGCGTGATGTGACCGCTGAAGCCGGGATCGATGAACCCCGCGGTGGAGTGCGTCAGCAGGCCCAGCCGGCCCAGCGACGACTTGCCTTCCAGCCGTCCGGCCAGGTCTTCCGGAAGCGTGAACAGTTCGAGCGTCGAGCCGAGTACGAACTCGCCCGGGTGCAACACGAATGGTTCCCCTTCGACCGGTTCCACCAGGCTGGTCAGCTCGTCCTGCTGCTTGGCGGGATCGATGTGGGTGTAGCGGGTGTTGTTGAAAACCCGGAACATACGGTCGAGGCGAACGTCGATGCTGGACGGCTGAACCAGGGTGTCGTCGAACGGATCGATACCCACTCGCCCCGCGGCGATTTCGGCCCTGAGGTCACGATCGGAGAGCAGCACCCGCCGAGCGTAGCCGTACCGCGCCGCTCAGCGGAGGTAGGCTTGCCCGCCCTTGGGGCGTGCGGTGAACGCCTGCCGCCGCCGCGAACAAGACGACCGTAGGGACAATGGCCGTAGCCAGGAACGCTGGCGACTTAGGCCGTTTCCTGGCTAATTCATGCCGGCCCCCTCGAGGCACATTACGAGGCGACGAAATAGCAAGAGGGTGACCGGTTGCTGGTTCAAGACCCGGCGGCATCATTGACGAGCACGTCGGCGCCCGGATGCTAGCCTTTCGAGGCAGCACCGCCGATGTAGTTCAATGGCAGAACATCAGCTTCCCAAGCTGAATACGCGGGTTCGATTCCCGTCATCGGCTCCGTCATCGGTTCGGCGGGCTGAGGCGCTCCGCGCGCCCCAGCCCGCCGAATGGTGAGCTAGCCGATGGGGTTAGGCGTCAACGAGTCGACAACTCGCTCGACTTCGGCTCCCGCCTTGCGCGCCTTCACGGCCCACACAACTTGCGCGGTCCCGATAACGACCAGCCACGCCCCGGCCACGATCGCCAGGACCAAGATCGAGCTGATCGGCAGGGCAATGACCACCATGCCGGCGAGCAGGCTCAGCACTCCGGCGAAGATGTGCCAGCCGCGTTCGGGCAGTTCCTTGTGGTTGATCGCCACGACGGTCTCCGCGGCACCTTGGAACATGAATCCGATTCCGATCCAGGTGGCCAGGACCCACAAGGCGGCGCCATTATTAAAGTCGTGGAAGGCGTAGACGCCCAACGCGACTGACAGCGCGCCGCTGATGGACAGCACCACCCGGCTGCTAGTGGAAACATCCACCGTAAACGCGGCAATTGCCTGTGTGATGCCCGACGCCAGCAGGTAAACGCCGAACAGCGCTGCTGCGACGACGACCGACTTGCCGGGCCAAATCAGCACCACGACGCCCAGGGTGAGGCCGAGCAGCCCTAGCGCGAGCATCGATTTCCAGAGATGGCGGAAAACGGACGGGTTTTCGGTTGACTTTTGCATAGTATTTCCTTTCGGTGTGTCATCGAAAGTGACCTTCCGACAACGGGTTTCATTTGTTGTAACTGTGTGTTCTGTTCTTCGATGCCGCGGGAGAATCCCTTGGCAGGAAGCTTGTTTTCTGGTGTTGCGACCGCCGGCCCGGCCCAGGCGCCTGAGGCCTAAACGCGGACTGCCGCGTACTTTCTCAGCTGGGCTTCGACCGCCTCCGGCTTGGAAGCAAAGCCGACGACACCGCCGCCGTCCGCGCGATCCTCGATGCCGAAGTTCGGCGTGAGATTGCGGATGCCCTTCTCGCGGGCCAACTTCGATGGATAGTGCGGCACCGGCGGTGGCGCGTCGCCGGCCGGATTCTGCGTCCACCCGGTGGTGTCGGGATATGTACCCGGCCATGCGGGCGGGAGCAGCGCGAACGACGGCGTATGGCTGAACGTGACCGGGGGAGTGAACCGCGTAAAGGTTCCCCAGGGGCTGTCCTGATCCACGCCGTGCTCGATCAAGTCCTGCACGGTGACCGGCGCATAGTGTTCGTCGTCGACTGACCCGACGAGCTCGTTGCCGAGCATCGAAGTACGCGTGAGCGACGCATCGACGCGCCAGAAACCGCCTTGCTCCTCCCGCTCGGCCAGTGCCGCCACCACCGCGATGGCGACCAGATACCCGGTGATGTGGTCATTCATCAGGCCGGAGGTCACGGTGGGAGCGTCCAGACCCAGACCCTCGGAATGCAGGTGCATGGTGCCGGTGACCGCCTGCGCAATCTGCTCGAATCCGCGGCGCCCGGCCCATGGCGTACCACGGGAGGCGTATGACTCGGACCCGTACACGAGGTTGGGATTGATTTCCCGCAGTTCGGCCTCGCCGAGACCAAGACGCGCCAGCGCGCCGGGTCGCTGGCTGCTGATCAGCACGTCCGCGCTGGCCAGCAGGTCGGTGAAGCGCTTCTTCCCGTCGGGGCTTTTTATATTGATCATGATGTTTTTCTTGCCCCAGCTGAGGCTCAGAAAGACCGGCGTCGCCCAGTCGCCGGAGGGGTTACGGACCGCGATGACATCCGCGCCCTGGTCGGCCAGCGCAAACCCGGCGGTGGGACCGGCGACGACGTTGGTCAGGTCGACCACCCGCACGCCTTCCAGCGGGCGATACTTCGCGGCCCCCAGCACGCGCTTTTTGGTGACGCCCAGTTGTTGGATGTCGACCAAGGGCAGCTTGGCCGTTGCTGCGCCCTGCGGGTGGGCCAGCCATTCCTGCGGGGTGCGCACCACGCCTAGCGACAGGTTGAGTCCAGCGGCGACGTCATCTTCGAGTTGCTGAGCGGTGTATTTCTCGACGGCGGCCTGGATCGCCTCAGGGGTATCCGCGCACTGCAGATGGCTCAGCAGCGCATTGACCATGTGCGGGAAAAAACCAATCAACTGGACGTAACGGCCGTCCTTCGTGCGGTAGGTCCCGTTGTCAGCGCCCATCGGCCAGGTGTCCATCATGATCGAGTAGCCGTTGAGGAATTGGGTCTGAAACTCGTTGAGATGAAACCCGCACAGCCGGCGGTTCAGGGTCATGGTCTGGGCCGGCAGGCCGCGAACACGGCCGAGATGTTCGACGACCGAGCCGAACGCGGACATCACGCCAACGGCGTAGTCGTGCAGCTTGATCGGGCTCGGCAGGTAGGACACGCCGCGCTCCACGCTGATCTTCGCAGGATCAATCGCGAACGGCAGCGCGGCCGCGACAGCGTCGTAAGCCTTCTGTTGGAAGGGATCGGTGATCATTTTTGGTTTCTCCTTCTTGATTTGTTTTGGTGGTTTTGTCAGCGCCGCAACGCCTTTGCGTGGCGCCGCTATCGCGGAGTCGTGCCAGCCGGGCGGCCGCTGGGTGAGAGTGCGATTTGTTCTCGAGTACTACGGTCGCTGCGACGCGCGCCGCAAACCATCGCCCGAGGATTGAGGTTTAGTGCCGGGTGGATGTAGTACTAGGCGGAAACGTGCCTAACCAGGGCATATCAATCAGAGCCGCGCACAAACTGTGCCAGCTGGGCGCGCGAGTTGATGCCCAGCTTGGCGAACGCATTGTGCACATGGGTCTTCACCGTGTGAAGTGAAAGGTTCAGCTGGGTCGCGACGTCGCGGTTTGCCGCACCGCGCGTAATCAGGTCGACGACCTTGAGCTCGGAGTCGGTGAGGCTGTCCCAGCCCGTTTTCGTCCGCGGGCGGCTGACAATGCGCCGCTCGACGCCTAACCGACGCAACTCGCGGCCCACCCGGCGTGCATCGCCGAGCGCCTCGTGGCTCACGTAGGTATCGAAGGCGGCATTGAGTAGATCAACCGCTGTGAGCGTGGTCGATGCGCGCGAATTCCACGCCCGCGTCCTCGGCGGCTCCGGCGTAAAGCAGTGGCCGCGATAACGATTCGAGCGCCCCCGCGGCGGCCACCAGTGCTGCGGCGTCCCGCTCGACTATCCCGCGGGCATACCCGGCCACTCCTGCAAACAGCGGCACCGGTGGCCCTTCAAGCTCCAGCGCCTCGATGGCATGCAATACCCGCACGCGCAAGCCGGCGTCGCCTGCCGCTGCTGCCACCCGCCCACCCAAGATGAGCCGATCTAGGAACGTCGGTGTGAGTGGTGGTGCGAACAGGGTGAGGTCGCCACCCAGCCAGCGCATCGCGTCGTGGACGTCGCCGCGCTGCCACGCTGCCAGCGCCAGCACATGCGCCGCTGACCGACCTGCGGCAGTCGAACTAGTGGAGTATGCGTTGCGCGCGTCATTGACCATCTCGTTCAACAGGTTTCGATCGTCGGTGTGGAACGCCACCTCAGCCAGGGTCAACATGCGCAGCGCGTCTGGCTCGGTCATGCCTGTCCGCTGTGGGCGCGGCAGGGCCTCGACCGCGGCGCGAGCAGCAGACAACCGGCCCGCAGTGAGGTGAACCATCCCGTCAATCGAGGCCCAAATTGCAAGGGCCATCGTGTTACCTTCCCGGCGGGCCCGTTCTGTGCCGTCAGTGATTTGGCTAGCCGCGTCGTCCAATCGGCCGACGACCGCCAACAGGGTCGCGTAGTGGATTGCGGCCAAGTTATGTGCTGCCGCAGCATCACTCGCGCGAGCAACGGCGCAGATCTCGCTGAGTCGGTACAGGGCGCGGTCCGCTTGCGCCTCCCCGTAGTCGAGCAACGCGGTGGTGAGGCTGGACATGATTCTCGACTCGAGATCATCGGTGTTGGCCGCAGCCACGGCGGCCTCGTCTGCTGCGGCCCGAGCTTGACCGGCGAGGCCGCTCGCTGAGAGGTTGAAGGCCAGCGACGCCAGATGTCGTGCCCTGATCACGTCGCTGATGCCACGGAGCTGCAACGCTCGGCGATTCTCCTCCACTCGACGGTGTGGGCTGTGTTTTGTGAGCGTTGCGACGCGCAAACGGATTTCGGCTTCCTCGTCGGGTGAGACGGTCTCCGCGAGCGCCGCAACTGCCAAGTCCTCGGCCTCTTCATAGCGGCTGGCCCGGTTGAGCAACTCCACCGTTTCGGCGACCATTGACCCGTGCTCGGCGTCATCGGCGGGCAATAGTTCCAACGCCCGCTTGCTCAAGTCCGCGCCCGCACTGGCATCGTTGTCGGCAACCGATCGCGCGGCTTGCCGCAGCGCGCCTATCGCCTCTTTGTCGCCCACCTCGGCGCTGCGTGCCAATTGGGTGGCCACCTCGACCGGTGCCGCCCCCATGCCAAGCATGACTGACGCCGCCTGGCGCTCCATCGCCCGCCGCAGCGACTGCGGCAACGACTTCCGGGTGCAATCGCGCAGCAAGTCATGCCGAAACCGAAGCTGCTCACCGTCTTCGACGAAAAGATTGGCGCGCACCACCTCCTCGAGCGGCGACAGCAACGACGCCGGCTGACGGTCCAGCATTGCGGCCAGCAACCCCGCCGAAAACCGATCCGGGAGCACCGCCGCCACCCGCACCATTTCCGAAGCACCAGCCGACAGCAGGTCCAGTCGTTGCCGCATGGTTACGCCCAGCCGTCGCGGGAGCCCGTCTCCGCTGACGATTGCGCGCCCGCCGCTGACGCTGAGTCGGCCCTCCTCGCCAAGACCCCCCACCAGCTCGGTGACGAGAAAGGGATTTCCGTAGGCCTTGGCGGCCAGATTCAGCAGCGACTCTTCGGCCTTGGCGCGCACGGCATCCTGGACCATGTCGGCGACCGCGTCCGCTGTTATGGTCGCCAATCGCACAAATGTGGCGTTCGCGCGTTGCAGCACCGACAAGGTTTCCTGGACCCCAGGTCCGCCAGCCCCGCTGCGCGCGGTCACAACCCACAGCACTGGCACACCCGGATCCCCGGTGGCCAGCGACCGCAGCGCCAACAGCGTGCCGTTATCGGCCCAGTGAATGTCCTCCAACACGATCGCCAGCGGCGTGCGGGCGGCCGCGACACGTATCGCGTCGGCCAGATCGTGCACTACCCAGAAGCGCAGATCCGCCGAGCTGCCCAGCCGGCGCAGCGCCTCAACATCTCCGACCGGGGGATCGGCGCGCAAAGTGGCCATAAACAGCGAGAAAAACGGCACCGTCTGCTGATACTCGAACGCCTCGCCTAACAAAGTGCGCACCCCGCACTTGTCGGCCAGCGCCAACACCTCCGTCAGCAACCGACTCTTGCCAATGCCCGGAGGGCCCTCAATGACCAGCACACTCCCGCGGCCCTCCGCCACCGCGGTAACTAGCGCGCCGATCAATTTCAGCTCGCCCGCCCGCCCACGGATCGGCGGAGTGAACGGCCGGTGGGCGCCGACATCAGATAGGCCGGTTGAAGACCTCACGCGGATGTCCTGTCTTTGCTTAACGGACTGCTACCGCAGTGCACGTCATTCTAGGCATCCGCGCACGTCAATTGGCCAACAATGCCGTCGATCGCAGGCCCAATAGGCGGCCGGTGGTCACCAGCCGCGGTAGAGATTCGACGTGGAAATAAGTTCCCAAGCCGAGAAGGGGGGCCGTAGTCCGTTACGGCAGCACGGTTGCCGTTGACTTGTACGCCTATTAGGCACACAATCCCTGGTATGGCTACCGAGGGTGAGCGGACGACTGAAAGTTTTGAATTTAAGAGACGGACTCACCCGAAACCCAAGGCTGCACGGAGCGACCTGCCCCTCAAGGCTGAGCGAAAGACTGAGCGTCTTGCAGCGCGCCTGACCCCCGAGCAGGACGCGTTGATTCGTCGTGCCGCTGAGATCGAGGGGACCGATCTCACCAATTTCACAGTCACGGCGGCGCTGGCGCACGCCCGCGACGTGCTAGCCGACCGCCGTCTGTTCGTGCTCGATGATGCGGCGTGGACCGAGTTCCTGGCCGCGCTGGATCGGCCGGTGTCACACCATCCACGCCTAGAGAAGCTGTTCGCTGAGCGGTCCATTTTCGCCCCTGAAGCGTGAGCGCCTACAGCGCGCCGCGTCCGATCAGCGAAGCCGACAACATCGCCGACTTCGACTGCGGCGAACCCAGCCTTAACGAGTACTTGCGCAACCGCGCATTGCCTAACCACATCCAAGGTGCGTCGCGCTGTTTCGTGACGTGCCGCGATGGCCGGGTAGTCGGCTTCTACGCCCTGGCGTCTGGGGCCGTTACACGCGGCGATGCTCCCGGCAAGGTCCGACGCAATATGCCCGACCCGGTGCCGGTGATCCTGCTGTCCCGACTGGCTGTTGATCGCAAAGAGCGGGCCAAGGGACTGGGCAAGCATCTGCTGCGTGATGCGATCGCGCGCTGTGCCCAGGCGGCGGACTCGATCGGTGTGCGGGCGATCCTTGTGCACGCGCTCCACGTCGAGGCCCGCTCCTTTTACGCCCGCTTCGAGTTCGTGCCGTCCCCGACTGATGAGCTGCACTTGATGTTGTTGATGAAGGACGCCCGCGCGCTCGTCGCCGGTACCTGATTTGATTTGGTCGCGAATGTTTTGGCTGGCGGTCGGTGACCGCGTCGGCCGCAGCGGTCATCAGCGAGCGACGTGGATGGTCCTGGCCGGCACGTCATGGCCGACACCCCGCGCGGGATCAATGCCCGGAGCCCGGAAATCCTTTCGGCAGCGGCAGCTGCAACGTGGGTAGCTGGGGCGCCTGCGGTGCCGGCGCGCCGGGAAGTTGTATTGCAGGCTTGGGGAACTGGAACTGCGGCGCCGCCGGCTGCGCCGGCACAGTGGGCAGCTGGACCTGCGGGGTGGGCACCTGGACCTGCGGCGCCGGCAGTTTAGGCGCGGGTAGCTGCACCGACGGCGGCGACGGCAACTGCACCGACGGCGGCGATGGCAAATGGACCGAAGGCGGCGCGGGTAGCTGCACCGACGGCGGCGCGGGTAGCTGCACCGACGGCAACGACGGTAGCTGCACGGAGGGGGGTACGGGCAATTGCACCGACGGCGCCGCCGGCAGCTGCACAGGGACCGGGGCCGCCCCTATCTGCGGGGGTGAGACGGGTGCGAACACTGGCACGCCCGGCACCTGAACACCGGGCACGGCCGGGATGCCCAACGCAGGCGGATTCACCGGCAGCCCCACATTTGGAGCCTGGGGCGCAGGCGATGGAAACAGGATCGACAATGGATCCCCGGGCGGCGACGCCGGTGCCGGCCCGGTGGCCGGAGCGGGGGCCGCGGCGGCTGGCGTGCTCGGGGCGTTGACCACACGGTTGGGCACGTCGGACACCGGCTGCGGCGCACGCTGGGCAGATGGGCTGGCTGCCTGCACCGCCCGCACGGGTGATTCCTCGGCCGGCGGCGCAGACTGCGTCGGCACGATCAACTGCTGCTGCGGGATGGGTTGCAAGGCGACGGTTGTGCGGACACTGAGTGCCATCGCGGCCTCGAGCGCCACCGCCGACACGACGATGACCGCCGCCACCACGCTGCCGACAAGCGCCAAGGGTCGGGAGCGCCGCTCGGCCTTGTCCGGCGTTGCATCGACGAACCGTTCCATCAGGACGGTGTCGGTGTCGTCCTCGGGGTCGGAGACACGGCTGTAAGCGATCGGTTCGGAATCGTGATCGGCAGGCTCGGCAATGCTGAGGTACAGATCCACCATGTCGAGGCCGGAATCCTCCGAGTACGCCAGCGCCGCGTCGGTCGAGTCGACCGACCGCTCGTTCACAGCGGCCAGCGCCGCCCCGCGGGCCAGCGCCATCGCCGGCTCCTCAGGCACACTCACCCGCAGCCGCGTCGTCGCCTCCAGGGCCGAGGTGAGCGCGTCGACGTCCACGCCGTGACCCACGACGAACAGACGCTCGGGGCGTACCGGCAACGTCTCACAGCTCGTGACCATGTCGGCCATCTGGTCGACGACGTCGGAGGAATCGGGCGCGCAGGAGTGCAGCGCTTCAGTGCAGACCGTGGTGACGGAACCGGTTTCGGAGTCGACGATGCCCAGGGTCGCGGATTCCGGCTCGACGAGCAGCATCGCCGTGCGGCTGCAACCGGTGGCGTACCCGGCGGCCCGGGCCAATGCGGCCGCCGCGACAAACGCCGACACCAAAAAGACGTTCTCGACCTTGTACCTGGCCAGCGCGTCGCACAGGGCTGCGGCCTCCGCGGGGTCGCGCCACACCACCCCGGTGGATGTCAGCGCGTGGCCCGCCTCGGCAGCACCCTCCCGTGTGCCCAGGATGGCCGAAAGGACTTGAGCGGCCGCCGTCGCGTCGTCAGGCTCGGTGACTTCGGCGTCGAAGCTGTCTTGGTCGACGGTAGCCCCGTCAACGCAATCACCTTCCAGCACAACCATTTTGATTACGGTGGTGTCCATCGACACCCCAAGCACGACGTCCACTGCCCCTCCCCACGCGTCATCACCACCCAGCTACTGAGCGCTCCCCCGACAGACGCAACAACCATGGTAGGCGCGCGTCGAGGGTTTCGCCCACGCTCTTCCTACGCACTAGACCCTGGCGAGCCGTTTGGACCGAAAAGTATCAACCCACCGAAGCCACCGGGGCCGGCGATGCCCGGGGTGGCGCCGATGCCCGCGTTACCACCGTTGCCCCCGATGCCGAAGAGCAGGCCGCCGTAGCCGCCCTGGCCGCCGTTGCCGCCGAAAGCCAAGTCGGCCGCGCCGAAGCCGTTGCCGCCGACGCCGCCGACTCCGAAGAGGATGCCACCGAAGCCGCCGAGTCCGCCAACCCCGCCGCGACCCGCGGGGCCGACCGCGGCACCGCCACTGCCGCCAGCACCCCCCATGCCGAAGTAGGCGCCGCCGTCGCCGCCGTATCCGCCAGGCCCGCCGGTGCCGCCGCTATCTAGGGCGGCCCCGCCGGCTCCGCCGTTGCCGCCGATGCCCCAGAGCATGCCCGCGCCGCCACCACCCTGGCCGCCCTGGCCGCCGATGTTGTTGGCGCCCACCGCCGCCCCGCCGGCGCCGCCGTCCGCCCCGGTGCTGATCAGGTTGAACAAGATGTTGCCGCTGCCGCCGTTCCCGCCGATGCCCGCGACCCCGTTGGCGAAGGTGAGGCTAGACCCGCCGGCGCCCCCGGCGCCGCCCAGGCCGTAGAGCATGCCAGTCCCGTCGCCACCGTAACCGCCGTAGCCGGCAACGAAGCCGTTCCCCCCGATCCCACCGGCCCCGCCGTTGCCTAACAAGATCCCGCCGCTGCCGCCGAAGCCACCGTCGCCGGCGACGCCCAAAACAGCGGCCCCACCGGGGCCGCCGGCGCCACCATTGCCGAAAAGTCCGACGGCGCTGCCGCCGTCGCCGCCAAATCCAGCCTGGCCGTTGTTGTTAATGGACCCGCCGGCACCGCCATTGCCGCCATTGCCACCCAAAAACCCACCGCTCCCGCCGCTCCCGCCGTTCTGGCCGGGGCCGCCGGACCCGCCGTTGCCGCCGTTGCCCCACAGCAGCCCGCCATTCTGGCCATTGGCGCCGGTCCCGTCGGTGCCGTTGACACCGTCGCCGATCAGCGGGCGTCCCAGCAGCGAGTCGAAGGCCGCATTGATTCCGCTGAGGGGATCCTGCGACGCGCTCTGCAGAGCAGCGGCACTGTTGGCCTCGGCATTTGCATACGAGCCCGCGCCCGCATTCAGCAGTTGGACAAATTGCTGGTGAAATTCCGCCGCCTGAGCGCTGACCGCCTGGTAGGCCTCCGCGTGCGCGCCGAACAGCGTCGCGACGGCCGACGAAACCTCATCTGCGCCCGCGGCCAGCACCGACGATGTCGGGGCCGCCGCCGCCGCGTTGGCCGAACTGATCGTCGATCCGACATTGGCCAAATCCGAGGCCGCCGCCGTCACGTATTCCGGTACCGCGAACACAAAGGACATAGCGACCTCCGAACGACGCGGCGACCACCCGACGGTCGCCGAATAGCAAATCGTATCGTTGTCCGACCGACAGACTCCAGGTGCATTTCAAAGAAGGTTTACCCTGGGCAGTCGGTCTGGCAGCGATGGTCTGAGTTAACTCGCCCTCGATGAGGAGGAGCTAGGTGCGCGCTGAGTTCGAGCTGTCAAACCGGTGGCTCAGCCGGTCCGAAGCTGGCCGCGTTAGTTAGACCCCCGTGATGCCGACACTGAGGGACGGGCCCAGCAACCCCGAGCCGGGGGCGCCGGGGGCGCCCGGGTTCCCGGAATCACTGAGGCCGCCATTGCCGCCATTGCCGCCGGCGCCCAGCGTCGCGTTGCCGCCGTTGCCACCGTCGCCACCGTTGCCGCGGGCAGCCCCTACGGACTGGCCGCCGGCCCCGCCTTCACCGGCGTTGCCGATCAGTCCGCCTCCCCTGCCGCCGCTACCGCCATCACCGCCGTTACCGCCCGTGATGTTGCTGAAGCCGACCCCGCCGTCCCCGCCGGCGCCGCCGGCGCCGTAGAGCACTCCGCCGTTGCCGCCGGCCCCACCGTCCCCACCCCCGCCGGTTGCCCCGAATCCACCGGTGCCGCCGACCCCGCCGGCACCGAAGAACGTGGCCGAGCCGCCGTTACCGCCGCCCCCACCGGCGACACCGAACCCGCCCGTGCCGCCGGGGCCGCCGTTGCCAAACAGCCCACCGGCGCCCCCGCTACCGCCGTTCCCGCCGGTCCCGGTCCTGCCAGTGCCGCCGGCGCCGCCGGAGCCACCGGAGCCGAACAGCCCACCGGCCCCGCCATTGCCGCCGTTGCCGCCGTTGCCGCCGAGCACGATCGAACTGCTCGCTCCGGACCCGCCGGCGCCGCCGTTGCCAATCAGCCACCCGCCGGCCCCGCCGTTTTGCCCCGTCCCCGCGGCCCCAGGGGTGCCGTTGCCGATGAGCGGTCGCCCGGTCAGCCTCTCGATGGGATCGAGCGACTGCGCTGAGGACGCCGATCCTGGGACTAGCGCGCCGGCAAGGCTCTGCCTAAAGTTGGCAACCTCGGTGCCGGCATAGGCGAGCCCACTCGAATTGAGGGCCTGCACGAACTGTGCATGAAACGCCGCCGCCTGGGCGCCGAGCTCCTGGAAGGCCTGCCCATAGCCGGAAAACACCGACGCCACCCCGGCCGACACCTCATCGGCGCCAGCCGCCAGCATCGCCGTTGTCGGGGACGCTGCCGCAGCATTCGCGGTGCTCACCGACGAGCCGATCCCGGCCAGATCCGACGCGGCCGAAGCCAGGTATTCGGGGACCGCCACCAGATAGGACATCGCCATCCTCCACTCGATAGCATCGGAGCCCGAGGCATCAAGTTAACACCGTTTCACCCCCAGGCATCCAGCGCGTCGGACAAAGATTCAGCCTGGTGACGGCGAGCTCGCAGCACTGCGGATAAGAAATCGGGCCCAGCCGATCGGCGTAGTTTTTTCAGGCTCGTAGCTAACCCGTCCGGGTCGGATCTTTGCGGTGCAGGCTCAGCGATGTGGTTCCGCTGGGCCGCCATCCCGCGGGGAGCGCGGGTACGCCACAGACCGAGGGTTTAACCCGCTGGCTCAGCCAGCGCTGCCCGGCGGTGGGTAACCGCCCTGAGGCGGGTAATCGCCCGGCGGCGGGTAGCCGCCCGGTTGCTGCGGGTAGCCGCCCGGTTGCTGCGGGTAGCCGCCCGGTTGCTGGGGATATCCGCCGGAATGCGGCGGCTGCGCGCCGGGCGGGTAGTTGCCTTGCGGCCCGGCGGCGCGCTGTTGGATCATGCCCAAACTCCGCTGCGCCGAAGCGATCCCGCCGGCCTTGAGGAATTGCAGCACGGCACCCGCAGTGATGACCAACGCCGCCAACAGAGCGATCCACATGCCCCAATCCCGGGAAGCGCCGTTCGGTACAGCGAGAAACGCGATAAGAAAGAGGAGATCGCCGAGTCCGGCGAGCGCGAGCGCAATGATCTCCAGCGGGATGTTCGCCGGAAGGACTTTGAGCGCCTTGACGCCGAAGGCGACCGCAACGAGCAGAAAGATCAGCGCGCTCAACATCCCGGTGGATTCATGCCACGCATTGACGGACACGTGGATATACAAGACGTCGACGGCGTACCACGGGCAGAAACTGAGGATGAAATAGAGCAGACCCCCCACCGCGGCCATGAGTCCGCCGGGCGTTATCGCGCCGAGGTCGAGGGACGCCACTGAGCCGCCCGCGCCGGCACCGGGGAACTGATACCCGGGCGGCGGAGCTTGCTGGCCATAACCGCCCTGCGGCTGGCCGTGCGTCGGTGGGGCGTTGTAGCCGCCTTCGCCACCGGGGTTAGGCCCCCATTGGGGGTTCTGGTTCGGTGGGTTCTGGTCTGGTGGGTTGAAGCCACCTGGGTAATCAGACATCGGATATTCCTGTCGTCGTGGCTTTTCCGCGGAACCCAACCGGCACGCCCGGCTGCGATCCTTGTCGAACTGTACGCGGACATCGGCGCCGAGGTAACCGCCTCGTCGTATTCTCACCAAGTGCACGGCGATCTGCGTGTGAAGCCTGCAAACAACGACGATGATGGAGAGATGGCCGATGCGCAGATGGCACTCACGTGAAGCTGAACGCACACAACCTGGGCGCTCTCGGAATCCCGGTCCCGACGTATGACCGCAGCCAGATCAGCGTCGGCATAGTGCATTTCGGGGTCGGCGGCTTCCACCGCGCTCACCAGGCCATGTACATCGACCGGCTGTTCAACGACGGAGTCGCCCCGGACTGGGGAATCTGCGGCGTCGGCGTGTTGCCGGGTGATCGGCGCATGCGCGACGCGCTGCGTAGCCAGGACTACCTGTACACGCTGATCCTCGAACACCCCGACGGCACCCGAGAACCGAGGGTCATCGGCTCGATCGTCGACTTCCGTTATGCGCCAGACGATCCCGAGGCAGTGACAGAGTTGCTCGCCGATCCGGCCGTCCGGATCATCTCGCTCACCATCACCGAGGGTGGATACCACCAGCCGCTGAGCGACGCCTTCGGATTGGTCACCCAGGCCCTGAATCGGCGTCGCGGGCGGGGCCTGCCCTCACCGACGATCGTGTCGTGCGACAACATCGTCGGAAACGGCCACGTGGCACGGCAGGCCTTTACCGCATTCGCCGAATGCTCCAATCCTGGACTCGCACAATGGATGCGAGCAAACACCAAGTTTCCCAACTCGATGGTCGACCGGATCACCCCGGCCACCACTCCGGACGTGGTCGAACGACTGGACGCCGAATTCGGTGTTCAGGACGCCTGGCCGGTCGCCGCCGAGCCATTCGCCATGTGGGTCCTCGAGGACGATTTCGCCGACGGCCGGCCGCCACTGGACAAGGCGGGCGTCCGGCTTGTCGACGACGTGGCGCCCTACGAGGCGATGAAGCTGCGGCTGCTCAACGCGGGCCATCAGGGCCTGTGCTACTTCGCGTACCTGGCCGGCTACCGCCTGGTCCACGAAGCCGCGCAAGACCCGATGTTCGCTGAATTCCTCACGCGCTACATGGACTCCGAGGCGATGCCGACGCTCACGCAGATCCCGGGCCTGACGGAGTTCAAGGACGGGCTGCTGCCGCGTTTCGGCAACGCGCATGTCCGCGACACCGTGGCCAGGTTGTGCGCCGAATCCTCCGACCGCATCCCGAAGTGGCTGCTCCCCGTGGTCCGCGACAATCTCCGGTCCGGCGGCCCGGTGCGGCTGTCGGCGGCGATCGTGGCAAGCTGGGCACGCTACGCCGAGGGCGTCGACGAGCAGGGCCAGCCGATCGAGGTGGTGGACGGCCTCGCGGCCACGCTGGTTCCGATCGCCCGCTCGCAGCGCGACAATGCGACAGCGTTTCTGGAAAACCGTTCCGTGTTCGGCGATCTCGTCGACCACCCCCGCTTCGTGGAGCCGTACGTAAAGACGTTACAGCGGTTGCACCGCGAAGGTGCCCGTGCGACGCTGAAAGCGCTTCTCGGAGAGGCGGACTCGTGACACTGGTCGCCGGCATCGACTCGTCCACCCAGTCCTGCAAGGTACTGGTGTGCGACGCGGACACCGGCGAGGCCCTCCGGCAGGGTCGCGCCGAGCACCCTGGCGGCACCGAAATCGATCCGGCGGCATGGGAATGTGCGGCCCGGGAAGCGATCGAGGCCGCCGGTGGCTTGGACGACGTCGACGCGATCGCGGTCGCTGCGCAGCAGCACGGTATGGTCTGTCTCGACGACTCGGGCCGGGTGGTACGGCCCGCGCTGCTGTGGAACGACGTGCGGTCGGCCGGCGCGGCGGGCGCGCTGGTCGACGAACTCGGCGGGCCGGGCCCGTGGTCACAAGCCGTCGGCCTGGTGCCGCTGGCCGCCATCACGGTGTCGAAGCTGCGCTGGCTCGCCGACAACGAACCACGGAACGCCGATCGCACCGCGGCCGTCTGCCTGCCGCACGACTGGCTGACCTGGCGGCTGCGCGGTGAAGGCGATGTCGCGACGCTGACCAGCGACCGCAGCGACGCCAGTGGTACCGGTTACTACGACGCCGCGACCGACAAGTACCGGATCGATCTGCTCGAACTGGCCATGCGTGGCCACCGTCCCACCCTCCCGGAGGTACTCGGTCCTGCAGCGCATATCAGCTGCACCGCAATGCTATTCGGTGCGGTCTTGGCGATAACGCCGCCGCGGCGCTCGGCCTGGGCGCCGACGAGGGCGATGTGATCGTCTCGGTCGGAACCTCGGGGGTTGTCTGTGCGGTCGCCGCCGATCCGGTCCACGACGACGCCGGCTTGGTAGCCGGATTCGCCGACGGCACCGGGCGCTATCTTCCGCTGGTGTGCACACTCAATGGCGCGCGCGTGCTGGACGCGGCCGCGGCGATGCTGCGGGTCGACCACGACGGGCTGTCCCGACTCGCCCTGTCGGCGCCGCCGGGCAGCGACGGCCTGGTGATGGTGCCTTACTTGGCGGGCGAGCGGACTCCCAACCGTCCCAACGCAACTGGCGCGTTACACGGTTTGCGGGTATCGAACGCGACCCCGGAGAACCTGGCGCGGGCCGCAATCGAGGGTCTGCTGTGCGCCCTGGCCGACGGGCTGGCGCACCTCAGCGCCCACGGCGTCACCCCGCGACGGATCTTGCTGATCGGCGGCGGCGCCCGGTCACGGGCGCTGCGCGAAATAGCCCCCACGGTCTTCGCGATGCCGGTTCATACGCCCGCTCCCGCGGAGTACGTCGCACTTGGAGCGGCGCGGCAGGCGGCCTGGGCGCTGAGCGGATCGCCGCGACCGCCGGCATGGAAACCTCCGCCGACGGATGAACACGCGGCGGGTGCGGCGCCCGCGGTGTTCAAGCACTATGCGCGAGTACGCGATCTGACCGAGGGTAATCCCCGTTAAATGGACGATCTTCCGACCTTCGGCGTCGAAGAGGAGTTCCTCCTCGTCGACCCGCGCACTGGCGAACCGGTCCACCGCAACTCCGCGGTGGCCGCAACGGCCGAGCAACGCGGTGTCGACCTGCAGCTGGAGCTGGCCGGCTGCCAGGTCGAAACCACTTCCAGCGTGGTGGCGACCAGCGCACAACTCGGCGACGAGCTCACCGCGCTGCGCCGCGTCGCGAGCCAAGCCGCCGAGGCCAACGGCGTTCAACTACTGGCCCTGGGGCTCCCGCCCACCACGCCGCACAGCTTCCCGGTGACCGCAACCCCGCGATACCAGCGGATCGGCGAGGACTACGGGATGATCGCACACGAGCAGGGCATCTGCGGGTGCCACGTGCACGTGCAGGTGCCGGATCGAGCGGCGGCCATCCACGCCAGCAACTGGCTGCGGCCGTGGCTGCCGGCCCTGCTCGCGTTATCGGCCAATTCGGCGCTGTATCGCAACGCCGACACCGGCCACGCGAGCTGGCGCAGCGTCCTGTGGCAACGCTGGCCGGCCGCCGGCGCGCCGCCGTTTTTCACCTCCCCCGAGGAGTACGACCGCACAGCGGACATGCTGGTCGACACCGGAGTGATTCTGGACCGGAAGATGATCTATTGGGACGTGCGACCGTCGTCGAACTTCCCGACGGTCGAGGTTCGGGTGGCCGATGTGCCGGCAACGGTCGCTGAGGCAGTGTTGCTGGCCACCTTGATCAGGGCGGCCGTCATGACCGCCCGTGATGCGCCCGCCCAGCACGACCTGCCGCCCGGCGCGCTGCGCGCCGCGTACTGGAAGGCTGCGCACGACGGGTTGGCGGGGCAATCGCTTGATGTGCTCCACGGTCGGGCGGTGCCGGCGCACGAGCATCTGCGTGCGCTGGTGTGGCGGGTGCGCCCGGCGCTGGATCGGCTCGGCGAATATGACCGCGTCGCAACCGAACTCGACCGGGTGGCGACGCACGGTAACGGGGCGATGCGGCAGCTGAAGGCGTGGCGGAAACGCGGCCAGGTATTGGATGCCATCGCCGAAGCCGCCGCGGCCACTTTGAGCTAGTCCGGGGCAGTCCGGCGCTAATCGCCGGTGCGCTCGAACTTATCGTCGTTTTCGAACTTGCCGGCGCAGGACCCACTCTGTTCCTGGTGAAAGCGTCCGGTGAGCAAGGTGATTGGATTCTGCAGCGGTTGAGGCAGCGGGAACTGGCCGTTGCGTTTCAGGTCCGATGCGTCGCCACTTGGGCACTTCTCGGTTTCCGCGATGGCGAAGATCCAGTTCCCGTCGGCGAATACCAGCGGTTTGACCTGATCGGGCGGAGCGTGGAAAAAAGTCATGCAGCGCTCGCCCGTGCGCAGGCAGTCGGTGCGGACGGCCCAGTCCTGCTGATATTTGCTCGCTCCTGAGACGACCGTCTCGTGGTAGCGGCCGTGTAGCGCCTCGGCCGGCGATACGACCCGCGGCGCCTGGCTCGCCGGGTCGGCAACGCTGTTGACGTCGACGTCCCCGGTGCGGGTGAAGGTGACGGTTCTCTTCACCGAGCAGCCGCCGGCGCTGGTCTTGGTGGCTTCGCCGAAGAGCGTCCCGTCGGGACGCGGCTGCAGGATCACCACCATCCAGAACTCGGCGGCGGCGTTGAGGCACGTGTCGGTAATAAGGCCGACACTCAGCCAGCTGCCGCCGACGTCGTCGAACACCATCGTCTGCAGCTCTGGTTTTCCGCCGCTGACGTATGACGCCGTCGCCACGCACCCGGTGGGACGGCACACCGAGCGGAGGCCCCAGGTGGCCGTCGATGGCGTCGAGCCCTTGACTGGGCCACCGTCGAGGCCGGGGCCGAGGAACTCGCTGTAGTCACTCCGGTACGTCCCGGTGAAGGGACCCGTGTTGGGCGCCGCGCTGGTCGGCGCCGCGCTGGTCGGCGGCGCGGCTGCCGGCGAACCGTGCCGCCCGGTGAACTTGACGGCCGCATAGATCCCGGCCGCGACCAATAAAGCGACACCCAGCACGGCGCCCACGAGCACGGGGGTGCGCCGCCGCGGCTGCTTGCCATGGGGCGGCGGGAGTGGTACGAGCGGTGCTGGGCTGACAGGCGCGAGTGGGGTGTATTGGTTTGGTTTGTAGTCCAGCATGGTGGAACCCGGAGCGACTTGGTTGTGCCGCGCGAGTCCGGTTGCCCCCCGAAGCAATTCGTGTTGCAGATGCGCGGTGAAGTCCTGGCAGCGGGCGAACCGGTCGGCTGGCCTCTTGGCCATCGCTGTACTGAACACCGGTTCCAGCGGTGCGAGCTCAGGCCGGCGCCCGCCGATCGGCGGGGGTGGTGCCAGCACATGCTTGGAGATGACCGCCGCGGCGCTGGGATGCTCGAACGGCGGCGCACCGGCGAGAAAATGAAAAGCACTGCAGGCCAACGCATACTGATCCGCACGCCCGTCGATCGGCTCGCCCATCAGCTGTTCGGGAGCGGCATAGGCGAACGTACCAATGGCAACATTCGTCGCGGTCAGACCCGCCGTGTCCTCCATTGGCCGCGCAATCCCGAAGTCCGCCAGAAACACTCGTTGCGCCTCCGACCCCGGATCGGAGATCAGGATGTTCGCCGGCTTGACGTCACGATGCAGCAGGCCGCGATCATGCGCATGATCCAGGGCCGAGCCCACGGCAGTGATGATCTGCATCGCCAGCCCCACCGGCATCCCGCCGGGAAAGCGCTCCCGCAATAACCTGGCCCCATCGGTACCACCCACGAAATCCATCGAGATCCAGAACTGATCACCGACCTCGCCGCGGTCATGGATCCCCAGGATGTTCGGGTGCCACAGGCTGGCAGCGATGTCGGCTTCGCGCACGAACCTGGCCCGGAACTGCGGATCGGCGGTCAGATCGACCGACAGCACCTTCAGGGCGTCGCGACGTGGCAACCGCGGATGCTGCGCCAAATACACCGTGCCCATCCCTCCGGCACCGAGCACTCGCAGGATGGTGTATCCCGCAAACACCTCGCCCACCGCGAGCGGCATGGGCAAATAGTAGGTCGCGCAGCCAGCTAAGTCACAGGAATTGCTCAGCTTGCAGTCCCGGGCGGAGGGAACGCGGTGCTCGAAGCGTGCGGTTGCAGCCGATGGCGGTCTATGGTTGCGCAAGCACATTTTGCCGGTCGCCCTGGGAGGACTCGGTGAAGGGGACGCCGTTCGGGCAGTACCGGCTGATCGAGATGCTGGGCCGCGGCGGTATGGGAGAAGTGTGGCGGGCGTATGACACCGCCACCGACCGCGTCGTGGCGCTGAAGCTGCTCCCCCTGCACTTTGCCCAGGACGACGTGTTCAAAAGGCGATTCCGCCGCGAGGCGCACGCCGCCGCGCGGCTGAGCGAACCACACGTGGTTCCGATCCACACCTACGGGGAGATAGAAGGCCGGCTCTTCGTGGACATGCGGCTGATCAACGGCTGCGATCTGCACACCCTCGTCGCATCCGGACCGCTGGAGCCCGGACGCGCGGCGCTGATCATCGAACAGGCAGCGAAGGCGTTGCAGGGTGTCCACAACGCGGGGTTGGTGCACCGTGACGTCAAGCCGTCCAACATCCTGGTCACCGACGACGATTTCGCCTATCTGATCGATTTCGGTATCGCGCGGGCCGCGGGCCGGGCGGGCTCGACGACCACCGGTGCCATCATCGGGACGTTGCAATACATGGCCCCCGAGCGGTTCGGCGGAGGTCCCGTGGAAGCTCGCTCAGACGTCTATTCGCTGGCCTGCGTGTTGTACGAATGCCTCACCGGCAGTTGCCCATACCCCGGCGACAGCGTAGAGGAACAGCTTGTCGGCCACCTGTCAACGCCGCCACCGCGGCCGTCGAGCGTCCGCCGCTCGGTGCCCGTGGCCTTCG